>Ga0209390_10000335_pt1 | contig 89829 bp, 69 predicted proteins | sample BON01_FD_187212 | JGI IMG/M metagenome (GOLD analysis project Ga0209390, IMG submission 187212) | Freshwater microbial communities from Lake Bonney liftoff mats and glacier meltwater in Antarctica - BON-01 (SPAdes) (version 2) | ecosystem: Environmental > Aquatic > Freshwater > Ice > Glacier... | reverse complement strand
GTTTCTGACCTAAAACAACCAGACACTTTTTGTTTCACTTTAATCATCCTTAAATCTCTTTCCGCTTGATTATTATCAAAAGGGACGTTGGGTTGTTTAATGAATTTCAGAAATAAGTATTTGTGTTTTTCTAGTCCAAAAGCGAGTCTTTGCTCATCAGTTTTCTTAAACTTTTTATCATAATTTTGAATGACAGGTCTAATCAGGTTTACATATTTGTCAAAGATTTTGGAGTAGTAAGCCGCCTTTAAATTATTATTTTGTTCTTTATCTTTTTTAGCTTGAATAAGTAATTTTCTTATTTCTTTAGCCCATGAGGAATCAAATGTTTCTTCGACATAAATAAGGTCTCTTAATATATGAGCATTGCATAAACTATGGGCACAGGAGTACGAAAAATAACTACTAAAACGATCGTGAACAAGCGTTCCTTTATAGTGCTCTAAAAGGCCGATATCGTTCATTGCTTGTTTGCCTCTATTTAAATGATGTGCAAAAAAGCTGATCGTTTTATTGCTTACTACATGCATCCAACTATTTTTTCCATTTAATCGAACTCCTGTTTCATCGGCATGCAAAATTGGACTTTGTAATAATTGTTGTCTTATATTTTCATTATATTGTTGCAAATCATCAAAACATTGTTTTTGAAAATTAGACAAGCTTCCTGTAGAAATAGTGTGTCCTGTTAAATCGGATATAAATTCGCTACAGCGTGCAAAAGGAAGCATTTGATAATTTTGTAAATACACACAAAGTGATTTTAATCCAACCCCATATTGCGCTTCTTGGCTAAGCTCTTTTGGGAACACTGCTTTATTTAACTTTCCACAACAGGTACATTTTTTATGTATTGTTCGGTGTTCTGTAACTTGCATCTTAATGATTGGAATATCAAAAACTTGCCGAGCATCATAGTTAACCTCATCATCAGGTAAGTCATTACCGCAAGAATGACATTGCGCTATTGTATGAAAAACAATGCTATCGGGAGTTTCAACCATTTTTAATTTACTGCCCTTATGTCCTTTTTGTCCACCTTGCGGTCTGTTAGATTTTGTGCGTAAACTTTTAGTTTTCCTAAAAGAATCTTGCGAAGGAGCAACGCTACTATTGTCACTATTTTTTGGATGCTCGTATTTTGATAGTTTGACTTTTAATACAGTATTTTCTTCTTGTAGCCTTTGTACCTGACATTTTAAGTCGGAAACAACTTTTAGCATCTCTTTTTTAAAAAGCGAAAACTCTTCTTTTAGTTCCAATAAGAGTTGTTTATCAGTCAAAATAATTTTGTTTTCACCAAGGTCTAAAACAAATTATAAAATAACAAATAACAAGAAAATATTCTATTGCATACTTATCAACCGATGTGAATAAACAACTGCTTTTTTTGAAACGGAATAACTAAAAATAAAATATTGTGGATAAAACAAATCAGATTGTTAACAACCACTAAACATCAGCTGAATAGTTACTCTTGTGATAGCTTTATAGTCATATACTTGAATATCAACATTGTAAAGATACTAAATACTATTGAAACCACCAAGAAAATAACACTTAAATAACTAAAAATCAATTAATTAAAATCATAAATCTACTAATAAAATTACGTGCTCCCGAAAACCTAAATGTATTGAGTATAGATGCTAAAAAAACACCCTTTTATTGAATTTACCTTGAGCAGAGCAAAAAAAATCCAATCAAAAAGGAGTTTATAGCATTTAGAGATGTTTGATACATAAATGTGGTTATTATATCTCATTCTATATACTTCACATTCTTACTATATACAATAGTAAACTATTAAGCTTCAGCACTTCCTTTATCTTTCACCGAAAAATTATTAGAGCCTAAATAGAAAAATGAAAATAATAAACGCAAAACAAGAGACCCTCTTGAACACCTTCATTTACGTTATAAATCTCAAGTTCTTCGGGTTTTACATAAAATCTCTTGTTTTATAGAATCAGATTTTTTAAAATTCGTACTATTGTGTATTGGTTTAAAAAGATCTCAAAACTGTAGTTTTTTTTTCTCTAAATAAGTTTAATCAATTCCATTTAAATTTGAAGTCTAGCCTGTTTCTTATAGCAATTATCATTTCGTCAATTTTTAGTTGTAGTGGAAAACACGAACAAACTTCATTAAATATTCCATCTAAAAATAATACAGATATAAGCTCTTTTCAAGAATCTCATATTGATAAATCAAATACATTAAATATTAAATATGCAACAGAGCAATTGGACAATACAAATGGACTTTCTAACAGCTCTGTAAATACCATCTTTCAAGACTCCGAAAATTTATTATGGATTGGTACGTGGGACGGATTAAATAGATATGATGGGAATAGTTTTACGGTTTTTAGACCTGAATTGAATAATGAAAGTAGTCTTACCAATCAAGTAATTCTTAAAATTGATGAAGACAATACTGGACATATTTGGGTATTGACGATGCATGGTTTAAATAAATTCGATAAAAAATCAAATACATTTAAGAGATATTATTTTTCAAGAAAAGATAAACCACCGTTTTCAGAATCAGAATTTAATATGGCTCTTGATGGGGTGAAAAATGTTTTTTGCGCCGTAAAAGATTGGGGAATAGGATATTTTGATGGAGTAGATTTTCAATTATTAAAAATTAAAAATTTGCCTGTTAATGCTGTTAAAAAAATGGCATTCACACCGACAGGAGAATTACTTTTATTATTAGACAATAACGAACTTTATTCTTTAAAAATAAAAACGAATAAGGAAGGTGAGAAAACAGTATCTAAACTAAAAATTATTTCAAAAGGTGTAAGAGACTTTGGAATACTGTCCCAGAGTAAAATGTGTTTTATTACAGTTTCAGGTAATCCAGTACTGTATTCTTTTACTGACAAATCTATTCAGAAAATTAATAAAATTAATATTCATAATATTATATCCAGAACTAAAGAAGGTCTTTTATTATATAATGACTCAGGTTATTTTGCCATGGATAGTGTAGGAGAAATTAGTAACACTTCATGGGTGAAGAGCTTAAAAAATAAAAAAATAACTGCACTTTTAGAAGGAACTGAAAATATTATTTGGACAGGAACAGATGGTGACGGACTTTTTAAAATGTACCCATTTAAAAAAGTATTTAATCTTATTTCTAAAACACAAATACCTGAAATTGAAGGAAGTATTGTTAGGGTTTTTTTAGAGGTCGAAGGAAATTCTTTTTGGGTGGGCACCAAAGGAAGTGGTTTATTTCGTTTTCCTTCTAAATTCTACCTAAACTCCAATAAATCATTAAAATACCAAAACTTCAATGAAGGTAATAGCTCCATAAACAATGCAGTGTTTTCACTTTGTAAAGGGCAGGACAATCTTATTTTTATTGGAACAGATGGAGAAGGGTTAAGTGTTTTTGATTTAAAAAAATCAAAACTAATTAGTTGGTCTGAAATTGTTGGAAATGATTTATACGAATACTTTAAGTCTACCTATGCGATTTATCAAGATAAAGATGGATTTATTTGGTTGGGAACTAATGGATATGGAATGATTCGTTTTAAAATTTCACGATTAGGTGAAACTTTAAAAATAACTGACTTTAAACAATACTTGGCTCAAACCACTGCAGAGGGGGCTCTAAGCAGTAATATTATTTTTTCTATTGTTCCAAAAAACAATAATGAACTTTGGGTAGGAACTAGGTTGGGAGGATTAAATCTTTTTAATAAAGTAACAAATACATTTAAAACATTCAAACACAGAAAAAACGATTCACAAAGTTTATCAAGCAATGACATTTTATGTCTTCATACTGATGCAGAGAAAAAACTTTGGGTAGGAACAAGTTTTGGTTTGAATTTGTTAGAAGAATTTTATGACGATGAAGAACCTAAGTTTAAAAACTTCACCATAAAAGAAGGGCTTCCTAATAATACAGTTCATGGTATTGTGTCAGACAAAGAGTCCAATCTTTGGATAAGTACAAATTTCGGCTTATCTAATTTTGTATTCAAAGATTCAAAATTCATCAATTATACAAAAAATGAAGGTTTGCAAAATAATGAGTTTGCAGACGGTGCTTTTTATCAGAAAGATCATACCGGTTTTATTTTTATGGGAGGAATTAAAGGATTCAATTATTTCTTACCCTCTAAAATAGAAGAATCGCAAGTTATACCAGATCTTCTTATTGATAAAATAAGTGGTCAAAACCAAGAAGTACCCTATTACCAAGGATTAGTTGTCTCTCCTAATTCAAAAACGTTTCCTTCTATAGTTTTACAACACAATCAAAACTTTTTTGATGTAGAGTTGACAGCTTTAACATATATTAATAATAAAAAATGCCAGTATGCGTATAAGCTAAATAATTTTGATCAAAACTGGAACACAATCAATAATAGAAGAATTATCTCTTTTACAAATGTGCCAAGTGGGTCTTATTCTTTATGGGTTAAATGGTCTAATAGTGATGGGGTTTGGAGTAATGCTGTTCATGCCATAGACATTAAAATTAAACCTGTTTATTGGCAATCAAACGTAGCTATATTTGTTTATTTTATCTTATTATTTCTTTTTCTACTATTTGTATGGAGCTATTTTAATAAACAATATAAATTAAGACAGAATATTCTTTTTCTAAAGAAAGAGGAAGAAATTCACCAGAACAGACTAACATTTTTTACAGACATAGCCCATGAATTTCAGACACCTTTAACATTAATAGTGGGGCCAATACAAAAACTTGCTGAATCTGAAAATCTGGGAGAAAAAAGTAAGAAGTTTATAAATATGATTCAAAGAAATTCTTCTAGACTTCTTTTCTTAACACAGCAATTACTCGAATTTAGAAAAGCTGAATATGATTATTTAGAAGTTACTGTAAAACAGTTTGATTTAGTTAGTTTAATTGAACAAATAGCAGAGCTTTTTGATGAATGGGCTTTAGATAAAAACATTGAATATGAATTAGAATTACCGACTGAATTAGTAGGTTGGTATGATAAAGATAAAATTGAAAAAATAATTTTTAATCTGTTGTCTAACGCGTTTAAGTATACACCTAAAGATGGCAGTATTAAGCTGAAGTTTAGTAGACAAGAAGGGGAGTTAAATACACTTTATATTGAAGTGTCCAATACTGGAAAGGGTATTTCAAAAGAGAAATTAGAATCTTTATTTGATCGGTTTTTTTTGACAGATGTAGTAGAAAAATCAGATACAGATTTGTTTAGAACAGGAATAGGCTTGGCTTATGTAAAAAAATTGATAACGGCTTTAAGAGGTGAAATTCATGTTTCCAGTAAACCAAATAAAATTACAATTTTCAATATTATGCTTCCTTGTAGTAAAGAAGCATTTAAAGAAAAGGAAATAGATACAGAAGGAAGTCAAATTTTGATTTCAAATTATCTAAAGAATATTCTTGAAGAAACATCAAATAACGAGGAGGATCCAGTAAATAAAATGTCATCATTGGAAGCTTTTCTAGAAAAACGTAAAGTGGTACTAATTGTTGAAGATGAGAGAGAAATTCAATTATTTTTAAATGAATTACTAAAAGAAAAGTATAAAGTTATAATGGCTAATAATGGAGCTGAAGCCATTGAAAAAATAAAGAATACCCTTCCAGATATTATTATTACGGATGTTATGATGCCCATAATGGATGGTATAGAGTTTTGTGAAAAGATAAAAAATACGGATAGAACTTGCCATATACCTGTAGTAATGCTTACCGCAAAAAGTTCAATTTTACATCGCATAGAAGGTTTAGAGAGTGGTGCAAACTCATATATTCCAAAACCATTTCATCCAGATCATATACTTGTTAGAGTACAAAAATTACTAGAAGAACGTGAAATGATATTAAAATATTTGGCGCAAGATACGTTTGTAGAAAATATTAAAAATCTTGAAGTTCATAATGATGAAAAGGAGTTATTGCGAAATGTCATTGACTTAATACGTAAGAATATAGAAAATGACAATTTACAAAGTCTATTTATTGAAGAAAATTTAGGAATTAGTAATTCACAATTATATAGAAAAATTAAACAGAACTTTGGTTTTTCTCCTGGAGATTTAATACGAACTATTAGGCTACAACACGCTGCTGAACTTTTACGAATAAGCAATTTTACGGTCTCACAAGTATGTTACCAATCTGGTTTTAATAACCGCTCTTACTTTTACAGGGAGTTCAAAAAAATGTACAATACTACACCTAAGAATTATCAAATAAAAAATAATTCAAGCGCAAATAAAGAATAATTCACTTTAACCCCCCTTAAAATAAGCTTATTATTAGCAAGTGTACACTTTTGAAGAAATAGTGTACACTGTTAGCTATACGCTTATTCTATATTTATCATCTGATTTCTAAATCATAATTGATTAAAATATTAACTCATTAAACTTTATAAGATCATGAAAAAAAGCACTCAAATTAGTAATCAATTTAATTCTCTTTTATTATGAAAAAGCATTTAATATACCACTTAACTTTAGTAATAATAATGTTATCTGGAAGCGCTGTACTTGCACAAACAGTTACAGGAGTAGTTTCTGACAATAATGGACCTGTACCTGGCGCAAACGTTATTATAAAAGGAACATTGTCTGGAACAGCAACTGATTTTGATGGAAACTATAAATTAGAAAACATAAAAGCTAATGCCGTTTTAGTTTTTAGTATGCTAGGATATGAAACGAAAGAGATTGCTGTTAATGGGCAAAGTCAAATCAATGTTAAATTATTTGAAGATTCACAAACATTAGATGAGATAGTACTTGTTGGCTATTCATCAAGAAAAAAATCCACTTTAACTGGTGCTGTATCTGTTGTAGATATGGGCGATCTTGAAAAAACAAGAGTGGTAAATGTTGCGCAAGCATTGCAGGGACAAATTGCTGGAGTTCAGGTAACTTCTAGTACTGGAGCTCCTGGAGATCCTATAGAAGTTCGTATTCGTGGAGAAGGAACTGTTGGCAACAATGATCCTTTATATGTAATAGATGGTATTCCTACTAGAGATATTAGTTTTTTAAATCAAGCTGATATTAAAACCATGTCAATTTTAAAGGATGCATCTGCAGCAGCTATTTATGGATCAAGAGCTTCTGGTGGTGTGGTTTTAATCACCACAAAAAGTGGTCAAATAGGAAAAATGAGTTTTGATGTAAACTATTACACAGGGGTACATTATGCTTCCAATCTTCCAAAAATGTTAAATGCAGAACAGTATATGAATACGGTAGAAAAAGCATGGAACAATTCTAGTAGAACAGGTACAAATCCGTATACTACAGATAAAGGTAGAGCTGATTTTTCTGATACTGATTGGTTGGATGAATTATTTGAAATTGGAAAATCGGAAAATTTGCAATTCACAGCAAGTGGTGGAACTGAAAAAGTTCAATTTTTAATGTCATTGGGCTATTATGGACAAGATGGTATTGTGATATATGATAATGATAAATACAAAAGATTAAGTTATAGAACCAATATCAATGCGTCTCTAACAGAACGTTTAAAAATTGGTACAAATCTTCAATTAACTTATGCTACCCAAGATAAATTATCATCTAAAGGAGATGAACCAGGTATTATTAGACATGCATTATTAAGACCTCCAGTTCTTGGAGTGTATAAAGATATTAATGATCCAACATATACTGACCGAGATCCTTTTACTGATTTACCTTTTTATAAACATAATGATAAAGATAATGGAGGTTGGGAAAGCGATAAATATGAATGGTCGTCAAATCCAATTGCATTATCTTATTTTACTGATGATGTAAGAAAAAGTTATAGAACGTTTGGAAATATATATGCAGAATATTCATTTTTAGAAGATAAAGAATTAACGTTAAGAACCAACATAGGGATTGACTTATCATTCTATCACAATAAAACATTTAACGAAAATTATGGTGATGATGATGGCGGTGGAAATGCAACTGATCAAGGTTTGGGAAGAAAAAATCGCCCAAATAGTTTAAACGAAGATCGAGCAGAATCTCGTAATATTACATTTAACAACACACTTAACTATGTAAAAACTTTAAATAGTGTTCATGATATTAGTGCTTTAGTTGGTACAGAATTTATTGATAATTATACATCATCAATTGGAGCAAGCAGAATGCGATTTGATATCACAGACGATACTTTTAGATATATAGATTTTGGGGGTACAGAAGTAGATTTATGGAATGGCGGAAGTGCTTCTGAATGGACATTGTTTTCTTTGTTTGGTTCTGGATCCTATGTATTTGACAACAAGTATATGGTTACAGCAAACATTAGAGCCGACGCTTCATCACGGTTTTCAGAAAAAAATCGTTGGGGTTACTTCCCTTCTATTTCTGCAGGTTGGAAAATTTCAGATGAAAATTTCTTAAAAGACGTCACATGGTTATCTAACCTAAAATTAAGATCTGGTTGGGGTAAATTAGGAAATCAAGAGATTGATAATTATGCCTATTTAACTTTAATTAGTCAAACAGACGGTAAAGTTGTTGTGAAACGTTATGGGAATGATGATTTAAAATGGGAAACTTCTGAGTCAGTAAACTTTGGTCTTGACTTTGGGTTTTTAAATAATAAATTGGCTGTATCTACGGATTACTTTGTAAAAAGAACAACGGATATTTTGCTACCAGTTGGCCTACCAAGTATTGTTGGAGATGTTGCACCAACCATTGTAAATTCTGGTGAAGTAATCAACAAAGGATTTGAATTTGCTTTAAACTACAGAAATTCAGACAACGCATTCAAATATGGTATAAATGCAAATTTTGCAACATTAATTAATAGTGTTGAAAAATTACAAACAAAAGAAGTTGGACAATCATTAAATTCTTTTTATGGATATAAAATGGTGGGTGTTTATCAAAATCAGTCAGAAATTGATAGCTATTTAAGTGGAACTTTAAACCCAAGTGTGAAACCTGGAGATATTAAGTTTGAAGACCTAAATAATGATGGTATTATTAATTCGGAGGATAGAACATTTACAGGTGACGCAATACCTGATCTTACTTACGGATTTTCTTTTTCAGCAAATTACAAAGGGTTTGATTTTTCTATGCTTTTTCAAGGAGTTGAAGGTGTTGATAAATACAATGATGCAAGGAAAATTATTGATTTTGATAGCAGACCATTCAATTATACTACAAGTGTTTTAGGGGCTTGGGATGGAGAAGGCACTAGTAATAGCATACCAAGAGTAACATTTCAAGATAATGGAAGCAGCAAAGAATCTAGTCTTTATGTAGAGGATGCTTCTTATTTTCGTCTCAAAAACGTAGAACTTGGTTATACCATAAATGGAATTAAAGGATTACAGGATATGCGTATTTATATATCTGGCCAAAATTTATTTACAGCAACTAACTATTCAGGTTTAGATCCAGAATCCACAGATACAGTAGATAAAGGAACGTATCCATTATCCTCATCAATTTTATTCGGTGTAAATGTTAAGTTTTAATATTTTAAATATACTAATTATGAAAAAACTATATAAGAGTATTATTTTTATACTCACTATCACAGCCTTTGTAAGTTGCAACGATGAATTAACAAAAGATCCCATAGGGCTTCTTACATTAGATCAGATTGATACAAATCCCACAATAAATACTCTTGAGTCTTCAGTAAATTCGTCTTATCAACTTCTTTCAAGTACATTAAATATTGTTGGTGACTGGCAATGGGATGATGGAACCGTAACTAGAAATGATTTTATTTTACAGGATATCGCTTCAAATGACATGAATAAAAAATGGAATCCAGATGGTGACCAAGCTTGGATGGATGAATTGAGCGCTTTCAGTTTTACAGCAGATAATCCTGCTTTCAACGGAATATGGCTTTATGATTATGAGGGTATTAACAGAATAAACCTTGCCATAAGCTATTTAACAAATACTGAAATAACGCAATCGGTTGGCATCAGCGAAGCACGAAAAAACCAACTATTGGGTGAAGTGTATTTTTTAAGAGCTTTTTATTATTTTGATTTAGTAAATAATTTTAGTGACGTACCACTTTTAACAATGCCATTAGAATCATTTGAACAGGCTTATGATGCTGCTATTAGAGTTCCTGCTACTGGTATTTGGGAACAGATAAATTCTGATTTATTAGATGCAAAAGCACTATTACCTAATTCTAAATATCCAAACCCTTCTGAACCTTGGAGAGCTTCAAAAGGTGCTGTAATTGCTTTGCAAGCTAAAGCCGCTTTATTTAATGAGGATTGGCCAGGTGTTATAACTTTTATAAATGAATTAGATAATCTTGGTTTTTACAGTTTAAATACGAATTATTTTGACAGTTTTGATGTCAATAAAGAGTTTTCAGATAATGAAGTCATTTTTGCTTATGATCACATATCAAATCAAAATCCAAGCAAGGGTAACGGTCTATGTGCATTAATAGGATGGGGATTTGTAGCTCCAACCGATAATTTTATAAATGAATTTGAGCCGAATGATCCAAGATTATTATACACAGTAGATGTAACGAATCAAAATGTTTCAAAATTATTGGGAAACACTGTGGGTGATAACAAAGGAAACGATGATGCACCAAGTAACAAAATATTTATACGTTATGCAGATGTTTTACTATGGAAAGCAGAAGCTATGAATGAAAATGAAAACTACAGTGGAGCCCTTGCTATTATTAACGATGTAAGAAGTAGAGCTAGAACTACGCCCACAGCAGATGGTTCTATAACACCTTCAGGAACATTAGCTGCGAGACCAAATTCAACAGACCCAGCACAAATTAAAAACTGGTTAATTCATGAAAGACGTGTTGAATTAGGTTTTGAATCACAAAGATTCAATGACCTAAAAAGATGGGGAATTGCAAAATCATTTTTAACTGGACTAGGGAAAAATTTTCAGGACAAAAATTATTTATACCCAATTCCACAAGGTGAAGTTGATAAAACTGGGGGAACTATCGTCCAAAATCCAGGGTATTAATAATTTTTCACAATAATTAATTTGAGTTAAGATTGTTTGTTTAGAGAGAGAAGTAGTTTTTCATTTGCTACTTTTCTTTTTAATCAAAAAATATGGGTTTTATCTTTAAAACATCATAACTATTAAACGCTCTTATAAATCAAATAAACAAAGATTTTGGAAGTATGATACACATGTTTAAAGTTAGTACTTTTCTTCTAATGATTTTATTTTTGGTTGTTGTTTCATGCAATGAAAAAAATAATTCTTTTCCAGATAAAGATCCTGTTGATATCATTTTGACTCCTGATATTGAAATAATTCCTTCTGCGCCATTAACTAACGATGCTATAAATTTTAATCATTTTAATCACCTCTATAAAGAGATTAATTTTAATGATAAAAAAGTAGGGATCATTCATATCTATAGTGAGTATCCAAATTATACATATGCCATTGAACCAAAGGAAGGATTTACTTGCGTAGATGACGTATCAAGAGCCATCGTTATGCTCTCTCAATATTTAGAATTATACGAGACCGATAAAATAGCACTAGAAAAACTTAAAAACCTTACCGAGTTTGTTTTACAGATGCAAAACCAAAATGGGTATTTCAATAATTTTATATGGAATGATCTCACTATTAATACTAAATATAGAACCTCAATTGCTAGTCTTGATTGGTGGTCGTTTAGAGCATTATGGGCACTAGAATCTGCATATCCTTATTTAAAACCGGATATAGATATGGCAAATCGGATAGAAAATGCTACAGAAAAATTGATAAAGAATATAAAACGAGATCTTCCAACTACATATTTAATTACTGAAATTATAAACACATTAGAAGTACCTACATGGTTGCCTGGAAAATCGGCAGCAGATCAATCAGCAATATTAATTTTAGGATTATTAAATAATTACAAAAGAACAGCAGATAACGATTGTAAAATAATAATTGATCATTTAGCGAAAGGTATCATTCTTATGCAAAAAGGAAATGAAAACAGTTATCCGTATGGTGCTTTTTTAAGCTCTGAAAATTTATGGCATGCATGGGGAAACAACCAAGCTTATGCGCTTTTAAAAGCAGGTGAATTCTTTAATAATCAGGAATACATTGCAAGTGCCCTAATAGAGGTAGAGTACTTTTATCCATGGTTGTTAAAAAATGGATTTGCTGAAGCTTTTTTGATCAACAAAACAGGAGATGAATTTACTGAAATAGATAGAAACAAGTATCCTCAAATTGCCTACGGAGTTAGACCTATGCTTTGGGCAGCTTCTCAAGCATATCATTATTCCAATGATAATAAATATAAAATGATAGCCAATGAATTAGGATTATGGTTGTCAGGAAAAAATGACGCTAATACTGCTATATACAATCCAAATACGGGTGTTTGTTTTGATGGCATAGTTGGTATTAATGAAGTAAATAAGAATTCTGGAGCTGAATCAACTTTAGAGACTTTGTTTATGCTATTAGAAATCGAGAAATTGAAACAATAACACTAAAATTTTATGAAAGAAATATCAAAAAGACATATTCAGAATCCGATTTTATCTCCAAAAGATTTAAACCCCAGTAATGAAAACATGATTATTGAATGTTTGCTTAATCCGGGAGTATTTGAATTTAATGGAAAAATAGGACTTCTAGTGCGCGTGGCAGAGCGTACAGTTCAAAAAAAAGGATTCATATCTGTACCTATTTACAATGATTTTGGTGAAGTTGAAATTTTGGATTTCGATTTGAAAGATCCAAAGTTGGATGCTTCAGATGCTAGAGTTATCCGTTATAATAACATAGACTATTTAACAACCATATCTCACCTTAGATTGCTTTTTAGCCAAGACGGAACCAATTTTGAAGCATCAGAAATGTATCCTTCACTTTATGGAGAAGGTATTTATGAAAGTTATGGTATAGAAGATTGTAGGGTTTCAAAAATTGAAGACACCTATTACTTAACTTATACAATGGTCTCCCCTAACGGTGTAGGAGTTGGATTAAGAACCACTAAAGATTGGAAAAGTTTCGAAAAAAAAGGAATGATTTTTAGTCCACACAATAAAGACTGTGCCATTTTTGAGGAGAAAATAGACAATAAATATTATGCATTGCATAGGCCTAGCAGTCCAGAATTAGGTGGAAATTATATCTGGCTGGCAGAATCTCCTGATGGTGTTCATTGGGGAAATCATAAATGTATCGCAAAAACACGTGAAGGAAAATTTGATGGTAAACGTCTTGGTGCTGGCGCAGCACCAATAAAAACAGAAAAAGGCTGGTTAGCCATTTATCATGGTGCTACCGACAAAAATAGATATTGTTTAGGTGCTATTTTGTTAGATTTGAATAATCCTTCAATTGTTATTGCACGTTCTGAAGAACCAATAATGGAGCCTCAAGCTGACTATGAATTAACAGGTTTTTTTGGGGAAGTAATTTTTACAAATGGTCATGTTGTAAAAGGGGATCAAATTCAAATGTATTATGGAGCCGCAGATGAGTGTGTAGGATTAGCAACTTTCTCTATCAAAGAAATATTAAAAACATTAAAACAATAATGGGAAATTTAGCAAGAGTTGGATTAAAAGATTTTACAAGAAGCGCAAAAATATTAATAATTACAAATACAATTTATGCTTTTGTATTGCCTGTAATAGATATTTTTGTAGCATCCTATATAATGCGAAATTCTAATGACCCGTCTAAAGTGATACTATATCAATTGGCAATCTATATGGGGATTCCTATAACATTTTTAATTAATGGCTATTTACTAAATAAAATCAATGTAAAAAGATTGTTTTCTTTAGGAATGTTACTTAGTGGAGTTTCCATGGTATTTATGATGTCATTAGATAAAATTAACTATTTTGGGCTAATGTCTGCTGGTTTAATTATGGGAATGTCGTTTGGGTTGTATTGGGCAAACAGAGATTATTTAGTGTTAGCAACCACAAAAGATAAAACACGAAATTTTTATTATGGATTAGAAACATTTATTTACACAATTATAGCATCAACAGTACCAGTATTAATTGGATGGTATTTAATGAAGGGAAATGAAGATTCAGGTATCGGCTCAAATGAAGCTGTTAATTCTGGGTATAGAGTTATAACAACCATCGTTTTTATAATTACCATTATTGCTTCCATAGTCTTTCATTTTGGAACTTATGAAAAACCAAAGAGTGAAAAATTTCTTTATTTTAAATTTCATAAACTTTGGAAAAAGATGCTTCAATTAGCTGTTTTAAAAGGATTGGCTCAAGGATTTATAGTAACCGCACCTGCAATGTTAATGATGAAATTCTTTAATTCTGAAGGCGCATTGGGATCTGCTATTTCCATAGGAGCTGTTATTGCAGCAGTGATTATGCTTCTTTTAGGTAAGTATTCAAAACCGAAACACCGCTTACTTATTTTTAGTATTGGATTAATATGTTTTTTCCTAGCTTCCTTTTTTAATGGGTTGCTCTTTAATGCAACAGGAGTTATCTTATTTATGTTTTTGTTATTAATTGCGAGACCAGTTTTAGACATTGCCTATTTTCCTATTCAGTTAAAAGTCATTGATGTCTTATCAAAAATTGAAAATAGAAATGAATTTTCTTATATTTTAAATCATGAATTCGGATTGTTTGTTGGACGTTTTATTGGTGCTGGTACTTTTTTAGTGATAGCATTTTTTGTGAATGCAGATATCGCTTTAAGATATGCGTTATTAATTATAGGAATACTTCAATTGCTTTCAATAATTATTGCAAAACAACTTTTAAAACAACAAGAAACATTGGAAAATGAAACCCTGATAAAAGGAACAGTAGCAAAAGAAATTATATTTAATAAAACTGTAATACCACAAGAAAATGCATAAAATAAATTATACACTAGTTCTCCTAATTGGTTTCGTTTTTTATTCCTGTAAAAACGAGTCAGCTAAATTTAGCATAGAAAACCCAATAAGTCAACTGCAGTTGAGTCGGATTGATTCCATGCCTAATTTACCACAACCTTTTAAAATAATTGATTTTAAAAGTTTGGCAAAAGGCTATGATTCTTTGGTTTTTGATGAAACTCAAACTGGGGAATATTGGCCTTTAATTTGGAAGGATAATTCGCGTAAAAATTTCGATCAAGAAACATTTGGTATTTACACCGCAATGGGTGATTTAAGACAAGGGCCAAAAAACAATGATGGCATTTTTCATGAGTCATTAGCAACAATAGGTTCTGTATTTGGAGCAACCTTAATGGGTATTGATAAATCAAACCAAAACGGAAAAAATTATGTTGGTATGTTGAAGAATTATTTCAATTCTGAAAACAACTGGGATATTATTATGAATAATACCTCTCCAGAAGTTGCATTACTTGGTGGTGGTTATGGAAGAGATTGGTGGTATGATGTATATCCTAATGTTTTATTTTATGGAGTAGCAAATTTTTATCCTGAAGAAAAGGACTATTCAGAAATTATGTGCTCGGTTGCTGATAAATTTTATAAAGCTGATTCTATTATGGCTGGTAATTATCAACATTCATTTTTTGATTATTCAACATTAGAACCTAAAGATAATTGGATTTGTAAACAACAAGATGTGGCTGCTGGCCATGCGTATGTATTGTATTCTGCCTATCAGAAATTTGAAGATCCTAAATATTTAAAAGGAGCTAAATCATCATTGGAAGCTCTTCTGGCTCAAAAAGATAATCAGTTTTATGAAATTTTAATGCCTTTTGGAGCTTATGTAGCAGCGAGATTAAACGCTGAAGAAGGAACTAATTATGACTATAATCAGATTCTTGAATGGACTTTTAATGGCACTCCAGAATGTAGAGAAGGATGGGGTGTATTACTCGATAATTGGAATGGTTATGATGTGTCCGGAATTGTAGGAAGTACTGTAGATCATGGTGGTTTTGGGTTTTTAATGAATACCTATGACACAATGTGGCCATTAGTACCAATGGTTAGATATGATCAACGCTATGCCAATATGATTGGAAAATGGATGTTAAATGCAAGCAATGCTTTAAAACTTTTCTATCCTTATGAAATGCCTGATGAACATCAATCCATACCAGAACAAAAACACCATACCAAAGGCGTTATTGCTTATGAAGGTTTAATTAAAGAATCACATTTTGAAGAATATGAAGATCTAAAAGCACCTATCGCTATTGGTGATGGTCCACATTGGGTAAAAGGAAATCCAGATGTTTCTCAATTTAGCGTTTATGGTAGTGGACATGTGGGTATTGCAGGATCAATTATTTCTAAAACCAATGTGGAAAATATATTACAACTCGATTTATTAGCAACTGATTTTTTCAGAAAAGACGCTTTGCCATCCTTTTTGTATTATAATCCAAATGAAGAAATAAAAGAAGTCTCGATTAATGTAGGTAAAGAACAATTAAAAATTTATGACGCGCTAAAAAGAGCATTTATTGCTGAAAATGTAAAAAATAATTTCACGTTTTCCATAGCTAAAGAAAATGCTTCTTTGTTAGTAATGGTTCCTCAAAATGCCAAAATATCTGAAAAAAATGGCAAATTGTATGCAAATGATGTTGTGATTGATTACAGGTATTCTACAAACAAGGAATAATATGAAATTGACTGAATTATATAGAAAAATTAGAATTGTACTTCTAATTCAATTGTTTTGTTTCGTAGGAACATTTGGATGGAGTCAAAATATTAACCTCAAAGTTGTTGGAAATGCAGAACAAGGTTTTAACGTAGCTATTTATAATGGAACTCAATTACTGCTTGATAACACCGAAGAATTTAATCTTAAAGTAGCCAATTTAGATTTAAGTGAAACCACTGAAATTAAGGATTGGAAAGGATTAGAATGGTCAGGTAATGATACTTTAATAAAGTTATCCAGAGAGACGTTCTTATCAGATTTTGATTTGAATTTGTCAGTTACAGTAACATATGAAGTCATCAATTCTAACGTGGTTAAAAAGAGCATTGATTTATTTCAATCGGGAATGCCTTCTTTATATTATACTATTGAAGAAAATTTTAAACCTGCTGCAACTCCTTCCAAATATGTCACTTTTGAGCATGATGATTTTCCTGGTGGATTTGCACATGAAATGTTTCCTTCAGCTGGTTTTGTAACGCCAGATAACCAATTGGTTGGTGTTTTAATGGATGCTGGTTATAAAAATCATTATACACGAAGTACTCGCAGAAGATTCAACGGTCATGGTGGTGGTTTTGTTGGAATGCGAAAATTACCTGATCCAGAATTACTTTCCGTTGCTACCTTAGAAGAAAGAGCAAATGGTAACCACTATATCCAGCAAAAATTTGGAGAAATGTACAATTTAGATGCTGGAAAAGAATTAGCATTAAAAATTACTACTGATTTTAAGGACGTTGGCGCTGTTGAAATTGAAAAAAAACCTGGGTTAATTACACTTAATTGTAAACCATCTGGGCGTTCGGGAATTGAAATGATAGTCCCTTTTATAGATCAAAAAGTATATACAGTATCTTTTCTTGCTAAAGGAACGGCTCCAATTGCACTAAAACTTTTCAGAATTAAAAATGGTCAAAAAACAGTTGAATTAGAACATGGGATTAAATATATTGATCAATTTCCTATCAAAGAAAATGAATGGACGCTTTTTAAAGGAAGTATATTAATTCCATATATAGCGAATGATAGTGTGTCCATGTTTATTGGAACGCAGTCGGGAAAAGAAGCTATCATACAAATTAAAGACTTAAAAATTGTAGCACATCAACCAGAAAAACAACCATATAATAGAATAGATATGGGTGAAAAAGTTACAAAGACAAGTTATGTTTTTGCTGAACCTTGGACCAATCATCAAGATTTTATGATTTCTTCTCAATCGCGTTTTGCAGAAGGAAAACAGTTTATAGGGACTTTGATTGAAAAAATGCTATACGCAAACTTCAATATGTTAACATGGATTACTTCAATTAATGACTTTACGCCGTTAAATGTACCCAATTTGAATTATGCACCAGATATGTATAATCGGGATTCCTTTTTTTCTATTGTGTCAAGTTATAATGAGGATTTAAACTTGAAAATTTGGGAACAATGGGCTAAAACTCAAAATTCAAATGGTGCTATAGCTACTATTATTACGCCTTATATGGGAACTATAGAAGCGAAAGACAATGAAGCTACCATTCAGTTTTTAATCTGGGCAATGCTAAATAAAAGACGTTTTAATATTACTTTGCCTAAAGACAAAATAGATAAAGCAGTTGCCTATGTTTTAAATGAATTTGATGAAGATAGAGATGGTATTTGTGAATCACATTTTACATTAAGTCAAGTTGATATAAATATATACAATCCCAAAACGGATAAACTGGCAGTAAATCAAGGCATGTTTGCAATTGCTCTAAAAACAATTAAGGAATTGGGTTATGATATTTCAGATTCATATATAGAAAAAGCGGAAGCTGGCTATCTTAATTTTTATGATGTAGAAAGAAAACACCTATTATTTGATAGGGATTTTCCTGATGTGATTACCATGACTGATTTAGAACCTGAATTTTTCTCGTTATGGTTATTTGATAAACCCATGTTAACAGATGAAATGGTTATTAATCATTTAGAACAGATACCAATATTGAATAAAGTTTCTAATTCGCCACATCCAGAATATGGAACAACAGCTCCTGTTTGTGTTCGATTGGATAACAGCGAAAAGGGCTATTCATATTTAACTGCAGATTATCAACCTTTCAGAGAATTTGGAGAAGCCAATTATAAAGATGGCGCAAGAGATGGCTTTTATTACAATGGCGGTAGCTGGATGCGACCAGAATATGCTGCTTATGTAGTTGGACTAAGACACGGATGGAAAAAAGCAAAAGCACTCATGGAAAATAGAGCTTGGGCAGAAATAAATCTCAATCCGAAATGGCCATACAGCAAAGAGTTTATTCCAACAAAATGGACTACAACCGATTCTTGGTGGCCATCAACTAGAGGCTTGTGTTGGAATGTGTTTATACTCATGGCAAATGAAGTTGCAGGGCTTCGTACAGCTGACATGGATCCCGATTTCAAAAATTAGTAAGTGTATCTGTTCTTGTTTATGCATTGAACAAAGTCTTAAATAATTATAAAATGAAATTTTTAGAACCAATTATACTAATTTTGATTGTTTTAAGCATGTTTTCTTGTGCTAATAAAAACATTGATAATGAAGAAACTTGGTGGAAAGAAACGGTATTCTATGAAATTTATATGCCCAGTTACAAAGATAGTAATGGAGATGGTTACAGCGATTTTAAAGGAGTAACATCCAAGTTAGATTATATTGAATCTTTAGGAATAAAAGGCATTTGGCTAACACCATTTTTAGAGTCACCAAAAGTAGATAATGGCTACGATGTTTCCAATTATTATGCAGTGGATTCAACCTATGGTACATTGCAAGATTTTAAATTTTTCTTAAAGGAAGCCCATAAAAGAGATATAAAAATAATTATGGATTTGGTAGTAAACCATACTTCTACAGATTCTGAATGGTTTCAGCAGGCCAGAAAATCAAAAGACAATCCCTATAGAGATTATTACATATGGAAGGATGCACCCAATAACTGGGAGTCTTTTTTTGGAGGTTCTGCTTGGGAATTGGATGCTGATACAAATCAATATTACTACCATCAATTCGATGTGAAAATGGCAGATCTTAATTGGCAAAACCCAAATGTTATTGAAGAAATTCAAGATGTTTTAAGATTTTGGTTAGATTTAGGTGTTGATGGATTCCGGTTGGATGTTATTAACTTTCTAACAACAGAAGGTATTACGCTTGATAATCCCAAAGATGAAAATGGAAATCAAAAACATCTGAATGATATCAATCAAAAAGGAGTAAAAGAAGCAATGAAAACAATTCGAACTACGGTTAATGAGTATGATAACCGTTTTATAGTTGGCGAAATAGGTAGTGATAAAATTGAAGTTTTAAAACAATATCAAGGCACCGAATTATTGGATGTAATTTTTAATTTTAATTTCGGAAGTATAAAAAAGTTTTCCGCAAAACGGATTTTCAATGAGTTGCAAAGTATGGAAAAAAACATGAGCAACTACCCAACTCTGTTTTTTGGAAGTCATGACATGCCACGTCTTGTAAGCCGTTTAGCAAAAAATAATCCAAAAAGAGCAGAAGCTTTAGCTGCCTTAATGTTAACAGCAAAAGGTATTCCTTTTATATATTATGGCGAAGAAATTGGGATGGAAAATATTGAAGCTAATTCTTTAAATGAAATAAAGGATATTCAAGGGCGTACTCATTATAACTTGGCTATTAATAACGGAAAATCTGAAAAAGAAGCGCTTAAAGCTGGAAATGAACATAATAGGGATAAATCAAGAAGTCCCATGCAATGGAATGATGCTAAATATGCAGGATTTTCGAGTAAATCAGGTTGGATAAAAGTACATCAAAACCATAATAAGTTAAATGTAAAAAATTCAGAAAAGAATAAAAACTCATTACTTAACAAGTATAAAGAGCTAATAGCATTAAGAAATTCTGAATTAATTCTTCAATATGGGTTATATACTGATTTAAGTTTTTCAGATGATTTAATTTCATTTTCGAGAACATTTAATGGAGAATCTATTAAATGTTACTTTAATTTTGGTAAAAACTCCAAAAGAATAACCTTAAAAAAGAACGAAAAAAAAATACTGGGTGCATTGATAATTGAACCCGATAACTACTTAATAATTAAGTAATCAACAAATGTTTTCTGGTTTGTTTCGTAAAACTATAAGTGAGAAATTAAAAAAATATAGTATTCATAAAGTATATAGTGAAATAAATCATGATGCCCAACTAACCACAATCTAAACGATTTTCAAATTATCTCTTTATTTGGCTTTTGGAACTTATATTGATCATAGCCATAAGGCACGCCACACTTACATAGCGTTTAAATTTACCTACTACTGCAGCACATTATAGCTTGTTCCATTCGTGCCTCTTTTCACAACTATAAAGAGCTGCTCTTCCCAAAAAGCTATTAATTTAAACGCTATCCCAAGCTATATTTACATAATGCGCTGTTATACTGCTTTTCCGTAAAAACTCCAGGCACTATAACGCCATTATGTAAAATAGCCGCACATCCAACGCGCACATTAGTACTAAAAAAGATAATTTCGTAAAGCATCGAGATCCACACGTTCTCACATTGTTTTTATAAGAGCTTTTAATAGTTGTGCTAAAGTGTCCCAAACTAATTTTAAAAACCATAGTCCAATAAAATTCATCAAAGCACCTATAAAATCAAAAAAAGCCAATAAGAGTATAACTATTTATTTGTCAGAAAATACGAAAAGTTGTTTTCACTAAAAGCGGATGCTAATGCAGTTTTATAAAGTAAGTAAATATGTAAAAGAGTTTTCAATAATAAATAATAATTGTTAGCAACCACTTTTAACAAAAACAATCAAAAAAGGAGTACAAAACAAATAAAGAGTGATACACTTATTCTCGCTGCTGCCCACGCACTAGGTACTTCGTCTTTAATTATTTCATTCAATCGCCATTGGGCTAACATTTTTAAAGAGTGATAAATTGCCTTTGCGCTTCATCCATCGCTATTTATCACTCTTTAAAAACGGATAAAAAAATAAAATAAACCACAGTTCATTTTCTTCTGATTAAACACAAATAATAAAAATAAAAAAGGAAGTTCTGGTAACAAAACGTCCTTTTTATGAATAACTTCCCCCAAGTCTCTGCAGAATATCAGATAGTAAGAATCTAGTCTATTCTCCATCATCTATTTTCTATATTCTGTTTCCCACCAAACACCATCCACCATACACCACTCACCACTCACCATTCCCCAACCACCATTCACTTCCTACGCTTTTTTCTAGCGCATTTAAGCAATTTCTTCATCGTAACAGATACGATAAAACTAACGGTTGCGCCTAAAATAGCAAGAATTACTGTTTTGATAACATTTTGAGATCCAATATTTTCAATAGACGATAAAAATGTACCTCCTAAAATACCTGCTGTTAAATTTTGATGCGGAATATGAAAATTCATATTATTTATTTTTTTTATCAGCATCAGAAACGACTGCTTGACTAACGGTAGTAACTGCAGAACCTGCAACAGCAAGATATCCACCAATAGTAATAATTTTTCCTGGTAAAGCAATCGGTGCAGCTAAAATAGTTCCACCAATAGCAGCCAATGTGATGCCAATATTTCGTAAAATCCTAAAAAATTTAGGTGTTGGTTTTTGATAACGTTCTACAATGTTCATAATTTGATGATTTAATGGTTAAAAAAATGCGTTCTTTATTTGCTAAAGCTCTACCGATAAGAAAACGCAACTTATCCAATGCTCTTTTTGAATACAAGCCTTTACCGATGCCACTCAAATGCAATATAGGAGCGATATAACCTCGTAATTCTCTCTTTGCATCATTTGCAGGGTGAATTAATATGAGGCTTCTATCGGTAACATTCGTTAATAAAAAATGATGCTGAAACTTTTCTGAAGTTCTAGCAATCAATTCATATCGATCTTCTGGAATACAAGAAATGCTACGCTGATTTTCTTTCCAAGGCAATTCAATCGTTTGACAAATGAATCGATTTGAAGAAAAAAGCGTACCGTTGGTACCCTCATTAAAATAGCTTCTTTGTAGCGTAAATTCCATTTTTATGGAGTGTCAACTGTTACAACTGCTAAAGCATTGTAAGCACCGTTTTTAAGCGCATACATTTGTCCGTTTACCTCTTGATAAAATTCAATTCCTAAAACTTGAACTACTTGGAATAAAGAGTTTGCTGTAAGAGTTGCCGTTAACAAAATAGGCAAAGTGTCAGCAGCGCTGTAAGGTAAAATTGCTGTTTCTTCACTTTCAAAAACAGAATTTTCTGTAACAAAATCCAATTCTGTTGCACCCATAACTACTTTAAAATGTGTTGTTCCACCTGAGGCTGCAACCCGAAGTATTGGAGAAAAAGCAGCAATACTTGCAGTCGCTTCACCAGTTACACGATCAAATGTTTTTGCAAAGGGAGCAAATAAAGTTCCACCTAATTTTCCATTCAAATTGAAATCAAAACCATCAATCAAGCCCAAATCGCCATCTTGCAACGTTCTTTCGCCTCTTTCATTTACGGCATCCGTTTTGGTAACGGCAACAAGTATTTTGGTCAATCGAGAAACGACTCTTTTGTCCTTTGCATTTTGCAAAAGCACCCGAATTGCATTTCGTAATACTTTTCCTCCTGCTCCAGCGCGTCAAAATTCAGAACCATTTTCACGCGTTCTTTGAAACGCTGGATCATTCTGAATTCTACTTTTGTCAACACCACCTTTTTCACGAGCCAAATGCCCATCTGATGTTTTGTAAAAGGAAATTCCACCGATTGTTCCTTTTAATTTAATAATTCCTGTTTGCTTTGCCGTATCATTTAATATTTTGATTATGTCATCAAATCACATAACTTTAGAGGATAATAAAAAAAACAACAGCCCAGAAACAACCATCCCTTCCGATAAAACCAAAAAATAGCACATTTGGTTCTGTTTTAAGTTAAGGTAATGCATGGTTCAAGTATGGATAAAGCATAGATAGTGCATCATGAATCGCAAAAGAGCTGCATATACCCAAAAGATATTCAGTCCATCACGGGACGGAGTGAACGCTATGGGCGAAAGGTATTACAAGATATTCGTGAAGTATTAGGAAAGGAATCACATCAGTTTGTTACTGTGAAAGAATTCTCTGAATACTCTGGTATTGAAATAGATACAGTAAAATAATACATTAAAGACTAAATAAAAAGGGACTAATTCGGGTACCTACCAAAAAAATCATACCTTTAAGTATTTGATATTTAGTTGCATATGTAAATATGGTTAGTTGCTTCCTCTCTGCTAACACAATAACAAATCACACCAAAAGCCTATAAACACTATGTTTATGGGCTTTTTTATTTTTGCAAAACATCAAATAACATCTTTAAAAACTGAATAAAAAGGGGCGTATTCGGGGTTCTAAATAATCGAAAAAGATTAATATATAAAAATAATTTTGATTGTCCGTAAAATAACAAAATGCTATAAGATATCTAATTGTAGCGGTATTTGTCCTAAATTATAAAAATTGATTATTTGTTTTTTGCATGAATCCGCGCTATCTGTATGACAAATTCTGAAACTGATTTCTTTTTTTTTCCGCTGATGAACAGGGTGATCGTAGATTTTTTAACCAGTATGATAAAAAACGGACATAAAGATTAATAAATCATCCTTATAATAATCAATTAAGTATTGAAAGTTTTGCATTACTTTTCTTATCTTAGAGGATAAATTATTTTGAATAAATAATAAACAAAATTCATTTCAGATTTATATTATGGAAACTATTTTAATTACTGGCGGGACGGGTTTGGTTGGTCAGAAACTGACAGATTTATTGACTAAAAATGGATTTAAAGTAAACATACTAACAAGAAGTCCAGAAAAAAAAAATGAATTCAAATGGGATATTAATAAGAAATATATTGATGATAAAGCATTTAAAAATGCAACCTATATTATTCACTTAGCTGGCGCTGGCATTGCCGATGAGCGCTGGTCTGACAAGCGTAAAAAAGTTATTATTGATAGTCGTGTAGAATCTACAAACCTACTTTTAAATAAAGTAAAAGAACTAAACATTCCTTTAAAAAAATTTATTTCTGCTTCTGCTACTGGATTTTATGGCGCAATTACTGTAGACAAAATATTTACAGAAAAAGATGCTTCAGCTGATGATTTTCTAGGAACTGTTTGTCAGAAATGGGAAGATGCAGCACATGAATTTGAACAAATAAATATTCCAGTTGCTATTTTAAGAACCGGAATTGTTTTAAGCGAAAAAGGCGGTGCTTTAGAAAAAATGAGAACCCCAATTATTTCTCCTTTAGGTTCTGGAAAACAATATATTCCTTGGATTCATATTAATGATTTATGCGAAATGTATTTATTTGCAATAAAAGAAGAATCTTTTATCGGTGCATTTAATGCTGTTGCGCATGATTCTCATACAAGTAAAACATTTTCAAAAACACTGGCTAAAAGTGTTGGAAGATTTTTTTTACCGATTGGTGTTCCTGGTTTTTTAATGAAATTAATTTTTGGCGAAATGGCTAAAATATTATTAGAAGGAAGCAGAGTTTCATCAGAAAAAGCATTAAAAACCGATTTTGAATTCCAATTTTTGAATCTAAAGTCTGCTTTAAATAATTTATTCAAATAGGTTTATTTGTTAAATTTCAAGAATGATAGTCTTTAATTAAATGATTCTCTATAAAATAATAGCAATTCAATTTTTAATAATGAGTGGTACAATTGTAATTTTTGATTTTTCTGAAAAAAGTAATTTACAGAATTGGAAAGTTGTTGATGATGGAGTGATGGGTGGTGTTTCTTCCGGAAATTTCTCTGTCAATAAAAATGGAAACGGAGTATTTTCTGGTGGTGTTTCTTTGGATAATAATGGCGGATTTTCTTCCTTAAGATACAACACGAATAAAACAACTTTTGATAATCAAACAACATTTAAAATCCGTTTAAAAGGCGACGGAAAAAAGTATCAATTTCGAGTGAAATCAAATTCGAGAGATCGCCATTCTTATTCTTTTACATTTTCAACAAATGGCAACTGGCAAGAAATTGAAATTCCGTTTTCTAAAATGAAAGCCGTTTTTAGAGGTAGAAATCTAGATATGGATAATTTCGCCGGAAATCAGTTGGAAGAAATTTCTTTTTTAATTGGCAATGGAAAAGCTGAAAAATTTGAAATACTGATTGATTTTATTCTTGCTATTTAGTTATTGGTTATTGGTTATTGGTTAAAATGTAAATTTGACTGCAGTATAAACCTAAAAAAAACTTCCTTAAAATGCTATACAAAAGCACTATAACCAGTTATTGCTCTACCAACAATTAAAGAATTGATTTCTTTTGTACCTTCATAAGAATAAATTGCCTCTGCATCTGCAACAAATCTGGCAACATCATATTCTAATAAAATCCCGTTTCCTCCCATCACTTCTCTTGCTCTGCTTACTACATCACGAGTTCTCATAGAACAAAACACTTTTGCTAAAGAAGCATGCTCATCAGTTAATAACCCTTGATCTTGCAATTCAGAAAGTCTATAAACCATGGCTTTCATTGCGGTTAAGTTAGATAACATTTCTACTAAATGATTCTGAATTAACTGAAAAGATGCAATTGGTTTTCCAAATTGTTCTCTCTTTTTGGTGTATTTTAACGCACTTTCATAAGCTCCTCTTGCACAACCAACAGCTTGCCAAGCAACTCCAGCTCTCGTCATGCGTAATACTTTTGCAGTGTCTCTAAACGAATTTGCATTTTGTAATCTATCCTTTTCGGGAATTCTACAGTCTTTTAAGGTAATTAAAGCATTTTGAACCGTTCTTAATGCCATTTTATCCTCCATTTTTTCAGTAATAAAACCTTCCGTATCTTTTCGTACCAAAAAACCTTTTACCTTATTTGTAATTTCTTCTCGTGCCCAAATAATGGTGACATCAGAAAATGTAGCATTTCCAATCCATTTTTTCTGCCCGTTTAAAACCCAATTATCGCCGTCTAATCGACAAGTAGTTTCCATTCCGCGAGATACGCCACTTCCAACATTTGGTTCCGTTAAGCCAAAAGCACCAATTAATTCTAATTTCTGCATTTTTGGCAACCATTCTTGTTTTTGTTCCTCGCTACCACACAAATAAATAGAACCCATTGCCAAACCACTATGAACACCAAAAAAAGTTGAAATAGAAACATCAACTCGTGCTAATTCTTCCGCAATAATACCTTCCATTATAAATGGTAAATTTGGGCAGCCATACCCTTCATAGGCAACACCACAAATATTTAATTCTGCTAATTTTGGAATTATTTGAAAAGGAAATTCGGCTTTATTCCAATATTTATTTGCAATTGGTTCCACTTCAGTTTCCATGAAGTTTCTTACTTTAAGTTGAATTTCTCTATGTTCTTGGGTAAGTTTTAGATCGTAGTCGTAAAAATCCCCATCTATTGGAGGTAATTTATGTTGTCCTTTTTTGCTTTTCTCGGTCAACATTTTCACTAATCCATTGAGCTGTTTCTCATCTAATTCACCCACGGTCTTCATGATTTTAGGTAAATCTATTTTTTCTGAAATTTTACTTAAATCATCAAAATCAACATTTTTCATTAATGAGATAACTTGCTTTATTTTTCTGAAAAATTCCATAATGATTTCGATTTTTAAATTAATTACCTTTAAAAATACGAAAAAACACAGCCAAATAAATTCTAAAGAAAGAATTTAACTTTTAATTAATTGAAGATTTTTTTGAAATTTAACCTAAAAACTAAAAAGGTTATTTTTTTAGAAGAGAATTCGCCAACTTAATATATTCTTTTTTGGCTTTTTCTTGAGACATTCCATTCAATTGATTCCAAGCATTAAACTTAAAACCGTTTATTAATCCATTTTTGTTAGGATCGTGAATAAAAGTATCACCAATTTTAGCCTGTTTATTAAAAGCGTACAATTTTAATAAATCGTCTGACGCGATTGTTTTTTCTATAATAGAAATTTTCTCAAAAGCGGTATTAAATCGTATGTCTAAATCTTGTGTCAAAAAATTACTTTTCTGCTATTACTTGGATTCCACCTTTAACTTTATCACCTAAACTTACGTTTAGTTTTGTTCCCAACGGTAAAAATAAATCTACTCTAGACCCAAATTTAATAAATCCAGCATCTGTTCCTTGAACTACTTCTTCCCCTTCTACTGCATAATTCACGATACGCTTTGCTAATGCACCAGCAATTTGTCTGTACAAAATTTCGCCGAATTCATCATTTTCGATAACAATTGTAGTTCTTTCATTTTCTGTAGATGACTTCGGATGCCAAGCAACCAAAAATTTTCCAGGATGATATTTACTGTATTTTACCAATCCGTTTATTGCATATCTAGTAACATGTACATTAATTGGCGACATAAAAATAGAAACCTGTAAACGTTTGTCTTTAAAATATTCTGTCTCCATAACTTCTTCAATTACCACAACTTTACCATCAACAGGGGCAATAACTTGGCTGTTTCTTGCAGGTGCTAATCGCTTCGGATTTCTAAAAAATTGTAAAACGATAACTAGCAATAGTAAGAAAATAATTTGTACTGTTTTTGCCAACCAAATAAGTTCAATAAACTTTTCTGCCAATAAAATTCCCGCAATTGTAATAACAAATGCGCCTACAATAATTTTATACCCTTCTCTGTGAAAACGAATCATAAATTAAATTAAATGATGAATGTACAAATATACGAATGGTGCAGCAAACAATAAGCTATCTAGCCTATCTAATAAACCACCGTGACCAGGCATAATATTTCCTGAATCTTTAATTTTTGCTTGTCTTTTAAATTTAGACTCTACTAAATCGCCAATTGTACCAACAATTGATATTATTGCTGCAATAATTAACCAATCTATAGTAGAAAATAATTGCGTTTGCAAACCTACTAAATAGCCAACTATTAATGCGAAAAATAGTCCACCTATAAAGCCTTCTATCGTTTTTTTGGGAGAAACACTTGCAAAAAGTTTTCTTCGTCCAATATTTTTACCCACTAAAAAAGCAAAACTATCGTTCGTCCAGATTAGAAGTAAAATACCTATTAAAATTTTAGGTGTATACGCTCCGTTTACAAACGGAATTAAAATCAAAAAAGACAGAGAAGCAATTACATATCTTGTTGATAAGAATAACTTTGCAATATCTTTATTTAATTTAATTTCTACCTCCCAGAAAAGTTTGTAAATAAGTTGTAATGATGATAAAATGGTTAAACCTAATAGCACCATTACTGCTGGTGATGCCTTATATTTTATCAACAGAAAAAGCAGCACACCAAAAATTATATATTGTAAGTAGTTTTTTAATTTAATTAATCGAGAAAATTCCCAAATACATATTACAGCGAATATGGACGTTAAGACATTAAACGATTCTTCAGAAAACAGGATTGCGCTAACAAATATGAAAACATAAACTATTCCAGAAAAACTCCTTCTTAAAAGGTTGCGCATATTATAAATCTTCAAACAGCAACAAATATAAGTTTTTTGAATTACTGTTTCCGTAATTTAAAAAATTATCATCCTTTTCTTCAATAAGATAATTTTTTATTGCGCTAATATTTGTGGGTATGTTTCCTTTAAAATTGGTTTTAATCCCTGTTAAACCTTCCCCTGTATTTTTAACCAATTGACTGGTAGTTGCAAAAACAATAAAATTAGTTGTTAATGCTGCTAATTTATTACTATTTAATTGATTTGAAGAAAACATAATATCACCATTATCTGCAATAAGATGCTCACAAGAAGTAAATAATGGGATTTCATTAATTAAGCTTTTGTTCGCTATGATGTTTCGTTTTTTAAGTAGACTTAATAAATCAGTATCGATACAAGCTAATTCGTCCCAATTGTTCTCTTTTAAAATATTTCCTAAATTTTCTAAAACCTCATTTATTGAAGTACAATACAAAAACTTGCCACCTTTCTTTTTGAAATAATGTACAAAAGAATCATCTAAAGACAAGACAACTTCTTGTTCTTTGATTTCATCTTCTTTACTAGAAATGTTAAAAATATTTTTAAAAAAGTTCATTTCAAAAAATCAAAGATTTATAGGTTACTCAGAAACTGGTTTTTCTGCTGAATTTTCTTTTTTATCTTCTTCTGTTTTCCCTTCTGCAATTTTATCTTCCGATAATTCGTCTGATTTTTCAGGCTCCACTTCTACAACTAAATCTTCTTGGTCATCAAATTGCTCTTGCTCTTCAAAAGGTCTTTTACCAAAAACTTTTTCTAAATCATCTTTAAAAATAACTTCCCTCTCTAACAATAACTCTGCTAAAATAGTTAATTTCTCTTTATTCTGATCTAAAATTTTAATTGCTCGCAAGTATTGCGCTTCAATCATTTTAGAAATTTCTTGATCAATCTTTTTAGCAGTGTCTTCACTATACGGCTTTACAAAAGAATCATTTCCAGAAGAATCATAGTACGTAATATTCCCAACTTCTTCGTTTAAACCATAAACAGTAACCATTGCTCTAGCTTGTTTGGTCACTTTTTCTAAATCAGACAAAGCGCCTGTAGAAATCTTATCAAACATAACTTTTTCTGCAGCTCTACCTCCTAATGTAGCACACATTTCGTCTAACATTTGTTCTGTTTGCACAATCATTCTTTCTGCTGGTAAATACCAAGCTGCTCCTAAAGATTGTCCTCTTGGCACTATCGTAACTTTTACCAAAGGTGCTGCATGTTCTAACATCCAACTAATGGTTGCGTGACCAGCTTCATGAAAAGCAATTGTTTTCTTCTCTTTTGGCGTAATAACTTTATTTTTCTTTTCTAAACCACCAACAATACGGTCAACAGCATCTAAAAAGTCTTGATGCTCAATTGCCTTTTTATTTTTTCTAGCCGCTATTAATGCCGCTTCGTTACACATATTCGCAATATCTGCACCAGAAAAACCAGGTGTTTGTTGTGCTAAAAAATTAATTTTAACGTCTTCTGCTAATTTTAATGGTTTTATATGAACTTCAAAGATTTCTTTTCTCTCGTTGATGTTTGGCAAATCAACATAAATTTGTCGATCAAAACGACCTGCTCTCATTAATGCGCTATCTAAAACGTCTGCTCGGTTTGTTGCTGCAATTACAATAACATTTACGTCTGTTCCAAAACCATCCATTTCTGTTAATAACTGATTCAGTGTATTTTCTCTTTCATCATTCCCACCAGTCATGCTATTTTTTCCACGAGCTCTACCAATTGCATCAATCTCATCAATAAAAATAATTGAAGGCGATTTTTGTGCCGCTTGCTTAAATAAATCTCTAACTCTAGATGCTCCAACACCTACAAACATCTCTACAAAATCTGATCCAGATAATGAGAAAAAAGGAACACCAGCTTCTCCTGCAACAGCTTTTGCTAATAATGTTTTACCTGTTCCTGGAGGACCAACTAATAATGCACCTTTTGGGATTTTACCTCCTAAAGCTGTATATTTTTCTGGATTTTTTAAGAAATCTACAATTTCTTGAACTTCTTCTTTTGCACCTTCTAAACCAGCAACATCTTTAAAAGAAGTTTTTACTTTTGTGTCTTGATCAAATAATTTTGCTTTGGATTTTCCAATATTAAAAATCTGACCTCCGCCTCCACCACCGGAACCGCCACCAGACATTCTTCTCATAAAGAACAACCAAATAACAATTAAGATAATAAATGGTAAAAAACTAAAAATTTGATCTAAAAAACTAGTTTGTTCAATATTTTTCTTATCGAAATCTAACTCGTTTTCATCTTTTGCTTTTTTAATTTCATTTTCGAAATTACCTAAGTCCCCAAAATTGTATTCAAAAACGGGCGAACCTGGTCTGTAAAATGTGGTATTCGTATATTCTTGATAAGCTTGTGATTTTAAAGCATCTGGCTTAATGTAAACCTCTGCAACAGAACCATTAACAATAACAATTTTCTGAATATCGTTTTCTTTTAAAACTTCATAAAACTTATTGCTTGAAATACTTTTTGAAGCTAAAGAACCCGAATTTAAAAACTGAAATGCTATTAAAGCAATAAAAATTGCTCCGTAAATCCAATATGAACTAAACTTAAATTTAGGCACATTAGGTTTCTTATTATCTTTATTAGTAGAATCTTTCATTTAATTTTTTTGTAAAATTTAGGAATTATTTCGAAGAAATATCGGTGATTTTAGCGTCACCCCAAAGACTTTCAATATCATAATAATCTCTTACTTGCTTTTGGAAAATATGTACCACAACGTTAACATAATCCATTAAAACCCATTCTGCATTTGCAGAACCTTCAATATGCCAAGGTTTGTCTTTAAGCTCTTTACTAACTTTTTTCTGAACTGCTCCAGAAATGGCACTCACTTGAGTGTTAGAATTACCAGAACAAATTATAAAATAATCACATACTGTATTCTCTAATTCACGAAGGTCTAACAACTTAATGTTATCTCCCTTCACATCATCTATCCCTTTAATTATCACAGAAATTAACTCATCTGTGCTTATTTTATTTTTCGACATTAAAAATCTTTAATTTTATGCAAAGTTATTGTTTTTTTGTGAGTAAATTGTGTAATATTGGACTAGTTTACACTTTATTTAACACTTGAAAATAATCAAACTTAATGCCATTGATTCCACCAATTCTTTCCTTAAAGATTTGGTGAGAAATTCTGTTGTTAACAATTTTACTGTTGTTACTGCGGATGAGCAAACTGCAGGCAAAGGTCAACTAGGTAATAAATGGCTTTCAGAAAAAGGTAAAAACCTAACAATCAGCATTTTTATTAAATATACAAATGCCTTGATTACAAATCAAAATTATTTGAATTTCGCCATTTGCTTGGCGGTTTTTGATACAATTAGTGAATATAATGTTCCGAATTTGACTATAAAATGGCCAAACGACATTATGTCAGCAAACAAAAAAATAAGCGGAATTTTAATTGAAAATACACTTAAAAAAGATAAAATTATTTCTTCTATAATTGGCATCGGAATTAATGTGAATCAGACTGAATTTCAATCTCAATTAAGTAAAGCAACGTCTATACAGAATTGCATCAACCAAAAAACAGATTTAAATTTATTGACAAAAAAAGTACAAAAAAAAGTAATTTGCTATATGGAGTCCTTTCAAAAAGGAGCATTCCTAATTCTGGAAGACAACTATTTATCTAAATTATATAAAAAAGGGATTCCTTCTACTTTTATAGACTCCCATAAAAATTATTTTATGGGAATTATAAATGGTGTTTCTAAAAACGGAAAATTACAGGTCTTATTAGGTGACGATTCTATAAAAGAATTCGGAATTAAAGAAATTACTTTTACCTAAAGCTTTGCTAAATTTTCTGTTAGGGTTTCAATAAATTTAGTCAATGGTTTTTTTACCATCATTGCCATCATTGGATTAAAATCACCTTCAAAAATTAATTCAGCCTCACAAGAAGTATCGTTTACAGCATCAATATTTGCTATTAAAGTAAACGGCAACTTGCTACTTGCCGCGCCTAAAATAATTTTAGAATATTCTGTTTTTTCTTTTAAAACCAATCTAATTTCTGGCATTCCTTTTAATCCGAAGATAAAAGATTCCCCATCAACTTCAAATTTCTGAATGCTTTCTGGCATTAATTGCTCAAAATTAGATAATTGAGTTAAAAACTCAAATAATTCTTTTGCAGATTTGTTAACTGAGACTTTATTTCCTTCTATATTCATGACTTTATTTTATTGTTTCCACTCACTTGGATTCTTTCTCCACTCTTTCAAAATAGTTAATTCTTTATCAGAGATATAATTACTTTCTGAAGCTTGCTCCAACAACATATCATAATTACTTAATGTAGACAAACTTATATTTTTATCTTTAAAATTCTGAGTTGCAACATCAAATCCATAAGAAAAAATAGCAACCATACCTTTTACAACTGCACCAGCTTCTTTTAGTGCCTCAACTGCTTGTAAACTGCTATTTCCTGTACTTATTAAATCTTCTATAACTACAACGTTTTGACCACTTTCTAAATAACCTTCAATTTGATTTTGTCTTCCATGCTTTTTAGGCTCTGGACGAACATAAACAAAAGGGATTCCCAATTCTTGAGCAACCAAAACACCTATCGCAATTGCGCCAGTTGCTACACCTGCAATCACATCTGGTTTTCCATAATTTTTCTCAACCATTTTCGCAATTTCTTGTTTCAAGAACAAACGAACAGGAGGATAAGATAATGTAATTCTGTTGTCACAATAAATAGGAGATTTCCAACCAGAAGCCCAAGTAAATGGTTCATTTGGATTCAGCTTTATTGCTTTAATCTGAAGCAATAGTTCAGCCGTTTTTTTTGCAGTATCTTTGTCTAAATTCATGTAGCAAATGTATAAAGTTTTTGTAAATGATAAACCAATAATTTTAACAGATTCGTTAAAAAAAGAAAATAATTTTCCGAATCATGTTTTTAAGAATGTTGTGGTTGATGAAATCATTTATAAACTATATAATGGCAACAAAAAAGGTGTAAATATTTATTGTGAGCATTTAGAAAGAGATTGGCAACTATTTCTTAAAAACTTTAAAGTTATTACTGCCGCTGGCGGATTAGTCTTAAATTCTAAAAACGAAATTCTTTTTATTTATCGAGGAAACAAGTGGGATTTACCAAAAGGGCGAATTGAAGATGGCGAAACCATAGACCAAACCGCAATTCGTGAAGTTGAAGAAGAATGCGGAATTACCAACCTTAAAATAAATCATTTTTTAATTACTACATATCACTTTTTTTATCAGAATAATGAAAAAAGAATCAAAGAAACTTTTTGGTATTTAATGAAGTCTGATTTTGATGGAATTTTAATTCCGCAATTGGAAGAAGGCATCACAAAAGCGATTTTTAAAAATCAAAAAGAAGTTGCTCTTGCTTTAAAAAATACCTACTCTAATATCCAATTAGTTTACAATCAATACGAGAAAGGAAATTAAAAAACTATCTTTGCCAGCTTAAAATTTTATTAAAATATATGACTGGCTTCTTCAGAAAAATAATTCCAAATATAAAAGACGATATACTTGCAGGCGTAACAGTTTCTTTAGCAATGATTCCAGAAGTTGTTGCTTTTGCATTTGTTGCTCAAATAAGTCCAATCGTAGCTTTGTTTGGTGCGTTTGTTGTCGGCATTATTTCAGCTACTTTTGGTGGTAGACCTGGTTTAATTTCTGGTGCAGCTGGTGCTGTGGCAGTTATTTTTGTGACCATGATACAAGAAGGGCATGCAAAAGGTTTACTTTTAGAAAATCCCGTAGAAAACATGGGCTACTTTTATCTTTTAGCAGCCGTAGTTTTAATGGGTATTATACAAGTTTTCGCCGGCTTATTTAGATTGGGAAAATTTGTGCGTTTAATTCCGCATTCCGTAATGATGGGATTTGTAAACGGATTGGCCATTGTTATTTTTCTAGCGCAATTAGGGATGTTTAAAGAAAATAAGAAAGATTTCTTCGGACAAAATATGCGTAAAACAGAATCGAAAGACTTGGTATATAATGTCTCAGATAATCAAGTAAAAGATATAGCCTCTAATACGGTGTTGTTTAAAATTGAAGGAAAAGCCGTCATAAATAGCAATACCAACGAAGAAGTATTTTTAGTGTCAGATGGTCAAGTCTTTGATGTAAAAACTAAAAAAGTAGTCTACAATGCCTCAAAAGAAGGGTTTTACGCTGTAAAAGATACTGGTGTTGTAAAATCTTCTATGCAAGGAGAAACCTTATATGTAATGATTGGTTTGGTGTTATTAACCATGTTAATTGTTTGGGGTTTACCAAAATTAACAACAAAAATACCGGCGGCATTAACCGCAATTTTAATTGTTACCTTAATTTCTATCTTTAGTGGATTAAGCTCTATTAATGTAGGCGATTTTATTAGAGATGGTGGCGGAGCAGGTTTAAACGGAATCGCAGAACTTTCTAAGAATCTAAACGTTTTAGAATTATGGAGCAACCTTCCTTTTAATTTAGATACCTTACAATTTATTGCGCCGTATGCATTTTTAGCAGCATCGGTTGGTTTAATAGAAACGTTAATGACCATGAATTTGGTAGATGAATTAACAGAATCTAGAGGAAACGGAAACAAAGAATGTGTTGCGCAAGGTGCAGGTAACATTGCAAGTGGTATGTTTGGCGGTACTGGTGGTTGTGGTATGATTGGGCAAACAGTTATAAATATTAATGCTGGCGGTCGTGGTCGTTTGTCTGGTGTAATGATGGCGTTAACGCTACTTACCTTTATATTATTTGCAGACAAATACATAGAGCAAGTGCCTATTGCAGCTTTGGTTGGTGTTATGTTTATGATGGTTATCGAAACATTTGCTTGGTCTAGTTTTAGAATTTTAAAGAAAATACCAATATCAGATGCATTTGTATTAATCATTGTGTCTGCAGTAACAGTTTTCTTTGATTTGGCAATTGCTGTATTTGTAGGGGTTATTATTTCTGCATTATCTTTTGCGTGGACAAGCGCTAAGAAAATTAGAGCTAGAAAACGTTTTAAAGCAGACGGAACAAAGATTTACGAAATCTGGGGGCCGTTGTTCTTCGGAAGTATTACCGATTTTAACGAAAAGTTTGAGATTAAAACAGACCCAGAAAATATTGAGATCGATTTTGTAGAAGCGCGTGTTTCAGATCATTCTGCTATTGAAGCCATTTATGCTTTGGTAGAAAAATACCAAGCTGCTGGTAAAAAGGTAACGCTAAAACATTTAAGTGAAGATTGTAAAGTGCTATTGTACAAAGCGTCCCCTATTTTTAGAGGAATTATAGAAGAAGGGATTGATGATCCACGTTATCATTTAGCGGCAAATCCAGAGAAATTTCCGAAGCCATTGGGTGAGTATAAGTTTTAAAGGGAAAATATAGAGCCAAATTACCAAGATTAATAAGCGATTACAATACTTAATTAAAAACTCTTTTAGTATTGATTTTTTACTCAAATTTGTAACCAATGTATAAGGTTGTGTAACTTACAGATTTCTTATAATTTTGTACTTTTATCATCGTAAATAGTAAAGCTGTTTTATGACTTTGATATCACTAAAATAAGTGAAAAAATTTACATTGAAACACTGTGTGTAATCTTTTATGCACAGTGCTTTCTTCTAAAAAAAACTATAAAGTTTTGCGGAGTTAAGGAAAATAAGCAGTAAATAAAAAATAGAATTAGTATTGTTAAGTTCTTAAATTTAAACTTGAGTTATCTAGGAAGAAAGAGTGAAAATTCAAGAACAATTCAAACCAGAAATATTCAATTACGTGCTATTTTTTAAGAAAAAAAATATTGAATTAGTTTCTTTATATTTGCGTCTTATATGATAAAAGTATTTTCCATACTATTTTCAAGTTTAATACTCTTACAGAGTTTAAACATTAGTTTTGAAGACCTTTCAAAGCTAAATGTATTGTTGGAACATGCAAAATTTCATCAAGAAAAATATGGAGATAGTTTCTTTGAGTTTTTGGTTGAACATTATGGTGACGATGAATATCACGCGAACAACAACCATAAAGAACATGAAGATTTGCCTTTTAAACAAAATTCGCAAACAGTTACCCATTTAAACATTGCCTTTACATTAGATAATGTAGCTTTTGTAATAAAAAATCAACCTGTTTTAGAAAGTTCAAACATCTTTTTTTATAGAGAATCACACTCCGTTTTTGAAAAATATTCTATTTTTCAACCACCAAAATTAGCATAAATCAATATCGTTTATAATCATTTTAATAAGCTATTTTCCAATAGCTTACAATGCTTTTTACTTATGAATTATGTTAGAAAAAATTATAAAATTTAGCTTAAAGAATAAGCTTATTGTTCTTTTATTTATCGCATTTATTGTTGGTTTCGGTATTATTTCTTTAACAAGAATTTCTATTGGTGCCGTTCCAGATATTACCAATAATCAAGTGCAAGTTATTACCACATCTAGAAATTTATCTACCCAAGATGTTGAACAATTTATTACGTATCCTGTAGAATTAGAAATGGCAAATTTGCCAGGAGTCGAAGAAATTCGTTCTGTTTCTAAATTCGGACTTTCTGTTGTTACCATTGTTTTTAGTGACGAAATGGGCACTTTCTTACCAAGGCAATTAATTGCTGAAAAAATAAAATCGGCTTCAGAGAAAATCCCAGAAGATTTTGGCTCTCCAGAAATGGGACCAATTACCACTGGTTTAGGAGAAATTTATCAATATATTTTAGATGTAAAACCTGGTTATGAAGATCGATATTCTGTAACCGAATTAAGAACAATTCAAGATTGGATTGTAAAAAGACAATTGTCTGGAATTCCTGGAGTGGTAGAAGTAAATACTTGGGGTGGCTTTCTAAAACAGTACGAGGTAGCCATCAATCCGCAGAAATTAAAAGCGATGAATATTTCTATTTCAGAAATTTACACCGCTTTAGAAAAAAATAATAGCGTTGCTGGAGGTGGTTATATTGAAAAAGCGAACAAATCTTTTTTTATTCGTGGAGAAGGTTTAGTAACATCACTTGAAGACATTGAAAATATTGTTGTAAAAAATGAAGGCTTACCAGTTTATGTAAAAGATATTGCGAAAGTCGGTTTTGGAAGCGCAACTCGTTTTGGAGCAATTACTGGAAATGGAGAAGGCGAAAAAGTGCTTGGACAAATAATGATGTTAAAAGATGGCAACTCCAAACGAATTATTGACGCCGTTAAAGAGCGGGTGGCTTCCATACAAAGCTCATTACCAGAAGGCGTTTACATTAACGGATTTTTGGAAAGAAGTGAATTGATTGACAAAACGACATATACAGTTGCAGAAAATTTAATATTAGGTTCACTAATTGTAATTTTTGTAGTGGTTATATTATTGGGTAATTTACGTTCTGGTTTAGTCGTTGCTTCCGTAATTCCGTTGAGTTTATTATTTGCAATTTCGCTGATGAATATCTTTGGAATTGATGCCAATTTAATGAGTTTAGGTGCCATCGATTTTGGAATAATTATAGACGGAACCGTTATTATTGTTGAATATATTGCGTTTCAAATTACAACTCAAGCGGCTAAAATAAAATTATTATCAAAAGAAAATCAGCAAGAAAATATCGATGAAATAACGCTTAAAAGTGCATCTAAAATGATGAATTCTGCCATTTTTGGGCAATTGATTATTCTCATCGTTTTTATTCCTATTTTATCTTTAAGTGGTATTGAAGGAAAAATGTTTAAACCAATGGCGCTAACTTTTAGTTTTGCATTAATTGGTGCAATGTTGTTTTGTTTAACCTATGTTCCCGTAATTTCTTCGTTGTTTTTGAAACCAGTTGTTCAAAGCGATAAAAATATTTCTGTGCGTATAATGAAGTTTTTAAACAAAGGATATCAACCTATTATTAATTGGTCTTTACACAACACAAAAATCGTAATTTCTTTATCTGTTCTTTTATTAGCAACAAGCTTTTGGATTTTCAGTAAAATGGGTGGCGAATTTGTGCCGACTTTAGATGAGGGTGATTTTGTAATTCAGCCCGTTTTAAAAACAGGAACATCATTAAGTAAAACGATTGAAATTACTACAAAAATTGAACAAATTTTGTTGGATAAATTTCCAGAAGTAGAACAGGTTGTAACTAGAATTGGTGCTGCAGAAGTGCCTACAGATCCAATGTCTATGGAAGAAAGTGATGTAATAATTAAGTTGAAACCAAAAGGCGAATGGACTTCCGCAGCTAATAAAGACGAATTAGCAGATAAGTTTAAAGAAGCTTTAGCTGTAATTCCTGGAATGGAAGTCGAATTTACGCAACCCATAGAAATGCGTTTTAACGAGTTGATTACTGGTGTTAGAGCAGATGTTGCCATCAAAATATTTGGTGAAAATTTATCTATTTTAGCTAAAAAAGCAGACGAAATAAAAGGGTTAATTGAAAATGTAGAAGGTGCAGCGGATATTATTATTGAAAAAGTAGAAGGCTTGCCACAAATGAGCGTGAATTATAACAGAAGTAAAATTGCTCGTTATGGTTTGAATATCGCCGATTTGAATCGACTTATTTCTACTGGATTCGCTGGAGGAACTGTAGGAAGTGTTTTTGAAGGTGAAAAACGTTTTGATTTGGTGATTCGTTTGGATGAAAAGTATAGAAAAAATCTAGAAAGTCTTGAAAATTTATATGTTGATACACCAAATGGATTAAAAATTCCGTTAAACGAATTGGCAGAAATTAAATATACAACTGGTCCCGCAAAAATTTCTAGAGACGATACAAAACGTAGAATTGTAGTTGGAGTTAACGTGAGAAATAGAGATTTACAATCGGTTGTAAACGAAGTAAGAACAATTATTGATGAAAATTTAAAATTGCCAACGGGTTACACGATTACTTATGGTGGGCAATTTGAAAATTTACAAAGTGCAAAAGCGCGCTTATTAGTTGCTGTTCCCGTTGCTTTAGTGCTTATTTTTATCTTACTTTATTTTGCATTTCATTCGGTAAAAGAAGCTTTAATAGTGTATTCTGCCATTCCGTTAGCTGCTGTTGGCGGTATTTTATTACTTTGGTTGAGAGATTTACCGTTTAGTATTTCTGCAGGTGTCGGTTTTATTGCGCTTTTTGGAATTGCTGTTTTAAACGGAATTGTATTAATCGAGCATTTTAAAGAGTTGAAAAATCAAGGAATAACAGATGTTGAAGAACGAATTAAAAGAGGAACATCAGAACGATTGCGACCAGTTATATTAACGGCTGCAGCTGCTGCTTTGGGTTTTTTACCAATGGCAATTTCTACAAATGCTGGCGCAGAAGTACAACGACCTTTAGCAACTGTGGTTATTGGCGGGTTAGTAACTGCAACTATTTTAACGTTAGTTGTTTTACCCGTTTTATATGCTTGGTTTGAAAAAAAATCTGATTTAAAAATAAATAAAAACGGAATTATTTCCGTGGTAATTTTATTGTTTTCATTTTCTGCAACTGCGCAAGAAAAAATGGTAACGATTGATGAAGCGGTTGCATTGGCTATTGAAAATAATGCAGGTTTAAAAGCAATGTCTCTAAAAGTTAATGAATCTAAAGCTTTAATAAATAGTGCTGTTTATTTTGACAAAACAGCTTTTTATTACAACTATAATGAAAATAATTTAGCATCCAACGGTGATCCTTTAAAGGTTTGGGGAATTGCGCAAGATTTTAAATTTCCAACCGTTTATTTCGCTGATAAAAAAGTAAATAAAGCCAAAAATAATATTGAAGCTGCAAATTACAACATCAAATTAGAAGCGATTAAAAGAGACGTTTATTTGTCTTATTATACATTGAGTTATGCGAAAAATAAAGTCAAAACCTATCGTTTTTTAGATAGTTTGCATCAGGATTTTGCAAAAATAGCAGCACGACGTTTTGAATTGGGTGAAACAAATTATTTAGAAATGATTACCGCAAAATCGAAACAAAAACAAATGCAAATCTTGTTTCATCAAGCAAAACAAGAGGTAATTTCTAATTATGAACAGTTGAAACAAATAGTTCAAATAGATCGTATTTTAATTGATGAACAACAGCTAAAAAAACTTGAACTTAAAACTATTTCTAAAGAAAATAATATTGGTTTACAGTATTTTGAAGAATCAAAAAAATATTACAAAGCATTGCATCAGCAAGAAAAACAAGAATTATTACCAGATTTAAGTGTAGAATATTTTCAAGGTACAAATAGTAATCTCAATAGCACGGTTCGTGGTTATCAATTCGGAATTAAAATTCCGTTGTTGTTTGGTGGAAAATCATCAAAAATAAAAGCTTCAAAAATTGCAACAGAAATTGTTAGTGAACAAGAAATTGACTATAAACAAAAACTTAAAGCTGCGTATAATAAATTATTTGCAGAATTAAATCAATATCAAGAAACGGTAAATTATTATGAAACACAAGGTGAAAAATTATCCGAAGAAATTTTAAAAACTGCAGAAAGTAGTTTCAAAAATGGAGAAATAGATTTTTTTCAATACATTCAAAGCATCGAAAATGCGACAGAAATTGAACTGAATTATCTTGATAATTTACAAAAGTACAATGAAACGATTATCGCAATAAATTATTTAATCTTATAGAAACAACGGTCATGAAACATATATATACACTCTTTTTATTACTTACAATTCTGTCTTGCGGAAAGTCAGAAAAAAACACAGAAGTTGCAACAAATCAAATTATTGACGACAACATGATAACTGTTACAAAAGCCCAATTTGAATCTGAAAAAATGGAATTGGGAGAACTAACTGAACAATCTTTCAATAAAACAGTTAAAGCGAATGGTTTTATTGATGTTCCGCCACAAAACAAAGCAAGTGTCAGTGCTTTTTTAGGTGGCTATGTAAAAAAAACACCATTGTTAGTTGGCGATAATGTGAAAAAGGGGCAACTAATTGTTACTTTAGAAAATACCGAATTTATAGATATTCAGCAAAATTATCTAGAAATTACAGAACAACTTACCTATTTAAAAACAGAATTTGAAAGACAAGAAATTCTATATAATGAGAAAATAACTTCACAAAAAATGTTTTTAAAGGCAGAAAGTAATTACAAAACGTCACAAGCGCAATACAACGGACTTCGAAAAAAATTACAAATGATGAATATCAATCCGAAAAATGTTGAGCAAGGAATTATTTCTTCAACCGCAACTATTTATGCGCCAATTGAAGGGTTTGTAACCAAAGTAAATGTAAGTAACGGTTCTTATGTTTCACCTTCTGACGTAATTATTGAAATTGTAAATACAGATCATATTCATTTGGAATTGTCCGTTTTTGAGAAAGACATCTTTGAAGTTAAAAAAGAGCAACTTATTAATTTTAAAACTCCAGAAGCATCAACCAAAACTTTTAAAGGTAAAGTCCATTTAATAGGAACATCAATTGATGAAACTAACAGAAGTATAAAAATTCACGGACATATAGAAAATGAAAAGGCAATTAATTTTGTAACAGGTATGTTTGTTGAAGCAGAAATAATTAGCGATTCCAAAAAAGGAAAAACTTTACCAAAAGATGCAATTATAGAAACGGATGCTAACTTTTTTGCTTTGGTTTTGAATGGTAAAAAAGAGGATAATTATACTTTCGAAAAAATAAAACTTGCTATTGGAGAACAGAATGAAGAATTCGTAGAAGTATTAAATACTAAAGATTTCGAAAACAAAGAAATACTTACAAAAGGAGTTTTTATGTTGTTGATTGAGGATTAGATATTTATTTTTTATAATAGTATCTATTTCAATTTTATAAAAATTATAATCTACAAAAAGATAAGTATTAATATCTTTACAAATCAAAAAATGTAACCAATGAAAAAAATAATTTTTGTATTTATCGTATTTATTTCTTCTTACAATTATGCGCAACAAGAACTTAAACTTGATATTGCAGACGCTATAATCTTAAAGACTATTGAGTTTTCTTACGAAAACTATATTACAGATCAAACTTCTTTTGGAGCATCTATTTTGTATAGTTTTGAGGAAAAAAAATCTGATTTTAGATACAATGAACAGTTTATGTTTACACCTTATGTGCGTCATTATTTTACTGCATATGAGAATTGGAATCTCTTTGGAGAAGGTTTTTTAGGCATAAGTACTGGTTACAAAGAAATTGAATTAGATGATGCTCAAAATATTTATGAAGATTATTCTGATGGAGCATTAGGTATTGCTTTTGGTACTAAATATGTAGCAAAAGGCGGTTTGGTTATTGATATTTATGGCGGTTTAGGTAGAAATTTATTTAGCTCTAATTCCCCAGTAATTGTTCCAAGAATTGGTGTAAATGTGGGTTGGAGATTCTAATTTAAAAAAAGATTTGAGACCGCTTCGCTTTTAGAATTAACCTGCCTGCCGGCAGGGAAACAGGACTTGATTCTAACTCTATAATTTATAATTAAGAAATTTTAAACCCATTCTTTTTCGTCATTGCGAGAAATTTATCCGCTGAAAGCGATAAATGACGAAGCAATCTTTCGCTAATAAAATACTATATTTATATGGAGAGATTGCTTCAATCGTTGCTATTTCGCGAAGAGTAATAATATAAAATAGTTACTTCTTCGGTTTTAAAATCAACACGTTTTTAGACAACTCTATTTCTGTTTGATTCAATTTCATCGTCATAAATTTGCCGTCCAAATACAATTGCGTTTGGTCTTTGTAATAATCGCTAAACACATTTCCAGATTGCCCGGTAGGTAAAATTCCCAATCCATTTTCCACATCAGAAAAATCGACAATTCGTCTTGTTGATGGTCCTGCGTTGACTTTATAATATCCTGTACTATCAATATTATAAATCTGATTGTTAATCACTTGATCGCCACCACTCGTTTCAAAAGGTCCAACATTAAAATAAGAACGCAACGCTTTAGATTTATCAAAAGCATGTTTGTATTCAACAGAAACAACACGATCCCAAGTCCAATATTCTACATTTTCGCCCAACTGATCTTGCAAAAATTCAAATGCTTTTTGAAAAGATTTAGTGACAATTTCTTCTTTGGTTTCTACTTTATTTTTAGTAGAAACATCATCCCACCAAATCGATTTTTGTTTTTCTACTTGCGCTGCCAAAACTTTATCTTGCAAGGTTGTATTTACAAATTCTGGAAATGCTTTTCCCATTTCATCCTCAAAGGTGTTTTTCAAAAATTCATAAATAAACCGATTGTAAATTACGGGACCAATTTCTTTTTTATCAAAATTTCCTTGCCAATCTTTCAGTGCTGTAACTGCTATTTTTTCACTTGGAGAATAGTCAGAATTATCTATAGATTTAATTAAGTTTCTAGCTATTTCTGAAACAATTGGCGAAGTAACATCCATCATCATTTCTGCCACATCTTGTTTTGTCCAATCGTTTTTTGGGGTAAGTAATTCTACAATTCTTTTCGCTCTATCTTCTGGTTGATAATAACCAGGATATAAAATACCAGCAATAGAATCTGGCTGATTATTAGCAGAATACACAAAATTCCAACTCGGATTTATCGCTTGCGGATTATCCTCAAAATCAATATATTCCAAAATTTCATCATCGCCAGTTTTTCCGTTTAAAAACGTTTTTGTGCTTAACGAATTTCTGTATTTATATAATTTTCCTGCAGCAAACCAAGCAATGTTGTTTTTAGCATCACCATACATCATATTTAAACCTGGCGCGTGCAATTTACTTGCTCCTTTTTTAAATTCGGATAAATTTTTAGCATGAGAAATTTCATAAATAACATCCAACGTTTCATTTTTTTCTTTGGTATAAATCCATTGCATTGCAATTGGTCTTTTATCATCTAGATTTTTAATTAATCCGTTTAAAATTGGTCCGTGTTTACTTACTTTAATCTGATAAACTGTATCTTTTTCATCTTTAATTTTGATGCGTTTTTCACGAATTTCATATTTCGAATATCCATACGGAGTTTTGTATTCATTTTCATTCTTCGGATTATTTTCTTCGATGTAAAAATCAATATCATCATTTGCCAACATTGTCAATCCGTAAGCATAATCTCTATTGTGACCTAGCAGCGGAAAAGACATTAACGCAACATGAAAACCATACATTTCATAATTTGGCGTTTTTAAATGCGCCTGATACCAAACAGAAGGTTGAGAAAACCCAATGTGTGGATCATTTGCAAAAATCACCTTTCCGTTTTTAGTCTTATCAGCACCAATAACCCACGCATTACTTCCAATAAAAGGCGAAATTGGTAATTCTTCGTAAATGGAATTCATTGCTTTAGAAAATACCGCAGTCAATTCGGGATTTTGCACATTTTCAATTACTGTTAAATTTTCTAATTCGGCGCCAAGCAAATCATTCAAATAATTTTCGCCTAATTTTTCTTTTATTTCATTTAAAAAAGGATCGGTTTTATGAGCAATTGCAAAACTAAAAGCCATATAACCAAAAACATTATACATGTCTTTTAACGTGAATTTTTCTTTTTCCACGCCTATTAAAGTAAACTCAATTGGTGTTTTTCCCTCTTCTATGTATTGATTTACGCCATTCAAATACGCCATTGCTAATTTGTAATTTGGTGCGTTTTTATCTAAATCTGCAATTGCTTTTTCTGCGGCTTCTTCAATTCCTAATCCAGAAAAAAGCAAATCAACTTCCAATGCTCTTCTTCCAAATAATTCTGATAATCTTCCAGGTGCAATTCTTCTTATGACTTCCATTTGCCACAACCTGTCTTGCGCATGCAAATATCCTAAAGCAGTATAACCATCAGCATCATTTTGTGCATTAATGTGAGGAACGCCATATTCATCAAAATAAACAGTTACCTCTTCAGAAAGGTTATTTAGTTGCGTTTCTCCGTCATATTTTGGATGGAGTGTGAGCGTATAAATCCATCCACCTAAAATTATAATAAGTAGCACTGAAACTATTATTAACAAACTCTTTTTAAGCAATTTCATTTTTTAAATTTTGATTATCGGCAAATATAAACCATTTATTATTTGGATAAGATTAACAATACAATGAAAGATTGTTTGTATTTTTGAAGTATAAATTCAATTTTATGAAAAAAATACAAATGGTTGATTTGCAAGGACAATATCAGCAAATAAAAGAAACAGTAGACAATTCAATTCAAGATGTTTTAAATACATCATCTTATATAAACGGACCTTTAGTTCATCAATTTCAAGCAGATTTAGAGAAATATTTAGACGTAAAACACGTAATTCCATGTGCAAACGGAACAGATGCGTTGCAAATTGCAATGATGGGATTAGATTTAAAACAAGGTGACGAAGTGATCACTGCAGATTTTACTTTTGCAGCAACTGTGGAAGTAATTGCATTATTAAAATTAACGCCTGTTTTGGTAGATGTTGATCCAGATACGTTTAACATAAATATTGAAGCACTTAAAAAAGCAATTACGCCAAAAACAAAAGCGATTGTACCTGTTCATTTATTTGGTCAAGTAGCAAATATGGATGCAATTATGGAAATTGCAAACGAGCATAATTTGTTTGTAATTGAAGATAATGCACAAGCAATTGGCGCAAATTATACCTTTAAAAACGGAAAACAACAAAAAGCAGGAACCATTGGACATGTGGGAACAACTTCTTTTTTTCCATCTAAAAATCTAGGATGTTATGGAGACGGTGGCGCAATTTTTACAAATGATGATAAATTAGCACACACGTTAAGAGGAATTGTAAATCACGGAATGTATGAAAGATATTATCATGATGTTGTTGGTGTAAATTCAAGATTAGATTCGATACAAGCTGGTGTTTTACAAGCTAAATTACCACATTTAGATACCTATTGTGATGCTAGAAGAAATGCTGCTCGTTTTTACAATACTGCTTTTGAAAACAATAAAAATATTATAACGCCAACTGCAAAATCTAACAAAACTAAAAATTGTGGAGAAATTTGTGATGTTTGCGACTGCCATGTTTTTCATCAATATACATTACAAATTACCAACGGAAAACGTGACGAATTACACAAGCATTTATTGGCAAATGAAATTCCGAATGCAATTTATTATCCCGTTGCATTGCACGCTCAAAAAGCATACGTTGACGAAAGGTATAATGAGAACGGTTTTCCTGTAACAAACGAATTGATAAAAACAGTAATTTCTCTACCGATGCATACAGAATTGAACAAAGAGCAATTGGAATTTATTACAAAAACAATTTTAGATTTCGTAAAATAAAAATAATGAAAAAAATATTAGTCACAGGTGGTTTAGGTTTTATCGGTTCGCACACTGTAGTTGAATTACAAAATGCAGGTTTTGAAGTGGTAATTATTGATGATTTATCTAACACAAGATTATCTGTTTTAGATAAAATTACAGAAATCACAGGTAAAAAACCAGATTACCACAATATTGATTTGCGCATTAAAAATGATGTTAAAACATTTTTTGATAACAATAAAATAGACGGAATTATCCATTTTGCTGCATTTAAAGCCGTTGGAGAAAGTATGGAAAAACCGTTAGAATATTATGAAAATAATATTGGAACGTTAGTTTATTTACTACAGGAATTAAGAGATAGAAAAATCGATAATTTTATTTTCAGCTCTTCTTGTACGGTTTATGGTCAGGCAGATGAATTGCCAATTACAGAAAATGCGCCTGTAAAACAAGCCGAATCTACGTATGGAAACACCAAACAAATTGGCGAAGAAATTATTAAAGAAGCATGTAAAGCACATGATTTGAATGCGATTGCTTTGCGTTATTTCAACCCAATTGGTGCGCACGAAAGTATAAAAATTGGCGAATTGCCTTTGGGTGTTCCGCAGAATTTAATTCCGTTTGTGACGCAAACCGCTGCAGGAATTAGAAAAGAATTGTCTGTTTTTGGTAACGATTATCCAACAAAAGACGGAACTGCAGTGCGTGATTATATTCATGTTGTCGATTTAGCAAAAGCACATATTGCAGCTTTGCAAAGATTAATTAACAAGAAAAATAAAACTAATTTTGAATTTTATAATGTAGGTACAGGAACTGGAAGTACAGTCTTAGAAGTGATAAAAGCGTTTGAAAAAGCCTCTGGAAAACCATTAAATTATAAAATTGTTGGCAGACGTGAAGGCGATATTACAGCAGCGTATGCAGATACAACAATTGCAAACAAAGAATTAAACTGGAAAACAGAAAAAGATTTAGATGAAGCCTTAAGTTCTGCTTGGAAATGGCAATTAACTCAAGGGTAAGCTTGTTAAAAAATTGAATTATTCATTCTTTTTTTATCGTTTTTTAATGAATTTTATTACTTTTCAAGAAAAATAGACCATTTTTCATTTTTTATATGACAATAAATACTTTAATCGGTTGCATATTTGACAATTGATAGTGGTCTAAAATCAATTTTTCATATTTCTGCATCATAATTATAAGCTTTAACTATATATAATAGGGTTTATAGATCAAAAGCAGTAGTTTTGTACTTGACTAACCAATGATACTTGAAAAAATGAGACTGATAAAAATTCAAAGAAAAACGAAACTAGAAAAACGTTTTACACCAAAAATGGGTGAGCTCTTTACAAATGTAACCTATATTAAAAAGAAATTATTTAATTTAATTCCGTTGCAAACCATTCACAAATACAGACAAACGTATTACGGCAAAATTAAAGATTGCGAAGAATGCAATTTGGCAAAATAAAATTCTAAAATAATGACTCACAGAAATGTGAGTCTTTTTTTTTGCACATTATTTTACAGAACAAAACTCTATTTGTTTTTTTATTTCTGTACTTTCACATTCTAAAAATTAATCAAATGAAAAATTTTATTTTTGCTTTCCTTTTATCAGCAGTTTTTGTTAGTTGCACTACCTCTGAAAAAACGTCCGAAGAAAAAACATCTGAATTATCAATCGATTATGAAAAAATAATTTTAGAAAACGGACTTGAAGTTGTATTTCATATCGATAAATCAGATCCTGTTGTTGCTGTAGAATTAATGGCACATGTTGGATCTGCAAGAGAAACAGAAGGCAGAACTGGTTTTGCACATTTATTTGAGCACTTATTATTTTTAGAATCAGAAAACTTAGGAAAAGGTGGTTTGGATATGATGAGCGCAAGAATTGGCGCATCTGGTGCAAACGGATCTACTTCACAAGACAGAACAAACTATTTGCAAACGGTACCAAATGATGCGTTAGAGAAAATGATTTGGGCAGAAGCAGATAAATTAGGTTGGTTTATAAATACGGTTACAGATCCTGTTTTAGCAAAAGAAAAACAAGTGGTTAAAAACGAAAAAAGACAAGGTGTTGATAATGTTCCTTACGGATTTAATTCAGAAATTATCGACAGAAATTTATATCCAAAAAACCATCCGTATAATTGGCAAGTAATTGGTTCTTTAGAAGATTTACAAAACGCAACTTTAGACGATGTTAAAACTTTTTACAAAAAATGGTATGTTCCAAACAATTCCACTTTGGTTTTATCTGGAGATTTTGATATTGAACAAGCAAAAAAATGGGTTCATAAATATTTTGATGAAATTCCGCGTGGCGAAGAAATAACTCCGTTAGAAAAAAAACCAGGCGTTGTTGCAGAAACAAAACACTTGTACTACGAAGATAATTTTGCAAAAGTGCCGCAATTAACTTTGGCGTGGCCAACTGTAGAAGCGTATCATAAAGATTCTTATCCATTAGATGTACTAACTGAATATTTATCCGACGGAAAAAATGCACCTTTTAACACCGTTTTAATTGATGATTTAAAATTAACTTCAAATGTTACGTTCTACAATAGCACTTCTGAATTGGCTGGACAAAGTCAATTAATAATTAGAGCTTTTGATGATAAAGATTTAGATGATGTTTTAGCTGGAGTGAATAAATCTTTCGAAAAATTTGAGCAATTCGGAATTTCAGAAAAAGATTTAAACCGAATTAAAGCGGGTCAAGAAACCAGTTTTTATAGAAGTTTATCTAGTGTTTTGGGTAAAGGAACTCGTTTAGCATCTTACAACACCTATACAAATAATCCTGGTTTTGTAACTGAAGACATAAAAAACACATTGGCTGTAACTACAGAAGATGTAAAACGTGTTTATGAGAAATACATTAAAGGTAAAAATTATATTGCGACCAGCTTTGTGCCAAAAGGTGCGTTACAATTGGCTGTTACCAACGCTACAGAAGCAATTATAAAAGAAGAAGAAATAGTAACTGGTGCAGAAGAAAAATTTGATCCAAAAATTGCAGCAGAATATACAAAAACACCATCAACTTTTGATAGATCTGTAGAACCACCTTATGGAAAAGCACCAGAAACAAAAGTGCCAGATGTTTGGGAAAATAGTTTAGAAAACGGATTAAAAATTTACGGAATTGAAAATGATGAAGTTCCGCTTGTGCAATTTAATTTAACAATTGAAGGCGGTCAATTATTAGATGCTATGGACAAATTAGGTGTTGCTAATTTAACTGCTCGTTTAATGAACAAAGGAACAAAGAATAAGACGGTTGCCGAGTTAGAGGAAGCAATTCAGGAATTAGGAGCGTCAATTTCTATTTATGCTGGCACAGAAGCAACTACAATTTCAGGAACTACAATGTCTAAAAATTACGATAAAACACTGGCATTAGTTCAAGAAATGCTTTTAGAACCAAGATTTGATGAAAACGAATTTGAACTAGCAAAACAGGCAACAATTGCTAACTTGAGACAACAAGAAGCAAACCCAAATGCCGTGGCATACTATGCGTATAATGAATTGATTTATGGCAAGGACAATATTCGTTCTAAAAATAGTTCTGGAACAATTTCTTCTGTTGAAGCAATTACGCTTGCTGATTTAAAATCTTTTTATGAAAAAAACATTTCACCTTCTGTTGCAAAGCTTTTGGTTGTTGGAAATTTATCCGAAGAAAAAATAACAGAAAGTTTAGCCGGTCTTAACAAAAATTGGAAATCAAAAGAAGTTGTAATTCCAGTTTATAAAACGCCCGAAGCTCCAGAAAAACCAGTTGTTTATTTTTACGACATTCCGAATGCAAAACAATCTGTTTTAAGTTTTGGTGCGCCAGCTTTAGCAGCTACCGATGAAGATTATTATCCTGCAACGGTAATGAATTACATTCTTGGAGGTGGCGGTTTTGCATCGCAATTAACACAAGAATTACGTGAAGGAAAAGGATACACATACGGAATTAGCTCACGCTTCTCTGGATCAAAAGAAAAAGGAGCTTTTACAATTTCTAGCGGTGTTAGAAGTAATGTAACTTTAGAATCTGCGCAATTAGTGAAACAAATTCTAGAAAATTATCCGAAAAACTTCTCTGATAAAAATTTAGAAACTACTAAAAGTTTCCTTATTAAAAGTAACGCAAGAGCTTTTGAAACTTTTGGTGCGAAACTGAATATGTTAGACAATATAAGTACTTACGGATATAAATACAGTTATGTAAAAGACAGAGAAAAAATTGTGAATGACATGACTGCTGAAGAAATTAAAAGACTGGCAAATAAATATGTAAATCCAGATAAAATGATTTGGTTAATTGTGGGTGATGCAAAAACGCAATTAGACAGAATGCAACAATTAGGTTATGGAAAACCTATTTTACTGAACAACAAAATAAAGCAATAATGACCTAAAACCCCCAATTTCAAATTTTGAAATTGGGGGTTTTGCTTTTATGTTTTTCTTTTCAGTCTTGTTTTTTAGCTCTTTTCAGTCTTGTTTCTTTTTAATACTTACTCAAAAATAGCTCCGTTAGCAACAACACTTCTATCAATTTTACGCATTAAACCTTGCAATATTTTTCCTGGACCAACTTCTGTAAATTCGGTTGCTCCATCAGCAATCATTTTGGTTATCGACTGATTCCATTTCACAGGCGCCGTTAATTGTGCTATTAAATTTCCTTTAATTGTTGCCGCATCTGTAATTGCCATTGCAGCCACATTTTGATACACAGGGCAAGTAGGTTCATTAAATTGAATCGCATCAATTGCTGCTGCTAATTCTTCTCTCGCTGGTTCCATTAATGGCGAATGAAACGCACCACCAACCTGCAAGACAACCGCCATTTTTGCGCCTTTTTCTTTTAAAATTTCACACGCTTTTTCAATTGCAACAACATCGCCTGAAATTACCAATTGTCCTGGACAATTATAATTTGCAGCAACCACTACTCCATCGATCTCCGTACAAACTTGCTCAACAATTTCATCATCCAAACCAATAATTGCAGCCATGGTAGATTGTTGTGCCTCGCATGCTTTTTGCATTGCCAATGCGCGTTTAGAAACTAATTGCAAACCATCTTCAAAAGACAAAACGCCACAAGCAACTAACGCAGAAATTTCTCCTAAAGAGTGTCCTGCAACCATTTCTGGTTTGAAAGATTCGCCCAAAACCTTCGCTAAAATTACCGAATGTAAAAATATGGCGGGTTGCGTAACTTTGGTTTCTTTTAATTGTTCTGCAGTTCCTTCAAACATAATATCTGTAATGTGAAACCCTAAAATACCATTTGCTTTCTCAAATAATTCTTGTGCTAAAGGGAATTTCTCGTACAAATCCAATCCCATTCCTGTAAATTGTGCTCCTTGTCCAGGAAAAATATATGCTCTCATAATGTCGTGTAATCGTTTAACTGTTAATTTGTGTAATTGTTTAGTTATGCACAAAAATAAGAATTTTTATTTGAAGCTATTTCCAGCTTTCCGCACTCGCTTTTTGTTTGCTTAAAAAAAGCAAATAAAAGAGCTCAAACAATTGCTTCAATCTGGGCTAGACTTATTTACAAATTTCCATCAATTTTAACCAAACAATAACATCTCTATAAATCTATTGACGCTCAATACATTACTTTTATAAAAATTAGTTTTTAAAACTAAACCTATAGAATTATCGTATATCTTGTAATACAAGTAAATTAATTTCGTCCAAATAGCTATAAAAAAAAATGAAAAAATTAGGAATACTTATTATCGCTCTTTTTACACTAGTTGGTTTTCAAGCGCAAACAGATAATTTTAATAATTTATTACAGAAACATGTTGACGACAAAGGAAATGTAGATTATAAATCTTTCAAAAAAGATGAAAAAAAATTAGTAGAGTTTACAACCTATTTAACGAATACATCACCCGATACTTCTTGGTCTGCAAACAAAGAAAAAGCATTTTGGATTAACGCCTACAATGCGTATACAATAAAGCTCATTCTAGAAAATTATCCGCTAAAAAGTATCACAGATATTAAAGAAAACGGAAAGACAGCTTGGAAAATAGAATTTGCAAAAGTTTGCGGAACAACATATACTTTAGATCATATTGAACATGAAATTTTACGAAAAAAATTCCAAGATCCAAGAATTCATGTTGGTGTAAATTGTGCTTCTGTTTCTTGTCCTAAATTGTTAAACAAAGCGTTTACAGAAGAAAATATTGATAAAGAAATGGAAATATTAATGAAAGAATTTATAAATGATGCAACAAGAAATAAAATAGCAAAAAATAAAATTGAAATTTCATCAGTTTTTGATTGGTTTAAAGAAGATTTTACTATGAATTCTACTGTTATCGAATATCTTAATAAATATTCTGATACTAAAATTGGTAAAGATGCTAATGTTAGTTATTTAAAATACAATTGGAGTTTAAACAAAAAATAATTTAGCTATTTTCGTACCACCTAAAAAATAATAAAAAGCATGTCAAAAACATATTACGATTCGGCTGATTTAAGAAAATTCGGAAAAATCACAGAATGGAGTGAAGATTTAGGGAATAAATTTTTTGATTATTACGGAAAAGTATTTGAAGAAGGCGCTTTAACGGCTCGTGAAAAATCGTTAATTGCATTAGCTGTAGCACATACAGAGCAATGCCCGTATTGTATAGATGCATATACAAAAGATGGTTTGCAACGCGGAATTACAAAAGAAGAAATGATGGAAGCTGTGCATGTGGGTGCTGCAATAAAAAGTGGCGCAACTTTAGTTCACAGTGTTCAAATGATGAATAAAGTTAATAAATTGGAAATGTAAGCAGAGAACCGTTTTTCGCTCTTCAGCGGAAAATGTGTGAATCGCTTATCCCAACGAAGGTGGGGATCTAAACTAAAGCGGGATCTCAAAAGATTCGAAAGCATCAAGAAATCCCAAAAAATCATTCTATTTCTATAAAGTGATTTTATATCAAAAAAAAAATTAGACGATAATCATTTTCATAAAAGAGACAAACTCTAAACAAAAAAATACAATCGATTTTTTTATTTAAAAAAATAAAACCAATTCTATTTTTTTATCGTAATTATTAAAAGAAGAATTAATCATGAATTTTAATATTGAAATATCTTTCAATAAAAAGTTCGTAATTCAAAATTCGTAACTCAATTTATGGCTACAAAATCATTAAAAGCAAGAAATAACGATTTAGCAAATACAGCACCTCAATTAGAATTTTTATCAAACGGAATTTTTGCAAACGGAGAATTACCAACTTTTGCAGAGAAAATTAAAGAAACAAATCAGTTTCCGCTTCGTCCTAAAACATTAGAAATTTTACAAATAAACTTGGGCTATATGTGTAATCAAGTTTGTTCACATTGTCACGTTGACGCTGGTCCAGACAGAAAAGAAATCATGACGATTGACACAATGAAGCAGTGTTTGGAAGTCATCAAAACAACGAATGCGCACACATTAGATTTAACTGGTGGCGCTCCAGAAATGAATCCTAATTTTAGATGGTTTGTAGAAGAAGCATCAAAAGCAGGAATTAAAGATTTCATTGTTCGTTCTAATTTAACAATTATTAGAGCAAATAAAAAATACCACGATTTACCAGAATTCTTCAAAAAACATGGCGTTCATGTTGTTTCTTCTATGCCACATTGGACGAGAGGAAAAACAGACAAACAACGTGGAGAAGGTGTTTTTGATAAATCGATAAAAGCTTTACAAGAATTAAATGCTGTTGGTTACGGAATGCCAGGTTCTGATTTGAAATTAGATTTAGTTTACAATCCGTCAGGTGCATTTTTACCTGGTGATCAAAAAGCATTAGAAAATGATTTCAAAAAAGCATTGAAAGAAGATTTCGATATTGATTTCCATCAATTATTTGCAATTACCAATTTGCCAATCAGCAGATTTTTAGATTATTTAATTGCTTCAGAAAACTACGAAGATTATATGCACTCTTTAGTTGATGCCTACAACCCTGCAGCTGTAAAAAGTGTAATGTGTACAAATACATTATCTATTAGTTGGGAAGGTTGGTTGTATGATTGCGATTTCAATCAAATGCTGAATTTAAAAGTAGCAAGTAAAGTAAAACATATTAAAGATTATAACGAAGAATTGTTGCAGAATAGAAATATAATTATCAATCAACATTGTTATGGCTGTACTGCTGGCGCAGGAAGTAGCTGTCAAGGTGTTGTTGCATAATCCCCTTTGTCCTTCGGACATTTCCCCGAAGGGGAAAATGAAAATAGGAATAATTAGATAAAACATTAAAATTAGCATCAAAAACAAAACTTGAAAAACCAAACTGCCATATTAATTTTTGCGAATTCTGCTGAAAAAGAAGCCGAAAGAAAATCATTTCTTTCTGCGTATGTTTTTTCTGCGTTGAATGAACAAACGTTAAAAATAGTAGAAAAATCGGGACTTCCCTACTTTCATTTTTCAGAAAAAAATCAAGTTGGTCAAAATTTTGCAGAACGATTTGTAAATGCAATTGAAGCAATTTATGCCAAAGGTTTTCACAATGTAATTACGGTTGGTAATGACACACCACATTTAAAAACACATCATTTAGTTAAAGTTAATAAAGATTTAGCCAAAAATGATTTGGTTTTAGGACCATCTAAAGATGGTGGTTTTTATTTAATGGGACTTAAAAAAGAACATTATCACAAAGAAACATTTTTAAAATTACCTTGGCAAACTAGCAAATTACACAAAAGTATTTCGAATATTATTGCTTCTAAAAATTTACTTGTAAAGTTTTTAGAAATCTTAAAAGATATTGATGTAAAAGAAGACATAAAACAGATTATTGATAGTTTTAAAACGATTCCGTTATCTATTTTAACTCTTCTAAAACACTTAATTTTCACTTCAAAAAACATTCTATCTGAAATTGAAATAAATATTTCTGATACAATTTTTACTCAACCCTTTAATAAAGGTTCACCTTCCATTTTTGCGTAATTAATTTTCAATCTATCCTATAAAATTCTTACTTCAAGTAAAATTTGAGTGTTTAATTATTAGATATAGTTATCGACTGCGCTCGAAAAAAAATCATATTAAATGAAACATACTTTTATGTGGATATTTATGCTTTTTACAGGCATATTATGCTCACAAAATACAATTACTGGAACAGTAACAGATAAAAATACTGGTGAACAATTACCTTACGTAAGTGTTACAAACAATGAGAAAAACGGAACAACAACAGGTAAAGACGGAAATTATTCTATTGAAATAAATTCAATTTCTGATGTGTTAACTTTTTCTTATTTAGGCTATAAAACACAAAAAATTGCTACTTTAAATCAAAGAACACTAAACATTTCTTTAGAAGAAAGTGAAACGAATTTAGATGAAGTTGTAGTTACTGCTTTAGGTTTAAATAGAAAAACAAAAGAATTAGGTTACGTAGTTCAAGAAATAAAATCGAAAGAACTCACCGAAGTAAAGACAGTAAACTTTTTAGATAATTTATCAGGAAAATTAGCTGGTGTAACTATTTCTCAAGGTGCAACTGGGGTTGGTTCATCTTCAAAAATTACCATTCGTGGAGAAGCTTCTTTCTCGAATAATAATCCACTTTTTATTGTGGACGGAACGCCAATCAACAACAATACTATTTTTAACTTTACCAGTGAAGCAGCTGCTGGATTTCAAGAAATTGATTTCGGAAATGGCGCAATGGAAGTAAATCCAGATGATATTGAATCAGTAACCGTTTTAAAAGGCCCAAGTGCGGCAGCTTTATATGGAACAAGAGCATCAAACGGAGTTATTGTTATTAATACCAAAGATGGAAGCAAGAAAAAAGGATTGGGAATTAGCATTAATTCTACTTTGACAATTGATACTGCTTTTCGATTGCCTGAATTTCAAAATAAATACGGACAAGGAAATTCTGGACAATTCGAATATGTTGATGGACTTGGTGGCGGAACAAATGATTTAATTAGCTACTCTTGGGGTCCAAGATTAGACGCTGGAAATTTAGTTGCTCAATTTGATTCTCCTGTTACTTTGGCAGACGGAACAGTCCTTCGTGGTGGAGATACTTCATTATATTCGGGTTTACCAATTAAACCAACATTATTCAAATCGCAACCAAATAATTTAAACCATTTTTATCGAACAGGAATTACAACAATTAATAATGTTGCAATAAATGATAGTTTTAATAGCGGTTCTTACCGTTTGTCATTTACAGATTTAGATAGCGAATCGATTATTCCAGGCGTTAATTTAGAACGAAAAACTACAGCGATTAAAGTGAATTTTAACCCAACAGAAAAAACAAAAATAACATCTTCAATTAGTTATGTAAATTCTGGAAGTGACAACAGACCATCCAATGGTTATGGAAGTGAAAACGTAAATTACTCTTTGGTTGCTTGGGGTCCAAGATCTTTAAACATCAACAATTTGCGTGATTATTGGCAACCGGGCTTAGAAGGTGTGCAACATTACTCTTTCAACTATACCTATTTTGACAATCCTTTTTTTACGTTGTATGAAAACACAAATTCATTTAACAGAGATCGTGTTTTTGGGAATATTGCGGTTTCACATCAATTTACAGATAAATTTAGTGTTTCGCTGCGTTCTGGAATGGATTATTCATCCGAAAAAAGAAAATTCAAACGTAATTTTAGTAGCAATCGTTTTAGAAACGGAGCCTATGCAGAGCATGATGTTTTTTACAGAGAAGTAAACACAGATGTCTTGGCAAACTACAGTACTAATTTTAGCGATTTTTCTTTTGATGTTTCTTTTGGAGGAAATAGATTGGATCAAAACGCATCAACAAAACAATCTCAAACAACAAACCTAGCACAACCGGGAATTTTTAGTTTAAACAACGCAGCTTCATCAATTGAAGTGTTTCAATTTGATTCTCAAAAACGAATTAATTCTTTATACGGAATCGCAAAATTTGGTTACAAAGACTATTTATATATAGATGTTACAGGAAGAAACGACTGGTCAAGTGCTTTGGCTACTCCTTTTTCGGTGGATGGAACTTCATTCTTTTATCCGTCTGTTTCAACGAGTTTAATTTTATCAAACTTGACCGAATTACCAGAAATGATATCATTTGCAAAATTAAGAGCAAGTGTTGCGCAAGTTGGTAATGATACAAACCCATACCAAACTTCTGGTGCTTTTGTATCGCAAACAACATTTAATGGACAACCAACATTTAGCAATCAAGATTTTATCCCGAATGCAAATTTAAAACCAGAAACAACTACTTCTTATGAAGTTGGTGCAGATTTACGTTTCTTTAAAGATCGTTTAAATGTTGATTTTACGTACTATAATGCAACAACTGAAGATCAAATTATCTCTTTACCAATTGCAATTTCATCAGGATACAATCAACAAGTTGTAAATGGAGGAAAAGTTAATACAACAGGAATTGAAATCATTTTAGGCGGAACACCAATAAAAACTACCGACTTCAACTGGAATACAACATTCAATTTTGCGACAAATAAATCTATCATAAAAGATTTGCCGCAAGATGGCGGACGTTTAACATTGGCTTTCAGTAGAATTTACGATAGTGCAAACCAAACTGTTTTCTTTCAGGTAGAAGAAGGCGGTCGAGTTGGCGATATGTACGGAACAGGATATTTAAAAAATGCCCAAGGTCAATTCCTAATTACCGACGCAGGTAAATACATCGCAGACAACACATTGAAAAAAATCGGAAATTACAATCCAGATTTCACTTTAGGTTGGAATAATAATTTTAGATACAAAAATTTCAACGCAAGTTTCTTATTCGATTGGCGTCAAGGTGGCGAAATCGTTTCTAGAACAAGCGCTTTAGGAAACGTTGGTGGTCAATTAGCTGAAACTGCAAATAGAGATGTGGATATTGTTGCACAAGGTGTGAATCAAAATACAGGTTTAGCCAACACGGTTGCTGTATCTCCGGAAAGTTATTACAGACAATATTATGACAGAAATCACGAAGAAAACAATGTGTATGATGCGTCTTATTTAAAATTACGTCAGTTTTCTATTGGATATACCTTAAACTTCAAACCAGGTTTTATTGGGTTGAAAGATGAATCTACGATGGATTTTTCTATCATCGGGAACAACTTATTTGTGATTACAGAAAATCCGCATTTTGATCCAGAGCAATTAGCCGTTCAAGGAAATAGTTTTGTAAGTGGTGTGGAAGACATGAGTTATGCAACAAGCAGAAGTTTTGGTTTTAAAGTAGGATTTAACTTCTAGTTCTCACGAAAGTGAGAATCTCATTTAATTAAATAAGAAAACATGAAAAAATTTATATATAGCATCGCCATAATCGGTTTTATAACCACTAGTTGTACAAAAGATTTTGAAGAAATAAATACCAATCCGAATGCACCCGTTTTTGTGCAACCAAGTTTGTTATTAAGACAAGTAATTTACAATTTTGGAGACGAAATGAGTTATGAAGGTTTTGCTGCTGGAGATTTATTAGGGCAATACAGAACAGCGCTCGATTTTAACTTATTTGGACGTCACGATTTAAAATCACCACAATTAGGTGGGAATCCGTGGCCGATATTTTTTACAAACTTACGTGATAATGAAATCATTTTAAAACAAGCACAAGAAACTCCGGCTTTTATAGTTTACAGAGGACCTTCCTTGATTTTAAAAGCATACATGACTGCTGGTTTAACTGATTTATTTGGTGATGTTCCGTATTCTGAAGCTTTCAACGGAATTGATGGAACTGTTACTCCAAAATACGATTTACAAGAAGACATTTATCAAAAAGAAAATGGAATTCTAGACAATTTAGACAAAGGAATTGCTGCAATAAACGCATATTCTGGTTCAATTAAATTGCAAGGAGATATTTTATTTGATGGCGATTTAAACGCTTGGATGCGTTTTGCAAACTCATTAAAAATTAAATATTTAATGCGTATTTCTGGAAAAGTAAATGTAGCTTCTCAGTTGCAAACTATTTATACTAAGGGAAATTATATCAAATCAAACGATCAAAATGCGATTTTTAATTTTACAAATACAGAGCCAAATAGTTTTCGTTTGGCACAATTAAGAGTTGGAGATTTCAATAATTATGTGCTTTCTGAAACTATGGAAGACATTCTGAAAAACTTAAATGACAACAGAATTGGACTATATTTTAAACCAGTTGCAAATTCAAATTCTATTACTTACAAAGGTTTACTAAACGGTGTGGATGCAACAAGCACTTCAATTACACCTGCAAATTACTCTTTATCCGGTAAAGCGTTTAGAGAAGATACATCTGTTTTAGATGCTAATTTTTCTACTGCATGGGAAACCTCATTATTCTTGGCAGAAGCTGCTCAAAAAGGATTGATTTTTGCCAATGCACAAACTTTATATGAAAATGGAGTTACACTTGCTTTCGAATATTGGCAAACAGAAATGCCAACAAATTATTTAACTGGAAATGCTGCTTTTAATGCAGCAGGAACAACTCAAGTTCAACAAATAATTACTCAAAAATGGATTGCAAATATAATTAACGGTTATGAAGGTTGGACAGAATTTAGAAGAACAAGTTTCCCTGTATTCAAACAAATTTCTGCAAGTTTAAATAATAATGTTTATCCATTAAGAATGCCTTATCCTACAGATGAAGCTGCTTTAAATGCAACAAATTATAAGGTTGTCGCAAGCGCAACGAATGATAATAGTATCAACACCAAGGTTTGGTGGGCAGAATAAATCCTATCCCTAACCCTTTCCGAAGGAAAGGGAACTGTTGTGGAAATCCTATCCCTAACCCTTTCCGAAGGAAAGGGAACTGTTGTGGAAAAATATTATAATAAAAAAAAATATAAATATGATTACTGATTTTGTTTTTAATCTAAATTTAAACTCCTCCCCTTTGGGAAGGCTGGGATGGGATTCGGGAAGGCTGGGATGGGATTTTGGAATTGATTTTTGGCAATGGATTTTGGTAATAGGATCGAGTTTAATTTTATTATTTATTTCTCCGCTTGCAAAAACAACAGAAGAGTTTTTTAAAGCACAACATCGAAAGAAAGCACCAACAGGTTTTATGCTGGCAGGAAGTTTAATTATTTCTTGGATTATGGCAAAAAGTATAACTAACGCTGCAAATCTTGGTTTAGATTACGGAATTGTAGGTGGTATTGCTTATGCTGCCTACTATTTTTCATTTGCAGTTGCAGGAGTTATCATTTACCAATTGCGAGTAAAAGGTGGTTTTAATAGTATTCATGAGTTTTTGGCGAGTAAATTCGAAAAAACAGCAGTTGCCATTTTTTCTTTTCTGATTATCATTCGGCTTTTCAATGAAGTTTGGAGTAACACCATGGTTATTGGAAGTTATTTTGGCGAACAAGGAAGTCAACCCTATTTATGGTCAATAATTGTTTTTACAATTATGACTTTAGCTTATGCTTTAAAAGGTGGTTTAAGTAGTTCTATTTTTACAGATGTGATTCAAATGGTTTTATTTTCTGTTTTGTTAGTCATCATATTAGGAGCTCTTTTCTCTACTAAAGATTTTACAATTAAACATGCGGTTTACTCAAGTGTTTGGAGTTTTGAAATGGGATTGAATCTATTTTTCGCTGCACTTTTGCAATGTTTCAGCTATCCGTTTCATGATCCTGTTTTAACAGACAGAGCTTTTATAAGTTCGCCGAAAGTAACTCGTAAGAGTTTTATTTGGGCAAGTTTTTTTGGAGCACTTTTAATTGTACTTTTTAGTTTGATTGGTGTTTATGCAAAAAGTCAAGGAATGCAAGGACAAGCTGCCGTTGAAGTTGGAAAAGCATTTGGAGTTGTCATTTTATTAGTTATTAATTTTATTATGATTACTTCTGCTGCATCAACACTAGATTCTACTTTTTCATCGTCATCAAAATTATTAGCGGTGGATTTAAAGATGGGTAAAAATTTAAAATTCGGTCGGTTAGTAATGGTTATTGTTGCTGTTTTAGGAACGATTCCCATTTTTTTAAATGCAGAAATTTTATCAGCAACAACCGTTTCGGGAACCATGGTTATTGGATTAACGCCTATTTTTCTTTTTTGGAACGTAAAAGTGCCAAAAATTAGCTTTTATTTAAGCGTTTTTTGTGGGTTATTGTTCGGATTTCTATTAATTTTCAATTTATTTCCAGAAGCACTTATTTTTACAAAAGGAAAATATGCCGATTTACTTTGGGTAAATCTGTGGGGAATTTTAAGTTGCATAACATTATATTTAGCACCAACGTGGATAAAAAAATAGAAAATCTTACCGATTTAAAAGGAAAAGTGCTGCTTTTTGGAGGAGTTTACAGCAATTTACAAGCGCTAGAAACTTTAATTGAAATCGCAGAAAAAGAAAATATTGCACCTAAAAACTGCATTTCTACTGGCGATATTGTTGGTTATTGTGCACAACCAGAAGAAGTTGTTCAGACTTTTAAAAATTGGGGCGCAAGAGGAATTGCTGGAAATGTAGAAATGCAATTGCGAGAAGGAGAAGATGGTTGTGGCTGCGATTTTAGACAAGGTTCACGTTGTGATGGATTTTCTCAATTGTGGTATCCGTATGCGCAAAGTAAATTATCGCAAGATTCTTTGGATTTTATGCAGACGTTGCCAGATCATTTTACGTTTCATTTCGGCGGAAAAGATATTATGGTTTTACATGGTTCTTATTTTCAAACATCCGAATTTATTTTTAAATCGACAGCTTGGTCTAAAAAATATCCAAATTTTGAAGCGACAAAAAGCGATGTAATAATTGGAGGACATTGCGGAATTCCGTTTCACCATCAAAAAGAAAACAAACTTTGGATTAATGCTGGCGTAATTGGAATGCCAGCAAATGATGGAACGACAAATGTTTGGTATGTAATTATTGATGAACAAAATGGCGAATTTAATTTTAAACATCACTCGTTTTCCTATAATCATCAAAAAACAAGTAAATTAATGCAAAATGGTATTTTACCTATTGAATATGCACGAACTTTGATAACCGGACTTTGGGATAATTGTGAAATTTTACCGCCAGTGGAAAGTGGATTGCAAGGTTTTGGATTGCAATTATAACTTTTAAATAATGAAAAATACAATTTGGCTTTTCTTACTAATTTCTACTTCACTTTTTTCACAAGAAAAATTAGAGAAATTATTAAAGAATTTTAATCGAGAAAACATTCCATATATTTCTGTGGAAGAGTTGGCAATGCCAAAAACTAATGCTATTATTTTAGACGCAAGAGAACCAAAAGAGTTTGAAGTGAGTCATATTAAAGATGCAATTTTTGTAGGTTATGATGATTTTAATATTGATGAAACTGTCAAAAACTTGACGAATAAAAAAGCAAAAATTGTTGTGTATTGTTCTTTAGGAATTCGTTCAGAAAAAATAGCGAACAAATTACATGACAAAGGTTTTACAAATATTTTCAATTTGTATGGCGGAATCTTCGAATGGAAAAATAGTGGATTTCAAGTCGTTGATAAAAACGAAAAAACAACCGAAAAAGTGCATGCTTTTAGTAAAAATTGGAGCAAATGGCTTACTAAAGGAGAGAAAGTATATTGAAAATAGTTAACAGTTATCAGTATTCAGTCTCAGTTTTCAGTGCTTATTTTTGTGGATAAAAAATAGTTTTGAGCTGTAGTTTGCAGCTATTATTGTTTTGAATATCAAAATTTAAAAAAAGAGAAAGTAGTTATAATTTTTCACCACATAGAATCATAGGGAACATAGACTCTGTTTTTCTACGTGGTAAAATTTATTTAAAATAAATGCGTTACCTATAATGAAAGAATCAAAAAACAAAAATCTCCTATTAATATTCACCAGAAATCCCGAATTAGGGAAAGCAAAAACGCGTTTAGCAAAAACGATGGGCGATGAAACTGCTTTGGAAATCTATAAATTCTTATTAGAAAAAACATGCAATGTTGCTACAGAAGTTTTGTCTGACAGAGCCGTTTATTATTCGGTTGAAATTCGTGAAAATGATATGTGGAATAGAAATCTCTTTCAAAAACATTTACAAGTTGGCGAAGATTTAGGCATCCGAATGAAAAATGCTTTTAAAAACGGATTTGAAGCTGGTTATGAAAAAGTAATGATTATTGGAAGTGATTTGTATGATTTAACTTCATCAACCGTAGAAAAAGCTTTTCAAGAATTAAATACTAGTGATGTTGTTATTGGACCTGCAGAAGATGGTGGCTATTATTTATTAGGAATGAAATCTTTAGAAAAAAATATTTTTAAAAACAAAGAATGGGGAACATCATCCGTAAGAAAAGACACATTAAACGATTTAAAAGATAAAAAAATTCGTATTTTAGAAATGCTAAATGATGTTGATGTTTTTGAGGATATAGAACATCATCCAGCTTTTCAACATTTTATTTTCAGATAAAAATAAAAGTTAGTTTCTAAAGCGAACTAATAAAAAATGAAAAGAAAAAATCTTGAAAAAATTGTCAATAATTTTTCATTAAAAGCTGGAATTTTTATTGTTAAATTTTATCCGAAGAAAAAATAAAAACACAAAAACTGATTATTCAATAAAAATATGAGAACGCAACAATTAAAAGAAACAATTGCTTTTTTAAAAGAAAACGGAATTACAAACCCAGAAGTTGGTGTTGTTTTAGGAACTGGTTTAGGCAAATTAGTAAATGAAATTACGATTGAAAAAGAAATTGCGTATGCTGATATTCCGCATTTCCCTCAAGCAACTGTAGAATTTCATTCGGGTAAATTAATTTACGGAATGCTTTCTGGACAAAAAGTTATCGTAATGGCTGGCAGATTTCATTTGTACGAAGGATATGATTTATGGGAAGTAACTTATGGAATTCGTGTTATGCAAGGTTTAGGAATCAAAAATTTGTTAATTTCTAACGCAGCGGGCGCCATAAATTTGGAGTATAAAAAAGGTGATTTAATGTTAATAACAGATCATTTGAATTTGCAAGGAGGTTCTCCTTTAGCATTTAAACAAGCCAAAGAACATGGAAATATTTTTGTTGATATGTTAGCACCGTATTCTCAAGAATTGAATATAAAAATTAGAGAAATTGCGCAGAAAAATCGTATTAATTTACACGAAGGAGTTTACGCAAGCGTGGTTGGCCCTCAATTAGAAACAAGGGCAGAATACAGAATGTTACAAATTTTAGAAGTTGATGCAGTTGGTATGAGTACTGTTCCAGAAGTGATTGTTGCCAATCAACTTGACTTGCCTTGCATTGCAATTTCTGTATTGACAGATGAATGTGATCCTAAAAATTTACAACCCGTAAATATTAACGAAATAATTGAAATTGCAGGAAAAGCAGAACCAAAAATGATTACTATTTTTAAAGAATTAATTAGTAAACTATAAAATTTCATAAATATAAAAAATATGAGTTATTTAGAAACCACACACAACGTTTATAAAGAAGCAGCACTAACTCCAGATGTTGGATTGTGCTGCACAACAAATGCCATTTGGGAATTGCCAGGACTAAAAATCCCAAGAATAATGCAAGAAATGAATTATGGTTGTGGTTCTACCGTTCACGCAAAAGATTTGACAAACAATCCAAAAATGTTATATGTTGGTGTTGGTGGCGGCATGGAATTACTTCAATTCTCTTATTTCAACCGACAAAAAGGAGGCGTAATTGGTTTGGATGTGGTTGATGAAATGTTAGAAGCTTCAAGAAAAAACTTTAAAGTTGCCGAAGAACAAAACGAGTGGTTTAAAAGTGATTTTATCGATTTAAGAAAAGGTGATGCGCTAAATTTACCAATTGATGATAATTCAATTGACGTTGCAGCACAAAATTGTTTGTTCAATATTTTTAAAATAGATGATTTAAAAAAAGCGGTTGCGGAAATGTATCGAGTTTTGAAACCGCATGGAAAGTTAATTATGAGCGATCCAACTTGTGAGCAACCCATGAATGAAACCTTAAGAAATGATGATAAATTACGCGCCTTGTGTTTAAGCGGAAGTTTGCCAATTGCAGACTATGTAAAAATATTAACTGACGCTGGTTTTGGAACTATAGAAGTTAGAGCGAGAAAACCATACCGAATTTTAGATCCAGAAAATTATCCAACAGATGAACTTATTTTTATAGAATCTATAGAAATAGCAGCTATTAAAGACCCAATGCCAGAAGATGGACCTTGTGTTTTTACTGGTAGAACAGCAATTTTTCATGGAAAAGATGGGTATTTCGATGATAAAAAAGGTCATGTTTTATATCAAAATCAGCCTTTGTCTATTTGCGATAAAACAGCTCTTGCGCTGACTTCTTTGCATCGAGACGATTTATTTATCAGCAGTTCTAATTTTAGTTATGGCGGCGGCGGTTGCTGTTAATCTTTATTATAAAATTTATTTTAAAACGCTATTTTTTCGTGAATGAAGAAATAGCGTTTTTTAGATTCTATATGTTTTTTTCGCTAGCGCAAGCATCTTGCTTGTGCCGTTAAGCCATTACAATTTCGTTTTTTAGTTTCGGTACGAGCGTGACGCTCGCACTAGCGTGTTTACTATTCTTAAGTTATTTTATCCTTTAGGAAAAAAGAAAGCCTTTATGTATCTTTAACAATTCAAATTTTCTACTATGAAATATATTAAAATTCTATTTTTATTCTTATTTGTTCAAGTTTCTGCGCAACAAGGAGGCATGTGGATTCCGTCTTTATTAGAAGGAATGAACGAACAAGAAATGACTTCTTTAGGGAGTAAATTATCTGCAAAAGATATTTACGATGTTAATAATTCGAGTTTAAAAGATGCAATTGGGCATTTTAACGGAGGCTGTACAAGTGAAGTTATTTCGCCAAAAGGATTAATTTTAACCAATCATCACTGTGGTTTTGGAGAAATTCAATCTCATTCTTCTTTAGAAAACGATTATTTAAAAGATGGTTTTTGGGCAATGAATTTAGAGGAGGAATTGCCAAATCCTGATTTATATATAGAATTTATAATTAGAATTGAAGACGTTACAGCGCAAGTTTTTGTGGGTATAAATGAGAATATGACAGAAAGAGAAAAACAATCTATCATTACTAAAAACGGAAACGCACTTCAAAAAGTTACGCCAAGAGAAAACTGGCAAGACACTAAAATAAAATCCTTTTATCAAGGAAATCAATATTTCTTATTTGTTACAGAACGTTTTGAAGATATCCGTTTGGTTGGTGCGCCACCAACAAGTATTGGTAAATTTGGTAGCGATACAGACAACTGGGTTTTCCCAAGACATACCGGAGATTTTGCAATGTTTAGAATTTATGCAGATGAAAATAATCGACCTGCAAAATATAGCAAAAATAACGTTCCTTATACACCAAAACACTTTTTACCAATTTCTTTAGATGGTGTTGAAGAAGGCGATTTTACAATGGTTTTTGGTTTCCCAGGAACTACAGATGAATATTTACCAGCCGTTGCCATTGAGCATATTACTAAAGAATACAACCCAACAAATATCGCAATTAGAGCCGCTGCATTAAAAGTGATTGATGCGAAAATGAAAACAAGCGATAACGTGCGTATTAAATATGCGTCAAAACAAGCAAGAATTGCAAATGCTTGGAAAAAATGGATTGGCGAAAATTTAGGCATTCAGAAAAGCAACGCCGTTGAAAAAAGACGTGAATTTGAAGCAGATTTTACCAAAGCATTAAAAGAGAATAATCTTACAGAAAAATATGGAAATATTTTACCAGAATTTGAGCGTTTGTATAAAGATTTTGCACCTATTAACATCAAAAGAAGAAACTTTATTGAAGTTTTTCTAGTTACAAATGAGCTAATGACAATGACGTTTAGAGCGTATCAGTTTGAGCAGGCGGTAAAAAATAATCCTGTAGCTTTTGAGAACGCAAAAGCGGGAATTGAAAATACAATTAAAGACATTCATAAAAATTATGACGCTGATCTAGACAAAGAAGTATTCAAAAATGTAATGCCTTTTTACAGTAAAAATACAGATGCAACCATCTTCGATAAAACAGCACTAACCAATTTAAAAAGTGCTTTACAATTGTTTGATGGAGATGCAAAGAAAGTATTAAAAAAATTAAATGAAGATGCCGCTTACAAATATGCAAAACCAATGATTGATGAATTTTTCAATGAAATTGATGAAGAATTTCAGCAGAAGAATGAACCTATTGTTGCGTTACAAAAAAAATACATGAAAGCATTAATGGAAGCGATGCCAAATGCACGCTATTTCCCCGATGCAAACGGAACTTTACGTGTTACTTATGGCCAAGTTAGAGGGTATTCTCCAAGAGATGCCGTGTATTATAATCCGATTAGTTATTTAGACGGAGTGATTGAAAAATACATTCCTGGAGATTACGAATTTGATGTTCCAGAAAAATTACGTGAACTTTATAAAGACAAAAACTACGGACAATATGCTGATAAAAACGGCAAAGTACCTGTTTGTTTTTTAGGAACAAATCATACAACTGGCGGAAATTCTGGAAGTCCAGCTATTGATGCAGAAGGAAATTTAGTTGGTTTAAATTTTGATAGAGTTTGGGAAGGTACAATGAGCGACATGAATTATGATCCAGAAATTTGCCGAAATATTATGGTAGATATACGTTATATTTTATTTATTGTTGATAAATATGCAAACGCAACGCATTTAATTGATGAAATGAAATTAGTTCATCCAAAGAAAATATAAGTAATTTTTTTAAGGAATCAAGACAACTTACTGAAACTAGTTCAACACAAGTCGCTTTTTGGAATCTAGAATCAAGACTTGATTGTGACAATTTAAAAACTATTTCATCAAATTATTAAATCAAACCTCAAAGGTTTTAAAAACCTTTGAGGTTTTTGATTGATTATTATTATTTACCTATTAAAAACAATAAATTTTTATTTATTTCTGCCTTTTTCGTTTGGGTATAAATTGGGTAAGTTATCGCTTTGATAAAACTCTTTTGTTTCTATATTTAAGGCAGAAATTTTCCCTTTAAATGCCGCTCCAGTATCAACATTCCAAACAGTAGCAACATTCATTGGTACGTCTACATTATAATTTGTAGTTGGTGTGTGACCAATGTAAATTTCATTGTAATGCGTAATCCTCTTTGGATATAATAATGAGTCATTTTTTATTTGAGAATCCATAACCAATAACATTTCCCACAAAGTTCTATCAAAATAAAACGTTTCTTCATACACTTCTTTTTCAACCCCGTGCATCGATGTAAAACCTGCGTGTAAAAAAAGCCTACTTTGTTCATCTAAATAATACAACGGCATTTTATCAAAAAACTGAAGGTGTTTCTCTTTTTCATCCGCAGAAAAACCGGCATAACTTTCAATTGTTGTATTACCACCGTGTAAATACCAAGTTTGTTCTACATTATCATTTTTGAGCCATTTTCCGCACCAAACGTCATGATTTCCTTTGATAAAGATACAATCAAACTTTTCTGATAATTCTATTAAAAATTGAACAACTTGTGCAGATTCGCTCCAACCATCAACATAATCACCCATAAAAATAAGTCTATCTTTTTGCGTAACTTCTAGCTTATTTAAAACCTGAATTAATGCTTTTAAACCTCCATGAATATCCCCAATTGCAAATGTTCGCATATAAATCTTTTTCCGTAAAACTACTGGATTATTTTTGAAATTAAAAACGAACAAGTAGATAGCTGAAAAAAAAAATTCAACTATTGAAATGATTTCTTATAAAATGATTTTCTAACTTCCGTATAGTTTGGTCAATAATTTTTCTGATGATTTATTTTGAGGGGTAAAACGATTGTCTTTTTCTCTAACAACGCTGTCATGTGCATGAAACCATTTCCAAATAAAACCACCTGCAAACCACTCTTCTTTCCAAAATTGATTGTGAATTGCCTGCAACCCATTTTCTTGATTTACTTGATTAATTTTCCCTTCAAATCTATTTGCCGCCCAGGGCTCTTTTCCATTAAAATCTGAACTTCTATAACCAAATTCTGTAAACAAAATTGGTTTATCAAATTTTAAATGAAAATCAAAAATGACTTGTTTATGATTTTTCCATCCCATTTCAAAATCTTCAATTGTTGGCGATTGTAAATCGCTTAACGGAAAATACGCGTCAATTCCAATAAAATCTAAATCGTCCCAAAAAACAACTCTTTTATACTCATCCCAATTTGCCGCATACGTCAACTTTCCTTTGTAAATTTTTTTAATCTCTTTAATTAAATTTCTCCAATAAGTTGGTTTTTGTAGTACCTATTTCTCTAACTCTGTACCAATACAAAAAATTTCTGCGTTTATTTCTTTAGCCGTTTTTGAATGATACAAAATAAATTCCTGATAGGATTTTTCTAATTTCAAACAATCTTCTTCTGTTTTCATTTCAATTAACCAGTAAATTCTCCTCGCCCAACCCACAGTTGTGGTTTCAGCATAATTTTAATATTTACGTTTTTAAATTGATTCGCATATTGTGCAACTCCCTTAGTCGTTTCACCAAACCATTGTTTATTTTCATTAAACCAAATTTCTGGAGAATTTATATCTCCTAATCCACCAAAAGACATTAACGAAACAAAATTAGCATTGGTGTTTTTGGTAGGTTTTACGTGGGTTTCATTAATAGAATCTCTTGAAGCGACAAAACTTAATCCGTTTATTTTTTGAATTTGACTCTTACAAGAAATCTGAATAAAAATAAGAATTTTACTAATTTCATAATCAATCTATTCGCTTTTTTTCGACTTCTAAAATACTATTAATTCAATAAACTATTTGACAAAAACAGAGATTAACTTTTTGTGTAAGTAATAATATGAGGTTTGATCTAAAAGTTATTTAAATTGATTCTAAACTATCAATTCACTTTAAGTTCTTAACTTTATCGTCGACAAATTTGCTAACCAAAATTCAACTATGGATCACATTGTTATTATTGGAAACGGAATTTCTGGTGTTACAGCTGCAAGACATATTCGTAAAAATTCTGATAAAAAAATTACCATCGTTTCTGGAGAAACAAAATTTTTTTTTTCAAGGACGGCGCTTATGTACATTTACATGGGCCACATGAAATTTAAACACACAAAACCTTATGAAGATTGGTTTTGGAAGAAAAATAACATCGAACTTGTAAAAGGATTTGTGAATACTGTAAATACAGATGAAAAAATATTAGATTTCACAAACGGAACATCACTTACTTACGATAAATTAATTATTGCAACAGGCTCTAAACCTAATAAATTTGGCTGGAAAGGTCAAGATTTAGATGGCGTAATGGGCATGTATAGTAAACAAGATTTAGATAAATTAGAAAAATATGCGCCAAATAAAGAAGTTTGTAAAAGAGCAGTAATTGTTGGTGGCGGATTAATAGGAATTGAAATGGCAGAAATGCTAAAAAGTAGAAATATTCCAGTTACATTTTTGGTTCGTGAAGCTAGTTTTTGGATCGGTGTTTTGCCGATACAAGAATCAGAAATGATTAACAATCATATTAAAGAACATCATATTGATTTGCGTTTAAATACGAATTTGCGTGAAATAAAAGCAGATAAAAATGGGCGAGTAAAATCGATTATTATTGATGAAACTGGCGAAGAAATCTTTTGTAATGTTGTTGGTTTAGCGGCTGGTGTTTCACCAAATATCGATTTTTTAAAAAACTCGAAAATTGAAGTAGATAAAGGTGTAAAAGTAAATCGGTTTTTAGAAACTTCTGTAAAAAATGTATATTCAATTGGCGATTGTGCAGAGCAAAATGAAGGGATTGACGAAAGACCACCAATTGAAGCCGTTTGGTACACAGGCAGAATGATGGGCGAAACAGTTGCACAAACTATTTGTGGAAATAGAATTGAATATAAACCTGGTTTTTGGTTTAATTCAGCAAAATTTTTAGATATAGAATACCAAACGTATGGTTGGGTTTGGGCAAAACCAAAAGAAAATGAAGCGCGCTTTTTTTGGAAAGCAAAAAATAAAGATATCTGTATTCATATTAATTATAATAAAGAAACACATCAATTTATTGGAATAAATAATTTTGGAATACGAATGCGTCATGAATTTTTTGATGCTATTATGACAAATAAAAATTCAGTTGAACATGTTATTGAACATTTAGCTGATGCCAATTTTGATCCTGAATTGTATAAAAAATATGAAACCGAAATTGTGGCGAAATTCAATCAAGAAAATAAAACAAACATTACTTTGAAAAAGAAAAGTTGGAAACGAATTTTTAGTAAAAAAGCTACCCTATGAAAAACATAAAAACATCAGGTTTAATTATTTTCTTAATTGGTTTAGGTTTTTTTACAGCCATATTATTTGTAGGAGAATTCAAATTAACTCAAAAAGATTTTGATGAAATCATCAAAGAAAAACAAATAAAAAGTGAGTGGTTTATTAACGGAATTCAGAATAAAGTTGTTGGGAAAGAATTTAAAGGAACTTTTAAAATATCCGAAGAAATAACGTCAACTTTAGAAGCATCTAATGAAGTAAATCGTAAAAATAAAGTTTGGGAAGATATAATTTATGAAAAACCACACTCGTTATCTTTCACCATTTTAAAGAAATCTGGAACTGGATTTATTGTTGAAAATAAAGGGGTTTTATGGTTACTAACTTTTGGGTTGGGAATAATTGGTGCATTACTTTTTATTTTACCAAACGTTATTTTATTAGGAAAAGAAGGCATAAAGAATGACGGAATTTACCATAAATCAAGCACAAATAGAGGCTGGATTGCATGGCTAGTTTTAGTCTATTTAGTTACTTTTTACCTACTACTCTACTTTTATCCAGATTATGTAGTGAATTGGACGTTTCTTTTAGATCCCATTAGCAAATCATTAAATGGAGGTGTAGCATCTCAATGGTTTGTTTACGGATTTTTATATTGTACTTTAATGGTGGTTATGGCTGCAAGAATGTACATAAAATATAGACATGACGTTTACCAGGTTGTTAGAACTACATCGGTTTTATTTTTTCAAATTGTGTTTGCCTTTTTGATTCCAGAAATCATGATAAGTTTAAATAAACCAGGTTACGATTTTAAAAATGCCTTTCCGTTAGATTATGATTTCTTCTTTGAATGGAATTTAAATAGTTTAACACAAAGTGGAAATATTGGGTTATTTATTCTGATTTGGGGAATCGTTTTAACATTAGTTATTGTGCCTGTAATGGTTTATTTCTTTGGTAAAAGATGGTATTGTAGTTGGGTTTGTGGTTGTGGTGGTTTAGCAGAAACCTTGGGAGATCCTTACAGACAGCATTCAGACAAAAGCTTGAATGCGTGGAAATTAGAACGCTGGTTAGTTCATTCTGTTCTCGTTTTTTCTTTAGTTATGACAGTCGTAACCCTGTATTGTTATTTTTCTGGAGCACAATCTTTAATAGGAATTAAAACCCAATGGATAAAAGATACGTATAGTTTCTTGATAGGTGCTTGGTTTGCTGGAGTAATTGGAACAGGTTTTTATCCAATTTTTGGAAACCGTGTTTGGTGTAGATTTGGTTGTCCATTAGCCGCTTATTTAGGTTTGGTACAACGTTTTAAATCTAGATTTAGAATTACAACAAACGGCGCCCAATGTATTTCTTGCGGAAATTGTTCTACCTATTGTGAAATGGGAATTGATGTTAGAGCTTATGCACAAAAAGGAGAAAATATTATTAGATCTAGTTGTGTTGGTTGTGGTGTTTGTGCAGCAGTTTGTCCAAGAGGTGTTTTAAAATTAGAAAATGGCCCAGAAGATGGCAGAATAAATTCTAAAGACATCTTATTAGGAAACGATGTTGATCTGATGGAGTTAGTAAACAATAATAAATAAAAAGTTTTCAGTCACACTTTTCAGTTGGTCCTAATTATCTTATTATTTAAAATTATAATATGAAATGGAATTGTAAAAAAGAAGATAATTATAAAAAACATAAATTAAAGTTGATAAAAAATAAATGAAAGGAAGGATTTTTCAATTAGAAATGAAAAACCTGAATGAAAATTGAAAAAATGAACCCAATTATAAAAGTTATTATTCCTGCTTTTAACGAGCAAGATTCTATTGCCAAAGTTATAAATGATATTCCTAAAATTGTTGATGAAATTATTGTAATCAGCAATAATTCTACAGATAAAACGGAAGAAAATGCTAGAAAAGCAGGTGCAACTGTTTTACAAGAAAATAGAAAAGGTTATGGTTATGCTTGTTTAAAAGGAATGGATTATATTGCAGATCAATCCAAAAAACCAGAAATAATTGTATTTTTGGATGGCGATTATTCAGATTATCCAGAGCAATTATTAGAATTAATTGATCCGATAATTAATAAAAATATAGATTTTGTTATTGGCGCAAGAGTCAAAAACTTACGAGAAGACGGTTCAATGACACCGCAACAAGTTTTTGGAAATTGGCTGGCAACTTTTTTAATGAAGTTATTTTTTGGTGCAAGATTTACAGATTTAGGTCCTTTTAGAGCTATTAAATATCAGAAATTATTGGACTTGAAAATGGAAGACAAAACGTATGGTTGGACAGTAGAAATGCAACTCAAGGCCATAAAACAAAAATTAACTTACATAGAAGTGCCTATGAAATATAGAAATAGAATTGGTGTTTCAAAAGTTTCAGGAACCGTAAAAGGAACTATATTTGCAGGTGTCAAAATTTTAGGTTGGATTTTTAAATATAGTTTTAAGTAATGATTATAGAGTACATCATCATCATCATTTATTCCATTTCGCTTTTGCTTATTTTTATGTATGCATTAGCGCAATTAAATTTATTGCTCAATTATTTGAGTGCAAAGAAAAAAGTAGATCACTCTCCTACTTTTGACATGAACACTCCTTCAGAAGTACCTTATGTAACCATACAACTTCCCGTTTTTAATGAGATGTATGTAATGGAGCGTCTGCTTGATAAAATTTCTGAACTAAAATATCCACGAGAAAAATTAGAAATTCAGGTTTTAGATGATTCTACAGATGAGTCTGTTATTACAACAGCAAATCACGTTAAAGAACTTCAAAAAATAGGTTTAGATATAAAACACATTTGTAGAACAAACCGTCAAGGCTACAAAGCTGGTGCTTTAAAAGAAGGATTGGTAATTGCAAAAGGAGAATTTATTGCCATCTTTGATGCCGATTTTTTACCAGACGAAGACTGGTTATACAAAACAATTCCGTATTTTAAAGATGAAGAAATTGGTGTTGTGCAAACACGTTGGGGACATATTAACAGAAATTATTCTACTTTAACAAAAATACAAGCTTTTGCTTTAGATGCTCATTTTACTTTAGAGCAAGTAGGTAGAAATAGCAAAGGACATTTTATAAATTTTAACGGTACGGCAGGTATTTGGCGTAAAACCTGTATTTACGATGCTGGAAATTGGGAAGGTGACACGCTAACCGAAGATTTAGATTTAAGTTACAGAGCGCAATTAAAAAACTGGAAATTTAAATATTTAGAAGATGTAGTAACTCCAGCAGAATTACCGGTAGTTATTAGTGCTGCTCGCTCTCAACAATTTCGTTGGAACAAAGGTGGCGCAGAGAATTTTCAAAAAATGGCTGGGCGTGTTTTATCAAAAAAGAAACTGCCGATAAGAACAAAAATCCACAGTTTATTACATTTACTAAATAGTTCTATGTTTTTAAATGTGTTTTTGGTTGCTATTTTGAGTATTCCAATGTTGTATATCAAAAATGAGTATGCACATTTAAAAGTTTACTTTTACTTTTTAAGTTTTTTTATAATTAGTACAATTATCTTATTTGTTTGTTATTGGTATATGTTTAAAAACACCTCTGGCGGTGGTTTTAAAAACTTTTTTAGATACGTAGGTATATTTTTCACGTTTTTCTCGATTGCAATGGGTTTCTCCTTACACAATTCAATTGCTGTTTTAGAAGGGCATTTTGGTAAGAAAAGTGAATTTGTAAGAACGCCAAAATTTAATATTTTGACCATTAAAGATACTTGGAAAAACAATAAGTACATTAAAAAAAGACCCTCTGTACATGTTATAATTGAAGGTTTTTTAGTGCTTTATTTCTCTTTTGGTATTTATAGCGCATTTACTGTTGGTAATCAAGGTGGCGATTTTGGTTTGGTTCCTTTCCACTTAATGTTGGTGATTGGTTTTGGCTTTGTTTTCTTTAAATCGATTTTCTCAAAGGCATAATAATGCGTTTCTTTAAAAATTATCAAGTCGTAATTCTGATACTTGTCAGTATTGTACTTTATTTTTTTTTCGGATACTTTTTAGAAAGAAGTCAGTTTATTTTTTTATTCCCCTCCTACTTTGCCCTTTTTGTTTGTTTTTATTTTCTGATGAAACTCGGAAGAAATAACATTTTGCTTTTAATAGCGCTTGCCATTTTATTTCGATTGATATTTCTTTTTACCACACCGAATCTCTCACAAGATTTTTATCGTTTTATTTGGGACGGAAGAATGATTTTTGAAGGATTTAATCCATATTTATATTTACCCGAAACATTTATTCAACAACGCGATTTTCCAATTGCAGAAGCGCAAACATTGTACGATGGCATGGGCAAATTAAGCGGAAGTAACTACACAAATTATCCACCAATAAAACAGTTTATTTTTTTTATCGCAGCTCTTTTTGCAGGTAAAAGTATTTTTGGTTCATTAGTTATTTTTCGTATAATTCTTATTTTAGCAGATATTGGAATTCTATATTTTGGAAAGAAAATCTTGGAGAAATTAAATATTTCTGTTTATCATATTTTTTGGTATTTATTGAATCCGTTTATCATTATTGAACTCACAGGCAATCTACATTTCGAGTCGTTAATGCTTTTCTTTTTGTTGTGGAGTTTTTATCAGCTACAGCAAAAAAGATGGATTTTCGCAGCTATTTTATTAGGATGTTCTATTTCTGTAAAATTAATTCCGCTGTTATTTTTGCCTTTGTTTTATCAATGGTTTGTAAAACGGAATGTGATTGCGAATCACGAAAACTGTCAGAAGAATCAATCATTCATTAGCAAAGAAATTAAATTGTCCAAAACACATCAAAATAACGAATTGATGACTCTTAAAGCGAAGTCGAGATTTAATAATTTAAATAATTATTTCTTCTTTCTATCAAATTGGAAATCAATAAAAAGGTATTTCTGGATTCCCAATTTCTTGGGAATGAGAAAATTAATCACTTTCTACGCAATTGTTTTAATCACAACAGCACTACTTTTCTTACCTTTTTACTCTTCAACTTTTATTGATAATTACTTAAATTCGGTTGGATTATGGTTCAGGAATTTTGAATTTAATGCAAGTTTTTATTACATTTTTAGAGAAATAGGTTATTGGAAAACAGGCTACAATGAAATTGCAACTATTGGAAAAATTACTCCTATTTTAACGATTCTATTTCTTCTTTATATCACTTTTTTCAGAAAAAATAGAAATTTGAATCAGTTAATTACGGCGTGTTTATTTGGTTTGTCATTTTACTTTTTCACCACAACTACAATGCACCCGTGGTATTTATCTAGTTTAATTTTATTATCGGTTTTTACTAAATATCGTTTTCCAATTGTATGGAGTTTAGTTATTGTATTGAGTTATTCTGCCTATAAAAATGAAGTATTTGAAGAAAATTTATGGTTAATATCAGTAGAATACTTAATTGTTTACGGTTTTTTAACCTGGGAACTGATCAGTAAAAGAAAACAAGCAATATCTTTGAATTAAATATAGAATAATGGATTTATCGAAAGTGAAATTAGTGGTTTCTGATATGGACGGAACTTTACTAAACGAAAAAGGAGAAGTGAGCAATCGTTTTTTTGAACTTTTCAAAAAACTGCAACAAAAAAACATTCATTTTGTTGCCGCAAGCGGAAGACAATACAATAGTATTATTCATAAATTAGAAACGATTAAAGATGATATTTATATCGTCGCAGAAAACGGCGGAATTGTAAAAAGAAACGAAGAGGTTTTACTGATAAATACAATAAAACCAAAAAATCTACTACAACTAATTCCAATTTTAAGAAATATAGAAAACACTTACATTGTACTTTGCGGAAAAGATTCTGCTTATATTGAAACTAAAAACGAACATTTTATCGATTTGTTTCAAGAATATTACGCTGCCTACAAAATAGTAGATGATTTAACTGAAGTTGTTAATGAAACCGATTTTTTAAAAATTGCAATTTATCACTATGAATCTTCCGAAGAATTTATTTATCCAAAGGTAAAAACAGTAGAAAGAGAGTATTTAATCAAAATTTCTGGACCAAATTGGTTAGATATTTCTGACAGAAACACCAACAAAGGAAATGGTATAAAACTTATTCAAAAGCTACTTAATATTACTAAAGAAGAAACGATGGTTTTTGGAGATTTCCATAATGATATTGAAATGATGAATGAAGCTCATTTTAGTTTTGCCATGCAAAATGCACACAAAGACATCAAGAAAATTGCTCGCTTCTCTACAGATGATAATAATAATTTTGGCGTTGAGAAAGTTTTGGAACAATTATTGGAAACCCAAAAGTAAATATTACACAGAGATTCGCGAAGAAAAAAAGAGATTCACAGAGAAAAATACCTTTGTGAAACTCTGTAAAAACTCGGTGTTATAACTTTTATCTAAACGATTATCTTCACAACCAAACCTTCATTGCTCCTCACATTAAAAACCGTTTCATCTTCAAAAATGAGATACTGCCCTTTAATTCCGACTAATTTTCCAGTGTAGGTTTTTTCCTTTTTAATGTTTAAACTTTTTGGTTTTAGCGGATACTTATCCACAGGGAAATTCAAATTCGTTTCTGTATTATTTTCGATATAGTATTGTTTTGCTTCATCAGGAATATATTGCTTCAATTTATTTCGCCATTCAATTAAATTTTCATCCTCAATATCATTCTTTAACATTTTTCGCCAATTGGTTTTATCCGCAACAAAATCTTTTAAAGCAATTTCTGTAATTCCGGCTAAATACCTGTTCGGAACTTCTACAATTTCTATGGCTTCATGAGCGCCTTGATCAATCCAACGTATTGGAACTTGCGTTTTTCTAGTGACACCAACTTTTACGTTGCTCGAGTTTGCTAAATACACAATATGTGGTTGTAATTGCACTCGTTTTTCATAGTCTAAATCCCGATCTTCTTTATCTAAATGTGCTGTACTTAATTCTGGACGAATAATCCAATCTGCAGCTTGCGGAATATCGAAAAAACAGCTTTTACAAAAACCTTGGCGATAAATTTCTTTGTTCAATCCGCAGTTTAAACATTGGAATTTTACGAAAGAAATAGTGATGTTCTTCTGTAACAGTTGGTTCATGTGAATAAAATCTGATTCTAAATCAAGATAATATTGTATAAACTCCCCATTTTCTGTTGGCATTTTTTTTAAAACTCCTTGATATTCCATAAAAGATATTCGTATTTTTAGCGAACAACAAACTTACGAAACTCTATGGCTTTTCAAATAATCAATTCAATCATTTCTTGGTTTTTAAAGAAACGAAAACATCAAATAGAATTGTTTTTGAAATACCCAATTGATGTACAAGAAGAATTGGTTTTAAAATTAATTCAGACTGCAAAAAATACCGAATTTGGTAAAAATTACGATTTTTCATCAATCAAAAATTACAAACAATTTGCAAAAAAAGTTCCCATTCAAAAATATGAAACGTTTGAACCTTTAATAGAAAGATGTAGAAAAGGCGAGCAAAATTTATTCTGGCCATCAAAGATAAAATGGTTTGCAAAAAGCAGTGGAACCACAAATGCAAAAAGTAAATTTATTCCTGTAAGTGATGAAGCATTAGAATATTGCCATTTAAAGGCGGGAAAAGACATGTTGTGCTTGTACATAAATAACAATCAAGATACGCAGTTATTTACAGGAAAAGGATTGCGTTTGGGCGGTAGCTCTGAAGTGTATCAAGACAACGATTCTTATTTTGGCGATTTGTCTGCGATTATAACAGAAAACTTGCCTTTTTGGGCAGATTTTAGTTCTGCACCAAGTCAAGAAGTAGCATTAATGAGCGAATGGGAAACCAAAATGGAGGCGATAATTAATGAAACTATTCATGAAAATATTACCAGTTTAGTTGGTGTACCAAGTTGGATGTTGGTTTTATTAAACCGAGTTTTAGAAAAGACAGGGAAAAATAATATTTTGGAAGTTTGGCCAAATTTAGAAGTGTATTTTCATGGCGGCGTAAATTTTAATCCATACAGAGAACAATACAAAAAACTGATTCCGAAAGCGGATTTTAAATATTACGAAACCTACAATGCTTCCGAAGGTTTTTTTGCAATTCAAGATAGAAATCATTCCAAAGAATTATTGTTGATGTTAGATTACGGAATTTTCTACGAATTCATCGACATGAAAAATTACAAAGGTGAAAATTCGATTGCAATACCATTATCTAAAGTAAAAAAAGATATTGATTATGCGTTAATAATCACTACAAATGGCGGTTTGTGGCGTTATATGATTGGCGATACGGTTCGTTTTACATCTACAAACCCCTATCGAATTAAAATTACAGGGAGAACCAGACATTATATAAATGTTTTTGGTGAAGAATTAAATATAGAAAATGTAGAAGATGCATTAAAATTAACTTGCGAGAAGACAGAAGCCATTATTACTGATTATACAGTTGCGCCAATTTTTATGGAAGGCACAGAAAATGGAGGTCATGAATGGATTATTGAGTTTAAAAAAGCACCAGAAAACCTTGATTTTTTCACAGAAATGTTAGATAATTCTTTAAAATCTATTAATTCTGATTATGAAGCAAAACGGTATAATAATATGGCTTTAGGAATTCCAAAAATTCATGAAGCAAAAGAAGGATTATTTTATAGTTGGTTAAAGTCGAAAGGTAAATTAGGCGGTCAACATAAGGTACCACGCTTGTCCAATCAACGTGATTTTGTAAAGGAATTATTAATTTTGATGAAATAAATTAAAAACGCTAGTCATAGGCACGCTTTTTGATGATTTATTTTGTTAATTATTACCAGTAAAATAAGAATGAAAACCATTACAAAACTACTATTTGTTCTACTTTTCGGAACAATTTCAATAAACGCACAAATTGCAACTGTACAAAATAAAGAAAATAAAGAAAACCTAGAACAGGTAACTATTTTTGACAGAAAAACTACCAATTTTGTAATTACGAACTCAAATGGTAAAGCAAATATTACCCAATTTAAAAATGCAGAAAATTTAGAAATTAGATCACTGGGTTTTAAAACATATTATACAAGTTATGATAAGTTAGAAAAAATAAAGTTTTTAATTCAACTTGTTCCTTCTTCGGTAACAATAGATGAAATTGTAATTTCTGCTTCACGATGGAAACAAAACACAGCAGATTTAGCATCAAAAGTTGCTGTTATTTCAGCAAAAGAAGTCGAATTAATTAACCCGCAAACTGCCGCAGATTTATTAACCGTTTCTGGCAAAGTTTTTATGCAAAAAAGCCAGCAAGGTGGCGGAAGCCCAATGATAAGAGGTTTTGCAACAAACAGATTGTTGTATTCTATTGATGGTGTAAGAATGAATAACGCCATTTTTAGAGCGGGAAATATACAAAATGTCATTTCTTTAGATCCGTTTACAATTGAAGAAACAGAAATTATTTTTGGTCCTGGATCTGTAATTTATGGAAGTGATGCTGTTGGTGCAGTGATGAGTTTTTCTACTTTAACACCAAAACTATCTTTAGAAGATAAAGTTAAATTTACAGGAAATGTATTCAGCAGATTTTCCTCTGCTAATGAAGAAAAAACGTATCACACAGATTTTAATATCGGATTAAATAAATGGGCTTTTGTAACTAGTTTTAGTTATAATGATTACGGTAATTTACGAATGGGAAGCAATGGCCCAGATGAATATTTACGTAATTTCTACGTAGAAAGAATAAATAATAAAGATATTGTTATTACTAATAAAAATCAAAAATTACAAATTCCGTCTGCATATACACAAACTAATTTTATGCAGAAAATTAGATTTAAACCAAACAACGAATGGAATTTTGAATACGGATTCCATTTTTCTGAAACGTCAAGTTATGGAAGATATGACAGGCATTTAAGAACAAAAAATGATAATCCTCGTTATGGTGAATGGAATTATGGACCACAAAAATGGTTGATGAATAATTTAGGAATCAACAAAAAAATGTACAACAATTTTGCAGATGAAGTAAATATTCGTGTAACTTCTCAAAACTTTGAAGAAAGCAGGATTAATAGGGATTTTAATAAAAATGGCAGAGAAACAAGAACTGAAAAAGTAGATGCATATTCTTTAAATGTTGATGTTTCTAAAAAAATAAATAAAAAAAGTCAATTTTTTTACGGTGCAGAATATGTATATAATGATGTAAATTCTACAGGAGTAAATACCGATATTAGTACAAATATTAATACAAAAGGGCCAAGCAGATATCCAGAATCAAATTGGTCTTCTCTTGGTTTTTATGCCTCAAACCAATATGATATTTCTAAAAAATGGATTTTACAATCTGGATTACGTTATAACTTTTTCTCTTTAAACGCTAATTTTGACGACACTTTTTATCCTTTTCCGTTTGATAAAGCAGACATAAATAACGGTGCTTTAACTGGTAGTTTAGGATTGGTTTACAAACCAAGACAGGATATTTTAATTAGCACAAATTTTTCTACTGCTTTTCGTTCACCAAATGTAGATGATGTTGGTAAAATATTTGATTCAGAACCTGGTGCTGTTGTTGTTCCGAATCCTGATTTACGGGCAGAATATGCCTACAACACAGATTTATCTATCGTAAAAAAGTTCGGTAATTTTTTAAAAATTGAGCTAACTGGTTTTTACACAAAATTAAACGACGCTTTAGTTCGCAGGGATTTCACCTTAAATGGTCAAAATCAAATTATGTATGATGGCGAATTAAGTGATGTGCAAGCCATACAGAATGCTGCAAATGCAAATGTTTATGGCTTTCAAACTGGTTTTGATGCCGATTTAGGTAATGGTTTTGAATTGTCGTCAACATACAATTATCAAAAAGGAGAAGAAGAGTTAGACAATGGAGATACGAGTCCATTACGCCATGCAACACCTTGGTTTGGTAGTACAAAATTCACCTATAATATTAATAATTTAAAAACACTATTCTATATGGATTATAGTGGTGAAGTTGCTTTTGATGATTTGCCAAAAGGCGAAAAGTCAAAAGAATATATGTATGCAATTGATGAGAATGGAAATCCGTACGCACCTTCTTGGTACACGTTTAACGTAAAAACTTCGTATCAATTAAATCAAAACTTTTTAGTTTCTGCGGGATTAGAAAATATCACAGACAAACGTTACAGACCTTATAGTTCTGGAATTGTTTCTGCAGGAAGAAATTTTGTATTGTCGTTGAAAGGAACGATATAAATTATACTTTTCGCTCTACAACATAATCGATCATTGTTACTAATGATTTTTTATATTCAGATTCTGGATAATTTTTTAAAATAGCTAATGCTCTATTTTTATAGTCATTCATTTGAATAATAGTATATTCAATGCCGCCATTTGCTTTTACAAAATTAATGACTTCTTTTACCCTTTTTTTATCACGATTGTGTTTTTTGATGGAATTAATCAACCAAGATTTTTCTTTTCTAGAGCAATTATTTAAGGTATAAATTAAAGGCAATGTCATTTTTTGTTCTTTGATATCAATTCCTGTTGGTTTGCCAATTTTTTCTTCAGAATAATCAAATAAATCGTCTTTAATTTGAAAAGCAATTCCAATGTATTCTCCAAATTTTCTCATTTGTTGAACTACATCAGTACTTGCACCAACAGAAGCTGCGCCAATTCCGCAACAAGCAGCAATTAAAGTAGCTGTTTTTTGGCGAATAATATCAAAGTAAATATCTTCTGTAATATCTAGTTTTCTTGCTTTTTCAATCTGTAGTAATTCGCCTTCGCTCATCTCACGAACAGCAATAGAAATCAATTTTAACAAATCGAAATCTTCATTATCTATTGAAAGTAACAATCCTTTTGATAATAAAAAATCGCCAACTAAAACGGCAATTTTATTTTTCCAAAGTGCATTTAAAGAGAAAAAGCCACGTCTTCTGTTACTATCATCTACAACATCGTCATGCACTAACGTTGCTGTATGAATCAACTCGACCACAGAAGCGCCTCTGTAAGTACGCTCATCAAAACCACCGTTAGAAACCATTTTCGCGACCAAAAAAACAAACATTGGACGCATTTGTTTTCCTTTTCGGCGAACAATATAATAGGTAATTCTGTTTAAAAGTGGCACTTTAGAAAGCATGGAATCTCTGAACTTATTTTCAAAGAGATCCATTTCTTTTTGGATAGGAATTTTTATTTCTGCAACAGTGTTCATTTATGCTGAATTTACTTATTCTGAATTCACTTCAGTAATTCAGTATCAATTGTAAAAATACGAAATATATAAGACGTTTTAGGTCTAAAAATTATGCTTTATTTGCCAATTGCCCGCAAGCAGCATCAATATCTTTTCCACGTGAACGACGAACGTTTACCGTAATATCATGCATTTCTAAATTTGAAATATAATTGTTTATTGCTGCAGAACTTGCTTGTTGAAACTCGCCATCATCAATTGGGTTGTATTCAATTAAATTCACCTTACACGGCACATATTTACAAAACTGAACTAATGCATTTATATCTTCTTTTCTGTCGTTAATCCCGTCCCAAACTATATATTCATAAGTAATTTGACGCTTGGTTTTTTCATACCAATACTCCAAAGACTCTCTTAAATCTGCTAATGGAAATGTTTTATTAAAAGGCATGATTGAAGTTCTCACTTCATCAATTGCAGAATGTAAAGAAACAGCAAGATTAAATTTCACATCATCATCTGCCATTTTTTTGATGATTTTTGGAACGCCAGATGTAGAAACTGTAATTCGTTTCGCAGACATTCCCAAACCTTCAGGCGAAGTTATTTTATCAATCGCTTTTATCATGTTATTGTAGTTCATTAATGGCTCACCCATTCCCATAAATACAACATTTGAGAGCTTATGATTGTGATACAATCTACTTTGATTATCGATTGCAACCACTTGATCATAAATTTCATCAGGATTTAAGTTTCGCATTCTTTTTAATCGAGAAGTTGCGCAAAATGAGCAATCCAAACTACAACCAACTTGACTAGAAACACAAGCTGTGGTTCTTTTTGGAGTAGGAATTAAAACCGATTCTACAATTAAACCATCATGCAATTTAATTCCGTTTTTAATGGTTCCGTCATTACTTCTTTGCATCGAATCTACCTTAATGTGGTTGATTACAAAGTTGTTCTCTAACATTTCTCTCGTTTCTTTAGAAATATTTGTCATGTCTTCAAATGTATGCGAAGCTTTACTCCACAACCATTCATAAACTTGATTTCCACGAAATGCTTTGTCGCCATTGTCAGCAAAAAAATCTCTTAGTTGTTCTTTTGTTAACGCTCTTATGTCTTTCTTTTTCTCCAAATTAGAAAACTATTAAATGATTTAAAAAATGTAACTTACGCATTGCAAAAATACGCATATATATTGAGCAAGTTAATGCATATGATAAATAGGTTGCGTTAGTGATTGTAGTGGCATCCTTTTTATGCCAAACTTGTTTGAATATGTCTTATAAAAATTAAATTCCTATTATTGTAAAAAAGATGCTGAACTAAATTCAGCATAAAAAGCACGACTTGGTGCTGAACGCCTTCAGCATAAAGTAGCGCCCAAATAAAAACTGACAATCAAATAAATAATTGTCAGTTTTAAATCTTTTAATTTTTCAATGGAAATTTACCTTATATAATTAACATTGCATCGCCATAGGTATGAAATCTATATTTTTCTTTTATGGCAACTTTGTACGCTTCCATTAAAAAATCATAACCAGCAAATGCAGCTGCCATCATCATCAATGTAGATTTTGGCATGTGAAAATTAGTAATCATTGAGTTTGCAATACTAAAATCATGTTCAGGAAAAATAAATTTGTTTGTCCAACCAGAATATGGATTTAATGTTCCGTTAGAGGAAACAGAAGATTCTAAAGCTCTCATAGTTGTTGTACCAACAGCGCAAATTCTTCTTTTTTCTATTTTTGCATTGTTAATCATTTTTGCGGTTGCTTCTGGAATAATCATTTCTTCAGAATCAGTTTTGTGTTTCGACAAATCTTCAACTTCTACGTCATTAAACGTTCCTAAACCAACATGTAAAGACAATTCTGCAAAATCAACTCCTTTAATTTCTAATCTTTTTAACAAGTGTTTAGAAAAATGCAAACCAGCAGTTGGTGCTGCAACAGCGCCTTCATGTTTTGCATAAATTGTTTGATACCGATCTGCATCTGATTCTTCAACAGCTCTTTTTATTGATTTTGGCAATGGAGTTTCGCCTAATTCTAATAATTTTTTTCTGAATTCTTCGTAGCTTCCATCAAATAAAAAACGTAATGTTCTTCCTCTAGAAGTTGTGTTATCTATTACTTCTGCAACTAAACTATCATCATCCCCAAAAAACAATTTGTTTCCAATTCTTATTTTTCTTGCAGGATCTACTAAAACATCCCACAATCTATTTTCTGCATTTAATTCTCTCAATAAAAAAACTTCAATTCTTGCTCCCGTTTTTTCTTTATTTCCAAACATTCTAGCTGGAAAAACTTTGGTGTTATTTAATGCTAAAACATCGCCCTCATCAAAATAATCAATCACATCTTTAAACAATTTGTGTTCAATTGTTTTCTCTTTTCTATTCAAAACCATTAATCGGGATTCATCTCTGTGTTCTGCAGGATATTCCGCTAATAACTCTTCAGGTAACTTAAAACCAAAGCTAGATAATTTCATAGTATATATTTATTTTAAAAGACCGCAAATATACGATATCGAAATAGGCGTTGTCAAGTGTTTACCTCTTTAATTTTTAAACTTTTACAGATTGAATGCCGATTTGTTGTAAGTCTTCCCAAAATCTTTGATAAGATTTGGAAACAACCTCTGCATTCAAAATTTTTAAAGGCACTTTTATCGCTAAAGGTGCAAATGCCATTGCCATTCTATGATCATTATACGTTTTTATAGAAACATCTTTTTTGAATTCTTCGGATGTTTTTAAATGCAAGCTTTTATCGGTTACAGAAATGGAAGCACCTAACTTAGAAAGTTCTGCTTTTAAAGCTTCTAATCGATCTGTTTCTTTAATTTTCAACGTGTGCAAACCTGTTAAATCACAAGCTATTTTTAATCCGAAACAAGTAACAGCAATTGTTTGCGCAATATCTGGTGCATTTATTAAATCTTCAACAAGTTTTTCTGATGAATGTGCATGAACTTTTTTAAGTGTGATAAAATTACCGTCAAAAAAAGTAGCTACTCCAAAATGCTGATAAATTTCTGCCAAACAAGAATCGCCTTGTAAACTTTCTTTTTTATAGGCAGATAGTTGAATTTCTGATCCGATTTCTGCCAACGCAATTATTGAATAAAAGTAACTTGCAGAGCTCCAATCTGATTCCACAACAATTGCTTGTTTTTCTATAGTTTTTGTTGGATTTACTTTTATTAAATTTCCGCTAAAATTAGTTTCAATTCCTATTTGATGTAACAAACTCAATGTCATTTTTATATAAGGAACAGAAGTAATTTCACCGAATAATTCAATTTCTAATCCATTTTTTAAACTAGGTGCCGTTAATAATAATGAAGAAATATATTGACTACTTACATTGCCTTCTATTTGAACTTTATTTTTTGTTATTTCTGTGCCTTTTATTCTAATTGGTGGATACCCGATTTTGTCTTCATAAGTAATATTAGCACCCAAATCTTTTAGCGCATTTACCAAAATCTCCACAGGTCTGTTTTGCATTCTTTCAGAACCCGTTAATACAACTTCTCTTCCATTTTTTGCAGCAAAATAGGTTATTAAAAAACGCATTGCTGTACCTGCATGTCCAATATCGACTATTAATTTATCGGTAGAAAGTGCATGTTTTAAATGCACAGAATCATCAGAATCAGAACAGTTTTCGATAACTAAATTAGTGAATATTTTTTGTAGAATTAATAATCTATTTGATTCACTTTTAGAACCAGAAATTATAATTTTTTCGTCAATATTTTGCTTATTTTCAAAAGATAAAAGTAAATCCATTTGTGCTATTGTGTTAAAGTTAAAACCATTTAATGATAGAGTTCAAAGTTAATTTACTATTATATTTTTTCAAACTTTACGTGGTTTATTTATATAAAAAAAACCTCTATTTAAAGTTTTTATTAGCAGTATATAAACCATAAAGAAAACTTGCAACTATTTTAATCGAAAAGAATGGAATCCAATTATTATCATCAAAATTAATTTTCGAAACCGTCGCAAAATCGCCTGCAATAATTGCAGTAAAACTGTTAAATAAGATGCTTATAATTACTAAAAAAAGAAAGAAAGGAATTGCAACTCTAAAAACAGCATTCCAAAATTTTTTTAATTTTATTTTTTGAGAAAATTTCATTATTTTTTTCGGCAAATATAATTTTATTAGACCTTAAAACACTATTATTCGTCGCTTAATTAGCTCTTATAATCCAGGAAATAATACTTCTCATCACAAAAAAACGTTTTACAATAAAAAAGGGTATTTTTATATGTTATGTTTCCCAGTTAATTTAAAATGTACCACCTCAACCCAAAGGGACGAGGTATCAAGCGAAAAAAATCCCTTATTTTTAGTTTGATGAAAACCCAAATTTTTAAACTTTCCTATTAACCACGAACCCAGAGCATCGGGGGAACTCTATAGATTAAAAACCATTTATATGGTCACCTCAACTGTAGATCTGGTAGATTATAAGAATGCAAAAAATTATACTAAAATCTCTGATTTTATAATAAAACCAATTTATCCAGAAGAATTAGCTATTATAAATTCTATTGAAGATAATTAATTTACTCAAGTTTCGCGGGTCAATACCCCTTGAAAACAAAGAGAAAAAGAATAAAAAAGTAGCACTTTTATCCCTTTAAGTCACTAAATTTAAGTATCTTAAAGGCGTAATTCCAATACGCTAAAAATGCTACATACCAAAGATATTAAAAATTTATCAGAACTTAGTGCTACTTTTTG
>Ga0209390_10000334_pt1 | contig 89930 bp, 91 predicted proteins | sample BON01_FD_187212 | JGI IMG/M metagenome (GOLD analysis project Ga0209390, IMG submission 187212) | Freshwater microbial communities from Lake Bonney liftoff mats and glacier meltwater in Antarctica - BON-01 (SPAdes) (version 2) | ecosystem: Environmental > Aquatic > Freshwater > Ice > Glacier... | reverse complement strand
CCGCTCAGCACTCGCTTTGGGTTTTGAGGATTTGGGTCTCATCTTCGTTCCTTCGTCACTACGACGAGACCCAAATCCTCCTTAACTTACAACATCAAATTTGTGCCACAGGTGCTGACGGGGAACACCCTGCTTTTAGGGAGTTCACAGGGAAAATTGTTAAAATAACCGCAAAAACTGGTCAATTCGGCCTTAAACAATGGTATCTTGTGTAGATTTGATACGTAAAGTCAGTGGCTTACCTGCGCAATATGGCCGTTTTCCTGTTATTCGGCATAACAGGGTTCGGGGATTGGCTGCCATCACAGCATGTGACGTTGCTGGTTCCCGCTTTTCGAGATTCAGCATTGGCGGCTGTGAGCCTGTCAGTATGTCGCGCTGGATGTCAGTAGCCAGAAACGCGAGCATCAAAAGCTTTCGGTGATGCGGGAGAGCTGGCGATGTCTCGACAACGGGCATTGCGCTTTTGCGCTTCACCATCCGGTGCGCTCGGCGCAGGGCTTCTATTAATGTAAGATCAGGCTCGCCTGATCGCCGATTTGCAGGTGTGAGAATACGGCGACCACCTTTTATAGGGGGGCTACCTTCACGTTAATGGACGTGCTTTTGCCTGTTCAGCGCGTAATTACATCGCTCGCGTCGAGACGCGCAGATATCGTTTTGCGTTGATCTTTAACGAGCAGAATCATCATTCCGTCGGCAATCAGCTTGATGTAGATATGGAAGGACTCGTGAGACATCTTCTGTAAATTCCTGAAGCAGGAAGGAGATGTGATGCCAGCGAATTTTCCGGTGAGGATATATTGCTCGTGGAACTGGTCGAGGAGGCCAATGACAGTCTTTGGCCGCTCGGCCAGGCGCGGAGCATTCGCTGCGAAGTCGATGACCAGTCGGATGGCGCCTTTGTCCGCGTCGAACCCTCCAGCCTCTATCGCTCTTTCGTCAATCTGATCGACAATGCGATCAAATATAGCCCGGACTGCGGTGTCGTGACGATGTTGATCCGGGTAACCGAGCTGGATAGGCAAGCCTATGTATCGGTCGCGATTTCCGATCAGGGCGAAGGGATATCCGAAGAGATGCTGGGCCAGCTGTTCGAGCGTTTCGCCAGCGATGACCGAATGGCACATTCATCCATCAAGGGAGCCGGACTGGGGCTGAATTTTGTTGCCAGGGTGATCGCAAGACATGGCGGTCACGTCAGGGGGGAGAATCGCTGGGATGGCGGTGCCTGCTTTACCGTGCTTCTGCCCCTGGCTCCCGACCTCGAGGAGCAGGAAGGGTGATCATTCAAGGCCCTCGCGGGTGCGGGTTGCACTGCGCGGGATATCGGTCGGTTGCTGATCCAGCCCGGACAGGGCGGAATTGACCAGAAACGGCAAAGACTGAGCGATTGTGCCTTTGCAATGATATTCTGCGGCGCTGCCCGAATATAGTTTTGTACCGCACAGTTGATCGAAAAGGCTGATCGTCAACCGATGTTCGCGATCCTTGCAGGACTGGAACCTTCTTTGTGTTTTTGCGGCCGCTATGGATTGTTCGCTAGCTTGGTCGCCAGCATTGATCGCGATATCGGCTGGCCGGTCGGAGAGGGCGACGTGGACCAATATTGATGCATCCGCAGAGGGCTGATAGCCTCGCTCGCTGAGCGATTTTTCGACCATATCGCGGGCGCGCGCGAGATCGCTATTGGCCACTACATCTATTGCGGACAGGGCAAAGTTTTTTTGTTCAGGAGCTGCTGTCAGTTGATGTGTCTGGACACGGGTCTGTATCGGTCCGGCACAGCCAGAAACCGTCATCGCACCTGCCAATATCCATGAGAGCGATCGGATCATCCGGTTCTCCTGCCAATATTCCAAGGCTTTTTGATAAGCTGCCGGTCCGGAAAAGTCACGTAAATAGGCTTTGCGAATATGGGCCTATCGGGTCAGTGCGTAGTAAATCACATAGAGCCAGAAGAAAAATCCGTGGATGATCGCCCAAAATATCGACTTGTGGGTGGTGAAGCTGATGGCAATGGCCAGAGCACTGCCAAATCCAACACCCTTGCTGACGATCTCCTTGCGGACATAGGTGACCCGTCTCCTCATCGGCGACTCTCCCGGTGCATAATCTTCTGGACGCATCCGTTCCGGCTTTGCTTTCCCCACCATGATCAGGCGGCTTCCCGCGTGCGCTCGGACAGTTCCTGATTGAGCATTTCTGCCAGCAGGAAGGCGAGTTCCAGCGACTGCGCGGCGTTGAGCCGAGGGTCGCAATGGGTGTGATAGCGATCGCCGAGCGATGCATCGGTGATCGCCACGCCGCCGCCGGTGCATTCGGTGACATTCTGGCCGGTCATCTCGCAATGGATACCACCGGCAAATGTGCCTTCTGCCCGATGGACGGCGAAAAAGCCGCGCACTTCGCTGAGGATGCGGTCAAACGGCCGGGTCTTGTAGCCGCTCTCCGCCTTGATGACATTGCCGTGCATCGGATCGCAGGACCAGACGACCGGATGGCCCTCCCGTTTCACCGCCCGGACGAGCGGCGTCAGGCCGCTTTCGACCTTGTCATGTCCGAAGCGCGAAATCAGCGTCATCCGGCCGGGCTCACGCGCCGGATTGAGCGTGTCGAGCATTTTCAGAAGCGCATCAGGGGTCAGCGAGGGACCGCATTTCATGCCGATCGGATTGCCGATGCCGCGCAGAAATTCGACATGAGCCGAACCTTCAAACCGCGTTCGGTCGCCAATCCAAAGGAAATGCGCGCTGGTATCATACCAGTCGCCGGTCAGGCTGTCCTGCCGGGTCAGGCATTGCTCATAAGGCAGCAACAGCGCTTCGTGACTGGTGTAGAATGACGTTGTCTTCAATTGCGGCACGGTGTCGGGATTGATCCCGCATGCTTCCATGAAGGCCAGCGCCTCACCAATCCGGTCAGCCATTTCTTCGAATTTCTTCGCCCATGGGCTGCGTGCCATGAAATCATGGGTCCAGCCATGAACCTGCTTGAGATTGGCATAGCCGCCGGTCGAGAAAGCGCGGAGCAGGTTGAGGGTCGCGGCGGCCTGATTATAGGCGCGAACCATCCGTTCCGGATCCGGATCACGGCGGCTGCTGTCAAATTCGATCCCGTTGATGATATCGCCGCGATAGCTGGGCAGTTCGACACCATCCTGCACTTCAACATCAGAGGAGCGCGGTTTGGCAAACTGGCCAGCCATGCGGCCAAGCTTTACCACCGGCAGTTTCGATGCATAGGTCAGCACCACCGCCATCTGGAGAATGACGCGGAATGTATCGCGGATATTGTTCGGATGAAATTCCGCAAAGCTCTCGGCGCAATCGCCGCCTTGCAGCAGAAATGCTTTGCCCGCGGCAACTTCGGCCAAATCCTGTTTCAGGCTGCGTGCTTCACCGGCAAAGACCAGCGGCGGGTAACTGCCAAGCAGCTCCTCGGTTTCCGCCAATTTGGCAGCGTCAGGATATTGGGGCATATGCAGCCCTTTAAAATCCCGCCAGCTATTTGCCGTCCAATTCGTCGCCATCAGAGCGCTCCGCTTCATTTCCACTAAAATCGAGAGCCTTTAGGCGGGAGTTAAGGGCGATGGCAAGGGAAACCCATCGTTGGTTGCCAGCGAAACTATCGGGAAACCAGCGTTTCACACTAGCCTCCGGGTTTTTTCTTCCAGCTGCCGCTGTTGCGGAACTCGGCTTTGACCTGGCTGACATCCGGCAGTTTCTGTCCTGCATAGGCTTGATCACCGCCGTTGGCTCTTGCCTGGGCGCTGTAATTGGGTGCCTGATAGGATCGGGGTGCATTTACATCCAGCGCCGGAGCAGGCCGATCATGGCGGCGCGCATTGTCGGCGGCGAGCGCAGCCATTTTCTCTGATTGGGCAGCCTCGGCTTCAGCCTTGCGTCGGCCCGCCTCATAGGCATTTTCCAGCGCAATAGGGTCAAGCGCGGAGCCCGGGCTATTGCTGCTGGCGGCATCATAGCGGCGGGGCTTCGGCACCGGCAAGGGCTCACCTCCGCGATATCGCTGGCTGAAGGCAATGGCCTTACCGGCATTGCCTTTCCAGCTATAGAAACGATGCGCGCCCAGCGTCCCGAGGAAGCGCAGGCTCGGCGCCCAATAGGGATAAACATAGCTTGCGTGATAATGGGTGGCGGTACCGACTGTCGTATAGCTTTTTCCGGCCAATGCTTCGGCGGCGACCTTCTTGGCACGGTCCCAGTGAAACCGCGCAGGCTTGCGGCGCAGCGAACCGTCGCAAGTATAGGTGAACTGGCAACCGGTCGTCCGTTCGCTGCCCTGATAGACCACGCCGCAGACCGTGTTCGGATAGCTGGGATGGCGGACGCGGTTCAAGATGACCTGCGCGACCGCGCGTTGGCCGGCATCTGGTTCCATCCCGGCTTCATAATAGATTGCCTGGGTTAGGCAATATAGCGCCCGGCTGTCGTTGATTGCCGAGCCGTGAAAAGCGGTTTGCCGGATGAGATGTGCCGGTGATGTCTGGTCAGCATCATTGCCGGGCATATCCGACAAGCCGTCAATCGATCCAGTGCCCGGGTTCGCGAGCGGATCTATGCCGAAACCGTCATAATTTTGCGGGGTCGCATAATTGGGGTCGATGAAATAAAAGGCCGAACCGGCAAAATTTTCTTCGGCACGTTCGACCGGTTGCAGCCCGGGATCGCTGGGGTTGAACTGCTGCGCATCGACGCTCGATTGTGACATGGCTGTTGGAACCAGGATCAGGCTGATTAGGAAAAATACGGTCAATATGCGTTCGCGGAGCGTCAGTTTCGCGAACGATCGGCGCTGTTTTGATTCCGGTGCGGACCTGGAACCCATTGCCCCCCAACCGGTGCTCGCGCCGTCTGGAAGCTTGTCCGCCATGGGCAGCGGTCCCGGATACGGGTCACCCAATCCATAATCGGGCATATGACTGCTCAGGGGCGGGACATAGGGTGGTGGTACGCGCACGGGTTATCAAAATACCTGAATTGGCCCAAGCGGGCGGAAGGAGCGGGATGTAGTCGGTTTTTACCGGCGCTGCGCTGAGCAAAATAACGCTGTTCCATCATGGGACGCGCTTTGCTTACAGGTTAACCGGTTAACATTGACCGTTGTTCCCGCAAATTAACCAGATATTGAGCAACCATATATCCGGCTATGCCGAAAATTATGCCGCCAATAGCCGGGGCAACAACAATCCCGTCCAGCCCGTAATACTCACGACCGAGCCAGAGAAAGGGGACAAGGCCCAGCGTGTTGCGCAGCCAGTTCATCACTGTGGACCATGCCGGATGACCGAGATTGTTGCAGGCGGCATTTCCTATGAACAACATGCCGTTGAAAAAGAAGAGCGGCGTCAACAGGGCGGCAAATAACCAGAATACATGTCGCCCTTCGCCCGTCAGATGGAATGCGTCGCTGATCGGGCTGCTGAGCAGGTATAGGATCGGCCAGATGATCAGCGTGTAGGCCATCGCGAAAATGGTCGCCTGCTTGATCGTCGTGCGCACCCGGTCAAATTGCTGCGCGCCGAAATTCTGTCCGATGATTGGGCCGATGGCGCCGGAAAGCGAGAACATCAGGCAGAAAGCAACCGGCACGACCCGGCCGACAACCGCAAAGCCGGCAATGACATCGTCGGAATAATCGGCGACGAAACGGTAGGAAATGAAACCGCCGATCGGTGTGGCAACATTGGTCAGAATCGCGGGGATCAGGATCGTCATGATCGAGGGAATATCCTTGCGAAAACTCGGCACGGAAAAGTCGTCGAAACCGCCATAACTTTTTATGACCGGCCAGATTGCGAACATCGCCGAAACGACAGCGGCACAGGCGCTCGCGACCGCTGCGCCATTGATTCCCCAGTCGAAGCCAAAGATGAAGATCGGGTCGAGAATGGCATTGGTGATGCCCATGCTGAGTGTCACGTTCATCGCGCGCCGGGCTGCTCCATGGGCGCGCAGGAAGCCGGAGCAGACCATGGCTGCGACACTGAACGGCATGAATGGCGCGACGATCCGGATATAGCCGGTGGCAGCCTGATTGGCGGTTCCGTTGGCACCGGCCAGTTCCAGAATGTCGGGCGCAAAAATGAAAAACAGGATCGCCACCGGCGCGATTATCATCGTGCTGAGCACCATGATGTTGGTCAGATAGCGCTGCGCCCGATCCGGATCGCCCTGACCGATATGGCGAGCGGCAAGCGCGCTGGTTGCTATCATCAGGCCGATATGGAACGCCGTCGCGAAAAACAGGATTGTGGCTGCAAAACCCATGGCAGCAGTCAGCGAACTGTCAGCCAGTTGTGCGATATAGAATAGATCGGCAAAGTCGACGAGGAACATGGTCAGCAGACCGATGCTGGCGGTCAGTGACATGGTTGCTATATGTCGGATTGGGCTGCCGGTTAGGAATATGGCGGGTTGTGTCGCGATATTATCTGTTCCACTGCAAATCGCCTGGCCGGAACTGGCAATGGCGCAAGAGATTTTTGCCCTATAGTCTTTTGCCAAGCGGTCAATTCGTATCTATTGGAAAATGATCTTTGGAGAGCATCGGATGAACTATCGAACAGGACTGTTTGCGCTAATGATCGCGATATTGGCGGGTTGCTCCGTGGCGGAGGAAGAAGAAGCATCGTCGTCGCAAGAACGCGGCGTGTTCGAGCGTCGAAATACCGCGCCCGATCCGGCGGACAATGGTCTGACACCCCGCAGAGCGGAACAGGCTTATGCGCGGATCGCGCTCAACTGTATCAACAAGCAATATCCCAACAAGATCAGCCATGTTCTGAACAGCGCCTCCGATGTGGCGGAACCGGCAAAGCTGACTCCGGTATTCTATGGCTGTTTCGACTGGCATAGCGCCGTTCACGGCCATTGGTTGTTGACCCGCCTGTGGGGGCAGGGCCTGGTTCCCGAGATGGATGAAGAGATCGCCGCCGCGCTGGCAGCGAATTTCACGGCTGAAAAAATTGCCGGTGAGATGGCCTATTTTCAAGGTGCCGACCGGGCGGCGTTCGAGCGGCCCTATGGCATCGCGTGGTTCTTGCAGCTGACCGCCGAGCTGCGCGAGATTGCGGACGGCGAAGGCGGCAAGGCCGAACAGGCGAAGCTATGGCTGGCCCGACTGAAGCCGCTGGAGGCTTTGATCGTGGGCAATATCAAGGACTGGTTGCCGAAACTGGCCTATCCTATCCGGTTGGGAACTCATAACCAGTCCGCCTTTGCCTTTGGACTGTTTCTCGATTGGGCCGCGGGCAGCGGTGATAGCGAAATGGCCAGTCTGGTGCGCGACAAGGCACTAAGCTTCCATCGCAATGACCGCAATTGTCCGATGGCTTATGAACCTTCGGGGGAGGATTTTCTGTCTTCCTGCCTGATGGTTGCGGACCTGATGCGGCGGGTGATGGATGACAGCGAATATGCCAGCTGGCTATCGACTTTCCTGCCAGAGATTCCGACCGATGGCAGCGACGATTGGCTGAAAGTCGGTATTGTCAACGACCCGACCGATGGAAAATTGGTCCATCTGGACGGGCTCAATCTTTCCCGGGCGTGGGCACTGGAGGGCATGGCTTCCGCGCTTCCGGACAATGATCCGCGGCGCGCATCGCTGCTCGCATCAGCCAGCCTGCACGGCAATTCAGGAGAGGAATCCGTGCGCACGCCGCATTATTCCGGCAGCCACTGGCTTGCCAGTTTCGCCACCTATTGGCGCACCCGGCGGGGGATCGATGCAATTAGCAGCAATCCGGATTCGTGAAGCCCCACTCTGCCATTCGTCCGGCGCAACATGCCGATGGCAGGAAGCCTTCTCTGTTTAACCGGTTGTTTCCCGTCAATCGCGATCTCGCGATCAAATCGATTTTCGGCGTTTGGGGCGCCTATTTTCTGTTCGCAACCAGCCGCTTTTTTTACGTAACCCAGGCCAACGCAGATGCCTTGTTCGTGCAGCGGATCCTGATGACCAGCATCTGTATCACCTTCACCTGGCTGCTCTACCGCTTGCTGATTGCGGTGCGCAGCAGCGGAATGGGCGCTGCGATATTCATGCTTACCTTGCCGACCATGATTCTGGCCAATTACATCGCCATCCTCGACCAGATCGTATTTGACCGTGAGGCGGCCCTGTTCGATTTTTCCTATCTGCTCGATCCGATCGATTTCAGGTCGTTCGACTGGGCCTATATTCTGGATGAAGCGTTGACCCGCTATTTCATTCTGGTCAGCTGGGGCGCGTTATATCTGGCCTTGTCGCACAGTCAGGACGTGCAGCGGATGATGGCACATAGTCGGCAGTTGGAGCGGGTGAACCGGGAGAGTGAATTACGGGCGCTGCGTTACCAATTGAATCCGCATTTCGTTTTCAATGCGCTTAATTCGGTCAGCAGCCTGATCATCGATCGGAAAAATGAGCAGGCCGAGAAACTTGTCGATGACTTGGCCGACTATATGCGGGCGGTGTTGGCCGGCGGCACTGAGGATATGATTGCGGTGGAACAGGAAATTGCGCAGCAGGTTCGCTACCTCGAGATAGAGCGCGTGCGTTTTCCCGAGCGGCTGCATTATATTGTCAACATCGACCCGGCCGCAAATGGTTGGAGCATACCAGCCTTGATCATCCAGCCGCTGATCGAAAATGCCGTCAAATTTGGCGTGTCAGGAACGGACCAGCCGATCAATATCATCATCTCCGCACAGATTGAGGGTGATCGCTTGCGCATCAGCGTCGCCAATGACGGGAGGATAAAAATCCCTGCTGCGCAACCGCCTGATCGCACTGGCGGTACCGGGACCGGTCTAGCCAATATCCATAACCGGCTGAGAGCTTTATATGGCCAAAATGCGTCGTTGTTTCTGGCGAACAGCAAGGACGGAATGGCCATTGCAACCATAGTTCTACCCGATCCGTCGATGATATTTGAGGATATCTGAGAATGGCCAAAAAGCCGCCATCGGTCCTGATTGTTGATGATGAGCCGCTCGCCCGCTCTCGGCTCAAGGCGCTTTGTGAACGGACCCGGCTGTTCGGGGAAATGGAATTGGCCAATGGCGGTCGCCAGGCGGTGGAGAAAATCAGGCAGCGACAACCCGATATTGTGCTGCTCGACGTCGACATGCCCGATTATTCCGGACTCAAAGTGGCAGAGTTTTGAGAGGGTCTCGCGCGGATGCCGGAGATTATCTTTACGACAGCGCATAGCACATATGCGGTTCAGGCGTTTCGACTCGAAGCGACCGACTATCTCTTGAAGCCGGTCAAGGAGTCCTTGCTGCGCGAGGCCGTCGAGCGCGCTATTGCCAATCGTGCGCGTGGTGAGACCGACCGGGAACCAGATATCGCCAAACGTCTTTGGGTGCAGGATGGCACTGGGGCACTGCAGCTGAATGTTGCGGATATCCAGTGGGTCGAAGCGGAGCGAGGCTATATGCGGCTATATTTGCCGGGGCGCAGCTATCTGGTGCATCAATCGATGCGCTCGCTGGAACGCCAATTGCCGGACAGCCTGTTCGTCCGCGTGCACCGCTCGACCATCGTCCGGCGTGACTGTATCGCCGAAGTTCGCCGTAAAGGGCGCAAGCGATTTGTAATATTACAGGACGGCGGCCAATTACCCATTGGACCCCGTTATGCGGACAGGATCACGGCCACTGCTCAAACCGGACGCTTGGGCGGATCCGAAACCGTAACCGAGTAACGCGGCACTGGAGCCGGCTGCATCATTCCATCGACATCAACAAAGGTTTGTCTTTCGACATTGTGCGGATGTTCCTTTGCTTCCGTCAGCGACAGAACAGGCGCAAAACAAATGTCTGTTCCTTCCATCAGGTCGCACCATTGGGTGCGGGTCTTGGTCTTGAACAGATCGGTCAGTTTTTCCTTCAGCGCGGGCCATTGCCTGATATCCATTTGCGCGTCGAAATCTGTATCTTCTGCAAGGCCCGCCACTTGCCGCAGTTCTGCATAAAATTGCGGCTCAATTGATCCAATCGAGACAAATTTACCGTCCGCCGTCTCATAGCTGTCATAGAAATGCGCACCGGTATCGAGCAAATTGACACCCCGTTCATCCCGCCATTGGCCGACGTTGTGAAAGTCAAAAATCATCGCCATCAAAGTGGCAGACCCATCGGTCATCGCGCAATCAACCACCTGACCGGTGCCACCGGTTTTGGCATGAAGAAGGGCGGAAACCATGCCGAACGCCAGCATCATGCCGCCACCGCCAAAATCGCCTACCATATTGATCGGCGGTGTCGGTTTCTCGCCGGCACGACCGAAGGCGTGCAACGCACCAGAAATGGAAATATAGTTGATATCATGTCCCGCTGCAGAGGCGAGCGGGCCATATTGGCCCCAACCTGTCATCCGGCCATAGACCAGCTGAGGATTGTCCGCGAGCAACACGTCCGGGCCAAGCCCGAGACGCTCCATGACCCCGGGACGAAAGCCTTCGATCAGTCCGTCGGCATTTTTTACCAGATCGCGAGCGGTCGCAATCCCCTCGTCCGATTTCAGGTCAATCGCTACCAAATTGCGCGAGCGGGACAAAGAGAGCCGGGGATCCGGGGCTCTGCCAGGACGATGGAGAACGGTTACCGTGGCTCCCTGATCGGCGAGCATCATGCCGCAAAAGGGTCCGGGACCGATCCCGGCAAATTCAATGATATTGATACCGGTTAGTGGTCCTGCCATGTCTTGCTCCCGTTTAATCGACTGATTAACGGGTCCTATGCAGGGACGGAAATCTAATCAAGCTTAATGTTGAAGTTTGATCCGCAGTCTAGCGGGTGCCTGGTCCGTTGCGCAAAGGCGGGTTTTTTTGGGCCGGGTGACGCAGATAGCGCGGCAATTCCGATTTATTCTGACCGACTGGCTGCCTCGCGAGCTTTGGATCAATCGGATGATCAAATGCGACGCCGAATCTACCCTGAGCGACCCAAGCGACATGTCCGGTGACGCGACCAATATTGCGCAGTTCCAATTGAACCTTGTCACCCCGTTTGGTGAGTACCGTTGCTTCCGCCATCAGGCCACCAGCTGACAGATTGCGAATCCGCACTTCGCCGCAGTCATCCCCATCGACGAAACGTAATTCTGCTTTCAGAAACAGACTGTCCCGATCGAGCTCGCGTTTCGGGTGGCCAAGGGCCTGGCTGTTCATTTTCAGACTATCGTCAAATGGTTCTTTCATGAGCTTCCCGCAGTCGCTAAATGTAAATGCATGTGTAGCAAAGGCAGCATTAGGGCGAAATTGGTGCAAATTTCGTTAATATCGACCACTTTTTCTCGCAGAGAATTTGGCCGGTTTTAGCGGTTATTTGAGGTTTCCGGACGGCGAGAAGCCCAAAATGTTAAATTTCCCGCTGGAGCAAGAAATTAGATCACTGATCGCGGGATATTTTCTCGTTGCGTTCATGCGCTTCCTGCGCTTCGACCGTCATCGTTGCTACTGGCCTAGCTTTTAGTCGGTCGAGCGAAATTGGTTCGCCGGTAACTTGGCAATAGCCATATTCGCCGTCTTCAATCCGTCGCAGTGCCGAATCGATTTTGGATGTCAGCTTGCGTTGACGATCGCGGGTCCTGAGCTCCAGGCCCCAATCAGTTTCGCTCGACGCCCGGTCATTAAGGTCCGCTTCCTGTATCGGGCCGTCCTGCAAATGGGCGAGAGTTTCCTTGGATTCGTCGATGATTTCCTGTTTCCATTTTTTCAGGGCCTGCCTGAAAAAAGCGAGCTGGCGCTCGTTCATGAACTCTTCGTCTTCGGTCGGTTCATAGCCGTCTGGCAGGGCCAGATCTGTGCCATTTGCGCCAGTTTTTGCGGATGCTTTTTTTACCGAGGATGCCAACATACTCTCCAAACATCATGCCCTGGCCGAATCCGGAGGGCTGGACCATATATAGAGCGGGCCTATACCCAGCGGACTTATTGGAAACAAGGCGGAAAATCGCTGCTTATCCAATAATTTAAAAATTGGAAAATTTCGGATAAAAATAAGATGGTATGCCGCATAGCCTTGTGGATCTGGATGGAGCTTGGTTCTCGCATATTGCACCAAAAAATTCATATTTCTCGAGATTCTCCAAGAAATCCATCGCGAATGGTTCCAATGCGGGACATTAACCGTTGCTTGATACCAGCTGTTAAGACATTTTCCCCTTTCGCGCCTGAAAACAGGGTTAATTCAATTGTTATTTACCATTTCTTCTGTCTTTCTGATCCATGTCGAGATAGCGAAAAGGGCGGTTGGCATAGGAAAGCTGACTTTCTGATCGCTTCTACAGCGGAAGAGAGATGATATTATGTCGGTACGGATGGCTTTGGCAAAATTATGCGCCTGCACTTGCGGCGGGGCCTTGATTGGCGGCGGCGCGGTCCATGTTTCAGAGGCGCCAACAGCCCCTTATGTCAAGAAACTCTCCAAAAAAAATCCAGTTCGGGCCCGCACGGTCAGGAAGGGTGAGCCTGCCCGCAAGATAAAACGTACGCGGCGCACCGTGACCAAAACGGTGACGGCTTGCCAGCCGACAGTGGTCACGATTGCCCAGACCCCAGCACCACAAGCCATTCCTCTGCCTCCCTATATTCCACCCGCCCCGCCTATTAGCAGCAGTGGCGGCTCAATCCCGGTCGTGATTGGTGGCAGCGGCGGATATGGCGGCAGCAGCGGCGGTGGCTTTTTCGGTGGCTTTTTCGGCGGCGGCAGCTCTGGCGGCGGCAGTGTTGTAATTTCCTCGACCAGCAGCGGTGGATCAACCAGCACGTCTTCTGGTGGCAGCTCGACTAGCGGTGGCTCCACCAGCACCTCCACTGGCGGCAGCAGCTCCTCTTCGTCCAGTTCCTCCAGTAGCTCCTCGAGCAGTTCATCCAGTTCTTCTGGATCCAGCGGCGGTAAACCGGACAAGCCCGGCGGCCACGGCTCCTCTGGTGGATATGGTTCCTCGGGTAGCACGGGCTCTTCTGGCAGCTCCGGCTCGTCTTCCTCGAGTTCTGGTGGCAGTTCCACCAGCAGTTCGTCGGGTGCAACGGGCGGCTCTTCAAGCTTTGGTGGCACATCAAGCGGGTCTTCGAGCAGTTCTTCCAGCTCCAGTTCCTCTAGCAGCAGCTCCAGCTCCTCTTCAGGTGGCAGTACCGGCGGCTCAACCGGTGGTACGGATGTCCCGGCCCCGCCAGTTGTCCTGCTTTTCGGTGCAGCAGCAGCGGCGCTGTTTGCCCGTCGCCGCAAGTCGGAAAAGCTAATTGCCGCCTAAGGCGCTCAAAGTAAAACAGACTAAAAAGCGGCCGGAGCAATCTGGCCGCTTTTTTCTTTGCAGTCTTGCAAGTGAAACAGACGGTCGGCATAGGCGTTTGCCATGCATGATATAAAATATATTCGCGAAAATCCGGAAGAATTCGACGCTGCGCTCGCGAGGCGTGGGGTGGAAGCTGTGGCGCAGAATATTCTGGGCTTGGATGAACAGAGCCGCGCACTGAAAACCCAGATGCAGGACGGACAGGCGCGTCGCAACGAGGCGTCCAAGGCAATCGGGAAAGCCAAGGGGCAGGGTGACGAGGAATCGGCGCAGGCGTTGATGGCGGAAGTCGCGGAGCTGAAAAGCAAAATGCCCGAGATCGAAGAAAATGAACGGGAAGTTTCAGGTCGATTGCAGGATGTTCTGGCTGCGCTGCCGAATCTGCCGGCCGAAGGCGTCCCGCCCGGCACAGATGAAGACGGTAATGTCGAGGTTGAACGCTGGGGCGAACCGCATAAATTTGATTTTGAGCCGAGAGAGCATAGCGATATCGGTCCGGCGCTGGGGCTGGATTTTGAAACGGCGGCGTCCATGTCCGGTTCGCGCTTTGCCTTCCTGCGTGGGCAGATGGCCCGGTTGCAGCGGGCGATCGGCCAATATATGCTCGATCAGCAGACGATGACAAATGGCTATCAGGAATGCGCGCCGCCGGTGCTGGTGCGCGAGCAAGCCATGTTTGGTACCGGTCAGCTCCCGAAGTTTTCAGAGGATTCGTTCCAGACTACCGATGGTCGCTGGTTGATTCCGACCGCAGAGGTCAGTCTGACCAACAGCGTCAGCGGGCAGATATTGGATGAAGCGCAACTGCCGATCCGATTGACCGCACTTACCCCCTGTTTCCGCAGCGAAGCTGGCTCTGCCGGAAAGGATACGAAAGGTCTGATCCGTCAGCACCAGTTTGAGAAAGTTGAAATGGTGACGATCTGCCATCCTGACAACAGTGATGCCGAACATCTGCGGATGACCGCAGCCGCGGAATCGATCCTAAAGGCGCTGGAACTGCCCTATCGCAAAATGCTGCTGTGCGCGGGAGACATGGGCGCAACGGCGCGCAAAACATATGATCTGGAAGTCTGGCTTCCGGGGCAGAACACCTATCGCGAGATTTCGAGCGTTTCGACCTGCGGCGACTATCAGGCGCGGAGGATGAATGCCCGTTTCCGGCCCGAGGGCGAAGAAAAGGGGACAAAATTTGTCCACACGTTGAACGGTTCGGGGCTTGCCGTGGGTCGCACGTTGGTGGCGGTGCTCGAAAATTATCAGCAGGCGGATGGTTCGGTCACAATTCCGCCGGCATTGCTGCCCTATATGGGTGGCATCGACAAACTGGAGCCAACGTGATGCGGATATTGTTGACCAATGATGATGGCTTTGATGCGCCGGGGATGAAAATCCTGCTCGATATCGCATCGCATTTTTCCAACGATATCTGGATTGTGGCGCCGTCCGACGAGAATTCGGGCGCTGGCCACTCGCTGACCATTACCCGACCACTGCGCATCCGCAAGCGGGGCGACCAGCAATATTCAGTCGATGGTACACCAACCGACAGCGTGATGATGGCGGTCGCCAAGATCATGAAAGACGGCCCGCCCGACCTGATCCTGTCCGGCGTTAATCGCGGTGCAAATCTGGGCGAAGATGTCACCTATTCGGGCACGGTGTCGGCTGCGATGGAAGGCGCCTTGGCGGGAATCCCGTCGATCGCGCTCAGCCAGGCCTATGCGCGGGGAGATATGGGTGCTGATGTGCCGTTTGATGCCGCTGTGCAATGGGGTGAACGCGTGCTGCGGCCTCTGATCAAGGAACGGATGGATCACCGGACGCTGGTAAACATCAACTTTCCGGCGCTCCCGGCGAGTGAAGTAAAGGGCGTGCAGGTCGTATCGCAGGGCATCCGCGACTATGGCCGGTTGCAGATCGTCAGTAACCGCGATCCGCGCGGTTTTGAATATCACTGGTTCGGTCTTGGACCGATGGTGGAAACGCCGGCGCATAGCACCGATCTGGAAGCGATCGCCGACGGTTTTGTCTCGATCACACCGCTCCATCTGGATCTTACCCATTATGATTCTATGGACGGTCTGAAGAAACTTTACCGCTGATCACGAGCCGCTACGCTCGTGAATATGCTATGTTTTGGTCAGCGGGGCTGGCAAGCTGCGCTTTTGCTGCTATTAGCAATCCCGTGAGGGGAAGAGTTGGTTAATGGGGTCATATATGCGTCATATTGCGATCCTGATATTGCTCATGGCTGTCACCGCCTGCATCCCTCCGGGCCATGATGACTATGCCCCTCCGGCAGCTCAGCCTCAGTTGCGTGCCGATCCTTTGGTTCTCAGCACAGCACCCGAGCAGGCGCCGCCTTCGACTTGGCAAGCACGCCCCGTCACGGCCAATGCCCAACGGGTGGAATCAGGCACATATATCGTGCAGCCCGGAGACACGTTGCGCGGGATTGCCAACAAGACTGGCGCGGGGTCTCAGGTCATTGCGTCGGCCAACGGATTGGTCGACCCCTATGTCACACATCCTGGCCAGAGACTGAAAATAACCGGCGGGCGCTATCATGCGGTCAATGCGGGTGAGACCGGCATCGCGATCGCCCGTGCCTATGGGGCACCATGGCGCGAAGTGGTGGCCTTGAACGCACTGGAAGAACCCTATATTTTGCGTGTGGGTCAGAAGCTGCTGCTGCCTGCCACCGCACCCAGCGATCCGGCCAGTTTGAGTATAGAACAACGCGCCGCCGCCTTTGATCTGGAGATTGACGATATTGTTACTGGCAGCCAGCCAGCACTGGCCGATGGTGCGGCCGCCAGAGAGCCCTCCGATTGGCGGAAAGCCATAACGCCCAATGCAACCATCGCGACACCGGCAGGCTTCTCCGGACGGTTCCAGTGGCCGGTGGATGGCAAAGTCATTTCCAATTTTGGCAGCAAAGGAGGCGGCAAGGTCAATGACGGCCTTAACATTGGCGTCCCCAGCGGCACGCCAATCCGCGCATCGGCCGACGGGGTGATCGCCTATAGCGGGGACGAAATCGGCGTATTTGGTGGGCTGATATTGATCAACCATGGGTCCGGCTGGGTCACCGCTTATGGTCATGCCGACAAGCTTAATGTGACACGCGGCCAGAAGGTCAAGGCGGGCGAGGTTATCGGCCTCGCCGGTGAAAGCGGCTATGTGCAGGAACCGCAACTGCATTTCGAAATCCGCAAGGATCGCAAGCCGGTCGATCCGAACATCCATCTGCCGAAACGCGGCTGAACCGGCCATGGCAGGCAGCAGCAACCGTAAAATTTCCGACTATTTTACCCTCCGGCGGCGTTCAAGCCTGCCGGTCTGGGCCGATATTGCATGGCGGGTCACGTTCGTTCTCGCGCTCATCGGCATGGCCGTGGCGGTGCATTATTTCGACCGCAATGGCTTGCAGGACAGCTATGACGGTGATGTCAGCTTTCTGGACGTTATCTATTTCACGATGATCTCGATTACCACCACCGGCTATGGCGACATCGCTCCGGTCACTGAACGGGCGCGGATGTTTGATGCCTTGGTTGTGACTCCTATTCGCATCTTCGTCGTGTTAATCTTTGTCGGCACGGCCTATAATTTTGTTTTCAAACGAACCTGGGACAATTGGCGCATGAAACTGATTCAAAGCAATTTGCATGACCATATCGTGATCGCCGGCTTTGGCACGAGCGGCAGCGAAGCTGTGCAGGAGCTGCTCGCTCGTGGCACCAACCCGGAAGAAATTGTCGTGATTGATTCATCTGATGACGCCTTGGCGCAAGCCGAGAAGCTCGGCTGCGCGGTGATCAATGGTGATGCTACGCGCGACAATGCGCTGATGAATGTCAAAATATCGCGGGCGCGCTCGATGATCGTGTCGGCCGGGCGCGATGACACCAGCATATTGATCGTGCTTACCGCCCGGCATCTCGCCTATCATTTGCCGATCAGCGTATCGATCAAGGCGGCGGACAATGAACTGCTGGCGCGGCAGGCCGGGGCGACGACTGTCATCAATCCGGTCAGCTTTGCCGGACTGCTGCTCGCCGGCAGTTGCGAAGGGGCCAAGATTTCCGACTATCTCAGCGATCTTGCTTCCGCCACCGGCCGGGTGAAACTGGTTCAGCGGTCGGTGACCGAGGACGAAGTCGGCATGGCGATGAGCGAGGTTGTTGGCTCGGGCCTTGGCGTGCGGATATATCGCGGTGATGCGGTATTCGGTTTCTGGGAAGAGGAAGCGAGCATGCTGGAGGCTGGCGATATCATTGTCGAGATCATGCCGGGCAATGGAGCGGAGAAACGGTTAACGGCAAACGCCTGATTTGGCCTGTTCCTTGGTTCATGTTGCACCTGCGAGATAGACTGCTATTCTGGCCGCTCGTTGATGGAGCTTGCTGATGGCCGACCCGATACCGATGCCCACCGGGCTTCGCCCACCGCACAGACTGGCGCAGCTGGGCGAATTGTCGCTGCCGCTCGACCTGCTCCGCTTCGGCCTGCAATGGCCGCGGCTGGTCACGGCACCGCGCGGCGATGGCCGGCCGGTCTATCTGATCCCCGGCTATGGCGGCAGCGAATTGTCGATGCGCCCGCTGGAAGCCTTTCTGGGGCGGATCAACTATGATGTCGCCGACTGGTCGCTCGGCCGCAACCGGGGTTCCGTCGACCGCGATGTCGACCGTTTCACCGCGGTCGCCGAAGCCCGCTTCGCCGAAAATGGTGGGCAGGCGTTCACCCTGATCGGCTGGTCGCTGGGCGGCATCATCGCCCGCGAGACCGCCCGGCAATCGCCGCATCTGGTGCGCGAGCTGATCACCATGGGCACGCCGATCATCGGTGGCCCCAAATATACCACGCCGGGCCAGCGCTACGCCAAATCCGCCAATATCAAGCTCGACCAGTTCGAGCGCGACGTCCATGAGCGCAACAGCATCGGCTTCGATCAGCCGCTGACCGTGCTCTATTCCAATCGCGACGGCATCGTCGGCCCCGATATCGCCCGGGACATCTACAATCCGCAGGCGCGCAATATCCGCGTCGATGGCGGGCATCTTGGCCTCGGCTTCAACCCCAGGGTCTGGCGGATCATCGCCGATACGCTCGCCGGAGAAGCCTAGCCGAGCCAGGCGTGGACCACGCCCATCGCCGTATAGAAGAGCAGCCAGTAGCCGGCATCGATGAAGAACAGTGTCTTGTTCTTTTGCGAGAACAGATAGTTGGTGCCGATCGCCGGAACGATGAAGCCGAGCGCGATGCCAAGGGCGGTCAGCACCTTGGTGGCAAAATCGAGATCGACCGCATAGGTCGCGAAGGTGTGGGCCAGCGTCCACGAGGCGACCAGGCTGAAGGCGAAGGCGCCGCCGTAAATCTTGCCCATGCTGCCCTCTTTGAGCTGCTCCTCGGTCAGGCCGACCGCGCCCATCCATGTCTTGCCCATCACCGGGCCGTACCAGATACCGCCGACCAGAAAGCCGGCCAGCGCGGCGACAACCACCGCGATCCAGTTAACGTCGAATATGTTCATGTGATCCTCCCAGATTGTGCCCCGGCGCAGGCCGGGGTCCATCTCCCATACCAAAATCCGGATATTCCGGCAATTGATGCGCGCTTGGGCGTCGCGAGGCTTCGTCCTTCCACCATGGTGAGAGGATTGCGGTTCCGAGATGGGCCCCGGCCTGCGCCGGGGCACGGCGTAGAGCATGTCGCTGCCCAACATTGATCGTGACTCGCCTGCAAAACAAGCCTAAAGGCCGCGCCATATGGCAACCCAAATTCCTTCTCCGCCCAAAGTGGGCATGGTATCGCTCGGCTGTCCCAAGGCCTTGGTCGACAGCGAACGGATTCTGACGCAGCTGCGCTCGGACGGCTATGATCTGTCGCCGGATTATGCCGGCGCCGACGTTGTGCTGGTCAACACCTGCGGTTTCCTCGACAGCGCCAAGGAGGAGAGCCTCGAGGCGATTGGCGAAGCGATGGCCGAGAATGGCCGGGTGATCGTTACCGGCTGCATGGGCAATGAAGCCGACCTGATCATGAAGCGCTTCCCCGATGTGCTCGCGGTTACCGGCGCGCATCAGTACGAAGACGTGGTCACTGCGGTCCACGCTGCGGCTCCGGCGGCGCGCGGTGCGTTTGTCGATCTCGTTCCGCGCCGCGATATGGGGGCGGGTCTCAAACTGACCCCGCGCCATTACAGCTATCTCAAGATCAGCGAAGGCTGCAACCATCGCTGTTCCTTCTGCATCATCCCGAGCCTGCGCGGCGACCTTGTGTCCCGCCGTCCCGACGCGATCCTGCGCGAAGCGGAAAAGCTGGTCGAGGCTGGCACCAAGGAACTGCTGGTGATCAGCCAGGATACGTCGGCTTATGGCGTCGATATCCGCCATCAATCCCGCGTCTGGAATGGCCCGACCGGGCAGGGCCGCGAAGTGCGCGCCCATATGACCGATCTCGCAGCCGCGCTCGGCGAGCTGCGGACGCCGGAAGGCAAGGGCGTGTGGACCCGGCTCCACTATGTCTATCCCTATCCGCATGTCGATAAGGTCATCCCGCTGATGGCCGAGCGCAAGATCACCCCCTATCTCGACATCCCGTTCCAGCATGCCGCGCCCAATGTCCTCAAGCGGATGAAGCGGCCGGCCAACGAGGCCAAGGTGCTGCAACGGGTCAAGAGCTGGCGCGAGATCTGCCCCGATCTGACGATTCGCTCGACCTTTGTCGTCGGCTTTCCCGGCGAGACCGAGGACGATTTCAAATATCTGCTCGACTGGCTCGAGGAAGCCCAGCTCGACCGCGTCGGCGCGTTCCGCTTCGAAGCGGTCGAAGGCGCGGCGGCCAATGCCCTCGACGGCGCCTTGCCCGAAGAGGTCAAGGAAGAGCGATACGAGCGGATCATGGACGTCACCGCCCGGATCAGCGCCGCCAAGCTGCAGGCCAAGGTCGGCCGCACTTTGCCGGTGATTATCGACGACATCGGCGAGCCGGACGAGGACGGCGATGTCGGTGCGACTGCTCGCTCCGAAGCCGATGCGCCGGAGATCGACGGCAATGTGTTCCTGCGCAATGTTGCGGCCGGTCTTGCGGTTGGCGATATCGTCGACGCAGTGATCGAGGACGCCGACGAGCATGATCTGTTCGGGGTGGCAGTCACCTAGTTCATCAACCGCGTTGCCAACCGCTCCGAAATCGGTGCGCCGGTAATCTGTTCGATCCACATCCATTGACCGGCGGGGTTGATTTCCAAAAACACAAATTCCCCATCCGGCCGTTCAACAAAGTCGAGGCAGCCGAATTCCAGACCGAAAAAATCCATATAATTCAGAATTTTAGCCTCAAGCTCGGCGGTCAGGTCAAATATTTCATGTTTGATTTCGTCAATATTGCCGGCAAGCGTCATTTTTCTGAAATCAATTTTGGTGTCGTCGGACAGCTGGGAGTGAATTCTGCAGGCCCAGATTTCCCTGCCAACAACGGTCACCCGGATATCATAGGCCTTGGCCACATATTTCTGGAAAATGGCCGGGCAAAGCTGCCGCGAATCGAGCCGTTTCATTTTCTCCGGATCCAAGAGTTGCGCGAAAACAATTTCCACATCGTTTCTCGGCGGCTCGACGTTGATCGCTACCTGCCCCCATTGCGAGAAGCGGGCCTGAGCCTCGTCGGTAAAGTCGGCCCCAATTGGGGAATAGCCGGAGACCGGCTTGAACAGCACCGGCCCTGGATTGCGCTCGACGAAATCCCGGATCGCATCGGCGTCATTGGAGACGATGGTCTCCGGTATCGCAAAGCCGATCTTTTTCGCCGCTACCAGCTGCCGCAGCTTGTTGCTCGCGTCCCGTTCGGACCGGCGGTCATTGATCCAGCGCGCATCCGAATTGGCCAGTCCGCCTTCCAGAAAAGCGGCAACTTCCCCGCGGACAAAGCTTCTGTCTCCGGGCTGCAAATTCTGCGGCAAGGCCGGCCCGCTGATCCGGCGCATCCAAACCGATCTTGCATCCTGAATAGACCAGTTGCCGCCCGATGCGCGCATCGTGAAGGACGCGTTCCCCCCGCGAGTCTGAAATTCCGCCGTTGTCAGCAGCGGGAAATCTTCGCAATTGAATCGCCGCCATCTGGCGCCGTAGCGTTCCAGATGGGAGATCACCAGATTGACGCTGGGCTCAAACAAATGGCTGACAATCAGGATGAAATCAGACACAAGTTACCATCGCTCTATTCGCTTTCATCGATAACGACCGCAAAAAGCTAGAAAGTTATGCTGGTGTCAGCCGCTTCCGGAATCCCGCCGGCGCCGCCGGTTGTTTCGAATTTTTCCCCTTCCGCGACCGTATCTGCGTCAAGCCCGTCGACCTTTTCGGAAAATACAAGTTCCTGGTTCCTGAGCTTGTCGAGCGTGGATTTTTCAACCCAGGCGAGAACAAAGGGTCGGCCCTCAAATTCTTCTTCTTGTTCTTTATTGCCACTCATATTGAAATATCTCCATATCTGGCTTATCTGAAATGGCGACCCTGTAGAGATCAATATAGATATAGCAATAATGGCAATTCTGCAAGTCAACATATCTTACTGTCTGTTAAATGGTGGTTTTCTATAGTGATCCGGTATTTTCTATAGTCGATTGCATTAAAAGCATGATTAATAGCCCATCCGTTCGTGTCGAGTCCTTCGACTGCCTGCTTGGGCAGGCGCTCAGGACAGGCCAAGGTCGGGACGCGTTGGGTCCGCTTGCTGCCGCCGGACTCTCGAGTGTGTTCTCCACCACAAAGGGTATCTTTAAGCCCCTCCTTTTTAAAGGAGGGGTTGGGGTGGTTTCTCTTGGCCAAGCTCTGTCCCTCCGTTTCCCATTCATTTCTGTCGGCACCTTTCGCTGACGCGAGCGATGCATGCGCATCGCCACCACCCCAACCCAGTTTCGGGTGAAACGGCCCCCGGCCGTTTCAGATCGGTCCGGGGGACTGATCGACCCGAAACTTCTGAAGAAGAGGGGCTTGTAGTCTTCCGTTCGTCCTGAGCTTGTCGAAGGACAGTTCGCGGTCGATAGAGGTCCTTCGACAGGCTCAGGACGAACGGTGTTACAATTATCATCACCGCCATCCGTTCGTGTCGAGCCCTTCGACTGCCGGCGTGGGCAGGCGCTCGGGACAGGCCAAGGTTGGGACACGCCGGGTTCACTTGCTGCCGCCGGTCTCTCGACTGCGCTCGAGACGAACGGTGGGGGTGGTATCATCACTCTGCACCCGCATATCACCGTCATCCTGAATTTATTTCAGGACCTCGACACTCTTGACCTGATCTATCATGTTTGGCCTCACGGGGTCCTGAAATGAATTCAGGATGACGAAACTGCTGTGAATTGCGAGTGCACTTCTCCGCACCCCGACCCGAACTTGACAAACTTTACAGGGTTATAGATTTATTCCCTGCTCCGCCTCGTCCAGCCCGAATGCGGCCAGCGCTTGCGCCTGGTGCACGATTCTGCTGATCACCGCGTCGTCGGCGGTGCCGGCCGGCGTGGCGGTCAGGCCGGGGACGTCGCGTTCCATGTCGGCGGCTTCTTCCGGGGTCATCCGATAATATTCGGTCGGGCCGTCCTCTTCCGGCCAGTTGACCGCGTAAAATTCCAGTTCCGGTTCCGCCGCTGCCTGCGGCCCCCATTGCGCTTCGGCGGCGGCGGCCAGCACTGCCAGTTCGTCCTCGGTCGGGGTGGCGATCAGCGGCGCGGTGTCCTCGCCCTTGCCAATCGCCTCGAGCATGTCGCCAAAGCGCGCGGCGCCGCGTTGCGCCGGGATCTGCTCGGCGATCTTGTCCAGCCGGGCGAGATGCGCGAGCAGCAGGCGGCTGTCATAGCGCCGCCGCGTCGCCACCACCTCGCCATGATAGAAAATCTCCTCCTCGATCCCCTCAATCGCCCGCTCCTGCAACTTGTCCTGCGCCTCCTCCCGCGCCAGCACCAGCGCCGCCAGCCACGCCCGGGCAAAATCCGGGTCGCGGCGGCGGAGGTCATAGGCCGACTGGCGGGTGCGCTGGACAAAATAGGCCGACGCCTGGACATTGCCGGTCTGGGCGAGGGCTTCGAGGAATTTTACCCGCAATTCGGGGTGCCAGCCGTCGTGGCGGGTGGTGGGGGTTGGGGAGGGGGTGTCCGTTAGCCCTGAGCTGGTGGCGCTGCGCGCCGTCTGCGACTCCGAAGGGTGCCCCTCCGACGAGAGGCGTGGTTCGACAGGCTCACCACTAACGGAATTATAATCATCGTCATCCTGAACTTGGTTCAGGACCTCGTCCGTCGTGCCACCATCTTCCGGTTCTGCCGCGAGAGGTCCTGAAATAAATTCAGGATGACGAGTATGCTCTCCACCATCACTCTGCATCCGCACATCATCGTCATCCTGAACTCGTTTATCTTCGATGGCCTGACGGCTCAGGACCTCGCTCCTCTCACCCCGATCTTCCGGTTCTGCCGCGAGGGGTCCTGAAATAAATGTAAATCCAATAGATGAACTTGACGATCTGCTATAAATTTATGATTACTAAGCACAATACTTCCCAGCACAGACCACGAGAGATAGGCTTGGTTGAAAACGTTTCCGATACGTTACAAGCCGTGCAGAAACTTTCTGATGAATCTGATACATTTAGCAGTTATCGAGGACATGGTTCGATATCGTGGGGAGCGAAACCAAGTATATTTAGGCAGTCCAAACGAATTCTAAGCTCTGAATATATAATTGTACGCGATCTTGTTTCGAGATATCCTGATTATTTTTTGCATGACCGTACGATGTTTGATCGGCTGGTACGTATGCAACACTTTGGCCTGCCAACGCGATTAATGGATGTTACTAGTAATCCATTGGTAGCGCTTTATTTTGCGGTTACTGAGTGTGAAGAAGAAGACGGAAGTCTAATAATTTATCGTATAAGTTCAGAAAGGAAAAAATATTACGATAGTGATTCGGTAAGCTGTGTTTGTAATCTAGCAAACTTAAAAAACTCTGAGAAAGACATATTACAGAATACATCTGCAACTAATATTTCAGATTTCCATAAATTGCAGCCCACAGATCGTTTGCTTCAGTTTATTCGTGAAGAAAAGCCTCACTTTCAGCCCAGAATAAAAAAAGATGATCTTTCTCGACCATATTATGTAGTCGCAAAACAAAACAATTCTCGGATTATTGCACAGAGCGGGGCTTTTTTAGCTTTTGGTTTGAAATGGGAAGATCAGTCAGCATTTTCTAAAGAAATCGCATCTTTTGCACTTAGGATACCGAAAAATTCCAAAAAGGATATTAAGAGGGAATTGAGTGTTATCGGAATCGATTCAGGAACATTGTTCCCAGAAATTGATCGAGCGGCTGCACAGATAATAGAGAATTATAGCTAGGCCGCCTGCATATGAGGCTTCCTATCCTTCTCCCTCACGGGAGAAGGGTCACCCCAACCCGGTAACCTCCAGCCCGAACATCACAAACCCATAGCCCAGCAGCCCGTAAACCCCCGCCCGGAACCACGGATAGGGGATGCGCGCCTTCGCCGGGTAGCCGATCGGGTGGACGACGGGCAGGCGCTCGCCGATCACCGGGGTCGGGAAGGGCGTGGTCAGCGGGTCGCGGACCTCGATAAAGCCGCCGCGTTCGTCGGGCACCAGCAGGATCGCCTTGAACAGCGTCGCGCCGCCGCGGCGGACATGGTGGTGGCGGATGATCTGGGCGGGCACGCGGCGGGTGCCATTGCGGATGTACAGCAGATCGCTGCGCAGCATCAGCGTGAGGCCAGTGGCCGCAAGGGCGAGCCCGATCAAGAGGAACAATGTTTCGATGGCTTGGCGCTATCACGCTTTTGTTGGGGTGTTAAGGGGGCTTGCTCCGTCTCCCGTGCGGGTTAGCGTGGGCAATACCAAAGCTTGCCCGTTAGTGGTGAGCCTGTCGAACCACGCCTTCAGTCGCTAGGCGTCGTTGAGCCACGCTCGCCCTTCGGGTCGACAGGCTCAGGACTAACGGATGACAACCATCGGAACGCCCTCATCCAACTGCGCCTAATCCTGCGGATAAGGCTTCATATCCTTCTCCCTCACGGGAGAAGGTGTCAGTGGCCGTGCTTTTCCTGCCACTCTGCGCGCGAAATTTCCCAGACCAGTGACGGTCTTGTCGTGCCGTCGGCGCGTTGGCTTTCTATTTCGCCCAGGCGCTGGAAGCCGAGGCCGTCTAACAAATGCGCGGTGCGGTGGTTGTCGAGCGAGGCGGTTTCGCAGATCAGGTCGAGGCCGAGGGTCTCGAACATCCAGTCGAAACTCTGCCGCGCGCCGTCGACGCCGCGGCGCTAGCCCTGGCGGTCGGGGTGGAGGGCGCCGCCGAGTTCGCCGGCCGCCCAGTCGGGCCAGACGCAGATATCGCTATAGCCGCCGATCCGGCCCTGATCGTCGAAATTGAGGAACAGCAGCCCTTTGCCCTGTTCGCGCTCCGCTTCATGGCCGGCGATGAAGGCGCGGACCGACTCGACGGTCAGCGGGCGGGGCAATGTGTAGATTGGCGCGTGGATCTGCGGGTCGCTGAGAAATTCGTGGAAGATCGCGGCGTCCCCGGTCGTGGCCAGCCGCGACGAGTCGTTGTCGGTCGGCAATGATGTGGCGGCGGCGACCGCAGCGCGGATGGCGGCGGCTTTCTCCTGCGGGACCGGGGTGCGGGTGATTAGAATGTTGCTCATCTTGCCTGTTTAACCGCTTTTGTGGCCAAGGCCAAGACTCCTTAACCGGTCGATTAAATTGCCATTTGCAACCTGTCGCGAGCAATGGCATAAGATTGCAAAAGCTGGGAGAGACGGCATGGCTACAGAGACTGGGGCGACCAAGATCGTGAATGAAGGCAGTGCAGCAATCGAATCGGTTGACGTGTTGATCGTCGGCGCCGGGATTTCCGGCATTGGCATGGCGGTGCATTTGCGCGACAAATGTCCGGGCAAGAGCTTTGCCATTGTCGAGCGCCGCGACGAGATTGGCGGGACCTGGAACCTGTTCCAATATCCCGGCATCCGCAGCGACAGCGACATGCATACATTGGGTTTCAATTTCGAGCCGTGGACCGAGCAGAAATCGATTGCCGACGGTCCCTCGATCATGAACTATCTCCACCGGATCAAGGCCAAGCATGATCTGGAAAGCCATATCCATTTCGGCCACAAGGTGCTGACCGCAAGCTGGTCGAGCGAGGATGCGCGCTGGACCGTGACGGCGGAGAAGTCCGATGGGTCGCAGGTCGTGATGCACGCCAATTTCGTCTATATGGGCGCCGGCTATTATGATTATGACAATCCCTATGACGCGCAGATCGAGGGGTTGGCGAATTTCAAGGGCGAGGTCGTCCACCCGCAATTCTGGCCCAAGGATTTCGACCATGCCGGCAAGAAGGTGGTGATCATCGGCAGCGGCGCGACCGCGGTGACGATCGTGCCGGTGCTGGCGGAAAAAGCCAGCCATGTGACGATGTTGCAGCGGACCCCGACCTGGTATGCCTCGGCACCGTCGAAAGACCGGATCGCCAACATCCTGCGCAAGATCCTGCCGGAAAAATGGGCTTACAAGATCACTCGCTGGAAAAATGTGAAGATGCAGGACCTGACCTTCCGCACCGCGCGCGACAATCCGCAGAAGGTGATCGACAAGCTTGAAAAGCCGATGAAGCAGGAGCTTGGCGACAAATATGTGAAGGAAGATTACACGCCGCCTTACGGTCCGTGGGAGCAGCGCCTGTGCCTGGTGCCGGACGGCGACATGTTTAAGGCGATTGCCGCGGGCAGAGCCGATCTGAAGACCGGCCATATCGAAACGGTGACCGAGAGTGGCATCAAGCTGAAATCCGGCGAGACGATTGATGCCGATGTGATTGTCACCGCGACCGGGCTGAAACTGGCGGTGGCCGGCAAGGTCGCCTTTGCAGTCGATGGCAAGCCGGTGGTCTGGCCCGACCATTATTATTACAAGGGCTGCATGTTCTCCGACATTCCCAATCTGGCGATCGTGTTCGGCTATCTCAATGCGTCGTGGACGCTGAAGGCGGATATCGTGTCGGAATATGTCTGCCGTGTCCTGAACCATATGGACGCAACATCGACGCGGATCGCCAATCCGGTGCTGAACAAGGAACTGGAGCAGGAGCAATTGTTCGATTTCTCGTCCGGCTATCTCCGGCGGTCGCTGAGCGAATTGCCGCGCAACAGCACAGCCATGCCGTGGAAGCTCAACCAGGATTATCTGTATGACAAGAATATCCTGCTCAACGATCCGGTCGATGACGGGGTGATCCAGTTTTACGGCCCCAATTCGCAGCAGCGGGCTGGCGAGCAGGAGCTCGAAGCCGCAGAGTGATCCGGCTGATCCATTGCTGGTGGCGGGCCATTTTGCCATTTGCTTAACCTTTTGTTGAGCAGAATTCCCTAGTCTCTCCGGCAAGGGGCAATTGATGAGCTATATGAATTCGCAATTTCGTTCGGTGAAACCGGCGCTGATCGACCAGCGTCAGGCCTATCGCCATCCGGTGCATATCCAGCGGACCGCGATCCGGCAGCATGGCGAAACCGCCAAGGCCGGCGAACTGATCGATGTTTCGATCTATGGCTGCCGGGTTGCCACCGACAGCATGATCACCGAGGGCAGCCGGATCTGGCTGCGGTTCGAAGGCAGCAGCCCGATCACGGCAACCGCGATCTGGTGCAAGGACGGCCATATTGGCTGCCGTTTTGACGGCACGCTCGATCAGCCCCTGTTCCGCAGCCTGACCCTGATCAGCGAATAGATTGGGGTCCTGACCCTGGCAAAAGCTCTCACTTGCCAACTGACAATCATGTCAGTAAGAAGGTGGGATGAAAAATCAGATTCTTGACATATTGATTGTCGGCGCCGGCCTGTCCGGTATTGGCGCGGCGGTTCACCTGACCAAAAGATGCCCGGGCAAAAGCTTTGCCATTGTCGAGGGTCGAGAGCGACTCGGCGGCACCTGGGACCTGTTCAAATATCCCGGCGTCCGCTCGGACAGCGACATGTATACATTGGGCTATAATTTCAAACCCTGGACCGCGCGCCGGGCGATTGCCGATGCGCCTTCGATCCTGAATTATCTCAACGAAACCGTCGACGAATATGACCTGCAGGACAAGATCCTGTTCAACCACAAGGTGGTCGATGCCAACTGGTCGAGCGCAGAGGCCCTGTGGACGGTCAGCCTGCAGCATGGCGATGGTTCGATCAGCACCGTGAAGTGCAATTTCCTCCATATGTGTTCGGGCTATTACAGCTATGACGAAGGCCATGATCCGGACTTCCCGGGCAAGACAGACTTCGCCGGACCGATTGTTCATCCGCAATTCTGGCCCGAAGATCTCGACTATGCCGGCAAGAAGGTGGTGGTGATCGGCAGCGGCGCGACTGCGGTGACCCTGGTCCCGTCAATGGCGGATACGGCGGCGCATGTGACGATGTTGCAGCGTTCGCCAACCTATATCGTATCGCGGCCGGGCGAAGACAAATGGGCCTTGCGGCTGCGCAAGATATTGCCGTCCAAGGCGGCCTATTTTCTGACTCGCTGGAAAAATGTGCTGATGGGCCTGTTCATGTTCAATGTGGCGCGCAAGAAGCCAGCGGCATTCAAGGGCCGTCTGCTCGAAATGGTCCGCGAGGAAATGGGGCCAGAGGTCGACATGGCCGATTATACGCCCAGCTATAATCCGTGGGATCAGCGGCTATGTCTGGTTCCCGACAGCGATCTGTTTGATTCGATCAAATCGGGCAAGGCGTCGATCGTCACCGATCATGTCGATAGATTCACCAAAGACGGCATCAAGCTGAAGTCCGGCAAGCTGCTGGAGGCCGATATCATCGTCACCGCCACCGGCCTGAAAATGCTCACCGGTGGTAATGCGAAAATTTCGGTCGACGGTCAGCCGGTCAATTTCGGCGAAAAAATCAACTATAAGGGCGTGATGTTCTCCGGCATCCCCAATTTCGGGATGACCATGGGCTATACCAATGCCAGCTGGACGCTGAAAGCCGATCTGACCAGCGAATATGTCTGCCGCCTGATCAACTATATGGACAAGAATGGCACGCCGATCGCGACGCCGACTCTGCCGGTCGGCGAGACGATGGGAACCGAGCCGATGCTCGATTTCAGTTCCGGTTATGTCCAGCGGGCGATCAAGGACCTGCCGAAACAGGGGGACCGCAAACCATGGCGGCTCAACCAGAATTTCCCGAAGGACATCATCAACCTGCGGCACAAGGCGGTGGACGATGGCGTGATCGTCTTTTCCAGGCCCGGCGCGGCGATCATCAATCTTGCGGATCGGCAGGCCGACGCGGAAGCGATCGCTGCCGAATAGACTCTCGCGCTCGGCATCATCTGTAGCTATAGCGATCCAATGACTGATTTTAAGGCATTGATCGAGGCTGATACCGGCCAGACCGCACGCTCCATCCAGCTGCTGGATGCGGGCAATTTCGAAGACTGGCTGAAAGGGCAACCGGATAGCATCCGGGCGCTGGTCGCGGCCTATCAATTTGCCGGCAAAGCCGACACCTATCTGCTGCTGCCGCGGGTTGGCAGCAAGGGTGATGACAAATCGGTTGCGAGCGACTTTTCGGTTGTCGCCGGTGTGGCGGATCATGAAAAGCTCGATTCCTGGTCGCTGGCCAAGCTTGGCAGCAGCTTGCCGGAAGGCAAATATCGCCTGCACGAAACCAGCGCCAAGGGTACATTGTTCGGCTGGCTGATCTCGCAACATGAATTTGATCGCTACAAGGCGCTGCCCGACCGGCAGGGACCGAGCGTATTGCTGGTCAAGGACGCCATCGCACAGCGCGACGAAGCCGTGCGTCAGGCCGAAGCGACCGCGATGGTCCGGGATATGGTCAACACCCCGGCTGCGGATATGGGACCGGACAAGATCGAAGATATTGTCGACAAATTGTCCGAGAAGCATGGCGCAGAATTGAAAGTGACGCGCGGCGACACGCTGGAAGAGCATTTCCCGATGATTCACGGCGTCGGCAAGGCGGCAATGCGCGCCCATGCACCGCGCCTGATCGAACTGAAATGGGGCAAGGCTGATCATCCGAAAATCGCGATTGTCGGCAAAGGGGTGAGCTTTGACACCGGCGGCCTGTCGATGAAATCTCCCGCCGGCATGATGTTGATGAAGAAGGATATGGGCGGCGCTGCCCATGCCATTGCCCTCGCCCGCATGGTGATGGAGGCCAAGCTGCCGGTGCGTCTGCACCTGCTGATACCGGCGGTCGAAAATTCCATAGATGGCAACGCCCTGCGTCCCGGCGACATATTGAACAGCCGCAAGGGGCTGACCGTCGAGATTACCAATACCGATGCCGAAGGGCGGCTGGTATTGGGCGATGCCCTGACGCTGGCCGGTGAGGCAGAGCCGGAACTGATCCTGGATTTTGCGACGCTGACCGGAGCGGCGCGGGTTGCCCTGGGTCCCGACCTGCCGGCGATGTTCTGCGATGACAAGGTGATAGCGGACGGACTGCTGCAGGCTGGCGCGGATGAAAGCGATCCGCTTTGGCAAATGCCGCTATGGTCTGGCTATGATGCGATGCTGAGCAGCACGATCGCCGATTGCGTGAACAGCGCGTCGGGTGGTTTTGCCGGCTGCATCACTGCGGCGCTGTTCCTGAAGAAATTTGCCCCGGAAACGGTGCCCTGGGCGCATTTTGATACATTTGCCTGGCGACCCGTCGCCAAGCCGGGCCGCCCGATCGGCGGCGAAGCGCTGGGCCTGCGGGCGAGCTGGCGCTATTTGCAGGGTCGATACGGGCAGTAGCCAATAGCGGCTGGAATGCTGGTTTGAATTTTGGCTAGCGAGAGTCGGTTTCGGCCAGCAAAGCGGCGGCAAAAGCCGACGGGCGCCTAGCGACCCGGTGGTTCCTGAATCGCAATCAAGTTTTCTCTTCCGGTGATCGCGTTTCAATTGGCAATTGCTCGATTGGCAGGGGGGCGATTGGCAATGGATCGATTGATGCCTGTTCCGGCTGAACATCATCCGCTGTCAGCCCCTCACGGAAGCTGCGGATGCCCTTGCCAAAATCAGCCATGGTCTCCGAAAGCCGGTTTTTTCCAAAAAGAATGAAAACCACGATCAATACGACCAACCAATGTGCGGCAGAAAAAGAACCCATGATTCAACTCCTCTTTGCCGAAAATAGTGATGAGTTAGCAGAATGACAACAGCGGAAAGCGGGTTGGCATGAATTTCGGGTAACGAGAGTCAGACTCCGCCGGCAAAGCGGTGGCAAAAAGCCGACGGGCGCCTGGCGCCTCATAGGCGGTCGTTCGTCGGCCGATTGCGAATGATCGAAGGCCATTTTGCAGTCTCCATGCCCGCTCCCTTTTCCGATAAAAATTGACATTCAATTTCCGAATCTTAATCGTTGAAACAGTTCTCACACGCATCAAGCAAGGCAAGATAAGCAAACAACGGCGGGGGACATCCCAAAAAGGGGGCACGAGATGAATGAACAAGAACAGGCAAAGACAGAGATCGAGACAGAGAAGAGACCATATGAGAAACCGGTATTGATCCATCTCTCTGACATGATCGAGAAGACCGACGGCATATTTACCAGCCTTTTCCGAATATCATAAGCCGGCCACCACTGGGCTATTTGGCCAAAGCGAGACGGGCCCAGCCAGGCGGGCCAAGCCGGACCGCTCAGGATGTCCTGACCTGAGCTGCTCTATAGAGGCGCTATGGCTTGGGGGTGCAGGCAGATTGTCCAGCCACGGCTGAGAATTCCGCTGCCCCAATCCGCCTTTCGCCTATGCCGTCCATTGCTATGCCCCAAGCGCCGCTTTGCTCAAGTTCGGCTCGAAACCCGCCATTCCGCTAGCCACCCGACATCGCAAATTCAGCCCGAGACACCGGGCAATAGCGACACCGCTTGATTAACCGCCCCCAGGTCGGGTAAGGGCGATCGATTGTCATCGCTTTGTATCCTGGCGCATCAGCCGCAGAGTCATGGACATTTTTTCGCAATTGGGATTTCTTTACGCATGGACATGGAAACTGCAGATACAGGCGCGCACGCGAAATTCGTGCTGAACGGTCCGGAAGCGGATTTTGATCCCCGGATCACTGCGCATCGTGGCGACCTTGCGGATATTGCGCTGGCCGGCAAATTGTTCGCGCCGCATTATGCCGCAGCCATGCCGATGCGCTGCTCCGCGCCGAAGGCGATGGTCCGCAAGCAGCCCGGCAAGGATCATGAAGCGATTTCCGAATTGCTGCACGGCGAGGATTTTCACGTACTGGATATCGCCGGCGACTGGGCCTGGGGCTATTGCGGCAATGACGGCTATGTCGGCTATGTCCCGGTTCACGCGCTGCAACATCAGAAAAAGACCCCGGAGCCGACCCATTTGATCTTTGCCCGCGCGGCGCTGATCTTCATCGAACCGGATTTCAAGTCCGGCGTGATGAAACGGCTGCCAATGGGCGCGCGGATTGCCTGCGGCGAACCCAGTGAATGCGGCAATTATCTGAAAAGCGGCAAGGGCTATGTCCACGTCCGCCACGTCCAGCCGATTGGCACCAAGGTCGTGTTTGACGGTAGCAACGGTACCGCGGCGCTGGCCGAACAGCTGATCGGTGCGCCCTATCTCTGGGGTGGCCGCAGCGGCGATGGTCTGGACTGTTCGGGTCTGATCCAGATGATCTTGATGCTGACCGGCATAACGGCGCCGCGCGACAGCGATCAGCAGCTGGCGGCACTGGGTGAAGATATTGCCGAAGACGAGGAGCTGCGGCGCGGCGATCTGGTGTTCTTCCCGAACCATGTCGGCCTGATGGTCGACAAGGACCGGATCATTCACGCCACTTCACACGCGATGCAGGTGGTGATCGAACCGCTGGCGGACACGGTCGCCCGCTTTGCCAAAATATCAGACAAGCCAATACTGGCTCGCAAACGGCTGTCCTGAGGCTTCCATGACGCAGACTATTTTCATCGATGGGGCGGTGGGCACGACCGGGCTGGAAATCGCCGAACGGCTTTCCGGCCGTAGCGAGTTCACCATGGTGGCGCTGCCCGACGCGCAGCGCAAGGATCTGGCGGCGCGGCGCGAAGCGATCAACGACAGCGATTTTGTCATATTGTGCCTGCCCGATGATGCGGCGCGCGAAGCGGTAGCGCTGGTCGACAATGATCGCACGCGGATCATCGACGCCTCGACCGCGTACCGGACGGCTGATGGCTGGGCTTATGGCTTTGCCGAATTTCGCGAGGGCCAGCGCGATGCAATCGCCAATGCGCGCTATGTTTCCAATCCCGGCTGCTATCCGACCGGCTTTCTGGCGCTGATTGCGCCGTTGATCGCCAGCGGACTGCTGCCGGCAGACTGGCCCTATGTGATGAACGCGGTGTCCGGCTACTCGGGCGGCGGCAAGGCCCTGATCGAGCGCTTTGCCGCAGAACCCGATATCGGTTTTCGCAGCTATGGTCTGAATCTGGACCACAAGCATATGCCGGAGATGAAGGTCCATGCCGGCCTGGCCCATGATGTGATTTTCGCGCCGTCGGTGATCCGCGCCTTTCGCGGTATGCTGGTCGAGGTGCCGCTGCATCTCGGTGCGATGGGATCGGTGCGGACGGAAGAATTATTGCAGGAGCTGAGCGCTTTTTATGCCGATTCGAAGGTCATTTCGGTTCTGGACGGAAGCGCCCTGCCGGAGCTGTTGATCAGCGAGCATGATGCGCCGACCGATCGGCTCGAGCTGTTTGTCTGCGGCAATGTTGGAGGCTATCATGCCCGGCTGATCGCGCGGCTCGACAATCTCGGCAAGGGTGCCTCGGGCGCAGCCGTGCAGAATCTCAATATCATGGCCGGGCTGGACGAAACCGCAGGTCTGCGGCTCTAGGCTTCCACTTGTTGGGCGCTTATTGGGTGGTGGTTACCGCCGCCTTGTCGGGGCGCAGGCTGGTGCCGGCCCGTCCGCTGCGGAAGGCGCCCCACCAGGTCAATGGATTGAGCGTCGTCGTGCCATCCAGCGAGAAGGTGATGAATTCGGCCCGTCCGCCGATATTTTCCCACGGGATCGGACCGCCGAGACCAAGCGGGCTGGCGACCCGGCTGTCGGCGCTGAGATCGCGATTGTCACCGAGCAGATAGACTTGACCCGCCGGAATTTCGACCGGCGCGACGTCATCGGTATATTGCGGACCCAGATCGATAATATTGTAACTCACGCCATTGGGCAGGGTTTCGCGCACGATCGGCAGGTTGCAAACCGGATTTCCGGCGGCATCGACGCCGCGTGCACCGGGAAATTCATGGACACCGCAAGGAGAATTGGCGTCGATCGGCACCTGCAGATCGGGCTGCACGTCCTGTCTCACGCCGACGCCGTTGAGGAATACCTGGCCGCCACGCAATTCAATCGTGTCGCCGGGCAGGCCGATCACCCGCTTGATATAGTCGCTGCTCTGCTCTCTGGGCGTCAGGATGACGACGTCGCCGCGTTCCGGCAGGCTTCCGAACAGGCGGCCCGAGACGCGCGGCACGATATGGAAGGTCGGTGATACCCAGGACCAGCCATAGGCATATTTGCTGACGATCAGCCGGTCACCGACCAGCAGGCCGGGCATCATCGATACCGACGGGATGTAGAATGGTTTGGCGACCAGGCTGTGGAAGGCGAGCACCGCCAGCAACAGCAGACCGATGCTCTTGATCTCGCCAAGCCAGTCGGTCTTTTCCTTGTCCGGCTTGCCGGTGGATTTGCTGTCGGCGGTATTTTCTAGTGCCATATTCTTGTCTCTGGTTTCCTGGTCCATGCGACGCGCGTTTCTTAAAGCGGATGGGCTTCAATGATCACGAATGCCTGTGCCCATGGATGATCGTCGGTGAGTGTGAGATGAACAAATGCCTCATATCCTGCCGGTGTCAGCGCGTCGAGGCGTTTTTTTGCGCCGCCAGTGAGGGCGAGCGTCGGCGCGCCGCTCTTGGCATTGATGACGCCGATGTCCTTCATGAAGACGCCGGCCCGGAATCCGGTGCCGACCGCTTTGGAATAGGCCTCCTTGGCGGCGAAGCGTTTGGCGTAGGTGCCGGCAATGGTGAAAGGACGGCGGCGGGCCTTGGCGCGCTCCAGCTCGGTGAAAACGCGCAGTTCAAAGCGCTCGCCAAAACGGTCGAGCGAATTCTGGATGCGCTCGATATTGCAGAGGTCGGAGCCGAGACCGATGATCACCGTGCTTCATCCATCAACGCGCGCATCTGGCGGATGCTGCCGTCGAGGCCGCCAAAAATCGCCTCGCCGATCAGAAAATGGCCGATGTTCAGCTCGACAAGCTGCGGGATCGCGGCGATTGGCTGGACATTGTCGAAGGTCAGGCCGTGGCCGGCATGGGGTTCGATGCCGTTTTTTGCTGCCAGTGCCGCCGCGTCGGCAATCCGGCGCAGTTCGGCTTCGCGCTCGGCGCCGCTGACTTCGGCATATTGGCCGGTGTGAAATTCGACCACCGGCGCGCCGAGCCGGATGGCGGCCTCGATCTGGCGCGGGTCGGGTTCGATAAACAGGCTGACGCGGATATTGGCTTCGTTCAACTGGCCGATAAAATCGGTAAGCTTATCGTGCATGCCAGCGGCGTCCAGCCCGCCTTCGGTGGTCCGCTCCGCGCGGTTTTCTGGGACGATGCAGGCGGCGCGCGGTCTGTGGCGCAGCGCGATCGCCAACATTTCGTCGGTCGCCGCCATTTCCAGATTGAGCGGGATGGTCAGACTGTCCATCAGCACGATCAGATCGTCATCGCGGATATGACGCCGGTCTTCGCGCAAATGGGCGGTAATCCCGTCCGCGCCGGCTTCCGCTGCGACCAGCGCCGCGCGCACCGGCTCGGGATGATCGCCGCCGCGGGCGTTGCGGATGGTGGCGACATGGTCGATATTGACGCCGAGCCTGAGCGGGTGCGAGCCGCTCATGCGGCTGGCAATACGGCGCGACTGCCGGGCTTGATGGCGGGAATGGCGGCCAGTTCGGGGGGCAGCACATCGGCCGCATAGGAAGGCACGTCCAGCGTTACCAGCGGGAAGAAGGGAATATCAAATTGGGCGGCGCCATTGGACCGGTCGATCAGCGCGCCGGCGGCAATCACATCGCCGCCCGCGTCCCGGATCGCCTGAATGGCTTCGCGCGACGACAGGCCAGTGGTGACCACATCTTCCATCATCAGCACCTTCTGGCCCGGCTCCAGCCGGAAACCGCGGCGCAGTTCGAATGTGCCTTCGGGGCGTTCGAGGAACAGCGCGTCGAGACCGAGCGCCCGGCCCATTTCATGACCGATAATCACCCCGCCCATCGCCGGCGAGACGACGATATCGATCGAACGGCGGATGTTCTGGGGGATTTTGTCGGCCAAGGCCGAGGCCATTCGCGCCGCGCGCATCGGGTTCATCAGCAATCGCGCGCACTGTAAATATTGCGCGCCATGGCGTCCCGACGACAGGATGAAATGGCCTTCCAGCAAGGCGTCGCTGCTACGGAATTCGGCTAAAACTTCTTCTTCTGTCACTGTTTCACCCCAGCTTGTTTTTTGTCATATTGTCCAGATGGGCACAATGCCGCGGCATTGCCAGAAAAATTAAAGTCAAAAAACTGAAAAAATATCCATTCGGTAGCTTGAGGCTTGCGACAACCATGCCTATAAGCCGCCCCAATCGGACTAATTCCGGCCGGGTTCGCTGATTCCATTTTTTGAGCCATTGCCGGAAAACTACCGAAACTTGGGGTAAGATAGGGTTGAGCGATATATGACTCATTTTTTGAAAGCTTGGATTCTGGCCATCGGCCTGATTCTCACGCCTACAGCATTGTCGGCGCAGGAAGCGTTGCCGGCAGCACCGGTTGTAGAACCGGCTGCAACTGGCGGACTTGAAGCTGCGGATGTCCCGGCAGCGGCAGAAACCACGGCGTCCGGGCTCGATCCCGCACTTTACACCCCGATGAAACCGACGCCGGGCATCGGCATGCCCGTCGATGGCGCCATCGATTTCCAGCAGCAGTTTAGCCCAACCGGCGAAACCGCGCACTGGATCAACAGCGCGATCCTGATCCCGATGATGTTTGGCGTAAGTCTGCTTGTTCTGTTCCTGTTGTTCTGGGTCGTCTTCCGTTTTCGTCGCGGTGCCAACCCCGAGCCATCGAAAACGACTCACAATACGTTCATCGAAATTATCTGGACGGTTATCCCGGTTTTGATCCTGGTGGTCATCGCCGTGCCGTCGATCAGCCTGCTTGCCCGGCAGTTCGAGCCGGCGCCAGAAGATGCGCTGACCGTGAAAGTGACCGGCTATCAGTGGTATTGGGGCTATACTTATCCCGACAATGGCGATTTCGAAATCATTTCCAACATGCTGTCGGTTGAAGAAGCCGCTGCGCGCGGAGAGCCGCATCAGCTGGCTGCCGACAACCGGATGGTCATTCCGGTGGGCAAGCCGGTCAAGCTGCTGATTACCGCTGCGGACGTCATTCACAGCTTCGCCATTCCTTCGGCATGGTTCAAGCTCGATGCGGTGCCCGGACGGATCAATGAAAAGGTCCTGCAGATCGATCGCGAAGGCGTCTATTATGGTCAGTGCTCCGAGCTTTGCGGTGCGCGGCACGGATTCATGCCGATCACGGTTGAAGTCCTCTCGCAAGAAAAATTCAACGACTGGGTTCGGGCCAATGGCGGCACGGTGAAAGGCGAAGCGGCACAGCCTGCTGTTGCCGAAGCCGCCGCCACTGCGGCCAATGAAACGACAACCGAAGTTGTGCCTGCCGATGCAGTCGCTGCGACGAACTGAGGGTTAGAGTAATGACAACAATTACAGCAGATGGCCATATCGATGATCACGCGCATGACGCGGATCACAAGCCAGCCTTTTTCCAGCGCTGGTTCATGTCGACCAACCATAAGGATATCGGTACTCTCTATCTGATTTTCGCGATTGTCGCGGGTGTCGTCGGTGGTGCAATTTCTGGCCTGATGCGGCTGGAGCTGGCCGAACCGGGTATTCAATATCTGCAGATGTGGGCAACCGCCCACAATGGCATGATGGGCGGCGGCGAAGCGTCGATGGATGAGGCTTATCATCTATGGAACGTGCTGATTACGGCGCACGGCCTGATCATGGTTTTCTTCATGGTCATGCCGGCCATGATTGGCGGCTTTGGTAACTGGTTTGTACCGCTGATGATCGGCGCGCCAGACATGGCCTTCCCGCGCATGAACAATGTCAGCTTCTGGCTGCTGGTTCCTGCCTTCATCCTGCTGTTCGGCTCTACCTTTGTTCCCGGCGGAACCGGCCTGGGTGCCGGCACCGGCTGGACGGTCTATGCGCCGCTCTCTACCAGCGGATCGGTTGGTCCGGCGGTGGATATGGCGATCCTCTCGCTCCACCTGGCGGGTGCTTCATCCATTCTCGGCGCGATCAACTTCATCACCACTATTTTCAACATGCGTGCGCCGGGCATGACCCTGCACAAAATGCCTTTGTTTGTCTGGTCTGTGCTGGTTACTGCATTCCTGCTGCTGCTCGCGCTTCCGGTGCTTGCCGCCGCAATTACCATGCTGTTGACCGACCGCAATTTCGGCACGACTTTCTATGATGCTGCAGGCGGCGGTGATCCGGTGCTCTACCAGCATCTGTTCTGGTTCTTTGGTCACCCAGAGGTCTATATCATGATCTTGCCCGGTTTCGGCATGGTCAGCCATATTATCTCGACCTTCAGCCGCAAGCCGATTTTTGGCTATCTCGGCATGGCCTATGCAATGGTTGCCATCGGTGTCGTCGGCTTCGTGGTCTGGGCTCACCATATGTTCACCACCGGCATGTCGGTTAACGTGAAAATGTACTTCACCGCAGCCACCATGGTGATCGCGGTGCCCACCGGCATCAAGATCTTCTCGTGGATCGCGACCATGTGGGGCGGTTCCCTGTCCTTCAAGACACCGATGATGTGGGCGCTTGGCTTCATCTTCATGTTCACCGTCGGTGGCGTGACCGGTGTTGTGCTGGCCAATGGCGGTATCGACGACAATCTCCACGACACTTATTATGTGGTTGCCCATTTTCACTATGTGCTGTCGCTGGGTGCGGTCTTCTCGATCTTTGCCGGCTTCTATTACTGGTTCCCGAAAATGTCGGGCCGGATGTATAACGAACTGCTGGGGCAGCTCCATTTCTGGATCTTCTTCATCGGCGTGAACATCCTGTTCTTCCCGCAGCATTTCCTCGGACAGCAGGGCATGCCACGTCGTTATGCCGACTATCCCGAGCAGTTTGCTTACTGGAACCAGATCAGCTCGATCGGCTATGCCGTGATGCTGGTTGGCGTGGTAATCTTCTTCGTCAACATCGGTTGGTCGTTGCTGGCAGGCCGCAAGGCTGAAGGCAATTACTGGGGCGAAGGTGCAACGACGCTGGAATGGACCTTGTCCAGTCCTCCGCCGTTCCACCAGTTCGAAACCCTTCCCCAGATCAAATGATCTGAGGACCAGTCGGGAATTTGGATAGTAAAATGACCACCGCGTCACACAGTATACAGGGCTTGGCCAGTGCAAGGGATCTCTTCGCGCTGACCAAGCCGCGCGTGATGTCGCTGGTCATATTCACGGCCCTGTGCGGGTTGCTGGCGGCACCCGGATCGATTCATCCGGTCATCGGCTTCACGGCGATCCTCGCGATCAGCCTGGGGGCAGGGGCTTCGGCAGCGCTCAACCAATGGTATGAAGCCGATATCGACGCGATCATGAAGCGGACCAGTACAAGGCCGCTGCCGGCTGGCCGGATGGACCCGGAAACCGCGCTGCATTTCGGCATCGGATTGTCGGTGTTCTCGGTGCTTTTGATGGGCGTTGCGGTCAACTGGTTCAGCGCCATATTCCTGGCTTTTTCGATCTTCTTCTACGCGGTGGTCTACACCATCTGGCTGAAGCGCAGCACGCCGCAGAATATCGTGATCGGCGGCGCCGCTGGCGCTTTCCCGCCGGCGATCGGCTGGGCTGCAGTGACCGGCGATGTCACGCTGATGCCAATCCTGCTCTTTGCGATCATCTTCTTCTGGACGCCGCCGCACTTCTGGGCGCTCGCCCTGTTCGTGAACAGTGACTATTCCAAAGCCGGCGTACCGATGATGCCGGTGGTCGCTGGTCGCCAGTCGACCCGTTATCAGATATTCGGTTATAGTCTGGTGCTTGCGGCCGTTGCGATCATGCCTTTTGTTCTCGGTCTGGCCGGTGCTGTCTATGGCGTTGCCGCGATATTGCTGAGCGTGATATTCTGTGCGCTTGCCTGGCGGGTTGCCCGCAGCAAAACCACCAAACCCGATGATATGGCGGCAGAAAAGCGTCTGTTCAAATTTTCGATCTTCTACCTGTTCGCGCTGTTTGCAGCGGTCGTTGCTGACCGGTTGATATTGGCATGAGCGAAATTGACAAAGAGAGAACTGCAATGACCCCCGAAGAGCAGAAAGTCTTTCAGGCCCGGCAAAAGCACCGGGCGGTGATCATGGCTGGCCTGTTGATCTTCATGGTCGTGCTATTTTACCTGATCACCATCGTCAAAATCGGGGCCGGTTCCTGATGACGACCGCCCAAATCGCTCTTTCCGGCAAGAACCGGCGCAGCGGCATGATGGCCGCGTTCATGGGGCTTGGCATGCTCGCACTGGGCTTTGCCGCAGTGCCATTATACGATGTTTTCTGCCGCGTAACCGGCTATGGCGGTACGACACAGCGCGTCGGCGAAGCCCAGGCCGCTACGGTTCAGGCCACCAGTCAGGTGATGTCGATTCGCTTCGATTCCAATGTCAATTCTGCGCTCCCCTGGTCATTCAAGCCGGAGCAGGCGGTTGACCATGTCACCGTCGGTGCCCGTGACATGGCGATTTTCATTGCGACCAACAATTCAGACCAGCCAGTCGTGGGTACCGCCACATTCAATGTGACGCCGCTGCTGGCCGGACAATATTTCAACAAGGTCCAGTGTTTCTGCTTTAGCGAGCAGGTGCTTAAACCGGGCCAGACGGTGCGGATGCCGGTGCTTTATTATGTTGATCCGGCGATCATGGATGATCCGGAAACAAGAGATATCAAGGAAATTACGCTTAGCTATACCTTTTATCGTTCGATCGATCAGCAGGCGCTAGACGCCGGTGCAGGCGATAGCTAAGAGAAATTTGAGAGTAAGGTTAGGGAAATAATATGGCCGGTGCCAAAAATCATGATTATCACATTCTACCGCCAGACATCTGGCCACTGATCGGCTCGTTTTCTGCCTTTGTCATGGCAATTGGCGGTATCCGCTGGATGCATAGCGACATCTATTCGTTCGGGCCGTTGCTTTTTGCTATCGGCACTTCGGCTGTCGCGCTGACATTCTATGCCTGGTGGTCCAATGTGATCAAGGAAGCCCATGCGGGCGACCATACACCGGTCGTGCAGCTTCACCTGCGCTACGGCATGATTCTGTTCATTGCTTCGGAAGTCATGTTCTTCGTTGGCTGGTTCTGGGCCTGGTTTGATTATTCCCTGTTCCCCCAGCCGATTGAATTGATTGATGGCATCACCACCAATTATATCGGCCAGGAGGGTGCTGCGGCGCTGCTGCAATGGCCGCCCAAGGGTATCGAAGTGCTCAACGCCTTTGAACTGCCTTTGCTCAACACGATGATCCTGCTGTGCTCCGGCACAACCGTCACCTGGGCGCACCATTCGCTGATCCATGGTGACCGCAAAAGCATGATTACCGGCCTGTGGCTGACAATCATCTTGGGTGCTGTGTTTACCGCGATCCAGGCCTATGAATATAGCATCGCGCCATTCCCGTTTGCGGGCATCAACTATAGCGCGGCCTTCTACATGGCGACCGGCTTCCACGGCTTCCACGTTCTGGTCGGTACGATCTTCCTGATCGTCTGTCTGGCCCGGGCCTATAAGGGGCACTTCACGCCGAAACAGCATTTCGGTTTTGAAGCGGCAGCGTGGTATTGGCATTTTGTCGATGTCGTCTGGTTGTTCCTGTTCATCGTCGTCTATGTCTGGGGCGGCTGGGGCGCGCCGGTCCACTAGGCCATAGCGTTGACCGAAACCAAAAATATCAAAGGGCAGCCGGATGTTCTTCCTGCTGCCCTTTTTGGTCTTTGCCCGCAATGCGGACAAAAGACGCTCTTTGCCAATCTGATAAAATTCTCGGACAGCTGCCGCGCCTGCGGCCTCGACTTCAGCCGCTACAATGTCGGCGACGGTCCGGCAGCCTTTCTGACAATGATCATTGGCGCCATAATCCTGGGTCTGGCCCTCGCGGTCGAGGCCAATTTCCATCCGCCGCTATGGGTGCATATCATGCTCTTGGTGCCGCTGACCGTTGCCGCGGTTGTCGGGTCGCTGAGAGTGACCAAGGGGATATTGCTGATCCTGGAGCATCGCAACCAGGCCCGCGAAGGCAGTGTCGACGGCAGCGACGGTCCATGATCAAGCGGCTGCCGATATTCGTCACCATCCTCGTATTGGCCGCAGTGGCAACCATGGCCGGTCTGGGCATATGGCAGTTGCAGCGGGCCGAGTGGAAGAACGGGCTGCTGGCGACCTATGCCGCGGCGTCGGATATGCCCGCCATTGCCTATCCCGCCGTACCGAGCGCGGACGATGCGCCCTATTTCCGCAAATCAATGGTCAATTGCCTTGCTGTTATCGGCTGGCGTTCGACCAGCGGGCGCAGTGCCAGCGGGCAGGCGGGCTGGGCCCATATCGCCCAGTGCCGCACCACCGGCGCCGAAGGCCCGGGCGCGCAAGTCGTCGCTGGCTGGTCTGAGCGGCCGGATGATCCGCAATGGGCGGGTGGGATGGTCAATGGCATCATTGCGCCGGACAGCCAATATATCATTCGTCTGGTCGCCAGCGAACCGGTCGCCGGACTGGAGAAAAGCCAGCCGCCGGCGTTGGAGGATGTGCCGAACAATCATCTGTCCTATGCGATCCAGTGGTTTCTCTTTGCCGGCATTGCGCTGGTGATTTTTCTGATCGCGCTGCGGGGGCGCAACAAGGGCGTTGCCCAATCCGGCAACTTGTCCTAACCCGCTCGCCATCATGGACTATATCTCGACCAGAGGCGCTGCGCCCGCATTGAATTTCGAACAAGTAACCCTGGCTGGACTGGCTGGCGATGGTGGCCTTTATGTGCCCGAATCCTGGCCGTCTTTCAGTCATGACGAGATCGCCGCCATGGCCGGTCTCTCCTATGTTGAGATTGCCGTCCGGGTGATGCTGCCATTTGTCGGCGATGCGCTCGATGAAGCGGAACTGCGCGAACTTTGCCAGCAGGCTTATGGCCGATTCTCCCACGCTGCGGTGACGCCGCTGGTCCAGCTTGACGGGCGGCAATGGCTACTCGAACTGTTCCACGGACCGACATTGGCGTTCAAGGACGTGGCCCTGCAACTGCTTGGCTTGCTGTTCGAGAAATTTCTGGCCCGGCAGGACAAGCATCTGACGGTGGTCGGCGCGACCTCCGGCGACACCGGCTCGGCTGCGATTGACGCGCTGGCGGGGCGGGACAAGGTCGATGTCTTCATGCTCCACCCCGATGGCCGGATCTCCGATGTCCAGCGGCGGCAGATGACCACGGTGCGCGCGCCCAATATCTACAATATCGCAATCGACGGCAGTTTTGATGATGCTCAGGCGATGGTGAAGCGGATGTTTGCCGATCAGGAAGTGACCAATCGCTTCTCGATCTCGGCGGTCAACTCGATCAACTGGGCGCGGCTGATGGCGCAGGTCGTCTATTATTTTTACGCCGCCAGCCAATTGGGCGCGCCGCATCGCAAGGTCGCCTTTTCCGTGCCGACCGGTAATTTCGGCGATGTCTTTGCCGGCTATGTTGCCGCGCGCATGGGGCTGCCGATCGAGCGGCTGATCGTGGCGACCAATGTCAATGACATCCTGCACCGGGCGCTGAGCGCCGGCGACTATTCGACCGGCACCGTGACCGCCACGGCCGCGCCTTCGATGGATATTCAGGTGAGCAGCAATTTCGAGCGCCTGCTCTTTGATCTGGAAGGTCGTGACGGCGTCAAAACCGCTGCCCGGATGGCTGCCTTTGAGCAGAATCACAATATGCAGCTGGAGCCCGGCATGCGGGAAACGGCGGCGGGTATGTTCACCAGCTACCGGGTCGATCCGGATGATATGGCGCTGGCGATGCGCTGGGCGCAGGACAGGGCCGGCCATGTGATCGATCCGCATAGCGCGATCGGTCTGGCGGCGGCGCAACATGCCGATCTCGATCCGGCGGTGCCGGTGGTGACGCTGGCAACCGCTCATCCGGCAAAATTCCCGGACGCGGTCGAACGGGCAACTGGCATCCGTCCGGCCTTGCCGCGCCGGGTGGGCGATCTGTTTGACCGGGAAGAAAAATATACCAGGCTCCCCGGCACCTATGACGCGGTAAAAGAATTTGTCATGTCCAACGCCACGCCGTCCGATGGCTGAAACCCTGCCGGCTCCGATATTGATGATCAGCGACCCGCGCAACGACTATGCGCTGGTTGATTCCGGCCATGGCCGGAAGCTGGAGCGATATGGAAAATATCATTTCATCCGCCCCGAGCCACAGGCGATGTGGGCCCCGGCGAGTGATGACTGGCAGGCCGACGGCGAATTTATTCCCGCGTCTGACGAGGATGGCGGCGGACGCTGGCATCTCCATGACAATGTCCCGGAAGAGGGATGGCAGATGCGCTGGGAAGAGGTCAGCTTTACCGCGCAATGCACGCCGTTTCGCCATCTGGCCTATTTCCCCGACATGGACCCGGTCTGGCGCTGGTTCCGCAGCAATCTTCAGGATGTAGAATCGCCGCAGATGATGAATCTGTTCGGCTATACCGGCGTCGGTACATTGGCGCTTTCGGCAGCCGGAGCCAATCTGGTGCATGTAGATGCGTCGAAAAAATCGGTAACCGCTGCGCGCGACAATGCCGCTCTGTCGGGCATGACCGATCGCCCGATCCGCTGGATTATCGACGATGCTGCCAAATTTGCCGCCCGGGAAGTCAGACGCGAACGGCGCTATGATGCGATCCTGATGGATCCGCCCAAATATGGCCGCGGACCGGATGGTGAAATCTGGCGGCTGGAAGAACATCTGGCCGGGCTGGTCGAAAATTGTGGACAATTGCTCGATGCCGACAGCCGCTGCCTGTTCCTCACCGTCTATGCCGTGCGCATGTCGGCGCTGGCGCTGGGTTCACTGCTCAATGAGAAACTGGCCCATCTGGGCGGTACAATCGAAGTCGGTGAACTGGCGGTTCGCGAAGAGGCGCGGGGATTGCTGTTGCCGACGGCGATTTTCGCCCGCTGGTCCGCCTGACTTGCCATTTGCCCCGAACATGATCAGAGAACATCTATGACAGACACATTGCTTTTGGAAGTCGACGATCTCGATGTTGACGTGCTCACCGGGATCTATTCCGAAGAAACCCATTTGCCGCAGCCTTTGCGCATCTCGATCGCGGCGGAGATGAAGGTCCAGGAACGTTATGAAGCGGACACGCCGCTCGATCATTCCAAAAATTACATGGACCTGAAACATGCCGCGACCACGGCTCTGCCCGAAGGCGTGCATTTCAAGCTGATCGAGGCGGTCGCGGATCATATTATCGAAACGCTGTTTCTGCAGGACAAGAACGTGCTGCGGGTCACCGTGAAAATCGTCAAATTGCTGATTTCCGAAAAAGGGGAGCAGATCGGCATTACGCTCAGCCGGGGCAGACGATGACGGCGCCGCTCGCGCTCGTCACCGGCGGCGTGAAGCGGGTTGGTGCGGTAATCGCCGCACGATTGGCCGATGCCGGCTATGCGCTGGCGCTGCACGGCAATACAGATGCCATTCCCGAGGATCGGCTAGCCGAGAAACTAATGGAAACGGGCTGCGACTGGTCCGGATTCCAGCAGGATTTTACGGTCGACGGGGCAGCCGAAAGGCTGCTCGACCAGGTTGTCGGCCATTTTGGACGGGTTCCCGACCTGATCGTCAACTGCGCTTCGATTTTCGGACAGGATGATGCCGATTCGATCGATGAAAAAGATCTGCAAAAGCATTTTCTGGTCAACAGCCTGGTTCCGGTCATGCTGACCACCGCGCTCCATCATCGCCGGCCAGCCGGCAGCGAGCGCGCCTGTGTAATCCATATATTGGACCAGCGGATCCGCAATCCCAATCGCGACCAGCTGAGCTATACGCTCTCCAAACAGGCGCTTGCGGGTTCGGTGCGGTCGCTGGCGGTGGCCTGTGCTGACAAGCTGCGAGTCAATGGCGTGGCCCCGGGCCTGACCCTGACGGCAGGGGAATATGGCGACGATCAGCTGGCCAATATCACCGCGATGATGCCGCTCGACCGGCTTCCCAAGCCGAACGATATCGCCGATGCCATAGTCTATCTCGCTCGCGCCGAAGCGGTTACCGGGCAGATCATCTATGTCGATGGCGGTGCCAATCTGAAGGGCTTCGATCGGGACTTTGTCCATCTCGGCAAGGACTGAATCGCCGATACGCCCGAAAGGACAGGTGTGAACCCGTCCCGAGATAACCCATCTGTTAGATATCCAAGGACCGGCCGCTATTGCAGCCGGAAGGATATATTTGCAATTTTGAAAGGCATATCATGCGTATTTCCCCCAAAATGATACTAACCACCACCGCTGTCGTCGCTCTTGCGGCTTGCTCGACCGAGGCCCCCCAGGCCGCTGTTGACGAAGGCTCTACCGATGCGATGATGGATTCCGCCGCGACTGCTGAACCCGGCACGATTGTCGATGTTGCCGTCGGCAATGCAGATTTCTCGACATTGGTAGCGGCAGTGACCGCTGCTGATCTTGGCGCGACGCTGAGTGGCGACGGGCCATTTACCGTTTTTGCACCAACCAACGAGGCCTTTGCCAAGGTTGACCCGGCCACGTTGACTGCGTTGCTGACACCAGCCAAGAAAGCCGACCTGACCGCATTGCTGACCTATCATGTGGTTGCCGGCAAACTGACAGCGGCAGATGTCGTCAAGGCGATCACCGATGGCGGCGGCACCGCGACCCTGACCACCGTGCAGGGCGGAATGCTGAAAGCCACTCTGGATGGCGATTCCGTCATTCTTGAAGATGCGGCTGGCGGCAAGTCCACCGTCATATTGACCGATGTCGAAGCATCCAACGGCGTCATCCATGCGATCGACACGGTTGTAATGCCCGGATAGTTTTCATCCCCCTGAACTAGGATGGATTGGAAAGGGCTTCGCCGACTGGCGGAGCCCTTTTTTTGCGCGGATTATTGTGGGTTTCTTTCTTCGGCAGGTCAGAGTAACCGGCGCCTACGAATTTCATCAGCGTTTGACCGCAAGGTGCGGCGAACGGATTGATCACAGGAAAGGAAATTCATGCTTAAATCCCCCAAAATTATAATGGCATCACTAGCGTTGACGATGGTATCGGCTTGCTCGTCGGAACTGAGCAAAGAGGAGCAGGCAATTCTCGACGCGCGTATCGCCGATGAAACCCAGCCGACCAATATGATCGCCGTTTTGCAGGACGACCCCGATCTCAGCACCGCGAGCATATTGGTTGGCCTGTCCGGCGTCGGCATCGAGATGCAGGACAATGGTCCCTACACAGCATTTGTCGCGACCAATGAAGCGTTTAACAAAATGGATGCGCAGCGGCTGAGCGAGTTGCTGTCCGCTGACAATAAGGAAGAGCTGGCCAGCATCGCGGAATTCGGTCTGGTCCAAGGCAGCATGACCTCTGCGGATATTGCCAAGGCGATCAGCGATGGCGGCGGCAGTGCAACCATCACCACCGTCGGCGGTGGTAAGATCAACGCGACGATGGACGGCGATATGATCACTCTCGAAGATGGTGCCGGCAACAAGGCGCATGTGACCAAAGCGGATGTAACGTCGAGCAACGGCACGATGCACATCGTCGACAATCTGCTGATGCCCAAATAGGCGCGGCTATTGACCGATAAAAAAGGGCCTCGCATGATTGCGGGGCCTTTTTTGTTTGGGCGAAGTGGGCATCAATCTCTCATTGCGAGAGCGTTGGACCGTTAGCCCTGAGCCTGTCGAAGGACGCCTGTGGACGATAGGCGTGGTTCGACAGGCTCACCACTAACGGTTAATGGTGGATAGCAGACAAGAATTCAGGAGTTCGAAATGCCGCAATATTGGTTGATGAAATCGGAGCCGGACAGTTATGGCTGGGACGATCTGGTCGCCGAGGGGGAAGGCACCTGGGATGGCGTGAAAAATGCCCAGGCGTCGAATAATATGAAAGCGATGAAAAAGGGTGATCAGGTCTTTTTCTATCATTCGCGCCAGGGTCTGGACGTGGTCGGCGTCATGGAAGTGAGCGAAGAACATAGTCCCGATGTCAGCACCGATCCGGAGCGCTGGGTCGTGGTCAAGGTCAAGCCGGTCCGGAAACTGGCCAAGCCGGTACCGCTGAAGGCGATGAAGCAGAATCCGGAGCTTGAGAATCTGGCGATTATCAGGCAGTCGCGGCTGTCGGTGGCGCCGGTGACGGCGAGCGAGTGGGATGCGATTTTGGCGATGGGGGAGTGATTCCGTCATTCCGGACTTGATCCGGAATCCAGTGCGAGCATTTTCAATATCGACGATTGAGGCTCTGGATGCTGAATCAAGTTCAGCATGACGATTGTTCCTACTTCCCCCTTAACCCGCTGACCGTCGCGCCAGCTGCCGTCAAGAACTCCACATCGGTTTTGAGGTGCAACAACCGCAAACCCTGCCGCTTCATCGCCTCCGTCAGAGCGGGCGCAAATTCTTCGGTGCTTTCCACGGTCGCGCTCCAGCCGCCATAGGCTTCTGCCAGTTTGGCGAAATCGGGATTTTTCAGCGACGTCGCCGACAGCCGGGCCGGATATTCGCGTTCCTGGTGCAGGCGGATGGTGCCGAAGCTGCCATTGTCGATCACCAGCACCAGCAAGTTCGCGTCATATTGGATCGCGGTGGCGAGTTCCTGGCCGTTCATCATGAAATCGCCGTCTCCGGCCAGCGCGACGACTGTGCGTTCGGGGAAGCGCAGGGCGGCGGCGACCGATGCCGGGACGCCGTAGCCCATCGCACCCGACGTCGGGGCGAGCTGGCTGGGGAAGGCGCCATATGTCCAGTAGCGGTGCCACCAGCCGGAAAAATTGCCGGCACCGTTGCAGATGATCGTATCGGCGGGGAGCTGTTGCTGCATCGCTGCGACGCACAGGCCGAGGTCAAGCTTGGCTGCCGTCGGTTGCGGGGTGGACCATGCAAGATAATCGTCATGCGCTGCCTTGCCCGCGTCAAAGGTCAGTAAGTCATCGTCCCAAAGCGCTGCCTGTTCGGCAAATTCGTCCATCTCGGCGCAGATCGGCAGGTCGGTGCGATAGACATGGTTGAGCTCGTCGGGATCGGGATGGACATGGACGAGGATCTGGTCGGGATGGTCGGGTGTGATCAATGTATAGCCATCGGTGGTCGCCTCGCCGAGCCGCGCACCGACCGCGAGTATCAGATCGGCATCCTTGATCCGCTGGGTCAGCTTGGGATTGGGGCCATAGCCGAGATTGCCGGCATAGACCGGGCTTCCATTGGGGAAATTATCCTGCCGCCGGAACGCCACCGCCACGGGAAGCCCGATGCGCTCGGCATATTGGGCGAAATAATGTTTGGCCTTGTCGCTCCATCCGGCGCCGCCGACGATCGCGATCGGGTCGGTGGCGTCGCGGAGCATGTCGGTGAGCGTGGTCATCGCGTCGGGGCAAAGCGGCTGGGCCGGGGCGATTACCTTGGGCCGGTCGAGTGCTTCGACCTCGTCGCGCAGCATGTCCTCGGGCAGGGCGAGCACCACCGGGCCGGGGCGGCCTGAGCTGGCGGTATCAAAGGCGCGGGCAATATATTCCGGAATTCGCGCCGCATTGTCGATTCTGGCCGCCCATTTGGCCAGCGGCGTGAACATCGCGGTGAAATCGACTTCCTGAAAGCCCTCCCGGTCGCGGTCGTCGCGGGCGACATCGCCGATGAACAATATCATCGGGGTGCTGTCCTGCATCGCGGTGTGGACACCGATGCTGCCATTGGTCGCGCCGGGGCCGCGGGTGACAAAGGCGATGCCGGGTTGTCCGGTCATCTTGCCATCGGCTTCGGCCATGAACCCCGCGCTGCCATCCTGGCGGGTCGCGACGGTCTGGATCGTGCCGCAGTCGTGGAGCGCATCGAGGACCGAGAGAAAGCTCTCGCCGGGGACGGTGAAGATGCGGTCGGTGCCCTGGATCACCAGTTGATCGACGAGAATTTGTGCCCCGGTGCGTTTCTTCATATCAATATTCCCTCAATCTCCCCGCGAAAGCGGGAATATCCCTCATCCTTCAAACATCATCGCATAGTTATCACGCGAAGCCGCGAAGACACGAAGAATTTTCGTCTTGTCCCAACCTCTTTGCGCCTTCGCGGCTTCGCGTGACAAAATGAAAATACATGGTCCGCATGCGCGGAAGTGAATAGATTATATTGTTCAAGCCTGATGGATCGCTTTGGTCACCATATAGGCTTTGAGTCCGTCCGGTCCGTCTTCCGACCCGTGGCCGCTTTCCTTGACGCCGCCGAAGGGGGCGTCGCCGGGGCTGACGGTCAGATTGTTGATTGCCACCATCCCGGCCTCGATCTTGTCACCGACCATATTGGCGGTGTGCAGACTGGAGGTGAAGGCATAAGCGGCGAGGCCGAGCGGCAGGCGGTTGGCCTGTTCGATCGCTTCGTCGAGCGTGTCGAAGGGGCGCAACACCGCGACCGGTCCGAACGGCTCGTCGTTCATGATATTGGCGTCGAGCGGGACATGGGACAGCACTGTGGGATCAAAGAAAAACCCCTTGTCGCCGCGCCGTTCGCCGCCGAGCCGGACGTCGGCGCCCTTGGTCCGTGCATCCTCGATCATCGCGCCCATCGCGCTGGGTCGGCGGGGATTGGCGAGCGGGCCCATGTCGACCGAATCAAAGCCGTCGCCGACGCTGATCTTTTGTGCCCGTTCGGTGAAGGCTTTTTCGAAACGGTCATAAATGCCCGACTGGACATAGAAGCGAGTCGGCGAGACGCAGACCTGACCGGCGTTGCGGAATTTTCCGGCGACCACCAGATCGAGCGTCTTTTCCAGATCACAGTCATCAAACACCAGCACCGGCGCATGACCGCCCAGTTCCATGGTGGTGCGCTTCATCCCTTCGGCGGCGAGTTTCATCAGATGCTTGCCGACCGGCACAGAACCGGTGAAGCTGATCTTGCGGATCACCGGCGAGGCGATGAGATGGCTGGAGACTTCCGCTGGATCGCCAAAGACGACCTGGGCGACGCCGGAGGGGAGGCCGGCATCGAGCAGACAGCGGATCATCTCGATCGGGCTGGCCGGGGTTTCTTCGGCTGGCTTGAGGATGATCGAACAGCCAGCGGCAATCGCCGGGGCCAGCTTGCGCACCGGGGTGAAGACCGGGAAATTCCATGGGCTGAACGCCGCGACCGGGCCGACCGGCTGATATTTGACGAAACTATTCTGGCCTGCGGGTCGCACGAGAACGCGGCCATAGCAGCGCTTGGCTTCCTCGGCCATGATATCGAAATGGCTGGCGGATGCGGTGACTTCGCCAATCGCCTGGGCCAGCGGCTTGCCCTGCTCGTGGGTCATCAGGCGGCCGATTTCCGGTGCCCGCTCGCGCATCAGGTCGGCGGCCTTGTGCAAAATCGCGGCGCGCTCCGCCACTGGCGTGTCCCGCCAGATCGGGAAAGCGCGTTCCGCTGCGCTCAGCGCGCGGTCGAGATCGGCCTTGGTCGCCTTGGGCAGATCAGAAATTACCTGTCCGGTCGCCGGATTGACGACCTGATGGACGGCGCGGTCCTCGCCATCAATCCATTCACCATCAATATGGAATTGCAATTTTAGGGGATATGTGTTGGACATGGTTGCTCCTGTAACCTTCTCTCATAGCACTAGACTTGTCGCCGGATTCCCGCAATGACTGAGACAGTTTTTGAGAGGAGATGATCATGGAAATAGTCACCGAAGGCCTGCGGTTCCCCGAAGGACCGATTGCGATGCCCGACGGCAGCGTCATATTGGTCGAAATCGAGGCCCAGCAGCTGACCCGGGTCCTGCCCGATGGCACCAAGCAGCTGGTCGCGAAAACCGGCGGCGGTCCGAATGGCGCGGCAATGGGCCCCGATGGCAAAATCTATGTCTGCAACAATGGCGGCTTTGAATATCATGAGGAAAATGGGTTTCTGACCCCGGCCGGGATTGCCAAGGACTATGTCGGCGGCAGCATCCAGCGGGTTGATCCCGAGACCGGCGAAGTCGAGACGCTCTATAACGACGGCGACTTTGGCTGCATCTTGCGTGGTCCCAATGACATCCAGTTCGATGCCCATGGCGGCTTCTGGTTCACCGACCATGGCAAGACCGACTATGCGAAGCGCTGTCACGACATTGTCGGGATTTTCTATGCCAAGGCCGATGGCAGCCATCTGGAAGAAGTGGTCTTTCCTTCGAACAATCCCAATGGCATTGGCATTTCTCCGGACGGCAACACGCTTTACGCCGCCGAAACCTTTACCTGCCGGTTGATGAAATTCAACATCACCGCGCCCGGCAAGGTTGCGCCCGATGCCGGCCCCGGCGGTCCCGGTATCCCGCTCTATCGGCCCTCCGGCTATAAATTTTTCGACAGTCTGGCGATGGAGGAATGCGGCAATATCTGCGTCGCGACCATCGGCGAAAGCGGGATCAGCGTGATCTCTCCCGAGGGCGAGCTGGTCGAATTTGTCGCCACGCCGGATATATTCACCACCAATATCTGCTTTGGCGGGGACGATATGATGGATGCCTGGATCTGCCTGTCGGCAACCGGAAAATTGGTCAAAACCCGCTGGAAACGGCCGGGATTGAAACTGGAATATCTCAACAAATAGGAACATCCCTTGTCAAGAGTACATAATGAATCACACCTGCTTGAACGGGTCGGCTGGCTGCGCGCTGCCGTATTGGGAGCCAATGACGGGATTGTCTCGACCGCCAGTCTGGTCGTCGGGGTGGCCGCTGCTGCGACATCGCAGGAAACGATATTGCTCACCGCTTTCGCTGGCCTGGTGGCGGGATCGATGTCGATGGCGGCAGGCGAATATGTTTCGGTCAGTTCCCAGACCGATAGCGAAAGGGCGGAACGGGCAAAGGAGGCCTGGGAGCTTGAGCATCAGCCCAAGGCGGAGCGGCTGGAGCTGATATCGATTTACAAGAACCGGGGACTGACCGCCGATCTCGCGGAACGGGTCGCCGACCAGATGACGGCGCATGACGCGCTCGGCACCCATTTGCGCGACGAGCTCGGCTTGACCACGCATTTTTCTGCCAAGCCGTTGCAGGCTGCTGCGGCGTCTGCGCTCGCTTTTGCCGCCGGCGCTGTGTTGCCGGTGATCCTTGCGGCGCTGCTGAAGGGTGAGATGTTGATCTGGATTGTGTCCGGGGCGGCGCTGTTGTTGCTGGCATCGCTGGGGGCGGCCGGGGCGATATTGGGCGGCGCACCGATCTTGCGGCCGGTTGTTCGCGTGACTTTCTGGGGCGCTGCGGCCATGGCCCTGACCGCCGCCATCGGATCGATTTTTGGAGCTGTTGTTGCATGACCTACAAGACGGTAATTTTTGACTTTGGCGGTGTGATCACATCCTCGCCTTTTGAAGCGTTCAACCGGCTGGAGGCGGAGCAGGGTGTGCCGAAGGACAGTGTCCGCCGGATCAACAGCGCCAATCCCGATGATAATGCATGGGCCAGGTTTGAACGGGCGGAACTGGATAGCGCCGGTTTTGACGAAGCCTTTGCCATCGAAGCGCGCGCCATCGGTATCGAGCTGCGCGGCGCCGATGTGCTGGCGCGGCTGGCCGGCGACGTGCGTCCGAATATGGTGGCGACGCTGGATCGGCTGAAGGTCGAGGGTATCAGCATATCGTGCATCACCAATAATGTCCCCGCCGGCAAAGGTGCAGGCATGGCGATGGATGACGAAAAGGCGGCGGCGGTGAAAGCTGTCATGCAGCGTTTCGATCATATTATCGAAAGCAGCAAGGCGGGTGTCCGCAAGCCCGATCCGCGAATTTACCAGATGATGTGCGAAGCGCTGGATGTCGAACCGGCGCAATGTATCTATCTCGATGATCTCGGGATCAACTGCAAACCGGCGGCTGCCCTTGGCATGGCGGCGATCAAGGTGTCCACGGAGCAGCAGGCGCTCGATGATCTGGGCGCATTGTTGAACATGCAATTGCCCTGATAACTTTGGCGGAATCGAATAAACCTGTAATATATTCGTCATCAATGAGTCGTCGAAAGGTCGTGAACTCGCTATAGCGCGACGGGCTTGCAAGGTAGCGGGGATTCGTGGGAAATAGCTTTACGGACAGATTTGGCGTCATGACCCGCTGGTATAACCAGCAGGGCCTTTACCCTGTTCTTCTTCTTATATTGGCCGTCTTGTTGCTGGTTCAGGCGATAAGGCTGATCTGGCTGGTCCTGACCCCGCTGGGCCCGGTCGGCGATTATCGGGCCGATGATGTCCAGATATTGTCACCGCAATCGCGCCTGACCCTGTTCAGCAGTTTCGACCCCTTTTTCCGCGGCGGCGCGGCGCAGAGCGCCAATGTCGTGACATCGCTGCAACTGACGCTTTTCGGGATCCGCATGAACGAGGCGTCGGGACTGGGCTCGGCGATCCTGTCCGGTCCGGATGGCGTGCAGGAAAATTATGTCGTCGGTGAAGAGATCATGTCCGGTGTCACGCTGAACGGCGTAGAATTTGATCATGTGATCATCAATCGGGGCGGCGTGCTCGAGAGTCTCTATCTTGACCAGTCGATCCCTGCGCAAACCGTCGGCACCGAAGACCCCGAGGCACCTGCTGCCATGACCTCGGGCGGCAATGAAATAGCCGGCATCGCATCGCTGGCGCCGCGCAGCGATCAGGGCCGGGTCACCGGCATTGTCATATCTCCTTTGGGAGATGGTAGCCTGTTCAAGAGCGCTGGTTTCCGCAATGGCGATATCATCGTATCGATCAACGGCAATCCGGTTGGTTCGACGGGCGATATCGAAACGCTGAAAAGCCAAATCCGGCCAGGCGCACGCCTGTCCGTCGAAGTTGAGCGAGGAGCCGATACGGTTCCGATCGCTGTCAATCTGGGAGCCCAATAATGTCTAGTCTCTTAGCCCGGATCATTGCCGTGCTTGCTCTTTCCATGGGTCTGTGGGGGGCACCGGCTTCTGCCCAGCACACGCTCAATGTCCGCGATGCCGACATCCGCGCCTTTGTTCAGGACGCGGCAAAGGTGACCGGCCGGACCTTCATTCTCGACAGCCGGGTACAGGGCAAGGTTTCGGTGGTCACCGACCGTCCGCTCAGCCGTTCGGAATATTTCGAGATATTCCTGTCGACCCTGCGCGCCAATAATCTGGTCGCTATTCCGACATCGGGTGGGGCCTATCGGATTCAGCCTGCCGATGGTGCGGCTTCGCAGCCCAGCCGGATCGGTTCGCGCGGCGCCGAAGGCAACCAGCTGGTGACCGAAGTGGTGCGGCTGAAATCGATTGTCGCGACCGAAGCGCTGGAAACCTTGCGCCCTTTGGTCAGCAAACAGGGCTCGATTACCTCGAACCGCAACGCCAACAGCCTGGTGATCGTTGACTATGCCGACAATATCCGCCGGATCAGACGCCTGGTGGGAGAAATAGATCGCGACAGCGCCGCCAGCACCATCATCACGCTGAAAAATGCCGGTGCCCGCGAAATCGCTACCTCGCTGCAGGCACTGGCCGCGCAAGGCGGCGGCGAAGGATTGCGTTCGCCGGTGACTGTGGTGCCGATCGACAGCAGCAACAGCATCGCCCTGCGCGGTGATCCGGGCGCGGTTTCGCGCTTTGCGCAAATGGCGCGGGAACTGGACAAGGGCGCCGAATCGGGAACCGAGATACGCGTCCACCGGCTGGACTATGCCAATGCCGAGCAACTCTTGCCGGTGATCGAGAATTTATTAGGAAACAAAGCCGCCAGCGGCAGTTCGGCGACGGTTGTGCCCGGTGCAACCGGTGAAGGCGCGCCCGCTCCCGTTGCGAGTAGCAGCGGCGGCAGTGGCATCGCCAACCGCGGTCCGTCGATCGTGACCCGTCTGGAAGGGACCAATGCGATCATTGTTGCCGCCAATCCCGATGTCCAGCGGATGATCGGCGAACTGATCCGCCAGCTCGACACGCGTCAGGAACAGGTGGTTGTTGAAGCGATCATCGTCGAAATTTCCGAAACCCTGGCCCGGGAACTGGGCGTGCAATGGCTGGTCGGCGGCAAGGATGTGCCCTTTGCGGTGACCAATTTCTCGAACGCCTCCCCCAATATCGTCGATGTTGCCGGCGGTTTGCTAGCCAATCAGTTTGATACGTCGACCACCACGACCACGACGACCGCGACCACGACCACCACCAATAGCTCGGTTGGCGACGCGCTGCGGCAGAATGCGGCGGATGCGGTGCTTGGCGCGCGCGGTGGTTTTGGCGGTTTTGCGACCAGCCTGGGGGGCAGCGCCGTACTCGGTGCGATCATCAACGCCGTGCAGTCGGACAGCAACAGCAATGTGCTGTCGACACCTTCGCTGACGGTGAACAACAATCTCAAGGGCAGCATATTATTCGGTCAGGAAATTCCGGTGTCGACCGGCGAGGCCCTGTCGAGCAATTTTGACAATGCGTTCCGCACGATCCAGCGGCAGAATGTCGGGATCGAGCTGGAAGTGACGCCGCAGATCAATGCCGGCAATGAAGTGCGGATGGAATTGCGCCAGCAGGTGAGTTCGATTGCCGGGCCGGTATCCAGTGACTTTAGCGAACTGATCATCAACAAGCGCGAGATCAACACCACCGTCACCGTCGGTGATGGCGAGATTATCGCGCTGGGCGGCCTGCTCGATGACAATGAACGGCGCACGATCCAGAAAGTGCCGTTTCTGGGCGATATTCCGATCCTTGGCGAATTGTTCAAGTCGCGGGGCAAGTCGCGGGTCAAGACCAATTTGATGGTGTTCATCCGTCCGACGATCCTGAAAGATCCGAATGACGCGCGGCGCTTCTCCAGCAACCGCTATGGCTATATTCGCGATCAGCAGCTCAGCCGGAATCCGGATCAGGAACCGTCGATTGATGCCTTGGTAAGAGATTATCTGGGGACCGTGCCGCCATCGGTCGCGGCGCGGCCGGATGACCAGATCATTTATGCGCCGGGTGATATGCCTGCGGTCAGAGACAGCGGCATGATCGAGCAGGCTCCCCTGCCGGCGAGCGAGACCCGCGGGAATCGATGATGGAGATCGCTCGGGGAACAGAAGCAATTGTCTCCGAAGCGAGTAGCGGCACCGTCATGTCAGCGGCGGTCAAGGACCTGCCATATGCTTATTCCCGCGATCATGGATTGATTGTGCAGGACCGCAGTGGCGAGCGACTGTCGCTGGCGATGCGCGCGGGTTCCGACCCCTCGGCCCTGCTCGAGGTACGCCGCTATCTGGCGCTGCCCTTTGATGTGGAACTGGTCGACGGTCCGGCGTTTGAAAAGCTGCTCAGCGCTCATTATGCGATGGACGGCAGCGCTGCGGCTATGGCCGGTGACATGGCGCTGGCCGGAGAGGGGCTGGACGATATTGCCGGCGATATTCCCAGCGCAGAAGATCTGCTCGACAGCGCCGATGATGCGCCGACGATAAGATTGATCAACGGGATCATCGCTGAAGCGGCCCGCCAGGGCGCTTCCGACATCCATATCGAACCCTATGAGACCGGTCTGGTCGTAAGAATGCGGGTCGACGGCGTGCTGACCGAGAAACTCAGAATGCCGCCGCATGTCGCGGGCGTAATCGTCAACCGAATCAAGGTGATGGCACGGCTCGACATTGCCGAGCGGCGGATTCCGCAGGATGGCAGGATCAGCCTGACGCTGGGCGGGAAATTGCTCGATGTGCGGGTCTCGACGCTGCCGAACCGGGCGAGCGAGCGGGTGGTGATGCGGATTCTCGACAAGGAAAGCGCTGGCATCTCCCTCGATCTGCTTGGCATGTCGCCCAGCACCCACGCGATCCTCACCGATGCGCTTTCGGAACCCAATGGCATCATCCTGGTCACCGGCCCGACCGGATCGGGCAAGACCACCACGCTTTATGCAGGCCTGAAGCAGCTCAACGATGGCAGCCGCAATATCCTGACCATCGAGGACCCGGTCGAATATGCGATCGAGGGCATCGGCCAGACCCAGGTGAATGCCAAGGTCGGCCTGACCTTTGCTGCCGGACTGAGAGCGATTCTGCGCCAGGACCCGGACGTGGTGATGATCGGCGAAATCCGCGACCGCGAGACCGGAGAAATTGCGGTACAGGCGAGCCTGACCGGCCATCTGGTGCTCTCGACGGTCCACACCAATGATGCAGTGGGTGCGATCACCCGGATGCGGGACATGAAGGTCGAACCGTTTCTGCTGGCCTCGACCTTGCGCGCGGTGATTGCCCAGCGTCTGGTCAGAAAACTCTGTGAACATTGTCGCACGCCGATCCAGGCCGATGGCTCGCTTGCCTCGCTGCTCGGCTTTGACAATGGCACGTTGGTCTACCGCGAGACCGGCTGCGACCATTGCGCCCAGACCGGCTTTCAGGGCCGGATCGGCGTGTTCGAGGCGATCCGCATCGACGACACACTCAGAAAACTGATCAACGATGGCGGTGACGAGGCCGCGATCAGCGCCCATGCGTTCCGCAACCAGCCCCATCTGGGTGTCGCGGCGCGAGCGCTTGTCCGCGAAGGGCTGACCACGCCCGAAGAGGCCATCCGCATATCCCGGCGCGAAAGCGAAGCGGTCGATGCCTGAATATGCCTATATAGCGATCGACCCCAAGGGTCGGGAGAAGACCGGCCGGCTGACTGCGGCCAGCGATGAAGCCGCGCGGGCGAAGCTGACCGAGCGGAATTTCTATATCGTCAGCATGGCAGCAGCGCAGGGCAAACAAAGCGCACAGGGCAAGCAGGCCAAAGAATCTGCCGGTTTGTTCGGTCCGAAAAAGCTGACTTCGAAAGAGCTCACCCTGTTCACCCGGCAATTATCCTCGCTGGCACAGGTCAGTCCCCTCGAGGAAGCGCTGCGGCTGATCGGCAACCAGAACGAGAAGCCGCATGTGCAGCAGCGGATCGCAACCGTCCATGGCGGGGTGATCGAGGGGCAGCGCCTGTCGGAGGCGATGCGCCGCGAACCGAAAAGCTTTCCGCCGCTCTATCGGGCGATGATTGCCGCCGGGGAAAGCTCCGGCACTTTGCCCGACATCACCGAACGGCTGGCCGATCTGCTCGAGCGCCAGGCGGAATTGCGCGGCAAGTTGATCGGCACGCTGGCCTATCCGATCGTGCTGGCGCTGGTCTCGATCATCGTGGTGGCGCTGCTGATGATCGCGGTCGTGCCAAAAGTGGTCGAGCAATTTGACGATGTGAACCAGCAACTGCCGATGGTCACGCGCATTGTCATCGGTATTTCCAGCTTTCTCGCCGACTGGTGGTGGGCGATTGCGATAATGATCGGACTGGCGCTGCTGATTGGCTGGCGCGCGCTGCAGGAGCCAAAACTCAAATATCGCTTTGACGCTTTCCTTCTGCGGCTGCCGTTTTTCGGGCGGTTGCTGCGCGATTTGCACGCGGCGCGTCTGGCGCGGACCCTGTCGACCATGGTCGCCAGCCGCCTGCCGATTATCGAGGGGTTAAGGCTGACCACCAATACCATCCACAACAGCGTGCTGCGCAAGGCTTCGGAAGATATGGTGGAAGCGATTCGCGGTGGCGGAAGCCTGTCCACTGCGCTCAAAAATACCGGGGTTTTTCCGCCGATGCTGATCTATATGACGTCCAGCGGCGAAGCATCGGGACAACTGGATGACATGCTGGCGCGGGCAGCGGGCTATCTGGAACGGGAATTTGACAATTTCAGTTCTACGGCCTTGTCCTTGCTCGAACCAATCATCATTGTGGCGCTTGGCGGACTGGTCGCGGTGGTGATATTGGCAATATTATTACCGATCTTGCAGCTACAGAATCTTGCCGGTCTATAGGGACGGAATGAAGGAATGAATATGACGACAGACATTGAAAATCCTGACGAGGCTTTGACCCCGGAAGCGAAGCCGCAGCAAAAGCGCAATGGCTTCACTCTGGTCGAGCTGATGGTGGTGATTTTCATTCTCGGCCTGTTGACGACGATTGTGGTGATCAACGTGCTGCCCAGTCAGGATCGGGCGATGGTCCAGAAGGCGCGGGCGGATATTGCAACGCTCGGTCAGGCGTTGGAAATGTACCGGCTCGACAATCTCGCCTATCCCGGTTCGTCCGACGGGCTGCAGGCCTTGATTGCACCGCCGGCATCGCTGGCGACGACCGCACGCTATCGCCAGGGCGGCTATATCAAGAAGCTGCCCGATGACCCGTGGGGACGACCCTATCAATATGACAATCCCGGCCGTCAGGGCCCCGGTTTTGATCTTTACTCGCTGGGTGCCGACGGGGCGCCGGGCGGCGAAGATGACAATGCCGATATTTACGCCGAATAAGACCAGCAGCGCGTGAACCATAATCTTCTTCTGATTGGCTTCCCGACCACGGATGACGAGCCGCTCTATTGGTGGCACGTCAAGGATGGCGCGGTGCAGGCGTGGGGATGCGATCCGGACCCGCTCATCGCTTCGCAAGCCTATGGGCCGGATGCGGCGCAAGGCGATGTTCGCGTGGTCGCGCTGGTGCCGTCGCATCTGACCAGTATCATGGGCCACGAAGCGATCAGCGGCGCCAATGAAAGTCAGGCGCTTGCCGCTGCGACCATGGCGGCAAAAGCGCAGAGTCTGGAAAGCGAGAAGGTCCATATCGTCTCTGCCATTGATGGCGCGGGCGGGGTGGTCACGGCATCGGTCGGACGGGATATATTGTCGACCGGTCTGGTCCATCTGCAGGCGCTGGCTATCGATCCCGACGCGATCATTCCGTCGGGCTGGTTGCTGCCGGTTGCCGGTGATGGCGCGGTTTCGGCGGACTTTGGCTTCGACCAGGTTGTGCGTGCGGATAATATCATCGCGATCGATGATCCTGTTTTCCGCGATGTTCTCTTTGCCGACCTGACCGTCAAGCCGATTACCGGCGATGATTTTGACGCCATGCTGGTCGGTGCTGCAGAAAAGCGCGATCTGAACTTTCGCAGCGGACCGTTTGCGAAAAAGACGCAGCGCGCGATGGACGCAAAGCAAAAGCGCCGGCTCGGCTGGATCGCGGTTGCGCTGGTGATTGTCTCGCTTGCCATTCCTTTGGTGCAGCTGGCCCAATATCATTGGGCGGCCAGTGCAGCGGATGAGGCGGCTTTGGCCGATGCGGCTGCCGTCGTCGGTGAGCAGGATAATCCGGACGCAGCCGAACGGGCGCTGGACCAGCGGCTGATTACCGAAAATCGCGGCAATATCATGTTCCCGGTTCCGGCTTCGGCGCTCTACTCGGCGCTGCAGCAGGTCCCGAACGTGTCGATCACGCGGATGGCTTATGGCGAAAATGGCATAATCTCGGCGACATTGTCGGCGGTCCGCAACGAGGATATCAATCCCGTCCTGCTGGCGATACAGGAAGCGGGCTTCATCATCACGGCAACCCCGCGCACCGATGCCACGGGTTCGGCACAGGCCGACATTACGGTGAAGGCACCATGATCGACAATGCAAGAAACTGGTTTGCCGGTCTCAGTCAAAGGGAAAAGATAATGGTAGGTATCGCCGGCCTGCTTTTGGCGGGACTGGTCGGCTATTATGGCATCGCGCGGCCGATGTTCGGCGCGATGACAGCTGCCGAAGAACGCTATGTCGGTGCGGTCGAGCGGCAGGTGCGGATCGATGCCAAGGTTGCAGCGCTCCAGCAGCCGGTGGATGGACAGGCGGCCAAGTTCAGCGGCGCGATTGATGCCTTTGTCGGCCAAAGCGCGGGTGAAACCGGGATCGCTGTGGCTTCTGTCACGCCGCAGTCTGACAGCCGGGTCAATATGGTGGTGGAATCGGCCAAGCCGACAGCCTTGTTCGGCTGGCTGGCGCGGATCGAACGTGAGGGAATCGCGGTCGAATCCCTCAGCATCAACCCTGCTGGTAACGGAACAATATCGGCTAATCTGACCTTGCGGTCACATTAGCGGAGCCCTGTCACTCGGCGGGTTCGACATGATGCTGCTTGGTTGCAGGGAACATCACACCGCCATCGTCGGCCGACATGACTTCCGGTTCGGCCAGATCGGCTCTTGCGACTTTCGCTTCTTTCTGGACCCATTCACCATTTGCATTGCGCATATAAGCGGGTGCTCGCTGGACGTTCCAGACCAGCCCCATTTTTTCCCATGCATAGATGATCTGGCCGTTCAGATCGAATTCCCACCAGGCAATTTTCGATGACGCGGCGCGCGGGTGCTGGTGATGGTTATTGTGCCATCCGTCACCAAAGGTCATCCATGCCATGAACCAGTTGTTGCGCGAGCCATCCTTGGTCTTGAACCGCTGCGAGCCAAAGACATGGCCGATGCTGTTCACGCCCATGACAAAATTCAGGAAGAAGAAGTTGCGAAAAAAGCCACCGATCAGGATGGTGCCGATGATATATTCCGGGCCTCCGAGGGCCAGCGCCCATAGCGCAGGAAACACGATGCTGGAGAAAATGGCGATCGACCAGCGATGCTTGTGGCACCACAAGACCTGCGGATCGTCGATCAGGCCCTTGCCGTACACATTCATGTCCGATGTCGTATTGTCGAACAGCCAGCCGAAATGGGCGATGCCAAGCCCTTTCCATTTCGACATTTTCTTGCCGTGGCCGTCGACATAGGGGCTGTGCACATCGCCGACATCATCGGAAAAAGCATGATGGCGACGATGGTCGGCCGCCCATTTCAGCACCGAAGCCTGACAGGCCATTTGCGCCATGATGCCAATTGCGAGGCGCATTTTTGGTCCCGCTTCAAAGGCGCGGTGGGTGAAATAGCGATGATAGCCGATGCCCACGCCCATGTTGATCAGTGCAAAACCGAACAAGAAGGCAGACCATTCTACCCAGCCGGTGGAATGGAAGATGGTCCAGTAAAGCGCACCAAGCGAGCCCAGCACCATCGAAGAAAGCAATATGCCATATTCAATGCGCTTCGCCCGCGCAGCCGGTCCGCCAATGATGACGCCATGCTGTGGATGCTTTTCCGACGGTGTATATTCATCGGGTTGAATGTCGCTAAATGCGGTTGCCATCGACCTAAATCCTAGAAAACTAACTCGGAACGCTAGGATATAGGCTATTTACGATGATTACAATTCTGTTAACCATTGGCACGCGCTTGCGGGGGAAAGTCGTCCGTTTTTGTCAAACTTGTTATGCCGTTTCGGCAGTTTGACGCGAATCCTGTGCATTTTTCCGCGTCGCAGCGATTCTTCAGTCACGGGGCAGCGGTTCGAGCATTTTCGCCGACATTGCCGATATGACGATCTCTCCGACATATGCGAAGCGCTGCAGCAGTGGCAGAAATGGCCGCGTTATTATGGCTTTGGACGGTTCACTATCGGCCAATAAACTTCATTGCGGGCTAGTCGTCGCTGAGCCGTTCGCGCGCGCTGCGGCTTGTTCTTGGCGAATAGCGGGGGCCTTCCGGACGCGTTGGTCGGGCGGTGTCAGCGGGTGGGGCAGCCGGTTGTGGTCGGGCTTGCGGCTGTTCGATGGCTTGGGTCGGTCGGCGGTCTGTCCGTGCTGTCCGGTCCCCGCGATCCCGAGCCGGCGCGGCCTGAACAGGACTGTCGGGGCGTGCGGCCCTTGTCGCCGGGCGATTGTCGCGGTCATAGCGGGTGCCGCCATTGTCGCGGACATTGTCATCATTGCGATAGTTGCCGCGCCTCTGGTCCCTTGTGCCGTCGCCGCGCCTGTAGCGTTGGTCGCGGCGCTCTGCCCGCGGTTCCCGGTTCGCGTTGCGCTCTCTGGCATATTGTCCGCCAAATGTGGCGCGCTGTCTGGCCCAATGGCGCCGGTCATTGTCGCGCATCGCATGGCGCCGACCGCCACGGTCGAAGATATAGATGCCATAGCCGGGATAATAATATTGATCATACCAGCCGCCGCCATAGCCGATATTGGCAAAGCCATAGCCATTGTCGCAGGCATAATAGTCGTCGAACTGCGCATAGGGATCGCAGTTATAACCGCTATTGTTGACATAGCCGTCGCCATAATAGCCCGTGCCACCATACATGCAGCCGCCGAGGCTCAACAAGACACCAGCGGCGACAGCAGACTTCAATAGCCGGGACATCGTATAAATGGTCATGATCATTGCCTCAAATCGCCCCCGGCGGTGCCAGCCATGAAGGTCAGCCAGAAAGGGTCGTGTTTCGTTTTCTGTTGCACTTACCGCTAAGGCGTCGCGATTGAATAGCGTATGAATGGAGTGGCTTGCTGACATTGATGAAAGTAGCTATCAAGCGATTCAAACCTTTGTTCAGGAGCGCTCCCGTGGCCACAGTTGCAGCAAAACCGCATGGATATCCCTTTCAGGAATCAGCCAATCCGCATTGGGTGAAACGGCCGACCAAGGAACAGCTGGCGCATATTCCAGGCGAGGATGGTCTGCCGTTCCTCGGCTGTACGCTCGAGCTGCTCAAAGATCCGGGTGCCTTTGGACGCAGGATGTTCGAGCAATATGGATCGGTCTACCGGGCCTTCAGTTTCGGTGGATGGTCGGTCAACATGCTCGGTGCCGATGCCACCGAAATGGTGTTGTTCAACAAGGACAAGATCTTCTCGAGCGAACAGGGTTGGGGTCCGATCCTCAACAATCTTTTTCCGCGCGGCTTGATGTTGATGGATTTCGAACGCCATCGGGCGGATCGCAAGGCGCTGTCGGTGGCTTTCAAACCCGGACCGATGAAGCATCACTGTCAGGTGCTGGGCGAAGGGATATTGGAGCGGGTTGCCGATTGGGGCGGGACCGAATTCAACTTTTACCCGGCGATTAAATCCTTGTCACTCGATACCGCTGCCAGCGCGATTCTTGGCATTCCCTGGGGGCCTGAAGCAGACAAGATCAACAAGGCCTTTGTCGATGAAGTTCAGGCTTCGGTTGGCGTGGCGCGCAAGCCGATTCCCTTTACCAAAATGTGGAAGGGCGCGAAGGCCCGCGAATATCTGCTCGAATATTTCACCCCGCAGGTGAAGGAACGTCGCGCCAAGGGCGGCGAGGATATTTTTACCCAAATTTGTCTGGCCACCCATGAAAATGGCGAACTGCTGACCGAAAGCGAAGTCGTCGATCACATGAATTTCCTGATGATGGCAGCGCATGACACGATTACCTCGTCGGCGACCAGCCTGATCTATCTGCTCGCCAAATATCCCGAGTGGCAAGACAGGTTGCGCGAAGAATGTCTGTCGGTTGCACCCGCGGGAACGGCGCTGACGATGGAACAATTGGGCAAGCTCGAGCTGACCGAAATGGCGTTCAAGGAAGCGTTGCGGCTGATCCCACCGGTTCCTTCGATGCCGCGCCGGGCGATCAAGGAATTTACCTTCCGCAATTACACCATTCCGGCGGGCACCACGGTCGGGATTAGTCCCAGCTTTGTCCACAAGATGGAAAAGCACTGGCCCAACCCCGACAAGTTCGATCCCTTGCGCTTCACGCCGGAAAACTCGGTCGGCCGTCACAAATATGCCTGGGTGCCTTTTGGCGGCGGCGCGCATATGTGTCTCGGGCTGCATTTTGCCTATATGCAGATCAAGATTTTGATGCACGCGATGTTGACCACCAACCGCGTAGTCCTGCAGGGCGGACCGGATTACGAGCCCAAGTGGCAGGTCTTTCCGATCCCGCAACCCAAGGACGGGCTGCCGGTGCGGCTCGAGCGGCTCTAGTCGCCCTGTTCGCGCCGTTGGCCGGTCAGGATTGTTCCGGCCGACACAAAAATTGACAGTCCTATCTTCGCGTGGCAGTCTTCAGGTTTATCGGGGGGTAATCATGGGGCGGTTTCAATCAAAACGTAAATCATCCATTCGGATGCTTCGCGCGGCAGCGGCATTGTTGCTGGCCGGGCTGGTGACGCAAGGATGCAGCGCGGAACCCGAGGCGGCGAACGAAGAAACAGCCACCCTTTTGCCAACACAGAATATCGCCGCAGCGAGCTTTGGCTGTATCAGCGATCTGACCGCGGTCGACCGCTTTTTTGTCGGCAATCTCAATGGTGACCTCGAGGCGACCGTCGCGGTGGCCAGCGCAGAGGAAGGCGGTATCTATCCGGCGGGCTCGGTGGTGCAGCTGGTCCCAACCGAAGTGATGGTGAAGCGCGAAGCGGGTTTCAATAATGTCACCAAGGACTGGGAATATTTTGATCTTGATGTTTCGGCGGCGGGCACAAAAATCCTGACTCGCGGGGCCGAAGAAGTGGTCAACCGGTTCGGCAACAGCTGTCAGGATTGCCACGTCAAGGCGGCGCCGCAATTCGACCTGATCTGCAAGACCGACCATGGCTGCGACCCGATTCCGATCAACGATGTGATGATCCGCGCGCTGCAGAAGAGCGATCCGCGCTGCGAAGCGCAGGCATTGACCAGCGAAGAAGCGGAGGGCCTGCTGCAACTGCAGGCGGCTTTGGGGGTTTAGAAATTATTGAGTGACTATTGCCGTTAGACTTGAGCCTGTTGAAACACGCCCGTCATCGGGCTCGCCACGAACAACATAGAGGAGAATATATATGGCCGCATTCCGCATCCTTTCCTTCCTGATTGGATTCATCCCGCTCTGGTTCGGGGTCAACGGCCTGCTATTCGGCGCGGCGGAACATATGGGCGGGGACGCGTTCAGCAGCGCGATGGACAATCAATATCGCTATTTGTCCGGTGTCTATATCGGCGTCGCGTTGATGATTTTCTATAGCGCCGGCGATATAAGGAAACGGGCGATGCTGTTCCGTTTCGCGATGCTGCTCTTCTTCATCGGTGGCTGTGCCCGGGCCGTATCCTACCTCACCGTTGGTCCGCCGCCGACCGAGCAATTCGCCGCAATGTTCGTGGAAATTCTGTCGCCCTTGTTGCTGCTCTGGCAGGCAAAGGTGCTGCGCTACTAAGAAAAATATTCGGGAAACATGGTCTTTATTTTCACAACAAGACCAGCGTCCATAAACCGATAATTGTCCGGTATAGCCAGGTTGCGGATCGGCTTGTCTTTCAGCAATGCGCCATATTCCCGGTTGATCTTTTTTTTGTGACTTGATTCCATCACATAGATTCTGTCCGCCCATTCGATCAGATCCCCTGACAGGGGTGTTTCTGCATCATGGTTGGTGCCTGCCGAGATCGCGGTGACGCTATCGACTTGATTCAATACAGCTTCAGCGGTCGGGCTACGCAATCGATTGCCGGTACATACGAATAACAGCTTCACAGGGCTGCTGCTCATTTCGCCAGCATGTCCTTCAGATAGCCGCCGGTGAAACTGGCTTTCACTTGAGCGACCTCTTCCGGCGTCCCTTGCGCGACAATTTCGCCGCCGCGCACGCCGCCTTCGGGGCCGAGGTCGATGATATGGTCGGCGGTCTTGATGACGTCGAGATTATGCTCGATCACGATCACGCTATTGCCTTGCTCGACCAGCTGGTGGAGCACTTGCAACAGCTTGCGGACATCCTCGAAATGCAGGCCCGTGGTCGGTTCATCGAGAATATAGAGCGTCTGTCCGGTTGATCGCTTGGACAGTTCCTTGGCCAGCTTGACCCGCTGCGCTTCGCCGCCGGACAGGGTGGTCGCCTGCTGGCCGACCTTCACATAGCCGAGGCCGACTTCATAGAGCATCGCCATCTTGTCGCGGATTGGCGGCACCGCCTTGAAAAAGCTGACCGCATCCTCGACCGTCATGTCAAGAATATCGGTGATCGACTTGCCCTTGAACTTCACCTCGAGCGTTTCGCGATTATAGCGTTTGCCGTGGCATTCCTCGCAAGTGACATAAACGTCGGGCAGGAAGTGCATCTCGATCTTGATCAGCCCGTCGCCGCGGCATACTTCGCAGCGACCGCCCTTGACGTTAAAGCTGAACCGGCCGGGTTTATAGCCGCGCACCAGTGCTTCGGGGAGGCCGGCAAACCAGTCGCGAATGTTGGTGAAGGCGCCGGTATAAGTGGCCGGGTTTGAACGCGGGGTGCGGCCAATCGGTGACTGGTCGATATCGATGATCTTGTCGCAATATTGCAGCCCGGTGATCTTGTCATGCTTGCCGGCAATCACCCGCGCGCCATTGAGCGTCCGCGCCGCCGCTGCGTAGAGCGTGTCGATGGTCAGCGAGCTTTTGCCCGAACCCGACAGGCCGGTGACGCAGGTGAAAGTGCCGAGCGGGAAGGATGCTGTGACATTTTGCAGATTGTTGGCGGTGGCGCCATGCACGATCAGCTTCTTGCCATTGCCCTTGCGCCTTTTGGTAGGCACTTCGATCTTCCGGGTGCCGTTGAGATAGGCAGCGGTCAGCGATCTTTTCGATTTCAATATCTGCTTGAGCGTGCCTTCGGCAACGACCTCGCCACCATGGACACCGGCGCCCGGTCCCATGTCGACCACCCAGTCCGCAGTGCGGATCGCATCTTCGTCATGCTCGACGACGATCACGGTGTTGCCAAGATCGCGCAGCCGTTTGAGCGTGGTCAGCAAGCGGTCATTGTCTCGCTGGTGCAGGCCGATACTGGGTTCGTCGAGCACATAGAGCACGCCGCTCAGGCCCGAGCCGATCTGACTGGCGAGACGGATGCGCTGGCTCTCGCCGCCCGAGAGCGTACCGCTGGTCCGGTCGAGATTGAGATAGTCGAGACCAACATTGTTGAGGAATCCGAGCCGCGCGATAATTTCCTTGAGGATCGGTTCGGCAATCTGGCTCTGCGTCTTGTCCAGTTTTGCGCCCAAAGCCTCGAAAAATTCTAGCGCATCGCCGACGCTGCGCCGGGTGGAGATTGAAATATCCTCGCCGGCGATCTTGACCGCCAGCGCTTCCGGCTTGAGCCGCGCACCGTGACAGGTTTCGCAGGGAGCAGCGGCCTGAAACTTGGCCAGCTCTTCCTGCATCCAGGCGCTTTCGGTCTGCAACATGCGGCGCTTGAGATTGCCGACGACGCCCTCGAAAGCCTTTTTCACTTCATAGGATTTGCGCCCGTCCTGGAACCGCAGGGTTATCGGCAGGCCCTGGGTGCCGTTGAGGATGACATCCTGATGATGCTCGCTCAGTTCATTCCACGGGGTTTCCAGATCAAATTCGAAATGCCGGGCGATACTGCCCAATACCTGCATATAATAAGGCGAGGGCGGATTTGATTTTGCCCAGGGCACGATCGCGCCCTTCTTAATGCTCAGCTCCGGATTGGGCACGATCAGCTGGGTGTCAAAATGGAGTTTCTCGCCGAGCCCGTCGCAGGACGGACAAGCGCCTTGCGGGGCGTTGAACGAGAATAGCCGCGGGGCGATTTCCTCGATGGTGAAGCCGCTGACCGGGCAGGCAAAGCGTTCGGAAAAGACAATCCGGTTCGGTGGCAGGCCGGTGCCCTTCATCTTGCCTTGCGGGGTGTCCGGATTTTTTCCGTTTGCCTCGATCGACGTCGAGAGGCGTGTCTCGACTTCGCTCGACACGAACGGGGTTTGTGTTTCTGCAACGCCTTCACCCGCCGTTTGTGCTGGGCTTGTCGACACCCGATTGGCAAGCACCAGAGCCTCCTCGACCGTGCCATCGGCCAGATCGACAAAAGCCAGCCCGTCGGCGAGCCGCAGCGCGGTTTCGAAACTGTCGGCGAGCCTTTGTTCCATGCCTTCGCGCACCACCAGCCGGTCGACGACCACCTCGATGTCATGCTTGACCTTCTTGTCGAGCTTGGGCGTTTCCTCGATATCGTAAAATTCGCCATCGACCCGGACGCGGGTGAAACCGGCGCTCTGCCACTCGAGCAATTCCTTGCGATATTCACCCTTCCGCCCGCGCACCACCGGGGCGAGCAGGAAGAAGCGGGTTTTCTCGGGCAAGGTCATCACCCGGTCGACCATCTGTGACACGGTCTGCGCGGTGATCGGCAGGCCGGTCGCGGGCGAATAAGGCACCCCGGCGCGCGCCCAGAGCAGGCGCATATAGTCATAAATCTCGGTCACCGTCGCGACGGTCGATCGCGGGTTGCGGCTGGTGGTCTTCTGCTCGATCGAGATCGCCGGCGACAGGCCCTCGATATGCTCGACATCAGGCTTCTGCATCATCTCCAGAAATTGCCGGGCATAGGCGCTAAGCGATTCGACATAGCGCCGCTGCCCTTCGGCATAGATGGTGTCAAAGGCGAGCGAGGATTTGCCGGAGCCGGACAGGCCGGTGATGACGATCAGCTTCTCGCGCGGTAGCTCGATATCGACGCCCTTGAGATTATGCTCGCGGGCGCCTTTTACTTTAATGTGGGTTAAACTCATGCGCGTGCTTTGCCGAAGATGCCGGAGAGAGTCCAGCGGGTCGAAAGGACAGGGTGGTCTGCGCTATATGTTCGATGTTTGTTCTTTTTACAAGTCCGGAATCGCCAATGCCTCGGAAAACGGAAAATAGTGACAGATTATTTTGCTGTTTTGCTATTTGTTGCGACCGATTGTTTTAAAAACTGCCCGATACCGGTCAAAAAAACCAACCATCTCCGGCGACCGCTTGCTCTTCATGTCGCAGAAGAATTTGCGGTTCCATCCCTTCGCAGTGCCTAAGTGGATCATTGCATAGACATAGGCGAGTAACCCGGCGGAGAAGGCGAAGGCTGCGCCGATGCCCGCCGCCGCCCACATGACCGCCGCGAGCAACGGGTAGGCCAGCACCGGAAAACTGATCGCCTTGCGATAGTTGAAGATCGCCTTGCTCTCTCTGGTCGGCAGACCGAATTTCCCGACCAGCGTCGAGGTGAAGGGCAGGCGGTTGTGGATTATGGCTGTCGGTATCTTGACCCACCAGGGGACGGGCGCGAGCAATATCGTGCCGAGCGCGAGCAGTTCGAAAAACGGGTAGCGGATCACCAGCAGCGCCAGCACCTTATAGTCATGATATTGTTTCGCGGTATGGGCGATCAGATCTCCGACGCCTTCCACTGCGTAACGGCCTTTTTCGCGGAAGCGGAAGACATTGTTGGGGAACATATAATATTTCATTAGCCCCTTGATGCCGGGCGTATCGCTGCGCCTGGGCCGGATCTCGAGCAGCCTGGCGACTTCGTCGGTATAGGTGCCATACCATACCAGATGGTCGGTCTTTTTCTCGGGCCGGTTGGCATAATAGGTTGCGTTATAGTCGCTGATCCGCTGGTCGATATTGGCGTTGATGCGCTCGCGAAATGCCGGTTCTGTGATCATCCGGTGGACCAGCAGGCATTGCATCTCGCTGATATTGTTGAGCCCGCCGGTGAACGGGCGGGTAAAGCCGATGGTGTAGATATTCTGCAACTGCGGTGACACCACACCCATGAACTGTTCGCGGGTTTTATAGGCGAACGCGGCGGGTTCTCCCCCACCACTGCCATCGCCATATAGCCGAATTTCGGGAATCGCCGGTTCTTCCTGATCGCCGTCGATGATCATATCAAAGGCCGCACTTTCGCCGTCTTCGCTGATCAGCTTCGCTTCATGATCAATGGTGGCTGCGGTCTTGTTCCACAATTTGACATGGCCGTGCTCAAGAAAGAAGGGCAGGTCGTTGATCAGATAGCCGTCGCTGATTTTCTGCTCCAGCGTCTCCTCGCAATAGAGCTTGTAGACATCGATCGGCCAATATTTGATCGCGATATGGCCATTTTCGACCGGCGCCTTGGCCTTGAAAAAGCTGCGGATATCCTTGTGCGGCCGGATGCTTTTGAGATGGCGCACGCCGAGGCTGTTGCGGTCAAAAATCTTGGCAAAGCGATGATGGATCAGGCCGTGGATATAGCCGCCATCGATGAAGGCGCGATAGCTCCATTTGCTGATTTCTGAGAAATTGTGACATTCCAGCTGATCCAGCGGCACAAAGCGCGGGCCATCGTCGAACGGCGAGAAGGTCGCGAACATCTTGTCGAGCATGATGAAGCCATTGGTCACCAGATGCACTTTCGCGCCATAAGCGACCAGCTTGGCGATCAGCAGATTGGCGCTGTCGCCGGTGGAGGTAATCGCCACGCTCTTGCCGGCGAAACTTGCGTCGATGGTGAGTTGCTTCAAATTGGCGTTCATTTTCCGCCGGAAAGCGGTGGCGACGACGACATGCCTGGTGCGAAATTGCTCGCCGCTCTCGAGATGGACGATGCTGTGTTCGGGGTGATTGTCGATACTGCCGACGCGTCCGTGGTGGATGCGGTCGGCATAGCGCGCCGCATATTTCTTGTGGACCGCGTAAAATTCACGGGCGGTTGGGAAATTGTCCTGGAAATCCTCGCCTTGCTCTTTCAGCATCTCGACCAGCTCGAACGAATAGATACTGCTCTGCAACGAGCTTACCAGATCGAAATCCAGCGCATCGGCGGCTTCCAGCTGCTGCCAGATCGGGGTCATTTCCGACACCATCAGCCAGCGGATGCCGCTGGCGTCCAGTTCGCGAATCAGCGGCATGGTCGAAAAGCCGCCGCCGACGATCAGAACATCAATTTCATGCGCTTCCACCATTGTCGCCCCCTGTTGCGATCCGCCGCTCCTGCCTTTGGTAACCGGTCGCGGCATCAAAACCAACGGTCTTTTGGCAGCATGTGTGACTGGCGTTCAGGCAGGCTTCCGGGCGGGTGCACAAAATGCAACGGACTTGCTTTTTCATCGACGGTCAATTGCCGTTGGTCGAAGGAAATCCGGAGCGGCCCGCCGATATGCTATCCAGTCGGCAGCTGAGTGAAGATCCTGAATAGCATATGGCTATCGGGTCGCATCGAAGCTCGAACATGGGGGATGGTGTCAGGATGCGGATATGCAAAATGCTCGACCGGGATTTATTGCCTACCGCATGGGCAAGCTCCGATTCCCGGGAAAGCAGGTCTCGCGCCCGCCCCCTATTGGGCGCGGTCCTTGCAACGCTGCTGGTGCCATCCCCTTTGCTTGCTCCCGCTCAGGCGCAACCGGTGGCGAGCCCCGTCGCCCAGCCCGCTCCGGCCTGTGCCACCGACGATCACCGGGCTTTCGATTTCTGGATCGGCGTCTGGGACGTGACTGCGGCGGGGCAGGATCAGCCCAGCGCAGTAAACCGCATATCGCGCGAACATGCCGGCTGCGTCCTCCGTGAGGATTATAGCACCAAAGGCGGTTATACCGGCATGAGCATGAGCTTCTATGATGCTGCGCAGAAAAAATGGCACCAGAGCTGGATGGGGGCGGATGGCTCGGCGCTGTTTATCGCAGGCGGACCGAATGATCAGGGCGAAATGGTGCTCAGCAACCGCAACACGCCTTATTATCAGGAAGGCATGGCGATCAACCGGATCACCTGGACACCCAGGGCGGACGGCAGCGTGCGACAGCATTGGCAGACGTCATCTGATGATGGCGCAAGCTGGTCGACCATATTTGACGGGCTTTATGTCAGGCAGGCGACCGACTGACCGGACAGCACGCCGCCTGACGATCGCGACGATGTCTGTTGAAACTTTGTCTCGATGGCGATAGAATTGCAGGCGGGGGTCCTCAGTGAAAGGACTGGATATGTTGCAACGAAAAATATTCTTCATCAGCGCGCTATGGGCAGGCTTGTTTTTCAATGGCACCGCGATGGCGCAAGAAACCAACGCGGACTGTGACGGTGCCAAACAATATCTGGCTGATCAATATAGCCGGTCTGATCCTGAAAATAATGAAAAATATTACAAAATCTGGTCGAGTGCGCAATGTGTGAACTACCGGAAAAAAGCTGAATTATCGGTTGATTCTGCCATCGCAGCGAATGAGCAGTTTATCAGAAGTCTGAGCCAGGATTATGACGCGCGATTGGCAACAATCCCTGCAATCTGCAAGCCGATTGTCGAAAAACGGTGGTCCGAAGCTTCCGAGAAATTCAGATCAGAGCAAAAAAAGCCCGAACTTCTGACCTCGTGCATCCGCAACCAATCCCATGCGCTGCGCGCAGAATATTTGAATCGCCTGAACGAAGAGTCAGAAGCGCAATTTCTTGAAAAGCAGCGGCTGAACATTGAGCAGATTGCCGCAGACAAAAAGGCTGATGCCGAGCGCAAGGCCGCTTATGAAATGAAAATGGACGAATGGCGCGATGCAGTGAGTCGCTGCAAGGCCGGTGAAATCCAATATTGCTCGCCTGGCTATTGAGGCAATGAAGGCCTGCATCGAGTCCGGTGGCTATTTTATTCGGCCATCAAATCCCTGACAAAGCCGATCAGGCCGGTTTGCCGTGACCGCCGCATCCGTTCGGTCGCGAGAATCTGCTTCACCTTGGCAAAGCAGGCGTCGAGATCGTCGTTGATCAGGACATAGTCATAGCCGTCCCAATGGCTGATCTCGCTGGCGGCACGCTGCATCCGGCTCTCGATGATTTCGGGTGCATCGGTGTTGCGGCTTTCCAGCCTGTTGCGCAATTCGTCGAGCGAGGGCGGCAGGATGAAGACCCTCACGACATCCTGGCCAGCGCGCTGGTATAATTGCTGCGTGCCCTGCCAGTCGATGTCGAACAGCACATCCTGTCCGTCTTCCAGGCTCTGATTCACCGGTATGGCTGGCGTGCCGTAGCGGTTGCCGAAAACCGTGGCATATTCCAGGAAGCTGTGATCGGCGACCATTTCTTCAAACTGGTCTCCGCTGACAAAATAATAATCTCTGCCATGTTCCTCGCCGGGACGTTTTGTCCGCGTGGTGACAGAGACCGACATGGCAATCTCCCGATCCGCTTTCAGCAACATATGCGCCAGCGTCGACTTGCCAGCGCCCGAGGGAGATGACAGCACGAACAGCAGACCCCTGCGGTTCAACTCGCGGTGATCATTGTCGATATTCTGGGAAGATATATTCTCGGCCATAGCGGCTATTGGCCGAGAAGGGCGCTCGGCGTCAAGATGCTTGTCGCGATGTTTTTCTATCTGGCTTGCTTGTAATCATGCTGATGACAGTCTGGTAAAATCCGGCTATCCCAAGATCATGATCCAGGGACGTGTCAGCACTATATTCTACGCGATCGGCATTACCATCATGGTTGGCTGGCTGTTTTACGTCGGCAAGGACATCATCCTGCCGATCGTGACCGCCGTGATATTGCTGCAGATTCTCTATGCCGCCAGCGCCACCGTCGCCCGTATTCCGGGACTGGGCCAAACGCCGCTGTGGTTGCGCGCGACGCTCGCCCTGATCGGGGTATTGGCCCTGCTTTTTGCGATGACCCGGATGCTGGTGGCCAGCTTGCAGAATCTCGTGCCCTCGCTGCCCGTCTATCAGCGCAATCTGGAAAATCTGTTTGCAGCATGGTTCCCCTCCCCGGTAAATGATGGGATCGGCCGGCCGGAGATATCCGAACTGATGGCATCGCCGGCGGCGATATTTGACCGGGGCACGGAAGCGGTGGCCAAGGCGATCAGCGAATTTGCGACGAGATTTTTTACCGAGATCGATATCGCCGCGCTTGCCCAGTCGCTATTGTCATCGCTGACCAGTTTTGGCGGCTTTGTCTTCATCACCATATTATATGCCTCCTTCCTGCTCAGCGAGATCACCGGCTTTCCGGAAAAGGTGCGCCGGGCCTTTGGTTCGGACAGTGATTCCACCGACACGTTGAACATGATCACCCGGATCAACCATGATATCGGCAGCTATCTGGCGACCAAGACGCTGATCAATATCATTCTCGGCGTTATCTGCTGGATCATATTGCTGGCGTTGGGCGTGGAATATGCCGCGCTGTGGGCGATCATCATCGGCCTGCTTAACTATATCCCCTATATCGGTTCTTTTGTCGGTGTCGCCTTTCCGGCGCTTTTTGCCGTGGCCCAGTTCGGCAATCTGACGATTCCGTTGATCGCCACCGGCCTGATGACAACGGCGCAGGTGATCATCGGCAATGTTATCGAACCAAAGATGCTGAGCAAGTCGGTCAATCTCAGTCCGATGGTGGTGCTGGTTTCGCTGGCGATCTGGAGCAGTCTGTGGGGCATCCCCGGCGCGATATTGGCGGTACCCTTCACGACCATATTGATGATCGTGCTGGCGCGGCGACCCGGCACAAGGCCGATTGCGGCGCTGCTCTCGAGCGATGGCAATATTTAGGATTGCGGCCCTAGCTGGGGGTTAGCGGCGGTTTCATGAAGAACGCGGCAATCATTCCGGCGACCAACAAGCCGATCGCGATGGCAAAGGCGATATCATAGCTGCCGGTGGCCTCGAAAATATAGCCGGCCCCGGCCGGTGCCGCCGCAGCAAAAGGCAGCATGACCGGCGCCAGCACCGAATTTATGATCGGGAAAGCGCGCTCGCCGTAATAATTTCCCGTCACCACCGGCCCGAGTACGAGCAATCCGCCATAGCCTGCGCCAAATAACATGCCCATGGCAGAGAGCAGCAGGATACCATGGCCGAGCCAGAAGCCCGCCATGCCGAAAGCCATCAGGAAAATGAACCCGAATACCGCCCAGCGCAACTCGAACTGGTCGCCCAGCCAGCCGGCCGGAATGCGCGCCAGGCCGCTGCCCAATATCGCCAGCCCGAGGATGGAAGCGGCTTCAAGGCTGGAGAGTCCGTTGTCGGTGAGATGCAATATCCCGTGGTTGAGCAGGAAAAAGAAAGTGCCCAAATAGCCAAGCGTGATCAGCATGACGAGATAGAGTGTCGGCGTCCGGATGATCTGTTTCATCGTCCAGTCATGGTCGGTCCGATGGGTTTTGGGCCGCAAACCTCTGGCTAGCGGATCCCGTGCCGCCAGGCCCGGATCGACATTGTCGGGAAACTGACCGATATCCTGCGGCCGGTTGATGACAAATTGCGCGGCGATCAGGGCGATGATCACCATGGCAGCGGCAATCAGCCAGGCGGCGCGCCAGCTGTCGAACTGGTCCATCATGGTCGCCAGTATCGGTTGCGCCAGGGCACCACCCAAAGCGCCACCAGTCATGACAATACCGATGGTGGTTGACCGTTTTATATTGAACCAGCTGATCATTGCGGTTTGCGAGCAGATCGGGCCGGTCAGAGCGAAGGACAGGCCCATGACGCCGCCCCAGATCATGATCCACTGCCAGATCTCGGTAACGACGGAAACCAGCAACAGCAGTCCGGAAAGCATGACCAGCAGCCCGATGGTGACTGTCCGGCGGACGCCATATCGACTGAGCAGAAAGCCGGTCAGCGGATAGGCCAGGCCCAGCATCATCAGGGCGATCGACTGCGCCAGCGAAGCCGTGCCGCGGTTCCAGTCCATCGTCTCGACCATGACCGGGAAGACCACCGAATAAGCGAAATAGACAAAGCCGGAAGCAGCGAACTGGATGAAGAAGAACAGGCTGACATTGTTCCAGCCATAGAATTTGCGGGGCGATTGCCCGGATTGTGCGGTGGTCGCCAATATGCTCTCCTCGACCGCTTCATATCGACGGCTTTTGCCCATCTTACAGCAATGTCAGTTGCAATCAATATTGCAATTGAGGCTATAGATCTTGCTCAGCGAAATTTGGGCTGTGAGGAATTACCGGTGGTTTGCGGAGGGGCTGGAAACAATGCCTTGAATGCGGAATCTGGTCCAAAGTTCGTCAAAGTTCGGGCCAATGAGGCGCTATTTTGCGTCATGTTGGATGGATTGTTGCGGATGTAGGAAATTTTGTTTCGAACGGTCGGGTGGCAAGGGGATGGCTATATCAACGCGATCTCAATTTAGTGTATTTAGTAAACTGTCGCGGTGATTCCATCGACCGCTATCGCGAAGCAACCATTTCCTATGGCTATGAAGGCGATTCTATCATCAACTCGATGGCCGATATAGCCTTGATGATTGTCGGTTTCTTTCTCGCCTCACGCCTGCCCTGGAAGGCGACGCTGGCGATTGCCGTGATCTTCGAGCTTTTTACCGGCTATATGATCCGCGACAATCTCGCGCTCAATATCCTGATGCTCACGGTTCCGATCGAAGCGGTGAAGGATTGGCAGGCGGCGGGTACCGGCTATTGGCTAACCGGGAAGACGTAAAACCGGCTCTGATGCGGGCTCGTCCTTTTCCGGCACCGGGCGGCCTTCTATCTCGATAACCGCTTCGGATGCGGGAAGCATCTCTGCTTCTTTCTTATCATCATAGATTTTCTTCGCGATCAGCGCTCCTCCGACCAGCAGCGCGCCGGGGACGGACCGGGTCGCGATACGGGCGGCGATCATGCCGAGGCCGAAGTTGCGCAAGCCATTACCCTTTGAATGTTTGCGCGCTTCGTAACCTATGAGAGTCGTGAATATGTTTCTGACTATCGACATGTTGTTCGTGTTCCCGGATCAGCCATTGTTGCCGACCATATTCTCAGGTCTAACATGGGTATCATAGGTTTCTGCGTCAACCAGCCCCAGTTCCAGCGCCGCTGCGCGCAGGGTCTGGCCGGTTGCGTGGGCGTGTTTGGCAATCGCTGCAGCCTTGTCGTAGCCGATCACCGGGGCAAGGGCGGTGACGAGCATTAACGAATTGTCGACCAGCTGCTTGATTCGCGCTTCATTCGCTTCCAAGCCTTCCACGCAGCGTTCGGCAAAACTGGACATGCCGATCGAGATGATCTCGATCGAGCGCAGTACATTGGCGGCGATCAGCGGCTTGAACACATTGAGTTCGAGATGCCCCTGCAGCCCGCCGACGGTCACCGCCTGGTGATTGCCGATGACTTGCGCTGCAACCATGGTCAGCATCTCGCACTGGGTCGGATTGACCTTGCCCGGCATAATCGAGCTGCCCGGTTCGTTGGTCGGCAGGGTGAGCTCGCCGAGGCCGGATCGCGGGCCGGAACCGAGCAGGCGGATATCATTGGCGATTTTGGTCAGCGACACTGCCAGCGTGTTGAGCGCGCCGGACAATTCGACCATCGTGTCATGCGCCGCAAGCTCGGCGAATTTGTTCGGGGCGGAGGTGAATTTCAGGCCGGTAATCTTGGAAATTTCCTTGGCGATATTCTCGCCAAAATTTTCCGGTGCGTTGAGACCGGTGCCCACTGCTGTTCCGCCTTGCGCCAATTGCAGCAATCGGGGCAGGACCGTCTCGACCCGGTCGCGCGCAGCGACCAGTTGCGCCGCATAGCCGGAAAATTCCTGTCCCAGGGTCAGCGGCGTTGCGTCCTGCAAATGGGTGCGGCCGATTTTGACGATAGACTTCCACTGCTGGGCCTTGTCCGCCAGCGCGTCGTGCAATTGTTCCAGCGCCGGGAACAGTTCGACTTCCAGCGCTCGCGCCGCAGCGACATGCATCGCCGTTGGGAAGCTGTCGTTCGAAGACTGTCCGCGATTGACATGGTCATTGGGATGGACCGGATATTTGCCGCCACGGGTCCCGTATATCGCCTCGTTGGCGACACCGGCGATCACTTCATTGACGTTCATGTTCGACTGGGTTCCCGATCCGGTCTGCCAGATGGTCAAGGGAAACTGATTATCATATTCGCCGGTGCGCACGGCATTGGCGGCTTTTTCAATCGCCGCGGCAATTTCCGGTTCGAGGCCATGGATGCCGTTGACCCGCGCCGCTGCCTGTTTGACGGCGGCCAGCGCGTGGATCAGCCGGATCGGCATACGTTCCTGACGCGGAAAGGGGAAGTTCTCGATACTGCGTTGTGTCTGGGCGCCCCAATAGGCATCGGCCGGCACTTCTATTTCGCCAAGGGAGTCGGTTTCGGTGCGGGTCCCGCTCACTTTTTCTTGCCGAAGTCCACCGTTACCACGTTGGAGCCGTCATCAACCGGTTCGACCGCTTCCGTCTCGCCGTCATTTTCCGCCGGGTCGTGGCCGTTTATTTCGCCTTCGACCTCGTCGACCTGGAATTGCAGCGCAAAGTCCACCGCCGGATCGACGAAGGAGGTGATCGCCGCGAACGGGATATGCAGCATCGAGCTGATCTGGTTGAAGCTCAGTCCGACCTCGAACCGGTCTTTATCGACCTTCAGGTCCCAATAGCGGTTCTGGATGACAATCGTCATCTCGTCCGGAAATCTTGCGATCAGATGATCGGGGATATCGACGCCGGGCGCGCGGGTCTTGAAAGTGATGTAGAAATGATGCTCGCCAGGCAGGCCGCCCTTGACGACTTCTCCCAGCACCCGGCCGACAACCGCGCGCAGGGCCTCCTGCACGATTTCGTCGTAAGGAATCAGGCTATCGGGGGCATCATCACTCATTTGCACTAGGTGGCGTGAAGCGGGCATCGGGTCAAGGGCGTAAAATGAATTTCGCATTGACCAAAGGCCGCGAAATTCTTGCCTGATTTGTTCAAGCCATTATAGGCCTGTTGCATGAGAACAGCGATAATCGAACGAAATACCAAGGAAACCGAGATTTTTGTCGAGTTGAACCTCGACGGAACCGGTCAATATGACGTGTCTACCGGTATCGGTTTTCTCGATCATATGATCGAACAATTTTCGCGTCACTCGCTGATTGACCTGAAATTGCGGATCAAGGGCGATCTTCACGTCGACCAGCATCATACCACAGAAGACAGCGCCATTGCGCTGGGTCAGGCGATCAATCGGGCGCTTGGCGCCAAGGCCGGGATCGTGCGTTATGGCAGTGCCTATTCGCCGATGGATGAGACATTGAGCCGCGTCGCGCTCGATATCTCCGGCCGGCCCTATTTCGTCTGGAACGCCGGCTTCACTCAGGAACGGCTCGGCGAGATGGATACCGAATTGTTCAAACACTGGTTCCACAGCGTCGCCGATGCCGCGGGAATCACTCTGCATATCGAATTGCTCTATGGTGAAAATAATCACCATGTCGCGGAAAGCATCTTCAAGGGTTTCGCCCGGGCGATACGTCAGGCGGTCGAGCGCGACCCACGCAAGGGCGATGCGATTCCCTCGACCAAGGGGCAATTGGGTGGCTGAGACAATTGCGCTGATCGACTTTGGCGCCGGTAATCTGCACAGTGTCCACAACGCATTGATGGCCGCAGGGGCCGGCGATGTGGCGGTAACCGCCGACCCGGAAATGGTGGCGCGGGCGGACCGGATCATATTGCCCGGCGTTGGTGCCTTTGGTGCCTGCCGCGATGCGTTATTTGCGATCGACGGTATGATCAATGCGCTGGAACAGCGAGTCCGGAAGGATGGCGTGCCGTTTCTCGGCATTTGTGTCGGGATGCAGATGCTGGCTAACAAGGGTATTGAATTTGGCGCGCATGACGGCCTCGGCTGGATCGACGGCACGGTAAAGGCGATCGAACCGGCCTCTGCGGCGATAAAGATCCCGCATATGGGCTGGAATGACGTGACCCCGACCGAGGGGCATGATCTGCTCGCGCCCGGCGAGGCTTATTATCTGCACGGCTATCATTTTGACGCCGCGAACGAAGCGGACATATTGGCGAAGACCAGTCACGGCGTTCCGCTCGTGTCGGCCGTTGGCCGCGACAATATTGTCGGCGTGCAATTTCATCCCGAGAAAAGTCAGGCTTATGGACTGGCCTTTCTGGGCCGTTTTCTGGAGTGGAAACCATGACCATGCTGAATACCGTTCGTCCTGAGCTTGTCGAAGGACATTTCTCGTTCGATAGGCGTGGTTCGACAAGCTCACCACTAGCGGAATTTTTGAAATGATCGTATTTCCTGCCATTGACCTCAAATCGGGCCAGGTCGTGCGCCTTGCCGAAGGCGATATGGACCGCGCCACCGTTTACGGCGACAATCCGGCGGAGCAGGCCGGCCTGTTTGCCGCTGCCGGCGCCGAGCATATCCATGTCGTCGATCTCGATGGTGCCTTTGCCGGATCGCCGCAAAATGCGGAAGCGGTAGAGGCGATCATCGCCAGCTTCCCCGGCTATGTGCAGCTGGGCGGCGGCATCCGCAATCGCGAAACGGTCGAACGCTGGTTTGAACTGGGTGTCGCCCGGCTGGTGATCGGCACGGCGGCGCTCAAGGACCCGGATTTCGTCAAGGATATGGCAAAGGAATATGAAGGCGGCATCGTCGTCGCGGTCGACGCACGCGACGGCATGGTTGCGACCGAGGGCTGGGCCGATGTGTCAGACGTCAGCGTCCGCGATCTTGCGCGCCGCTTTGAAGATGCCGGTGTCGCCTCGATCCTGTTCACCGATGTCGGCCGCGACGGCATGCTCACTGGCTGCAATGTCGAAGCCACGGTCGATCTGGCGCGGGGCGTCGATATTCCGGTGATCGCCAGCGGCGGGGTCAAGGGACTGGACGACATTCATATGCTTAGCCTCTATGCCAAGGATGGCGTCGAAGGCGTGATCACCGGCCGGGCGCTTTATGATGGCCGGCTTGATCTGGCGACCGCGATTGCGATGGCCAATCGTGGTTGAGCGGTTATCGATGTTGTCGTCCCAGCGAAGGCTGGGACCCGAAGCAAATTTGCGCTTCTCAGAAACATTGGGTTGGACCCCAGCTTTCGCTGGGGTGACGGCGTCATGACCGTCCGTATCCGCGTCATACCCTGTCTCGATGTCGCCAATGGCCGGGTGGTCAAGGGCGTCAATTTCGTTGATCTGCAGGATGCCGGTGATCCGGTCGAGCAGGCGCAAGCCTATGATGCGGCCGGCGCCGACGAGCTCTGCTTTCTCGACATCACCGCATCCCATGAAAATCGCGATACGATCATCGATGTCGTCCGGCGCACCGCCGAAGTCTGCTTCATGCCGGTGACCGTCGGCGGCGGCGTGCGCACCGCCGATGATGCGCGGGCGCTGCTGATGGCCGGGGCTGACAAGGTCGCGGTGAACAGCGCGGCGGTGACGCGGCCCGAAGTGATCAGCGATATCGCCACCCGCTTCGGCAGCCAGTGCATGGTGGCCTCGATCGACGCGCGTCGCGTGGCTGACGGGCGCTGGGAAATTTTCACCCATGGTGGTCGCACCCCGACCGGCATTGATGCGCTGGAACATGCCCTGCGCATGGCCGATCTGGGGGCAGGGGAGCTGCTGGTGACGTCGATGGACCGCGACGGCACCCGTGACGGCTATGATCTGGAGCTGGTTCGGACGATCGCCGATGCGGTCTCGATACCGGTCGTGGCGAGTGGCGGCGTCGGCAATCTTGATCATCTGGTCGAAGGGGTGACAAAAGGGCATGCCAATGCGGTGCTCGCTGCCTCGATTTTCCACTTTGGCGAACATAGCGTAGCCGACGCCCATGCCGCGCTGCGCGCTGCGGGGCTTCCGGCCCGGGCCTGATCCCGGCCACAACCGTAAAAATTCCCGGAATCCAGCCCCGCGACCGATGGTTAATGTCGGTTTACCTTACATCTTCCGGATTTCTGAAATGCGGTTAACTATTCTGTCCGTTTGAAACGGTGCATTTCTTAGATCTGGCAGGAATTTTGCTTAACTATATCGGAATGCTCGTTGAGCATGGCAATGGAGACTGACGGTGAAACGCGTGCAATGTGCAATTCTGGCCGCCGCTGCAGCGATGGCGATCGCTGCAGGCGTTCCCGCTGACGCGGCCCAGAATTCGAATAATCATGGGGCCGTCAAGGGGTTGAGCCACTCCGGAGCGGGTAGCTCGAGGTGGGCGTCTCGCAGCACGCCCGCGACGCCGAAAGCATCCACCGGCCGATCTAGCCCTGCGGGCGGATCGTCCAGCGATAGAAGGCGGGTTCCCGAACCGTCCAACCTGTTGATGCTCGGGCTGGGCGTGGTCGGTCTGATTATTGGCCGCATGACGGCCAGGCGTCGCAAGAAAACCTGAATTTCGCGATTCCAGCGCGGGATCTGGCGGCCCTTTTTAATGGGTTGGCCAAACTTGTGCCGCTAGGGCTTGACGAACAGGCGATCCGTCGCTCAAACCGCCAGCAATGACCAATATTCTCAAATCTCTCGAGCACACGATTTTGGCGCGACGCGAAGCGGAGCCTGAAACAAGCTATGTCGCCAGCCTGCGGGGCAAAGGCCGCGCCAAAATGGCCGAAAAACTGGGCGAGGAGGCGATCGAAGCGGTGATCGCTGCGGTCCAGGACGACAAGGTGGCAATGACCGGAGAGGCCGCCGACCTGCTGTTTCATCTGATGGTGCTGCTCGCCGACATGGACCTGTCGCTGGATGACGTGGTCGCCGAACTGGCCCGTCGCGAGGGCCTGTCCGGACTAGAGGAAAAAGCGGCAAGAGGAGCAAGCTGATGGCGATCGATCCGACCCAGCCTTATGATGATGATAATATTTTCGCGAAAATCCTGCGCGGCGAAATTCCGAACAAGACGGTCTATGAGGACGAGTGGGTGCTTGCCTTTCACGACATCAATCCGCAGGCCCCCGACCATATATTGGTGATTCCGAAGGGCCGCTATGTCAGCTGGGATGATTTCTCGGCATCGGCAAGCGAGGCTGAAATCGCCGGATTTGTCCACGCTGTCGGTCATGTCGCACGCGAAGCCGGGATGGTCGAGCCCGGTTATCGGCTGCTCGCCAATGTGGGCAAGCATGGCCATCAGGAAGTGGCCCATCTGCACGTCCATATTTTTGCCGGAAAACCGCTTGGCCCGATGTTGATGCGCAGCTAGTAACAGGTGTAACAAAGCCGCAACCGGCTCGAGATAACGGGGAGAATGATATATGGCAGGTGCAGCAATACCCAAAGGCGAGGGTTGGTCCTCGCGAACGGCGTTCGTACTGGCCGCGATCGGCTCGGCCGTCGGCTTGGGCAATCTGGTTCGCTTTCCCGCCGAAGCCGGTGCGAACGGCGGCGGCGCCTTTGTCATATTCTATATTTTCTGCGTCTTGTTAATTGGCCTGCCAATCCTGCTCTCGGAAACCCTGATCGGGCGTCACGGCCATAGTTCGGCCATCGAAAGCATGAAGAAGGTGGCCATAGAATCCCGCGCGTCGGGCTGGTGGTCGGTGGCTGCCGGTATCGGGATGGTCGGCGCTTTCCTTATCCTTACGTATTATAGCGTTCTGGCAGGTTGGATCGTGCATTTCATCGGGGTTTTTGCGGGTGACGTTGCGAATGCTTTCGCATCGGGGAGCCTGACCCAAGGCGCTCTGCAGAATTCTTCGGTCGAACAGGTTCAGGGCTTGTTACCCGCTTTGCAGGCGGACAGCACCGAGATGCTGGCGATGCATGCTATCTTCATGATTCTGACGATATTTGCCGTCGGTCGCGGCGTCAGCAGCGGTATCGAGAAAGTCGCTGTCTGGTTGATGCCGATTTTCTTCGCATTGCTGATCGCGATCACCATCTACGGCGCCTTTACCGGATCGTTCGGCGCGGCCCTTTCTTTCCTGTTCGATTTCGATCCGGCGCGATTACTCGACCCGTCGGTGCAGCTATCGGCGCTCGGTCAGGCTCTGTTTTCGCTGTCTCTCGGGTCGGCGCTGATGATCACGTACGGTGCCTATGCTGCGCGGGACATAAATCTTGCGAAAACATCCGCTCAGATTGCCACGGCAGATACCTCGGTTGCCATCATCGCTGGTCTTGCGATATTTCCAATTACCTTCGCGGCGCTCGCTCCAGCCAGTTTGAATGCGATATTGGATGGCCAGGAGCAGGTTCAGGGCGGGCTCGGTCTATTGTTCGTCAATCTGCCGGTAGCTTTTCAGACGATGCCGGCGGGATCCTTGATCGGTTTGTTGTTCTTTGTAATGGTGTTTTTTGCGGCGCTGACCAGCTCGGTCGCTCTGCTGGAGGCTTCCGTTAGCTGGGCGATAGGGCGTTTCAAAAAGCCACGCTGGCTGGTTACAATCATATTGGGCGGCCTTGCTTTCTTGATCGGTGCCTGGGCGAGCTTTTCGTTCAACAGCCAGGCAGATTTCCAGCCGTTTGATTTCATGATCTTTTCCGGCCAGCCGGTGTTCGGCATTATCGACGAGCTGACCGCGAAAATATTGCTGCCCACGTCGGCGCTTCTCGTCGCGATTTTTGTCGGCTGGGTAGCGGATCGTCAGTTGATCGACAGTGAAAACGGGCTGGACGGCAATTTCCATCGGATCTGGCTTTTTCTGGTGCGCTGGCTCTGCCCGTTGGTGATCTCTGCCATCCTGCTGTTCGGCTTGTTTCCCGACCTACTGGGACAGGGATAACCGATGGCGGGTGGCAGGCCCCCGAAATGCCCGGTGTGCAGGCAAGTTGCGGTCGCAGAATTCGCCCCTTTCTGCAGCGCTGGATGCAAGGATCGCGATTTGCTGCAATGGCTGGGTGATGGTTATAAAATCCCCGGACCAGCGGTTTCGCCGGATCAGCTGGCCGATCATTTTGCCGGCGGTTCCGGCCGCGATCGAGAGGACTGAACAGCCGCAACAAATCCGCCATTTTTAGGCTGGACAAGCAGCAATCCTCCCGCCTATAGCGTCGCTTCCTAACGCCGCCAGCGCATCGCGCAGGCGCAGATGCCCGAGTAGCTCAGTTGGTAGAGCAAGCGACTGAAAATCGCTGTGTCGGTGGTTCAAATCCGCCCTCGGGCACCACTTTTCCTTAATTTTCAATGTCTCGCGGTACCGCCATCGTGTGCATATTTAATGCCCCGTTCTTAGAAGGTTAGCTCACGTCATATCGGAGTTACGGTGACCAGAGACCATTTGGCAGCGGCGATAGTGGGCCACAATGCCCATTTATCTCGACGGCCCAAAACGCTGGCACCAGATGCATTATTGGATGTGGGTGGTTTTGAGCTTCAGTTGAAGCCAAGTAGCTCGCGCTGTGCTGTCCAGCAGAGCGGTACGCTGCCGATACGCAAGATCTTGCGGCCGGTGAGATCAGCGGGCTGAGTGCCATCAATAATCGTGGAGATAATATCTGGAGCTAGTCGGCCATACGGAGGGGCCTGCATGGCGCTTCATGTGGAGTTGGTACGATCATCCCGAAAGCAGCTATCGGGCCGCCCGTGCGCGATTCGCCGACGATCTCGCCGGACGCAGGATCACTCATCCGGTACAAATCCTGCACGCCGCTGGCAGCTCGATGCGGCTCCAAAATATGGTGACGACCTGCTCGACGGACACACCGTACTGAGTTATTTCACTGAAAAATCTTGCCGACCTTGATAAGGCTGGTCTCAAGGCCGGGTGCGGTTTGGACAGGGATGATGATATTGCCATTGCATAGATTGCAGGCGCCTATAACAAAGTGGCCGAGTATCGGAGGACAATACTGGCTGAGTGAACGGCGCCACAATCAGGATGGACCGGTAACGCCAATGCCAAGTCTCTCGTTGGCCTAACTTGCTCCGCGTTCAGCCTCGCTGCGAAGGGTGATAAAGCTTTTTGGGCTTGCCAAGAGCCAAATCGGTTTTCACCCAGGTATCCTATCGAGCACCCGAATTGCAACGATTTGAAACCAGCTGAGCTGTTTCCGCGCGCCCTCAGATCATGTCACGGCGTCAAGCAACGGCGCCAAAGAATCAAGCAGCGCCATGGGCGTTTCAACGTTTGACAGCGCCGGAACAGCGTCCCGTTGCATTAGTCCGGTTGTCATGCCGATGCTTACCGCCCCCGCACCGTTCGCCATCCGCATTTCCAGCCCGGGATCGTCGCCGACCACGACAATATTCTTCGCCGCCGTTGGCCCAAAACCCATCGAACGCGCGGCAGCATCAAAGGCTATTCGGGACGGCTTGCCCAGCACCTTCGCGCGTTTGCCGGTGAGTGAGGTAATCATGACATTGATCGCAAAACTTGCGCCAATCGCACGCCCTGTCTCAGTGGCGAAGAAGGGAACATGGCTGGCAGTCGTCAGGATCGCCCCGTCCCAAATCGATTGGCAAGCAGCCTCCATGTCGGGGAATGTGAATTCGCGGAACCAGCCAGTGTAGACTGCCTCGACGCCGCTGGCCGTTTCGGTTGGCCCGATGACCGTAATGCCAGCATCTTCAAGCGGCGCGCAGACACCGGCATTGCCGAGGACACGGACACGGGTTATGCCTTGCTTCAGGAACCAGATGGCGGCGGACGAGGAAGGTGTCATCATTTCGTCATCACGAAGATCAAATCCCGCATTGCGCAGCGATGCAGCATAAGCTGCAGGAGGCCTGGCGGTGCCATTGGTGAACACGCGATACGGAATCCCGCGGGCACGCAGCGCGGCCAGCGTTTCGGTGGCAAAGGGCAGGGCTTTGTGCCCGCCACTGGCCGCATCGCCCAGAGCAATGGTGCCGTCCATATCAAAGATAAACCCGTTGGCGTTTTGAACGTGCGCAATGATCTCCGGTTTCATAGGCCGGCTCCGGAATGCAAGGCGATGCGCAGGCCGGAGCGTTCGACGATTATGTCGCGAGCAGCAGGCTGCGCAGCAAGTTGTTTGATCAGCGCCATCAAGGGCGCGACCTCGGGCTTGTAGGTTGCGCGCGAACGTCCGGCGCTCAGCATGGCATCCACCTGATCGCCGGGCATCACTGCGCGGAGAAGGAATTCTTCATCGTCCATGGTCGCCCCGAATTTCTTGCGCAGATCGGCAAATGCCGGAAAATCGGGTTCTGACATAATGACCTTGGCATGGGGGCGATCAAGTATGGCTGCCTCCACGCTCTTGTCGATGGGGTTGGTCGGCTTGCCAAATTTCCCGAGCACATAGCGGATGACCTGATCGCTGACCTGGGCATATCGCCGCTCGCCGATCACGTTGAACAGCGCCTGGCTCATGACCATTTGCGGGAAAGGCGTGACCATGATCGGATAGCCGAGTTCTGCGCGCACCTGTTCGGTTTCGGCAATCACGTCGGCGAGGCGGTGACCAAGGCCAAGTTCTTCCAGCTGCCGCTTGGTCGTTGTCATCACGCCCCCGGCAATCTGGTGGCGCAGAAAGCTGGCGTCAAATCCTTGCGGCGCTCCGGGAGGCAATCCTTCGGCACGGGCGACACGCTGCCAATAATCGGAGAGTTGGGCGAGCACATCGCGGTCAATCGCAACGTCATGGCCCGCTTCAACAAGGTTGGCGACCATCCGTTCCGCGTTGGGTAGAGATGAACCGTCACCCGCAGGTCCAATGCCAACATGGATCGCCGAGATACCGAGACTGGCCGCCTCCAGGCTGGACATCTCGCCGAGGCCAAGCGTGTTATGCGCGTGAATTTCCAATGGCCGCTCGCCGATCACGGCCTTGACTGCCGGAGCCAACGTGCGGACACGGTCGATCGACATCAGGCCGCTGGGGTCTTTCAGGTAGAAGAGGTCAATATCGGGACTCGCCATCAACGCCTTGGCAAAATTGGCGTAAAAGGCGTCGTCATGAACATCGGACTGTTCCCCGTCAGCACCTGTGGCACAAATTTGATGTTGTAAGTTAAGGAGGATTTGGGTCTCGTCGTAGTGACGAAGGAACGAAGATGAGACCCAAATCC
>Ga0209390_10000328_pt1 | contig 90511 bp, 77 predicted proteins | sample BON01_FD_187212 | JGI IMG/M metagenome (GOLD analysis project Ga0209390, IMG submission 187212) | Freshwater microbial communities from Lake Bonney liftoff mats and glacier meltwater in Antarctica - BON-01 (SPAdes) (version 2) | ecosystem: Environmental > Aquatic > Freshwater > Ice > Glacier... | reverse complement strand
TACTCACGCTCACAATCGCCAAGTCCGCAGCCCGACAAAAACCCACCATCGCCAAAACCTCCAAGCGGGCAATCCCAGATGAGTCAACGACTCTGGCTACGCGGGCAATTTGACATGAGTCAACAGGGGGCCGCCCATCGTGGGGTTTGTCCGATTTACCGCTGCACCGAAGGGCGAGAATTCGGGGGGTGTGACAATAGCGGGTGCCCGAAACAACTTTGAGAACTCGCGATGACGTCCGAAACGTGGCGATTGTCGCCCATGTCGACCACGGTAAGACCACGTTGGTTGATCAAATGCTGCGCCAGACGGGAGCTTTTGCTGCCCACACTGAGCTGACTGATCGGGTCATGGATTCTATGGACCTTGAGAAGGAAAAGGGCATCACGATCCTGGCGAAAAACACCTCCGTCCACTACGACGGCCCGAGTTCGCCGGTACCGGTCAACATCAACGTCGTTGATACTCCTGGTCACGCCGACTTCGGTGGCGAGGTTGAGCGTGGCTTGCAGATGGTCGACGGCATCGTCCTGCTCGTTGACGCATCGGAGGGTCCGCTACCGCAGACCCGGTTCGTCCTTCGCAAGGCGCTTGAGGCGAAGCTTCCCGTCATCCTCGTGGTCAACAAGACCGACCGGTCCGACTCGCGCATTGCTGAAGTTGTCGATGAGACCTACGAACTGTTCTTTGACCTCGACGCCGATGCGAGTCAGATCGAGTTCCCCATCGTCTATGCCTCCGGCAAGGCCGGCCGTGCATCGTTGGAACGTCCCGAAGACGGCACGATGCCCGACAGCGAGGATCTAGAACCACTCTTCGAGACGATTATGAAGACAATTCCGGCGCCGGTCTACGACCCGGAGGAGCCGCTGCGTGCGCAAGTTACGAACCTTGATGCGTCGCCGTACCTCGGTCGCCTCGCGCTTGTCCGCGTGTACTCGGGCGAGCTGAAGAAGGGCGCCCAGGTCGCTTGGTGTCGTTCTGACGGTGACATTCAGAAGGCGAAGATTGTCGAACTGCTCGTGACGCGCGCTGTCGACCGCGTTCCCGGCGAATCCGCTGGTCCCGGCGACATTGTCGCGATCGCCGGCTTCCCTGATATCAGTATCGGTGACACATTGGCCGATCCAGAGGATCCGCGCCCTCTTCCGTTGATCAAAATCGACGAACCATCGATCTCGATGACCGTCGGAATCAACACCTCGCCGTTGGCCGGTAAGGCGGGGACCAAGCTGACCGCCCGGATGGTGAAGAACCGCCTTGAGCAGGAGCTCATCGGAAACGTCTCAATTCGTGTGCTTGCGACCGAACGTCCCGATACTTGGGAGGTTCAAGGTCGAGGCGAGCTTCAACTCGCGATCCTCGTCGAAATGATTCGTCGCGAAGGATTCGAACTGACGGTTGGCAAGCCACAGGTCGTGACGCGCGAAGTCGACGGCAAGATTCACGAGCCGGTCGAGCGGCTAACTATCGATGTGCCTGAAGATCACGTTGGCGTTGTCACGAGCATGCTCGGCGTTCGCAAGGCCCGGTTGGAGCAGATGGTCAACCACGGCACCGGTTGGGTTCGGATGGAGTACCTGGTTCCGGCCCGCGGCCTGATTGGCTTCCGTACCGAGTTCCTCACGGAGACTCGCGGTACGGGCATGGCTCACCAAGTATTCGAAGGCTACGAGCCGTGGTTCGGCGAATTGCGTACCCGTGCGTCGGGCTCACTCGTCGCGGACCGCACCGGAGTCGTCACCAGTTACGCATCGTTCGCGGTGCAAGAGCGGGGAACCTTGTTCGTTGAACCGGGCGCCCCGGTGTACCAGGGGATGATCGTCGGCGAGAACGCCCGAGCAGACGATATGGATGTCAACATCTGCCGGGAAAAGAAACTGACGAACGTTCGCCAAGCGACAGGTGACGAACTCGAGCGCTTGGCACCACCGCGCAAGATGGGCCTGGAGCAGGCCCTGGAGTTCTGTCGCGAGGATGAGTGCATCGAGGTCGTGCCGGGTGCCGTGCGAATTCGCAAGGTAATGCTGGACGTCAACGATCGAGCGAAGGTTCGTTCGCGGGCAAAGCCACCAAAGCCGCCGAAGTCCTCCAAGTAGGAGAGACCTAGGTCGCGGGCTTGTCCGCCTCCCGTTCGAGCATTCGGTGCCGCAGCGTGTCGTAGATCGGTTCGCTCTTCATGAGTGTTGTGGTCAGTACGGCGAAGCCGCATGCCATCAGCGAGGGGACGAGTAACTGGGTCGTTGCGGCCATCTCGGCAACGATGACGATCCCGGTCACCGGTGCCCGCACGACAGCGGCGAAGAAGACCGACATCCCGACGAGCGCGAACGCGGTGACATTGAGGGAACCAGGGAATACCGCATTGACTGATCCAGCAAAGATTGCGCCGCATAGCGCACCGAGGGCGAGCAGTGGGGCGAACAGCCCACCGGGGGTGCCCACCGAGTAAGAAAGCGGACCGAGAATCCACCGCACGACAAGGATTCCCAGGACTGCCCAGAGTCCTGGGCTGGCGGAGATCATCTGTTGGGTGATGTTGTCCCCACCACCAACGAGGTTGGGTGCGAACCAGGCAATGCCGCCGATGATGCCCCCGACGATTCCGGCCTTGATTAGGAGGGGAATCCGCTTGATCGAGTCGAAGGCATCCATAAACCAGACCACGGTGACGTTGTAGAACGCACCGAGGAATCCAACGATCACGCCGAAGATGGCGAAGCCCAGGAAGGTGAGGGCGGAGTAGGCCGCGAGGTCACCCACAATGAAAGATGGGTCGTCTCCCAGGATCCACCGCGAGATCGTGATTGCTGTTGCCGTTCCGACCAGTGTGGGGACTACGAGCCGCAACCGAAATGACTTGGTGAGTTCCTCGAAGACAAAGATCGATCCGCCGGTGGGGGCGTTGAATGCGACGGCGAGACCTGCTCCGGCGAGTGATGCTTCCAACGAGTAGCTAGAGGGACGGTCCAGTCCGAGCGTCCGACCAAGTTTACTTCCGATCGAGGCACCCATTTGAACGAGTGGTCCCTCGCGGCCGAGCACCATGCCGGCGCTGATTCCCAGGACGCCGCCAACGAACTTCACCGGCAAGATGCGCACGGATTCGGGCTCAACTTGCCCCTTCATCGCCGCCTCAACCCGCTGAACGCCAGACCCGCTGGCCTCGGGGACCTTCACCACCATCGCGCGCGCAATGACGACACACACTGCGGCACTGAATACGGGGACGAGGATTCCCAGCATTGGCCAGCCTTGCGCCCAATCAACGAGGTTGACGCGGGCTTGATCACCTTCGGTTAGCAGCCACCGGAAGGCGCTGCCGAGAACTCCGACGAGGGCGCCACCAAAGAGCGCAAGCACGGTCAAACCAAGCAGGGCCTGGCGCTCGTCAACCATATTGTCGTCGTCTTGCGACAAGTTCATGGATGGTTCGTCTGGCTGCTGCACTGACTAGTGATACCGCACAGCGGTGGGGTGTTGCATACGGTGACCTCGTGGATCAGGGAGATTCTTACGCCTGGCTAATAGGCGGATCTACTGATTGCCGATGGTGGCGACCATAACCGCCTTGATTGTGTGCAGCCGGTTCTCGGCCTCATCGAACGCAATGTTCGCCTCTGATTTGAAGACATCAGTCGTCACCTCAAGGCCGTTGGTCATCCCTGTCTTCTCAGCGACATCCTTGCCAACCTCGGTGTTCATGTCGTGGAACGCCGGTAGGCAGTGAAGGAACCGGACGTGCTTGTTGCCGGTCTTATCCAGTGCGGCTCGGTTGACCTGATACGGGGTCAGTAGTTTGACGCGTTCATTCCACACATCCGCCGGCTCACCCATCGATACCCAGACATCTGTCGTGACGTAGTCCGAACCTGGGAGCGCCTCGTCAGGATCGTCGGTCAGCAGCACCCTCGCCCCGGACTCCTGCGCGCGAGCATGAGCTTGAGCCTGAACTTCGGCACTGGGCCACAGATGCTTCGGGCTCGCGATTCGCACATCCGCGCCCATGATCGCGCCCATGATGAGCAGCGAGTTGCCCATATTGGAGCGAGCGTCACCCATGTAGGTGTAGGAGATCTCCTCGATCGGTTTGCCCCCGGCCCATTCCTTCATCGTGAGGAAGTCGGCCAGCATCTGGGTGGGGTGCCATTCGTTGGTCAGCCCGTTCCAGACCGGGACGTCGGAAGCGGCGGCCAACTCCTCGACGGCGGAGTGCTCGAAGCCGCGAAACTCGATGCCGTCATAGAACCGCGACAACACCTTGCCGGTGTCTTCGATGGATTCCTTATGGCCGATATGCGAGCCCTCAGGACCGAGGTAGGTGACGTTCGCACCCTGCTGCTGAGCTCCCACCTCGAAGGCGCACCGAGTCCGTGTGGAGGCCTTCTCGAAGATGAGGGCGACGTTCTTTCCCTTCATCATGGGTTGTTCCGTCCCGGAGTAGTGCGCGCGCTTCAGGTCACGGGACAGATCCAGGAGGTACATCAACTCCCGCTTGCTGAAATCGAGTTCTTTGAGAAAGTCGCGGGACTTGAGGTTAACGGCCATGATCTTTTCCTTTAGCTAGGTGGGGGGCGTTGACAGTGATCTGACTGACTATTCGACGGCGTCCCGTTCGATCGGGCAGCTCATACAGCGGGGCCCGCCGCGACCTCGTCCGAGTTCTTCACCCTTGATGGTGACGATCTCGATGTCGTTCTTGCGCAGGAACGTGTTGGTTGTTGTGTTGCGTTCATAACCAAAGATGACGCCGGGGGAGACCGCGAGGAAGTTCGTTCCGTCGTTCCATTGCTCGCGCTCGGCACCGCGGCGATCGATCGGCGTTTTGAGGGCGTGGACCTTCTCGACGTCCAGTGCCGCTGCGAGGGCAACGAATAGATCGTCGTTCTCTGTGATCGTGTAGTCGCCGCTGTCATCCTTCTTGGTCAGCGTGTAGTTGCGCAGATGCTCGGGGAAGTACGGGTAGACGCAGAACTTGTCTTTATCGATCATCGTCATGGCGGTGTCCAAGTGCATGAACGCGTGGCTCTTGGGGAGCTCGACGATGATGACCTTCTCAACGAGATTCTCTGGGTCGCTGAAGTAGCCGTGGACGAGCATCCCGATCCCTTGGGGTGACGACCGCTCGCCCATCCCGATCATGACCGTCTTGTTGCCGACGACCAGGATGTCCCCACCCTCGACCGTCGCTGGTTGATGATCTTCGTCGTTGTTGCCGTACCAGAACTTCAAGCCGGCCTTGGCGAACATTGGGTGGAAGTTCCAGACCGTGCGGGAGTTCAGGATCTCGCGGCGTCGCGCTGGCTTGGCCATGGGATGAACCGACAGGCCGTTGTAGGCGAACGCCGTATTGTCGCGCTGAAATAGATGATTCGGAAGCGGCGACAGGACGAAGTCTTCATCGTCGAGATAGTCCCACCACAGGTTCGTGTGGGCCGGCACATCCAAGTCATTCTTGATGATTCCACCGATCATGTACTGCGCGAGGTCCTTGCCGCTGAGATCCGAGGCGAACATCCGCTCGCGTAGTGGCGCCAGGAGCTGGTAGCCGACCTTCTCGGGGGTCGCGATGCGCGAGTAGAGCCATTCACGCGCCTCAGGGATGTCCAGGGACTGCCCGAGGAGCTCATCAAACAGGTGAACGGTCACATTCTTGGCGCGTAGTTTCGCGACGAAGGCGTCATGTTCCTCCCGGGCCGACGCCCCCCACATCACGTCGTCGAAGAGCAACTCGAAGCAGTTGTTTGGGGTAAGCCGCTCGAGTTCTAGACCGGGACGGTGAACGATGACTTGTTTCAGCACACCAACTTCGGAATCAACGTGGAAGCTCATGTCGTACCTCTCTGTTCGTCATGGGGGAGTTCGGATGAGTGAAGGTCGCGGTGGGAGCGGGTAGTGGCGTCATATCAGAAGTCGATTCCGGGAGTTGCCGTGCTGACGACGGTTCCAGCTGTCTGGTTGATCAGTCCTGCGAGTTGATCTAATGAGCCAATCACGGCGGCGTGCCCTGATGCACGCGCAAAGTCTGATGCTGCCTGGACTTTTGGCCCCATAGAACCCGCAGGGAAGCCGATTTCATCGAGGGCATCGGGGTGTGCGCGCCGAATGACGCGTTGGGTGTCGGTACCCCAATCGAGGTACACGCCATCGGTATCGGTAGCGATGACGAGCAAGTCTGCTGCGACATCCCGGGCCAAAACCGATGATGCGAAGTCCTTGTCGATCACGGCTTCAACGCCGATAAGGGTGCGGGTTCCTGGTTCGTACATCGTGGGGATACCGCCGCCTCCGGCGCAGATGACCACGGTGTGGTGTTGGAGAAGCAGCTTGATCGGACGGATCTCGAAGACCCGTTGCGGGGCTGGCGAGGGAACAACGCGACGCCACGAGTCCCCGTCAGGTTTAACGGTCCACCCGTGATCGGTTGCGAGTTTTGCCGCTGTTGCCGCGTCATAGACCGGTCCGACGAACTTGGTCGGATCGTCAAACGCGGGATCAGCCGGGTCAACTTCGATCATTGTCAGCAGTGTTGCCAAGTGCTTGTCGATCGCAAGTAGGTTGCCAAGTTCTTGTTCGATGAAGTACCCGATCATGCCTTCGGTTTGGGCACCCATCACATCGAATGGGTAGGCGGTGGCAGCGTCGTAGCTCGCTGCCTGCAGCGCAAGCATGCCAACTTGTGGGCCGTTGCCGTGCGAGATCACCAGTTCGTGCTCGGCGGTGACCGGCGCGAGCGCCTCGCAAGCGATCGCGACGTTGGCCCGCTGCCGCTCGACCGTCATCGGCTCGCCACGTCTGGCTAAGGCGTTTCCGCCGAGCGCCACCACTATCCGCATTGTTCCTACTCTCGTTTCGCTCAGAAGGGGGATGAGCCCGGCTGCTAGGGGGACTGGTTATCGCTGACGGTGACATCTGTGTGGTCACCTTCGATGGCCCCACCTTCCCGGCGGCGCTTGATGTAGAGGCCCATGAGGACGACGTAGCCAACCAGGATGAGCAGGTAGGCGTAGAAGGTTGCAGTCGCGCCGGACCCAAAGACGAACCAGAACGAGAACAGCAGCGACGCGACGGCAATGACCATGTCTTTGGTGAAGCTCTTGGGGTTCACGATCTTGCCTTCGGTCATCAGGTAGTAGATCTGTGCCAGGGCCGACAGGAAGAACGGCACCGCTGCGGTCACCCCGGTCAACAAGACCAAGGTATTCAAGACCTCGATACCGCTACTGCTTGCGTAGGAGAAGAGAGTGAAGGCCGATGCAAGCAACGTTGAGAAGACAACGCCCCAGATCGGAACGCCAGCCTTGTTGGTCTTGTCAAAGAACTTCGGGAACAGCCCGTCGCGGGCGGCTGCTTGGGGCATCTCGGCGCAGATCATGGTCCACGCGTTGAGAGCGCCGAGCCCCGAGATAACGGCGAACAGCGACATCACTTTACCCGCCGCATCGCTACCGAAGATCTCGACGAATGCGACGGAGAACGAAGCGCTGCCGTCCGGACTGCTCAGAACGTCGGGTGGAACGATTCCGAAGATTGCGACGAGCGACAGGATGTAGGCCACAGCACAACCGAGGGTGCCGGCAACCGTGGCGATAGGAACGTTCTTGGCCGGGTTTTTGATCTTGCCTGCCGCGACCGATGCGAGTTCGACCCCGAGGTAGGAGAACAGGACGAGGGCCCCGGCAGTGGACACCGCGCTGAAGAAGTTCTCCCCGCTCGGGTTAAACGCTGGGAAGTTGAAGTTCTTGAATGCGAAGAAGATTCCGACGGTGCAAATGAACGCGATCGGCATGAACTTCAAGATCGTGGTGATGAGCTGAAAGGCGCCCACATTCTTGAGTCCAGCGAGATTGACCAGCGCGGGAACCCAGAGCCCGATCATGGCAAGAATCATCGCGATACCGGCATTCGTCGGATCGAAACCGAAGAGGGCCTGGACGTAAATGACCCACACGACGACGATGCCGGCATTGCCCGCCCAAGCGGTGATCCAGTACGGCCACGCGCTGGTAAAGCCTGCGAAGTCGCCGAAGTAGAAGCGCGAGTACGCGTAGGGTCCACCGGCCGACGGGATGCGTTTGACGAGTGAGCCGAACATCAATGCCAACGCAATCGCGCCAATACTGACGATCACGAGGGCAACAACACCGAGCATTCCGTACGGCGCCAGCAGGGCCGGCATGCCGAAGATTCCCGTGCCGATGATGCCGCCAACGATGAGGGCGGTTGCTTGGGGTAATCCCAGCTTCGCTCCACCCTTTTCCGGTGCTCCTGGTTGGGCTGCTTGCTTGGCGTCAGACACGGTTCCCCCTCAGCGCGATCGATCGAACGATCATGTTCAACCCTTCCACTTTGGGGTGGTGCAGGCAACCCCTAGAGCCACCCTGCATCCACCACCGACCAAGTCAGGACCAAAGCCCACTCGCTAGGGGACTCGCGTCACGTCGATGTCGAGCGCTCGCTTCAAAAAGTCGAGCTCGAGGAGTTGAAGGTTCTCGGCAACCTCGACCTGGGGTGTCATATGGGTGACGTTACTCAGCGGGAGGACGGTGTGCACTCTGCCCGCCGCAGTCAGCGCGGAGCTCAGCCGTAAAGAGTGGGCGACCAAAACATTGTCGTCAGCTAGTCCGTGAATCATCATGAGCGGTCTCGTGAGATTCGGGGCCAGATCGATCAACGATGAGTGGTCGTACCAATCAGGATGCTGCGCCGGATCGCCGAGGTAGCGCTCGGTGTACGCGGTGTCATAGAGCCGCCAGTCGGTAACCGGTGCCCCGGCGACGGCGGCCCGGAAGACGTCCGGTCGTTTCAAGACGGCCAGAGCCGCAAGATAGCCGCCAAATGACCAGCCGGTGATCCCGACCCGGGTGGCATCAATGTCATCGGGATACCGCGCGGCGATTGAGGCGATCACGTCGACTTGATCGGCCAAGGCCAGACTCGCGAGGTCACCCCTGATCTCTCGTTCAAACTCAGGCCCGCGTCCGGGGCTGCCTCGACCGTCCGCGATGACGACTGCGAAACCTTGGTCAGCCAGCCACTGGGCGGATGCGAACGCACGCCCGATCTCCAGGACACGTTGGGCGTGCGGTCCGCCGTAGGGATTCATGATCACCGGCAGTTGGCGGCTCCCAAGACGGTGGTCGCGTGGCCAGACGATGACCGCATTCAGGTCACGACTGCCGATCGCGAGCAGTTCGTGGTGGAGGTCCACCGGGGGACGCATAGCTAACGACCCAAGATCGCAAACCTGCTCTGGTTGGTCGTCACCTGGTACCCACCGCGCCACGGTGCGGTCCCAGTCGAGGGACTCGAACGAGGTGCTTGCCGTTATCAGGGTCCCGTGTGACCACTGCCCGGTATGGAAGCCATCCGTGGGGGTGAGCCAGTTCTGCTGCCCATCGGCAGAGACGAACAGCAACGCCGAACTCGTGGCCGAAGGCGAGACCTGCAGCAGGAGCCCGTCGTCAGATGTACTCAGGACGGCGCTGACGTTCGCGCCATTATCGACAGGCACAAGGTGGCCGTCGATCGCGATGCCCTCGCTATTGCCTTCCCTGATCGTCGTGACGAGTCGACGTCGGGTATCCCAGCACGGAGTGCCGGGAATGTCGGCAACCCATCGGTCGTCGTGAGCATCCGCCACCTCGTGGACCCCTGCATCGTCGGCATCGATGGCGTAGGTGATCGCGTGCTGTTGCGGGCGGTCGTAGAGCGTGACCAGCGGCGGACCGAACTGCGACCACTCAACTGACACGAGATATTCCCATGCGGCGTGACCCAAATCGGAGTGGTTCCAAGAAACCAGCTGCTGGCTCCCGTCGATAGATATCAGCCAAAGACGGACCCGCGGATTCGGTGTGCCAGCAGCCGGATACCGGATTGCCCGCGGTTCGACCTCTGGGTTGGCCGGATCGCTGATGAACCACGTCGCGACGTTGGAGTCGTCGACTTCTTCCACGAGCAAGGACTGACCATCCGGTGACCACCAGAAGCCGCGGATTCGATCGAACTCCTCGGCCGCCAAGAAGTTTGCCAGTCCCCATGAGTGGTCTGGCCCACGTGAACTCGCCACACAGCGTTCGTTCTCGCCGTTGAGATCTGCCACGTAGAGGCAGCGATCAGCTACCCACGCCACCCGGGTTCCCGTTGGGTCGATTCGCGGATCGATGACGGGTCCAGTGACGGCGACGAGGTGGGCAGATTCGGCGAGGAGGTCAGCGACGCCGAGATACCCAGACAGCGAGAAGGTGGCCGTGGTGACGTCGCGATCGGTCGCGAACGAGACGATGCCCGAGCCGCTCTCGCGAAGCCGTTCTCGCCTCGCTAGCTCGTCGGGAGACAGATCCGCTGGCGAGGTTGCCAGTTTGGCGGGATCGGCGATCACCGTGGCGCCGGCAGGAAATGCGCGGTCGCTGGGACTGCGGCTGATATCGAGCTGTAGGAGTCGCTTGGCGCTGTCCTGCGGTCCGGTCGATTGCAGGAACACGATGCGCTGGCCATCGCTTGAGATTGCAAAGCTCGTTGGCGCCCCATTGGTGAATCGGGCCGTGAGAGCGGCAAGCCGCGGGAAGGTGTCGGATGAATCAGTCACCTGCGAATAGTGCCGCAGTTACCTACCTCGTTACCCTCTCACCATGAGTATTGACGCGGATCGTCGAATGATGCTGGTTCATGCCCACCCTGACGACGAGACGATCGGCTCCGGGGTCACCATGGCGCGCTACGCCAGTGAAGGTGCCCACGTCGCACTCGTCACGTGCACGCTCGGCGAGGAAGGCGAGGTACTGGTCGCCGATCTCGAGCACATCGGGGTCAATGGTGAGGACCGCCTTGGCGACCACCGCGTCGTCGAGCTTGGCGAGGCGATGATCGCGTTGGGTGTTGAGGATTGGCGACTTCTTGGCGGACCTGGTCGCTACCGCGACAGTGGCATGGTCGGAGAGTCGAGTAACGAGCGCGATGGATGCTTCTGGCGAACGGATCTGCTGGACGCGGCGCTAGACCTCGTCCCGGTCATTCGCGAGCAGCGCCCTCAGGTCCTCATCACGTATGACGACTTTGGTGGGTACGGGCATCCCGACCACATCCAGGCGCACCGGGTGGCGATGTATGCGGTTCAGCTCGCGGCGGCGCCCACATTCCGCCCGGAACTGGGCGAGGCCTGGGATGTTCCGAAGATCTACTGGACAGCCATCCCCAAAGCGATGATCCGCAAGGGCATCATGGCAATGCGGGCCGCCGGGGACACCAGCGAGATGGCCCAAATGGACCCCGACGAGATCCCGTTTGGCGTCGATGATGCCCTCGTGACAACGCTGATTGACGGAACCGGCTTCTTGCCCAATAAAGTCGCGGCGATGCGCTCATATCCGACCCAAATCAATATGGAGAGCGGATTCTTCTCGTTCGCGGAGCTCGAGGACAGTCCGATGGGGATTGAAGCATTCCGGTTGATCAAAGGTCCACTCGGGGAGCGAGATGCGTCCGGGCACGAGACAGATCTATTCGCCGGACTTGACCACGCCTGATGGCTCGGCTCCCGCTGACGTCGGAGGCGTTCCGAGAGGTGGCATCCCGGTACGCGTCTGGGGTAGTCGTCGCTACCACCCAATCCGACGGTTTCGACCACGCCATGACCGCGACCTCGTTCACGACGGTCTCGTTGGATCCCATGCTCGTGCTCGTCTGCGTCGAACAGGACACCCGGTTTCACGATGCCCTGTGCCCGGATGGCCCGATCGGACTAGATCCCGCTGGAAGTGAGTGGGCGATCAGTGTTCTCGCCGCGACTGAACAGCCGGCGGCTAGCTGGTTCGCGACTAAGGGCAGACCGCTCCACGGGCAATTCGGTCGGTTCGCTCATAGCCGGGGCGAAGTGACGGGGAACGTTTTGCTCGACAATGCGTTAGCGGCGATGGAAGTTCGAACGATCTCATCCCAGCCGTTCGGGGACCACACCATCGTCATCGGACAGGTGTTGTCGCTCGAGGTCTCCAATGGTCAGGTTGACGAGGAAAGTGACCGAAACGGCGATTGGCCACTGACTTATTGGGCGCGCCGGTACCGGAATTTGGACCATTAGTCGGCATAATATGGCTTTCGCCTTACCTTCTCGTCCCCGGTTTCTCCTCATCGACAGATGTGCACGGGGGTCGGGCGGCGTTCGGTAACCGAAGAGACGTTGGCCGTTTGGAGAGACTGTGTCGAGTTTGTTGTCCCCGCCCGAGTGGGTTGGCTCGGACGACGGCGACGAGGGGCAGTCTCCTTCGCAAGGTGGACAACGCGGGAGGGCCGACGGTGGGGGTCCTGGTAGCAGTGATCCACGCTACTTACGGCATCGGAAGATCGTCCGAATCGTCGCGCTGATCGTTTTTTGGTTCGCGGCCATATTGCTGACGCTCATTGCCCTCGGCGGCTCAAAGATTCCTGATGGAACTGTCGTCCGAGGGGTCGAGATCGGCGGTCTCGATCGAGACAGCGCCGTCAATAAGCTGACTGCCTCATTTGAACAACAAGCCGTCGAACCGCTATCGGTGAAAGTCCTGGACACAACCACGGAGCTCGAGCCGAGTGCGCTGGGTCTGTCAGTCAATATTCCCCTCACCGTTGATTCGGTCATGACGAGTCGAGTCAATCCAGTCGATACGGTTCGCGGCTTTTTGGGCGGTGGCGAGAATTCACTCGTGCTCACTGTCGATCGACCGCAACTCGATAGTAAACTCGACGCGCTCGCGGCGCAGTACACCCGCAGCACCCAAGAACCAGAGATCACCTACGTTGGCATCACGCCAGAACTTGCTGAGCCCGTGGTCGGTGCGACGATCGATCATCAGGGCGCCACCGACACGATTCTGGGCAACTATTTGCGCACCGCAGACGAGATCGAGCTCCCGCTGACGCAGAACCCGCCGAGCGTCTCCTTAGAGCAAGCTGAAGAAGTGCTTTCCGGGGCGGCCAACCAGGCGGTGTCAGCTCCGATCACGGTGCGTGCCAGCGATGTCGAGACGGTCGTTGATCCGACCGAGATTGCCGCCGCACTCTCATTTCGGGTCCAAGACGGATCACTGAAGCCCGTTGTCGACGGGTCCCTGATCCACGAGAATCTGGCGCCGGAACTCAAGTCAGTTGATAGCCCCGCCAAGGACGCGACGTGGGATGTCTCCGGTGGTACCCCGGTCTTAGTTCCCGCTCAGCCAGGTAACGGGGCGACCGACGAGCACATCTCTGAGGCGATAACGTCTGCGATCGGGGAGTCCGGGGAGGCGCGGACGGTCGATATGAAGCTTGGCCCATTGGAACCGAAAATGAGCACTGAGGCTGCCGCTGCACTGAACGTGACGGAGAAGATCTCATCCTTCAAACAGGACTTCCCGTACGCCCCCTACCGAGTTCAAAACATCGGCGGAGCGGCAAAGAAGATCAATAAGACACTGGTGCTTCCCGGCGAGACATTCTCAATGAACGACACCGTCGGCGAACGCACCAAGGCGAACGGCTTCACCACAGGCATTGTTGTCGGTGAAGGTGGCCGGTTCGCCGAGGACTTTGGCGGTGGTGTCTCAACCGCAGCGACTGCACTCTGGACCGCTGCGTTCTACGGCGGCCTCGAGAGAGTCGAACACGGCTCGCACCTGGTATGGATTTCTCAGTATCAGCCCGGTCTGGAGGCAACCGTTGCCTGGGGTCTGCTGGACCTAAGGTTCCGAAATAACACCGATAGTGGTGTCTTCATCACGAGCAAGATGACGAATCAGTCGATCAAGTTCACGCTCTGGGGAACCAAGCAGTATGACAAAGTGAAGGCAGTCTCCGGCAAGAAGGAGAACGTCACAGACTTCACCAAAGAGAGGGTCACTGGCCCTAACTGTGTCGCTCAGAATGGCGTTCCCGGATTCGGGATCGGTGTCGACCGAGTGATGTCGAAGGAAGGCCAAGACGACATCACCGAACGCTTCTACACCTCCTACATTCCGGCTGCGGCTGTCACCTGCGTTGGCGGCGCGTAGCTAGGTGAGTAGAGACAGTGGTTCGTTGGCGCTTAAGCTGTGCTCACAAGTCGTTTTCATCGACATGGCGCACCACGCGCCCACCCAGCGCAAGACAGGAGTTAGGCAGTGACCTACACAATCGCTCTTCCCTGCATCGACCTGAAAGACAAGGCGTGTATTGAGGAATGTCCGGTCGATTGCATCTATGAGGGTGAGCGGATGCTCTACATCCACCCCGACGAGTGCGTCGACTGTGGAGCATGTGAGCCAGTCTGTCCCGTCGAGGCAATCTTCTACGAGGACGATGTCCCCGAGGAGTGGCACGACTACACCGCTGCCAACGCGGAGTTCTTCAACGAGATCGGTTCTCCCGGAGGGGCTGCCAAGCTGGGGCTCATCGAAAGTGATGTCCCGATGGTCAAGGCTGTTCCGCCACAAGTGCACGACGTTTAAGTCGACTCGTTATCCTCCCCACATGACAGCCATCGGCGCTGGGCTCGTCTTGCCGGACTTCCCCTGGGATCGCCTCGTCCCGTTTCGCGAGGCAGCGCGGACGGTTCCCGGCGGTGTCTGTGACTTGTCTGTGGGGACGCCGGTCGACTCTGTCCCCGCGGTGGTTCAGGCTGCGCTAACGCACGCATCCGACAGCCCCGGATACCCAACGACGCTCGGCACCGCCAGTCTGCGGGAGTCGATCGCCGGATGGCTCCAACGTCGCCTCGGTGTTCGTCCTGACGTTGAGGTGATCGTTCCGGCCATCGGCAGCAAGGAGCTTATTGCGCTATTGCCGAGCTTTCTCGGGCTTGGAGCTGGCTCGAAAGTTGTCATCCCTGAGACCGCGTACCCGACCTACGAGGTCAGTGCGTTGTTGGCAGGGGCAACACCGATCAGAGCCGACTCTCTCACCCAGCTTGGGCCATCGACGCCAGATCTCGTCTGGCTGAACTCCCCATCGAACCCAACCGGCAAGGTCCTGGGGATTGAGCATCTACGCAAGGTCGTGCAATGGGCTCGGGATCGGGGGGTGCTTGTCGTCAGCGACGAGTGCTACATCGAGCTGGGGTGGACGGGTGATCGGCCAATGTCGATCCTGCACCCGGATGTGTGCGGGGATTCCCACGATGGACTGTTGGCAGTGCATTCACTGTCAAAGCGATCGAACCTCGCGGGTTACCGTTTCGGCTTCGTCACCGGCGATCCTGCAGTGGTTCAACGACTCCTGGGCGTGCGCAAACATGCGGGACTGATGGTGCCCACGCCGATCCAGTTGGCTGCGCAGATTGCCTACGGAGATGACCAGCACGTCGTCGAGCAGCGGGCTCGGTACCTACGACGGCGTGAGCTGCTGATCCCCGCGTTTGAGCAAGCGGGTTTGCAGATCGACGATTCCCAGGCCGGGCTCTATCTGTGGGCGACGCGCAACGAGCCATGTATGGAGACCGTGGAATGGCTTGCGGCTCGCGGCATCTTGGTTGCTCCAGGGGACTTCTACGGCCCGAAAGGCCGCGAGCATGTCCGAGTCGCGCTCACGGCAAGTGATGAGCGGATCGAAACGGCAGCACGCCGTCTGACCTCGGACTAACGCCAAAACCCCGACGCGCTAGCGTTGGCACGTGAGTACTTCAACGCCTGACCCCGACGTATCCGATGCAGCCGCACAGTCGGCTTCACTTTTATATCCTGGGGGAGAGCTTGGGCTCCCTGCGGTTGGGGCAACGGAGGGTTCCAGCGGATTTGACATCAGTAAACTCCTCGCGACTACTGGCTCGGTCACCTACGACCCTGGGTTCGGCAACACCGCAGCGTGCGCCTCGGATATCACCTACATCGACGGCGATGCCGGGATCCTGCGCTATCGCGGATACCCGATCGAGCAGTTAGCGGCCCAGTCTTCTTTCGTTGAGGTCTCGTATCTGCTGATCCACGGCGCGCTTCCGACAGCGGCGGAGTTGGCAGCGTTCGATGCCAAACTTCGTGTTCACACCATGTTGCACGAGGACCTCAAGAACTTCTTCGACGGCTTCCCATCGGACGCTCATCCGATGCCCGTGCTTTCCAGCGCTGTGAGTGCGCTCTCAACCTTCTACCAGGACTCCCTGGATCCATTCGATGACGCCCAAGTGGACATCACCACGGCCCGACTTCTGGCGAAGGTCCCGACCATTGCTGCCTATGCCTTGCGCAAGTCCCAAGGGCAGCCACTGCTGTACCCGGACAACAACTACGGGCTAGTGGACGGCTTCCTTCGAATGACGTTTGGGCTACCCGCCGAGCAATACGAGGTCGATCCTGTTGTCGCCAAGGCACTGGACATGCTGTTCATTTTGCACGCCGACCACGAACAGAACTGCTCAACATCGACAGTACGTTTGGTTGGTTCCTCCCACGCGAACCTCTTCGCATCGGTCTCAGCTGGTATCAACGCGCTGTTCGGACCGCTGCACGGCGGTGCCAACCAAGCGGTGTTGGAGATGCTGCATCAGATTCATGAATCGGATGACACCGTCGATACATTCATCGAGCGTGTGAAGAATCGCGAAGATGGCGTCAAACTCATGGGCTTCGGACATCGGGTCTACAAGAACTACGATCCCCGCGCCAAAATTATCAAGGCTGCCACCGATGACGTCATGGTGGCGCTGAATGTCGACGATCCGCTCTTCGACGTTGCTCGTCGGCTCGAGGAAGTCGCCCTCTCAGACGACTTCTTCATCTCCCGCCAGCTCTACCCGAACGTCGACTTCTATACCGGCCTGACCTACAAGGCCATGGGGTTCCCAACGCAGATGTTTACCGTCCTATTCGCGCTTGGTCGACTGCCCGGCTGGATCGCCCAGTGGAAAGAGATGATCCACGATCCAGCGACGAAGATCGGTCGACCTCGGCAGGTATACCAGGGGCCAACGGAACGCAACTTCGTTCCCATGCAGGATCGCTAGCGCTGATCGGCGCGCAGGGGATAGAGCGCAGGTCGGGACCGCGGTGAAAGGGCCATTCGAATGAATTGTCGCGAACGTGGCCGAGGTTGCCCACTTCAGCGAGCAACATGGCCGTAACTCAAGAAACATGGGCGCTTATCGAACGTATTGTTTCGTGTCCAGCATGCTATTTAAGGATTTGGTGGTGAGCGATATCAGCGAGCGACCGGCAGCGCCGCCCACCGTTGATCAGATCGCTTCGTCGTCCCGCTACGAGCCGACTCCTGGCGCGTACGACGAGATGTATGACGATGCTGGTCTGCCGCGCGAGGGTCTTGGTGCCCTCGACGCTGCGCTGACCGAACTTGGCGACGCTGGGCTGCAGGATCGGGGCAGATTGCGCGATGCCCATCTGTCTGCCCAAGGCATCACGTTCACCCTGTCTGGGCGAGAGCGCCCTCTTCCGATGGATCTCATCCCGCGAGTCGTCACCGATGTCGAATGGCGCGTCGTAAGCGAAGGTATCGCCCAGCGGATCCGCGCTCTCGAAGCGTTCCTGGCTGACGTCTACTCCCGCGGCGACATCATGCGCGATGGCATTGTGCCCAAGTCGCTCGTGACGAGTTCAAGTCACTATCACCGGCAGGCCCACGGAATCGAACCGGCGAACGGGGTGCGAATCCACGTCGCCGGAGTCGACCTAGTCCGCGACCACACGGGCACATTCCACGTTCTTGAGGACAACCTGCGAAACCCCTCCGGGGTGTCCTACGTCTTGGAGAACCGACGAACCCTTGCCCATGTGCTCCCCGAAGTGTTCTCAGGCCATCGGGTCAGCCCGGTGTCGGAGTACCCAGAGCGGCTATACCGGGCGCTGGCCGCGGCGGGTCCGAAGGATATTCACGACCCGACCGTCGTGGTTTTGACCCCGGGGGTCTACAACTCGGCACACTTTGAGCACGCGTTCCTGGCTCGTCGGATGGGTGCCGAGCTAGTCGAAGGCCGCGACCTATTTTGTCGCGGTGGCTTCGTCTACATGCGCACGACCCAAGGACCTAAACCGGTCCATGTCATCTATCGCCGGATCGATGACGAGTACCTCGACCCGGTGCTGTTCCACTCCGACAGCGTGTTGGGGATCCCAGGGCTAGTCAATGCCGCCCGCGCCGGTGCCGTGACGATTGCTAACGGTGTCGGCAACGGTGTTGCCGACGATAAGGCGCTGTATCCCTACGTCCCGCAGATCATCGAGTACTACCTGGGCGAGAAGGCGATCCTGCCCAATGTTCCAACCTACGATCTGCGCGATGCCGACCAGCGCAAGCACGTCCTGGACAACATCGAGAAGATGGTCGTGAAGCCCGTCGATGGGTCTGGCGGGTATGGCCTCGTCATTGGGCCAGCGGCAACGGAGGAAGAACTGGTTGACGCCGCTCAGGCGATCATTGACGATCCCCGCTCGTGGGTCGCGCAGCCAGTGGTCTCACTTTCGACCTCGCCAACCGTGAGTAGTAACGGCTCGGTTGCGCCACGGCACCTCGATTTACGACCGTTCGCCGTCAATGACGGAAAGAAGATCTGGGTATTGCCCGGCGGGCTTACGCGCGTGGCAATGCGAGCCGGGAGTCTTGTCGTGAACTCGAGCCAGGGTGGCGGCTCCAAAGACACTTGGGTCATCTCGGATCAAGACACCGACACCGACACCGATGCTGATGAGTGGTCCGTTGAGCGGCTCCTCGCCTCCCGCGAGACCAAACGCGAGAAGCCAAAGGGTGCGGTAGTTCCCCCTCGCTCGTCACTGCCAAGGCCGCATCACGCCCGAATGCGCCAGCAAGAAGAACAGCAACAACAGCAGGTCGATCTGACTCCCCCGGGGAGCGAATCATGTTGAGTCGGCTGGCAGAGAGCTTCTACTGGATCGGGCGGTACCTGGAGCGGGCCGAAGCAACAACGCGTCTGCTCACCGAGCACCACCAACTTCTCGTTGAAGACACCCGAGTTCCCATGGTGACGGGGTGCAAAGTGCTCCTCGATGCCCTGACTCTGGAATCGGATGGTGCGGACTGCGACACCCCCGACAAGCTGGTCCGTGCGGTGCTTGGCTCACCGAACGATCCGGGAACTGTCGCGGGTTCGGCAACCGCTGCCCGCGAGAACGCGCGGGCAATCCGCGATGCCCTGTCCAGCGATGTCTACGAGGCCCTGAACAGTGTTCACCTACGGCTGGCAGCCGCGACCGCCAGCGAGATCGAGCCGGCCAGCCCAGGCGTGCTGCTCAATGGCGTCCTTGAGCGCCTTGCCGTCGTGTCCGGAGTGCTGGACTGGGGCAGTCCCCGAGACGAGGCGTGGGTCTTCTTGCGGCTTGGTCGCGCGCTTGAGCGAATCGATATGACCGCCAGGTTGCTCAACGTCCGCCATGATCTGATTTGGCCAGAGAGTGGCCCGGCCACTGCGCTCCGGGCTTCCGGCGGACTGCACGCGTTCCTGCGCGGTCGCTTCCCACTATCGGGAGACCGCGTCCGCGCGTTCTTAGTTCTGGATACGACCTTCCCGCGGTCAATGCTCGGCTGCGCATTAGTTGCCGAACAGGCGGCCCGCGAGCTTGAAGTCCTCGGGTCGGTCACGTCCCACGGCGGCATCCTGCGGACCGTGGGACTGATGCGCAGCGAACTGGAGTTCGTCGCTGCCGACCCAGATGTTGACGAGGTGGATCGGCTCGCCGAGTACGGGCTAGAGAGCGCCCACGAGGCAGGGACCGAAGTCCGGACCTCGTTCTTCCAGCAAACCGGCACTGTCGTCTGGAGTCACTAATGAGTTGGCGTCTTGAGGTCAATCATCACACCGGCTTGCGCTACAGCTCGGCTGTCAACGTGTCATTCAACGAGGTTCGGATGACCCCGGCAGATTCTCTCGGCCAGATCCTGATCGCCCACGAGCTGAAGGTCAACCCGGCGGCTAAGATCTTCAGCTACCGCGACTACTGGGGAACCACCGTCGAGGCGTTCGATGTTCATGAGGAACACACGAAGCTCGAAGTTGTCTCCCACTCGATTGTTGACACTCCGTCGGTCGCAGACCGACCCGAGGGTCTGTCGTGGGACTACCTGCGTGACCCCAACGTCCTGGAAACGTGGTGCGAGTTCCTGCGATGGTCTGACTACGTCGATGATGCCCGCGCCGACCCGTTGCGCGCGGACATCGTTGATCAGATGCTCTCGCTGTCCACTCCACGCGAGGCGATAGATCTGGCGCTGGCGAGGGTCTACGAGCGGATTCGCTACGCCTCCGGTACGACGTCGGTCTACACCACGGCCGGTGAGGCATGGGAGGCCGGATTCGGCGTCTGCCAGGACTACACGCACGTGACGTTGGCGCTACTACGCGCGGCAGGAATTCCGGCGCGCTACGTCAGCGGCTATCTGTATCCCAGCGAGGGTGAGATCGGCGACACCGTGACCGGTGAGAGTCACGCCTGGGTCGAGGCCTGGGACGGCAGTTGGTGGGCGGCTGATCCCACCAACGGCTCCGACGTCGGCGAGCGTCATACCGCAGTCGGACGGGGCCGTGACTACGTCGATGTCAGTCCACTCAAGGGCATCTATTCGGGTGGCATTAGCGAGGAGCTTGGCGTCGAAGTGACGCTAACCAGGCTGCATCGCTGAGCAGTACCAGCGCAGCAGTACTAGCTGCGTCCTGCCAGCTGCGTCCTGCCTGCTGAGTCCTGCCAGCGGGCAAGTGCTACGGGCGCCGCCCGCTATGGCAACGGCCAGGACTTGTACTCCGCGATATCAGGGGGAGCGCTCTGGACCGCCCGAGTCAGCGCGACTTGGTCGGCTCGTGACAGCGATCGATAGTCGATGATATGAGTGAGGATCGTGAAGACTATGGCGCCTGATTCAGGGAGCTTTCGAAGCGTCTGACGCTCGATCCGCAGCCAGTTAAGCTCACCCATTACCGGCGCCGTTGCACTGCCCGCGGTCGGCAGGTGCCGCTTGTCAGTATCGAGCAGCGTCCAATTCGATCGACAGAGGAGGCGGTCCGTCCTCAGCCGATCGAATAGTGCCTCGACCGCGCCACCAACCCGCGATTCATACCCCGGGACGGGCTCGTGGATCCCGGTCAGGTCCTTGCCGATCTTGTCCTGAAGTCGCCATCGCGACGGGAAGCACACGCTGGCAGCAGTCATGACCCACACATCGTCTATACCGTCTGGACCGTCGATACCGCCTTGCTGTTGCAGAATGACGAAATCCTCGGCAACAAGGTGTCCAAGCGTTGCGATTGCAGGTGCAGTTCGCAACGCCGTCTCACGCTCTAGTTGAGCGTCTACGACGACTGAACTGTCGCTCGAGACCGTAAAGCGAGCAGGGGAGTGCGTCTGTAGGTGTGCGAGTACCGCCGCGACTAGCTCGTCGCAAGCCGCTTCAGAACCGGGCACAGCCATGACCACATCGTCGGATAGACGCGTCAGTAGATCTGACTTCTCGGCCATCACACTCGCGGTGATCGATGTCAGGTCGAGCCAATCGGATTCCGGGATCGGACGGGTTCCCACCGACCAACGAAAGGCGCGACCATCCAGCGGCGGCGTTACTCCCGTGAGGGGATTGGCATTCATCGCTTTGGGGGAGTCTCTGGAATCGGAGGTGTCGCTAGTTGGCGTGTAACGCCTCGTTAAGGCCACCCCAGGAGCGTCCGCCCCGCGGTACGGCTTCGATCGCGCCGGTCTGGGAGTTTCGGCGAAACAGCAGGTTACGAGCACCAGATAGCTCGCTACCCTTCACGACGGTGTCATCGGGTAGACGGATCTTTGAGCCGCCCGTGACGTAGCAACCGGCTTCAACAATGCTGCCATCGCCAAGGGAAATACCGATTCCTGCGTTGGCACCAATCAGGCAGCCTTCGCCGACGGAGATAACTTCCGATCCCCCGCCCGACAGCGTGCCCATGATCGAGGCACCACCACCGATATCGGATCCGTCTCCCACGACAACCCCGGCCGAGATCCGACCCTCAACCATCGAGGTCCCGAGCGTGCCAGCATTGACGTTGCAGAAGCCCTCGTGCATCACTGTTGTTCCGGTCGCCAAATGCGCGCCGAGGCGGACTCGATCGGCATCAGCAATGCGGACACCGGCCGGCACGACGTAGTCGGTCATTCGTGGGAACTTGTCGACCCCGAACACCTGAAGTTGGTGCCCCTTGGAGCGGGCGCGCAGTCGCGTCGAATCGACGTCAGCAATAGCGATCGGTCCCAGGTTCGTCCAGGCGACGTTGGCAAGCAGCCCGAAGATGCCATCCATATTGATCGTGCGGGGTTTCACCAAGCGGTGCGACAGCAGGTGGAGCCGCAGGTACACATCAGCGGTGTCCACTGCCGGTTGGCTCAGATCGGGGATCACCGTCGTCACCGTCTCGGTTCGTGTCTCGCGGATCGGATCGCGGCCGGTCGCGGCGCTCAGGCCCAGCACGTGCTCTGGCTCCGCGGTCAGACTCGGCTGCGGATACCAGACATCGAGGACCTGGCCGTCCCGATCGATCGTTGCCAGACCAAAGCCAGCGGCGGGGGAGGAAACCGGGTCAGGGGTGTAGGTGCTCACTCGGGCTACGGTACTCATGTGACTTCCAACGATCGCTACGACCTCGACCTGACCAAAGGCATCGTCGCGTTGACGTGCGACCTCGTGGACATTGCGAGTGAGTCATTCTGCGAGGAGCCGATCGCCGATGCGGTGCAACGAGCGTTAAGTCAGTACGATCATCTCGAAATCTCTCGGCACGGACACACGGTCGTTGCGCGGACCAATCTGGGGCGCGGACACCGCGTGGTCATCGGCGGACATCTCGACACCGTGCCGGCCAACGACAACCGGGGCCATCGCGTCATCGATGAGCGTGTCTACGGTCTTGGCGCTTGCGATATGAAGGGCGGGGTCGCCGTTTCCCTCGCCCTGGCTGCTTCGTTGACTGAACCCCGCTTCGACGTCACCTACTTGTACTACGACTGCGAGGAGGTCGCGGCCGAGTTTAATGGGCTGGCGAAGTTGACCGCGACGAATCCCGAGGCGTTGGTGTGCGATTTCGCGATTCTGATGGAGCCGTCGAACGCCGGAGTTGAAGCCGGGTGCCAGGGCACATTGCGGGCCGAGGTCACAACCTCTGGCGAACGCGCGCATAGTGCTCGGTCCTGGATGGGCGATAACGCTATTCACAAGGCGGGCGAGATCCTCGACCGTCTCAACAAGTACGGCAGTCGTGAGGTCACGATTGACGGACTGGTCTACCGCGAGGGAATGAACGCCGTAAAGATCGATGCCGGAGTGGCGGGTAACGTCATCCCCGACGATTGCACCGTCACGATCAACTACCGCTACGCCCCATCGCGATCCTCCGGTGAGGCACAAGCCCACATCCGTGAGCTGTTCGAGGGCTTCGACGTTGCCATTGTTGACAACGCCCCCGGCGCTTTGCCCGGCCTAGACAATCCTTCGGTGGAGTCCTTCATCAAGGTGGTTGGAGTCGCGCCTGCCCCGAAGTTCGGCTGGACGGATGTCTCACGGTTCGCGGCCATCGGAATCCCAGCTTTGAACTTCGGACCCGGCAACCCATCCTTGGCGCATACGAAGGATGAGTTCGTCCCGATCCCCGATCTCCACCGCTGCCACGCCGTGCTCAACGACTGGCTGAGCACGACGTAGCCGCCTAGTGACCGTTACGGCTGCTTTCGATACCGCAGGTGCAGCGGAATCGATCGTGATCGAACCAGCTTCGTCCGTAAAGCATCATGTATTTTGCTTCCCCTTTGAGGCGCCACGACGATGTTCTATTCTGAATCTGTCGAGAGTATTCGGGAACTTTCTCGCCAACGCCTTCGAGCTGCCTGCGCGCCTCCCACGCAGCGACTAACTTGGGCCTATGAATGCTGATGCGTCGATACCCCCACCGGAGTACAAACGTGGAGCTGTACGACTCCGTCGGGATGCGGTACCGGAGGCGACCGCAGATCAGTACTTTCTCGATACCGCGCCTAGCGACGACTGGACCCACACCGATCCGTGGCGGGTACTGCGTATTCAGGCGGAGTTTGTCGATGCGTTCGACGCCCTGGCGAGTCTGGGTCCGGCTGTTGCCGTCTTTGGCAGTGCACGTACCCACATCGACCATCCCGAGTACGCCAACGCCCGCGCCCTCGGGCAGCTCATTGCGGCACAAGGCTGGGCAGTTGTGACCGGTGGTGGCCCCGGAATCATGGAGGCGGCGAACCGCGGCGCGTGCGAGGCAAGGGGCATCTCTGTTGGGCTGGGGATCGAGCTGCCCTTTGAGCAGAGCATGAATGAGTGGGTCGACATCGGAATCGACTTCCGCTACTTCTTTGTCCGCAAGACCTGCTTCGTGAAGTACTCCCAGGCCTTCGTCGTGTATCCGGGAGGCTTCGGAACCCTCGACGAGATGTTTGAGGCGCTAACGCTCATTCAAACAAGCAAGATCACGTCTTTCCCGGTCGTATTGGTTGGTACCGACTACTGGCAGGGCCTCGTTGACTGGCTGAAGTCGGCGGCGGCCGCAGGTGGCAAGATCTCCGATGCCGACTGGCAGTACTTGCACGTCACTGACGATCCGGCCGATGTGGTGGCGGTGATCGCTGCTGCTCGTACAGCTCACCGACCCCCACCAATAAACCGCTTGGGACGTCACAGTGACGCGACTCAAACGGATGGCGGAGGCGAGATCTGATGGGAATCCCGAAGCATCGTCGCGACGCCGGTCGAGAGTTGTGTGTCTTCCTCTCGTCTAGCGAGCAGATCGATCAGCGGTACTTCGACCTCGCGGAACAACTCGGCGCGCAGATGTGTGGCAGGGGAATCAACCTGGTATCCGGCGGGGGAGGGATCTCCACGATGGGGGTTCTTGCTCGGGCTGTGCGCTCCGGCGGCGGCCACACGACAGGCGTAATCCCGCGCCGATTGATGGCACTAGAAGTTGGCGATGTGGATGCTGATGAACTGCTCGTCACCACCGATATGCGGGATCGCAAAGCCCTCATGGACCGGCGAAGTGATGCTTTTCTTGCTCTCCCTGGCGGCCTCGGGACGCTGGAAGAGTTAATCGAAGTGTGGGTCGGAAGAACTCTGGGGATGCACAAAAAGCCGGTCGTGATCCTCGACCCGTGGGATGACTTCGAGGCCCTGCGAGCCCTCGTTGAGGCTCTCACCAGCACGGGTCTTGTCCGCGAAGGTGCCGCCGCTGATGTGCTGTGGTGCGTGACGATAGAGGGTGCGCTCGATGCGATCGAGCAGGCATGGAGGTCCGGAGAAGGGCGCGGGTTTGCGCCCGCGAACGATCTGGAACATCCTGAGGAATGGCTGGAGGCTGACTAGCGCAGTCAGCGCAAAAGCTGCGTGAAACCCGCCATGTTTATGATAGGCACACTGTTAGCCATCAACTCGTTGTAGTCCGGAGGCAGGGGTTAAGCCGTGACATTACTGTTCGCGCTCATCGCTGTCGTGGTCATTGCGGTCGCAGCAGTTGCCGCATCAGGCAAACTTGGCCAGCTCGCGGACCCAATCCGAGACAGGCCGCGCCCGCCCCATCCTCAACCGCCACTAGCCGCAGCCAGCGTGAGCGATATGCGATTCGGGACGGTCTTGCGGGGCTATCGAATGGATGATGTCGATCAAGCGTTGGCGGCACTCACGGAAACCCTGCGGATCCGCGAAGCGCAACTTGCAGCGATGTCGGTGACCAATCTCGAACCCGAGGTTAAGCCGACGCCTGACCCTGCACTATCACCGATTCAAGGGAGTACCAACGTATGACCACGGTTGCCTATTCAGTCGATATCGATGCTCCCGCCGCCGACGTTTTTCGGGCTGTTGTTGATTGGCCCGGTCAAGATAAGTGGATTCCGCTCACCCAGGTCAGGGCCACCGTCAAGGACGGTATTGGGGTAGGAGGGGAGATTGAGGCATTCACCGGGATCGGTAAACTCGGGTTCCTCGACACGATGACCATCACTCGATGGGATGCCCCGCTACGCGTCGACGTGCTGCATACGGGAGCAGTCGTCCGAGGGATTGGGGTGATGTCTGTGCGACCCCTGACAGAGACGACGTCGAGGTTCTACTGGGGTGAGGACCTCGACCTTCCGCTGGGTCCGATCGGCCTCGTCGGTTGGCAGTTTATTAAGCCAGTATTCGGGATCGGCATGCGAAAGTCCCTCAACGATTTCGCTCGACTCGTTGAGCGCGGCGAGTTGGGAACCGAACCAATTGACCTCCGATGATCAGTAGGTTATTGGAGGTTGACGATTCATGTTTTCTGCACAAAGAACGGCCAAGTGGGGACACGGCGTGGTTTATGCGGAATAATGGTCGATCTGCGCACCTCGCGCGACGAAGCTAACCGAGCGTGATGTAGACGGCGAAAGGGGATGGGCAATGGCGGCAATGAAGCCCCGTACGGGCGATGGCCCACTCGAGGTCACCAAAGAGGGACGCGGAATCGTGATGCGGGTGCCACTTGAGGGTGGTGGTCGACTCGTCGTGGAGATGACTCCTGGTGAGGCTCAGAGCCTTGGTGAGCAACTCAGCGATGTAGCTGGCTAATTGCCCGTGTCAGGACCTGCCGACAACACAACACCCAAACCTTTAACCGTTCCACACCTGCGTCTGCAACTCGTCTCACTCGACGTGTTGCAGACGCTTAGTGTTTCTAGTGCGCTTACCCCATCACCTGACGAGCCAATCCCTGGCCTGTCCCCCGCCCCTGCCGATGTCGCCCGCCCAGATGTGGTGGTGACGTCGACGAGCCCGTTCGGCGACGGCGAGGTGCTCGCTGCGGATCTTGGCATACGAATCACCACAGACCTGGGGATTGACCTTGCGCGTCGGCTCCGTCGCGCAGATGCCACCGGTAAGCCAGGCGAAGTCGTCACCATCGACCTCGAAGACGACACAACCGAGACGCTGATCGTGCTTGGGCTTGGGGACCGTTCTCCCGACGCGTGCCGTCAAGCTGGGGCAAAACTGGCTTCGCAGATCGAGCGGGCGTCCGTCGTCTTGTGCGATGTCACGGCCGCGATGTCCCATGTGGAGTTCTCGGCGTTCTGTGAAGGGCTCCTGCTGGCGTCCTATCGGTTTAGCCGCAAAAGCGCAGTCAGTCGCCAGCGGGAGATCACCGTCCAGCTCGCGGTTGCCGGCAAGGCATCCAGCCGCAAGGTCCTTGATCGGGTTGTCACGACCGCGAAGGCTGTCACACTCGCTCGGGACTTCGGTAACCGTCCAAGTAACGAGAAGAACCCCCAGTGGATCGCCCAGCGTGCGGTCGAAATCGGCAAATCCAGTGGCCTGCGGGTTCGAGTGCTTGACGAGGTCGCTCTGGCCAAACGCAGGTTCGGGGGGTTGCTCGCGGTAGGCGGCGGTTCCGCTAGTCCGCCGCGGCTGGTCGTACTGGACTACAAGGGCGAGCCCACCGCACCGAAGGTTGTATTAGTAGGAAAGGGCATCACGTTCGATTCCGGCGGACTATCGCTGAAGCCGGCCGACGGTATGCCCCTGATGAAGACCGATATGAGTGGTGCGGGAGCGGTCCTCGCCACGATGTCGGCACTGCGTGACCTAGGAGTCACGGCGAACGTAACGGCGATCCTCGCCTGCGCTGAGAACATGCCGTCGGGATCCGCCTATCGGCCCGGGGACGTTGTCAGGCATTTTGGTGGCCGCACGTCCGAGGTCTTCAATACCGACGCGGAAGGTCGGATGGTGCTCGCGGATGCGCTGGCTTATGCCAACACTCGATTGCGCCCCGACGTCATCGTCGACCTAGCGACGCTGACCGGTGCCGCCACCGTCGGGCTGAGCCGCCAATATGGCGCCCTGTTCGCTAATAGTGAGGCCCTCGCCGGACAACTGCTGGCAGCCGGCGAGGAATCGTCGGACAAAGTCTGGCGTCTACCACTGGTCCCGGAGTACCGCAGCGCCTTGGACTCCGAGATCGCCGACATCAGTCACATCAGCCGAGAGAACATCGGAGGTGGCGCGATTACTGCCGCACTCTTTCTGCAGGAGTTCGTTGGCGAGCGGCGCTGGGCCCACCTCGACATCGCCGGGCCGGCTCGAGCCGAGAAGACCTCTGGCGACAAGACCCGCGGAGCAACCGGATTCGGTGTCCGGTTGCTGCTTCGCTGGCTGCAAGACTCGCCTGACTTGTGGTGAACTCCTTACGACTGCTTGATCGCAATCAGCAGGCCGTCGCTCATTGGCAACAGCACGCTCACGAGTTCTTCGTTCGTGCGAACGGCATCGCCAAGCGCTCGTAGCGCATTGGTGTGCTCGTCACGAGCGGATGCGTCGAGGGCGATAGCGTCCACCCCCAGGAAGCCGGCAATGACGATTGCCCCTCCCACGCGCAAGAGTCGCAGCGCTTGGGAGATGAATTCTTCGGGCGAACCATCGAGTTGGTTGAGAATGACGGCGTCGTAGGCACCGTCTGCTAGTCGTGGCAGGACCGCTGCCGGCGCACCGTTGATGAGCCGAGCATGGCCGTGATCAATTCCGGCCTTGGCGAAGACATCCTTGGCCGTTGACTGGTGACTTCCGTCAGCATCGATGGTCGTGAGGACGCCGTCATCGGCCATCCCTTCGATAATGCTCAGACCCGTCAGTCCGCTGCCAGTGCCGACCTCAACCACTGCCTTCGCCGACGTTGCGGCGACGACGACGGCGAGCGTCGCGACTGCGGTTGGTGAAGGCGTTTTCGAGGAGATCTCGGCGCTGCGCTGGCGAGCGGAGACCTGACCTTCAGTCTCGTTCTGCCATGTGTCGGCGTAGGTCACGACGTCGGCGCTGATAGCGCACCTCCTGGGCTAAAGCGGGACATATCGGTTGGTGTCCGCTTGTGGTCAAATGGGTTTAAGTTCTGGTCTCTGAAACGAGTGACCAGGTTCTCACTACTCCGCCGAGGGTAACGCTGCCCTTACCCTCCCCGTACAGCAAACCCCGAATCCTGACCTTTCCGATGCTGACGGGCCGACCGGGAGCCGGTACGGTTGACGCAGCAGGGGTGTACCTCTGCTGTAGGGAAAGTCTGCGTGTTAGAGCACAATGTGTGTGCGCGAGGTGTTCGGCGGCCGTCTTCCATCATCTCGCCAACCACCGCAACACCTCTCGACCAACGACGATGCCTGTTATGAGGCGAACCCAGGAGTTTGATAGATGAGTGATCAGCAGCCCCCGGCGTCACCACAGGGCCCGGAGCCTCATGAGGGCGATTCTTACGGCACCAATCGAGACGGCGTGAATGACAGCGCCCACGCGCGTGACGAGGCATCCTCCGCTGCAGGCACGGAGTCGACCGGCTACGACCAGCCGACCTCCGACCAGCCGACCTCCGACCAGCCCACCTACAGCCCCGCGTCCTATGACCAGGCTTCCTACGACCAGCAGGCGTATAGCCAAAGCGGGCAGACGCCGTACGGGCAGCCTGCGTATGCGAACCAGGCGTACCCAGATCAGACGGCTGCCGGTGAGCCCGTCTACGGCTATGGCGATCAGACTGCAACGGCCACGCCTGGGATGGCGGGTGGTTCGGGCGGCGGATATGGCGGTGGTGACCCATCCGATCAGCAGAGCGCGCCAGGTCAATCCAACAAAGGGATGAACAAGGTCGTGGCAATAGCCGTCGCGGCTGGCTTGGTCGCCGGGCTCGTTGCGGGCGTGGCCGGTGCCGCCATCGGTGGTGCGTTCAGCAACAACACGGCGATCTCTACCGGAACGCAGTTCAACCCGGGCAATCCCGAGGCGCTCTCGCCGCGAGCAGGGGATTCCGTCGCCGGAATCGCCAAAAAGGCGCTACCGAGTACGGTGTCAATCGTTGCCAGAGATGGCCAAAGCGGCGGATCCGGTAGCGGTTTCGTCATCGATGGCAGCGGCTACATCATGACGAACAATCACGTGATCTCGCTTGCCGCTGACGGGAGCAACGGGCAGATATTCGTCCAGTTCGCGAACCAAAGCCCGATGAAGGCCGACCTGGTGGGTCGTTCGGTGTCCTACGACATTGCGGTGTTGAAGGTTGACGAATCAGGACTCCCGACTGCCAAACTCGGAAACTCCGATGCGGTCGTGATCGGCGACGCATCCATCGCAATCGGTTCTCCACTCGGTCTTGAAGGCACCGTTACCAGTGGAATCATTAGTGCGTTGCGTCGTCCGGTGACCGCCGGCGGCCAAGGCGAATCCTCCTACATCAGCGCGCTCCAGACAGACGCCGCGATTAACCCCGGTAACTCCGGTGGCCCACTGGTTAACGGCGAGGGTCAGGTGATTGGGGTGAACTCCGCGATCGCCACCCTCGGCAGCACCCAGGGTGGCCAGACTGGTTCGATCGGCCTGGGCTTCGCCATCCCCATCAATAACGCCAAGCGGATTGCCGACGAGATCATCGCAACCGGTAAATCACAGGTGCCAGTTATCGGCGTGAACGTCAACCTCCAGTTTGAGGGACCAGGCGCTCAAGTGAGTCGGGTCGAGCCCGGTGGACCTGCGGCGCAAGCCGGTATCCAAGATGGCGACATCATCGTTGCAGTCAACGGCGATCAGGTCGCCGAGCCGACCGAGTTGCTCAGCGCGATCCGCGCGTCGAGTCCGGGAGAGCAGATCACTCTGACGGTGACAAACGGCAACGGTGGCAATAGTCGCGACGTGACTGCCACGCTCGGGTCACGCGAAGAGTAGTCTCGGGAAACGTACGCGTCACGCTCACGATCGACTCGGATCAGGATGACTGGTGACAAGAACGCTACGGATGGGTGAGGATAGATCTCATGATGGATGTCGGCTGGGGCGAACTCATACTGCTCGCTGCCGTCGCGCTGCTAATCTTCGGCCCCGAGAAACTGCCGAAGGCCGCCGCGGATGCGGGTCGTATGGTCCGCAAACTTCGGGAGATGGCATCGAGTGCCCAAAGTGATCTTTCCCCTGGTCTCGATGTTGAGGGCCTCAAGAAGGATCTAAAGAGCGTCACGGATCTGCACCCGAGGAAGATTCTGGGATCGGCCCTATCCGATAAGCCGGCAAACTCAGGGACCCCGTCGATTCAGACGACGAACTCCTTACCGCCGCGGCCGCAAGCCAGTCCAAACACAGCGGCAGCTCCGGCTCCGGTCCCGATGTCTACGTCAAGTACCCGCCGTCGCATCGACCCCGACGCGACCTAGCCTCCACCTGGCTGGCGGCCCTGGCAGCGCCGCAGGAGCGTCATCTGCCCGCTGGAGTCAGTCCTAGGCTCATACCGGCCAACCCGCGCGGCTTAGCGGCGAGGGTGTCGGCGATGGATTCGATTGCTCTTGCTGCCGGTGAATCCGGATCTGAGATGACGAGGGGAACTCCCGCGTCGCCGCCTTCACGTAGTCGCACCTCGAATGGAACTCGCGCGAGTAGGGGCGTTTCGTTGCCCAGCTCGCTGGTCAGTGACTCTGACACGAGGCGGCCGCCGCCAACGCCAAAGAGATCGATCGGCTCGCCGCAGTGCGGGCACGGGAAGGAGCTCATGTTCTCCACTACGCCGAGCACTCGCTGGTGTGTTTGCTGAGCGAGCATGCCGGCCCGGATCGAGACTTCGGCGGCCGCCGGCTGGGGGGTCGTGACGACGAGCAGCTCAGCCCGGGGGAGGAGCTGTCCGACGGACAGCGCGACGTCGCCAGTGCCCGGCGGCAAATCGAGCAGGAGTACGTCGAGGTCGCCCCAGTAAACGTCCGTGAGGAACTGGTCGAGCGCACGGTGCAGCATGGGGCCACGGAACGCGACGGCTTGATTGATGCCACCGGGTTTGAACGGCAGCATCGAGATGACTCTGACGCCGTGTGACTCAGGGGGCAGCAGCATTCCATCGACAACGGTTGGTGCCTCGATAACGCCGAGCATCCGGGGGATCGAGTGACCGTAAATGTCTGCGTCGACGAGGCCAACGGCCAGACCACGGTTAGCTAGGGCGACGGCGATGTTGGCCGTCAGTGAAGACTTGCCGACCCCACCCTTGCCGGACGCGACGGCGATGATCTTAGTCGTATTTCCTGGCAGGTTGAAGACGTTCTCTTTCGTCGGTCCCTGCAGTTGCTCCCGCAAAGCGGTGCGCTGCTCTTCGCTCATCACATCGAGAACCACCTCGACTCCGGTCACCCCGGCCACGGCACCCACCGCGTCAGAAACTCGCTCGATGATCTCTTCTCGCATTGGGCAACCGGTAACGGTCAGCCAAATCTCGACAGTGACGGTGCCCGCGTCGGACACCTCTACTGACTTGATCATCTTGAGTTCGGTCAGCGGTCGGCGGATCTCAGGATCCTGAACTGTCGCTAGGGCGGAGTCGATCGCATCTCGGGATATCGCGGTCATGGAAGTCGATGCTACGAGGTGCGCTTATTCCTTTTCGGTCCACCCGAGCCCTTTGGCTTTGGTCGATCTTTGGGCACATCGCGATCACGACTGGCGTTGATGTTGTCGGCGAGGTCTGCTAGCTCGCCTCGGATGAACTCTCGGGTCGCGACCTCGCCCATGGAAATCCGAAGGTCGGCAACCTCGCGGGCCAGATACTCGGCGTCGGCAACGAGACGTAGCGTTGCCTGCTGGTCTTCCTGGTACTGAATCCGATCTCGGTCAGTCTGACGGTTTTGTGACAACAGAATCAAGGGCGCAGCGTAGGAGGCTTGTAGCGAGAGCAGCAGCGTCAGGCCGATGAAGGGCCACTCATCGAACCGCAGATTCTCCGGCGCGATGATATTCCACAGCACCCAGGCCGCGACGAAGGCGGACATATAGCCAATGAAGCGCCACGATCCCAGCAATCGAGCGATCCGTTCGGACATGCGCCCCGCAGCTTCAGGATCCACATTTATGCGTGAAAGTCTGCGTGGGGCGACAGGCTGATCAAGTCGAGCCCGACCAGTTGGGGCAACCCGGGATTTGCGTGGGTTGCTAGCCATTGCGCTCACCCCCGTGGGCCGGCGCAGTCGCTATGGGAGTCGGGTTCTCGCGCCAGTCCTCAGGCAGCATGTGGTCAACCACGTCATCGACGGTCACGACGCCAAGGAGGTGGTCGTTCTCGTCAACGACTGGCAGCGCCACCAGGTTGTAACGCGCGAAGTGGCGCACCACCTCGTCGAGAGTGTTCTCCGGATTAACCGTTTTGATATCGGTGTCCACCAGGGACCCGACTAGTCGGCCCGGGAGTTCGCGGAGCAGTCGTTGGAAATGCACGACCCCGAGGAACCGCCCGGTGGGGGTGTCCAGCGGTTGCCGGCAGACGCAGACTTGGGCGGCCAAGGAGGTCGGAAGTTCCGGGTTTCGGATCCGGGCTAAGGCTTCAGCAACGGTGTCGTCCGGGGCGAGGATGACAGGCTCGGTCGTCATGAGACCACCAGCCGATTGGTCATCGTAAGTCAACAGTCGGCGTAGGTCCTTGGCATCGTCGGGCTCAACCAAACCGAGGAGTTCCTCGGCCCGTTGCGGGGTCAGCCCGGCGAGCAGGTCGGCGGCGTCGCCGGGGTCCATCTCCTCAAGAATGTCCGCTGCTCGATCGTCGTCAAGCATCGCCAGAATCCCGACCTGGGCACTATCTGGGAGCTCCTCAAGCACATCGGCGAGGAGCTCGTCCTCCATCCCCTGGGTGACTTCGAGTTGGCGTTTGAACGGCAGGTCGGCGAGTAGCGTCGCAATATCAGCGGGCCGCATATCGTCGATGGATTCCAGGAGTGAATCCGCCGGCTGATCGGGTCGGTTCGCTGAGAAGCCCGTCACTTGGTCCCAGTTGAGCGTCAGCGTCTCGCCACGACGCCGGAATCCGCTCGTACCTTTGCGGATGAACAGTTTGGAGATCGTCCAGTCCTGCTGCCGCGTTTGGTCAATCCCGACATCAAGGACTATGGCCGCCTCGCCGGATTGGTGGATGGTGACCTTCCGGTCGAGCAGTTCCGCGACGACGAGTGATTCCGCCGGTCGCGGAGCGAAGCGCCGCATATTGACCAAACCGGTGGCGACGACATTGCCAATATCCAGACCGCTAATCCGGCCCATCGGGAGGAAGACCCGTCGGTGCGGTGGGACTTCGATGACGAGCCCATGAACTCGCGGCGCTCGCCCATCGGTACGGAGCATGACGACGACATCGCGGACGCGGCCTAGCTGGTCACCATTTGGATCGAAGATCGGTGTTCCCGCGAGGCGCCCTACGAATGCGCGTGTCGTTAGCCCTGCCATGCGTGCAGGTTACCGCCAGTGGACGTATTCCTGCGCCGTGGAATTAGCAGGACGGCAATAGCGGGCAATAGAGATCGGTGGGTGAACCCTGTTTGACCGACTAAATCGTGGGGCCAGTATCGTGACGTTCCATGACTGAGTCGACGTTCTCCCGTGACCTGCGCCCACGCCGCTCGAACCTGGCCGTTCCGGGCAGTAACCCGAAAATGCTCGAGAAGGCGAAAGGTCTGCCCGCAGATCAGGTCTTCCTTGACCTCGAGGACTCGGTCGCCCCGATTGCTAAGGCAGACGCTCGCGCCAACATCGTTGCTGCCTTGAATGAGGGTGGCTATGACGGCAAGGTGCGCACCATCCGGGTCAATGACCTCACCACCGAGTGGACCTACCGCGATGTCGTGACGGTCGTTGAGGGGGCCGGACCGAACCTGGATTGCATCATGTTGCCCAAGGTTCAGACCGCCGAACAGATCCACTGGCTAGACACAACCCTCACCCAGATCGAGAAGGTCATGGGCTTCGAGGTTGGCCGCATCGGGATCGAGGCGCAGATCGAGAACGCCCTCGGGTTGATTAACGTTGATGCGATCGCCGCCGCCTCGCAGCGTGTCGAGACGATCATCTTCGGCCCGGCCGACTTCATGGCCAGCATCAATATGAAGACCTTGGTCGTTGGTGAGCAGCCTCCCGGATACACCGAAGGCGACGCCTACCACTACATCCTCATGCGGATTCTGATGGCGGCTCGCGCCTACGGCAAGCAAGCAATCGACGGTCCCTACCTGCAAATCCGCGACGTCGAGGGCTACACGAAGGTTGCCGAGCGTTCAGCCGCCCTTGGCTTCGACGGCAAGTGGGTTCTGCACCCAGGTCAGGTCGAGGCCGCCAACGAGGTCTACTCGCCGAAGCAGGACGACTACGATCACGCCGAACTCATCCTGGATGCGTATAGCTACTACACCTCAGCCGAGGGTGGAGCGCGCGGCGCCGTCATGCTCGGGGACGAGATGATCGACGAGGCCTCAGCAAAGATGGCGCTCGTTATAGCGGGCAAGGGGCGCGCTGGCGGAATGTCGCGAACGAAGACGTTTACCCCGCCCGAGGGCTAGAGGCTTAGTTCTTTTTGTCTTTCTTCTTGCCCTGCTTCTCGCCCTTGTCTTTCTTCTTGTCTTTCTCTTTGTCGTTCGGGTTCTTTTTGCCGCGGGCAGCATCGAGCGTGCGCTTCTTGGCCTGCTTCTTATTCTTGGCGACACCGGCAAACGGCTGGTCAAAGGACGGGCCGTAGTCGAAGGAGACGGTCTGACAAGCGTTACGGGCTAGTCCCGTTAGTTGCGAGACGCGCGCCTTGTACTCCTTCTTCCAGCGGACGTTCTTCATCATGGCCGGATCCTTCGAGAGGTTGTAGTACTCCTCCTCACCACTCGCGTATCGGATGAATGCTGCTGCGTCGGTCCGGAACCCGCAGTACGCCGGGCGACCAAGGCCGCGTTCGATCCGTTCTCGCGAAGCCATGAGGGGAACGCCGGGACGGTTGATGGGGTTGCCTAGCGGCACGCCTGAGGTTGAGTTGGGTAGACCGGCCGCTTTCAGGATGGTGGCCGATACGTCGATATTTGCGGTCACGAGGCGGTTGTCAACGACCCCTCGCGGACCGTCTGGCAACCGAACGATCAAGTCAACGTTGGTGGCGGCGGGATAGGGGGTGTTCTTGAAGGCCAGTCGTTGTTGCCCGTAGTGGAAGCCATTGTCGGATGTGAAAATCAGGACCGTATTGTCGAGACGATTCTCTTGGCGCAAGGTCTCGATAATTTCGGCTACTTGATCATCAACTGAACGCAACATCTTGGTCTGATTAACCCATGTCTTGAGCCATCTCTTCTTCTTCCCTTTCTTCCACTTCTTGGTGTACGAGATATAAAATGGCTTATCTGTCACATTCTTCTCGTAGAGCGCGGGATCACGTTTCAGGATGCTCTTACTCAGCCCGGAGTTCGCGTATTTCGCTTCATACTGATGCGGGCTATGAGGGGCCAATGGTGCGTAGAGCGCGAACAGTGGCTTGTCCGCCGGTACATCGCGAATGAAGTCAGTGACGCGCTCGCCGAAGAATGGGGTGGAGTACTGAGACTCGTGCTTAATCTGCTGGGGGGCATCCTGGTCAGCTTCAAGTGGCTGCACTGATGCGTCGGAGGATGCATTGTAGTCGTAGTGATCACCTACACTAACTGTCGCGACCATTCGATCCCAGCCCATCGGACGAGGTGCCCCCGGCTGCAGTTTGAAGCCATTCATGACTTTGCCGAACAACCCTGTCGAGTAGTCTGTGTCCCGCATTTTGGCGGCCAACGTCCGCTGTTCATTGCCGTTCAGCTTGAAGACGCCATAACCACCTTGGGTGGGTCCGAAGTTCCCGTAGACCCCGCTCTGGCTGGAGTACAGGCCAGTCAGCAGGCTGGAGCGAGATGGGCAGCACAGACTCGTCGGAACGATCGCGTTCGAATAGGTGGTTCCCTTTGCCGCGATCTCAGCCTGCACCGTTGGCATCGCGTCCATCATGCCTTTGGGTTGGTCGTCGGTGAGGATCATCACGATATTCGGCTCAGTCGGGCCCGCTGCCGCCGCACCCGGGGCGGCGGTCGCAGCGGCGACTGCGGAGCCAGCAACCAGTGCGAGCCCACACGTGAGGGCTACGGCGCGTTGGACCAGTGCGCCTGCGCGCATAACCAAGTCTCCAAACGTCATCGGTGAATCGACTTCACCAGATCTCAACCGGTTCGCAACCGGACCAGGTAACGAAAGAAGATTTGCACGCAGAAACGGTTTTGTCTTGGCGTCTCGTTCGCGTGCTCACGCTCTGTGGATGACCTTTACGGGGCTTTGGCGGATCTTTGACGAATCTGTGAAAATGGGGCGTGCGCCATAGTTTCGCGACCTGCGAGTTAACCCGATCATGGCGCATTGGATACTGGCGAAAAGACCCGTAAATCGGCAACGCAGCAATCTCACCGTTGATCGCAGGACTAGGAGAAATTTCTGATGGGCACCCTCATTCAAACCGACGGCCTAACCGACGTTGAACAAGAGATTTTGAACGCAGTCCGCGAGTTCACAGATAACGAAATCATTCCGGTCGCCCAGGAACTTGAGCACAACGATGAGTACCCGACAGCGATCGTCGAGGGTATGAAGGAGATGGGGATCTTCGGGCTCGTTATCCCAGAGGAGTACGGCGGCCTCGGTCAGTCGATGCTCACCTACGCCCTGTGCGTAGAGGAGATCGCGCGCGGCTGGATGAGCGTTAGCGGAATCGTCAATACCCACTTCATCGTTGCCTACATGATCATGCAGCACGGAACCGACGAGCAGAAGCAGAACTATCTGCCACGGATGGCCACTGGCGATCTGCGTGGATCCTTTTCGATGTCCGAGCCAGGTTGTGGCTCCGATGTCGCGGCGATCACCAGCAAGGCCGTGCATAAAGGCGACGACTGGGTACTCAACGGCCAGAAGATGTGGCTAACTAATGGCGGATCCTCCACGTTAACCGCAGTCCTCATGCGTACCGACGAAGACGCCGCCGAGGGTGCCAGCGTCTACAAGAAGATGTCGACATTCCTCGTCGAGAAGCCAGCTGGATTCGGTGAGGTTCTCCCCGGTCTCACGATCCCGGGCAAGATCGACAAAATGGGCTACAAGGGCGTCGACACGACCGAGTTCATCATGGAAGACTTCGTTCTCCCCGGCGATGCGCTGCTCGGTGGAACTGTCGGTAAGGGTTTCTACCAAATGATGGATGGTGTGGAAGTTGGCCGCGTTAACGTCGCCGCCCGCGCCTGCGGTTTGGCCTACCGCGCCTTCCAGCTAGGAATCGATTACTCCCAGCAGCGCGTGACCTTCGGGAAGCAGATAGCCGAGCACCAGGCCGTCGCCTTCCGCCTAGCCGAGATGGCGACCAAGGTTGAGGCCGCTCACTTGATGATGGTGAAGGCCGCTCGTACCAAGGATTCCGGCGAGCGCAACGACCTAGAAGCTGGAATGGCGAAGTACCTGGCCAGCGAATACTGCAAAGAGGTCGTCGAGGACTCATTCCGTATCCACGGCGGCTACGGCTACTCCAAGGAGTACGAGATCGAGCGTTTGTACCGAGAGGCACCCATGCTAATGATCGGCGAAGGAACTGCCGACATTCAGCGGATCATTATCGCTCGTCGTCTACTCGAAGACTACAAACTCCGCAGCTAGTTGCTGTAGGTCAGGCGCTCGCTGTCGGTTCAACCGTTTTGTCTTTGTTGGCTCCGGCCTTCTCGCGCAGAGCAACCGCGTACTTCTGGCCGCTGAATACCCAACCGACGATGAGCAGAATGAGCCCGATCAGCACGATCGCGTTCGCCGAGTTCAGCAGGTAGATGGTCAGAGTGTTGAAGAAGACCGCGATACTCGCCTCCCACGGCGTGCCAGTGAACGAGTTGGTTAGAGCGCTGGGCGCAAACGCTAGGAGCGCGCGTATGAGTCCCGCGCCGATGAGCACCCCGATACCGACGATCGCGGTCATTCTCGCTCGTCGGCGAGAGATCAAGATGGCAGCGGTGAAGAGTAGCGCCACCACGACAATCAGCAGTTGCGCTGCCGGAACGGTGATCCGATAGATGGCGCGTGCTTGGTCAACCTGGGTGCTGTCCAAGAGGACCAGTTGGGTATCTGCGGCTGGCGGAATCGGCACATTCTCGATCGCCGTCAGGCCGTTGGCTACGAGTCGGGTCTTGACCTCCTGGATCACGACGCTGAGGTCGAGAACGATTTGGCCGTTGCTCTCCTGAACTGGGCCGGAGTTGTCACCTTCAAGGACCTTGATGGTGGCCTCTTGGAGCGTCCCCACCGCACGGGTCCACAGTTGTTGGAACTGCTCCGTGCTGAGAAGTTTGACTGTCGCTTCATCGACGAATGTTGGAATGGCAGCGGCGATCGGACCCGCCAACGGCGCCGCTGCTGGCGGAAGGGCCTTCTTGACTTCGGCCTCGAGGTCGACATTCTTCGTCAGAGCCAGCGTGACTGATTCGGCGATGCTCGCTACGATGAGCGGATCAGATCCGAGGGGTCCGACGGTATTGACGAATTGTTGCGTGTCGGTCAGGGTGCGCTGTCCCCAAAACCCGACCATTCCCAAGGGGAGCAGGAGCGTTGCGAGGACGAGGCACAATCCGGCGGCGATCGCTCGCACCCCGAGCCGACGCGAGGTTGGCTTGGGTGAGGTTTCTACTGGCGCCGACCCGGCATTCGCACTCATAGTCAGAACCGTAGTGGGTGATCTCAGCAATCCGCGTGTTGGCGAGTCTGACCTGACGGACTCCCATCGTGACATCAACTCGTGGGGCGCGTGAGCAGGTAATGTAGGGGGGAACGATGGCGCGCGAACGGCGTTGCCTTGTAGCAGTTCTTCGAAGGGGGGCCACAGATGGCACCAAGATCCCGCAAGATCGCCGATCCGTCGGACGATCCCGTGCTCAGTACCTACAGCAAGTATGACGACGCCCAGGCCGCCGTTGACAAGCTCTCAGATAACAAGTTTCCCGTGCAGAGTGTGGCCATCGTGGGCGTTGACCTCAAGATGGTGGAACAGGTCATCGGCCGGATGTCGTGGGGGCGAGCCGCCGGCGGTGGTCTCATGACGGGTGCATGGTTCGGATTGCTCCTGGGCCTGTTCGTGTCTATCTTCGCTAGTTCAGAGGAGACCAGCGGTGCAACCCTGATTGGGTTGGGGCTGCTCTATGGCGCAGGTTTCGGCATTATCTTTGGCTTGGTCTCGTACACGATGAGCGGGGGTAAGCGCGACTTCGTCTCGCGTAGTCAGATCGTCGCGACCCGCTATGACGTACATGTCGCACAGGCGGGACTCAATGACGCGAGGCGGATCCTCGGATTGTCGACTATTTGGCCGCCTCCACTGCCGGAAGAGACCCCAACCCCAACGAATCCCTAGCTGTCTCGCTATTGAATCTAACTACTAGATCTAGTAGTTAGATGGCGGTGGAGAGTTCGACCCAGACAGTCTTGCCATCGCTTTCAACGCTGACACCCCAGTTGGTGGCGATGGCGTCGACCAGTGGCAGGCCGCGTCCGTTGGGTTCCGTGTCGTGGGCAACCCGTGGTGCGGGAACGTCCGCGGGGTTGCCATCGGTGACCTCAAGGCGCAACATCGAACCGCGCGTGATCAAGCGGACTGTCACGGGACTCTTTCCGTAGCGCACGGCATTGGTCACGAGTTCGCTGGCGAGTAGCGCTAGGTCGTCGACGGCACCGTCTAGGCCCCAAGCGACGAGTTGGCGGGCAAGCATCCGTCGAGCTTCACCGACTGCTTCCGGTGTGCTCGCGACGGGTGCAAGTAGCTCCATGCCGTCGTTGTACCCGTGGTGGAGGTCGGCAAACGCTACCGGTGCGGCAGATATTCCGACGCTATCGGCGAAGAATCCTTCCAGCGCGGCCGCGCACCAGTGGGGAATCTCGGAGTTTGGCGAGTGACCGGCGCCGGGGAAGAGGAAGCGGCGGGCGTTCAAGCGAGCGGCCATCTCAAGTTGCTCGGCGGGGGTCCAGCGGTTGTCTAGCTCGCCATACGCCACCAGGGTGGGTAGCGAGGCGTTGGAGATGACCGTGGCAAGTTCATCGACGGTGTCGTGCGCTTCGATAAGGATCCGTGCCTTAGCCTCGAGGGCGCGGGGATTGTTTGCAAGGAATCGGCTCTTGAGGAACGCCAGCACATCGTCGCTCGGCGGTTCCCAACCGCTCGCCCGATCGAGCGCTTCTTGGTGGTCCCAAATCTCACGCAGGCTCAATATGCCCATGGCATCGATGAACTGCTGAGCCATCTCCCGCATTTCGTCCGGTACAGCACCGGGGCCGCTGGCCAGTAGCGTGAACGAACTGAATAGCTGGGCCCCGGTTCTCGCGTCCTCGCCAGTCAGGGCCGACACGACGGCGCCGCGAGCGACAAGGCCGCCAAACGAATGGCCGACGAGGTGGACGGGTGAGTCGGTCTGTGCGGCTAGCTCACGCGCCACTCGAACCGCGTCGATGACGAAGTCGTCCATTCGGTACTCGTCCAGATCCGTGGGACCACGCGACTCGTACTGGCCACGATGGTCGTAGCTGGCAACGGCGTAGCCCAGGTCTCGTAGGAGCGGAAACAGGGCGATGAAGTCTTCCTTGCTGCCGGTGAATCCCGGCACCAACAGAACCGTCCCGCGTGCCGGTGTTACAGCCTGCGGTGGCTTAGCCAGGAGTCCAGCGAGCGATCCGTAGGCTCCCGAAAATGAAATTGCTTCGACGCCACGCGGTAGGTCAATGAAGGGTGGCGTACTCACTCCTGCACAATAGAGGTTCAGATAAGGGAATCACTCACGTTCGGACACCAGCCTTGACACGGACTATTGCAGTTGCCAACCAAAAGGGCGGCGTCGCCAAGACGACGACCGTCGCTTCCCTGGGCGCTGCCTGGGCCGAGATGGGGCTCAAAGTCCTTCTGATTGACCTCGATCCCCAGTCATGTCTGACCTTCTCGCTGGGTCTGGATCCTGAAGCGCTCGAGTTCTCTGTTCACGATGTTCTGCTCGGGCGGGTCGATGCCCGTATGGCAATTGTTCCGACCGATGACGGTCCGGACCTCCTACCCTCGACGATTGACCTCGCCGGTACTGAAGCGCACCTGCTGACGAAGACCGGGCGGGAGTACGCCCTGCGCTCGGCCATTGCTGACGTCGCGGATGACTACGACGTGGTTGTCCTCGACTGTTCTCCGTCGTTGGGAGTGTTGACGATTAATGCGCTGACTGCCGCCGATGAGGTCCTGATCCCGATGCAATGCGAGACGTTGTCTCACCGCGGAGTGCGTCAGCTCCTCGATACTGTGACCGACGTCCAGCGGCTCTGTAATCGTGACCTGCGGATCAGAGGGGTCCTGCCGACCATGTTCGATGGTCGGACAAATCTGGCTAAAGCGGTCCTCGCCGACGTCACCGAGCGGTATCAGTTGCCAGTTTTGGATCCGCCGATCGCAAAATCGGTTAGATTTGCTGAAGCTCCTGCTGCCGGTCGATCAGTCTTGACAACTGCCGGACGTTCGGCAGGGGCTAAGGCCTACCGCGAGATCGCCGAGAAACTGATGAAGGACGTGGTCGTGTGACCCGCAAGAGCGCCACTACCCCGAGCTTTGATCGGATCAAACCGGCATCAACGACTTCTGCTAAACCGTCACCAGTGGTGGACGCACGGGTCGATGACGTGCAAGGTAAACGTGCGCTGTTCAGCGGAGCGCAGCAACCACCAGCGTTCGGCTCCGTCGCGCTCGTATGCGGACGGTGCTCGGCGCGGTCGATCGTGTCTTACGTTCGCCTAGCGAAGATGATGACGACCGGCTTCTTCGTGCCAGTGGTCACCACCCGCGCCTGGGTGAAGTGCCCGGCGTGCGATCAGCATGCTTGGTGCGACGTTACCCGCGACTAAGACGCGGGCTTCGCGGGCGCATTGCCCGCTTGATCGCTAGCTACTGGCTTCCCGCTACGACTTCGGTTGCGGTTCCGCTTCCGCTTTGGCTTACTAGCGCTGTCACTGTCATTCGATCGCGAACTGTCTGACCGTGAGCTATCTGAGCGCGATCCGCCGGACTTGTTTCGGTCACTTCCGCCTGAGGATGAGCCAGAAGAACCGCTGCGGCGCTTGTCTGAGCTTCCGCGGCCGTTCGACGAGCCGCCACGTCCACCTTGTCCGCCACCGCTATTGCGACGGCCAGCGGATGCTCCGGTCTCGCCCAGATCCTCAATGGTCTCGGCATCTAAGCCAGCGCGTGTGCGTGAGGCCTTCGGGAGCCGACCAGTGGTGCCCTTAGGGATCCCTAGTCCGGTGAAGACGTGATCAGATGTCGAGTACGTCTCGATCGGGTCAGGGAACGCGAGTCCCAGGGCTTTGTTGATCAGTCCCCAGCGAGGGACGTCGTCCCAATCGACCAAAGTCACGGCTACACCGGAGTTGCCAGCGCGGCCTGTGCGACCGACGCGGTGAAGATAGGTCTTCTCGTCCTCGGGGCAGGTGTAGTTGAAGACGTGGGTGACACCATCGACGTCGATCCCACGGGCGGCGACATCGGTTGCCACGAGCACATCAATCTTGCCGCTGCGGAATGCGCGCAGAGCTTGTTCGCGGGCACCCTGGCCAAGGTCGCCGTGGACGCTACCAACAGCGAACCCGCGGTCGGCCAGGTCGTCGCTGAGCTTCTGCGCGTTGCGCTTTGTCCGGCAAAAAACGATCGCGAGTCCACGGCCATCGGCCTGCAGCACGCGAGCGATGATCTCGGGTTTGTCCATCGAGTGGGCTCGCCAGACATGCTGCTCAATCGAGTCCACGGTGATGTTGTCATCGTTCGGGTCACTCGCCCGGATGTGGGTCGGGCTCGTCATATAGCGACGGGCCAGACTCACGATCTGACCGGGCATCGTGGCCGAGAACAGCAGCGTCTGACGCTTGGTTGGCAACATCGCGACGATTGCCTCGACGTCGGGGAGGAACCCCATATCGAGCATCTCGTCGGCCTCGTCCAAAACGAGAATCTGGATATCGTCGAGGATGAGTTTGCGTTGGCGAGCTAAGTCCATCAGGCGTCCGGGCGTGCCGACGACGACGTCGACGCCTTTTGTCAGGGCGTCGACCTGCGGCTCGTAGGAGCGTCCGCCGTAGACCGCCAGGACGCGGGCGCCCTGTATTTTCCCGGCGACCTCGAGGTCGCGGGCCACCTGAACGCATAGTTCGCGAGTGGGGACAACGACGAGGGCGTGAGGGGTGCGGTCGCTCTGATCCGGGTTCAGCAGTTGCAGCAGTGGGATACCAAAGCCGAGCGTTTTTCCGGTTCCCGTCTTCGCTTGACCGATGAGGTCTTGGCCATCGAGGGCCAGCGGGATACACATAGTTTGGATGGGGAAGGGTGAGGTGATACCGGCCGAGTCCAGCGCGTCGCAGATCTTCTGATCGACACCTAGTTCGGCAAATGTTGACGTGGTCAGGACGGACTCCATTATTCGTGGGCCGACATCCGACCCGATTCTTTTCTCTCATACACGTGCATGAGACTTCACGCTGGCGAGATTGCGCTAGGCCAACGGATGTTCATTACTCTACGCCCCATGTGGGATTGGATACGCTTCACCAATGGCAACGATGCAAAATTCCACTTTGGACTGGTCTGATCCTGAGTACCGCGAGGCCGTGATCGACCTCCTCGGAGCGATGGCCTACGGCGAACTCCAGGCGTATGAACGGCTTGCGAATGACGGCGCTATGGCACCGGACTTCTATAACCGCACCGCCATCGCCGAGATGGCCACGGCGGAGTTCAATCACTTCAAGATGTTGCGAGACCGGCTGATTGAGATGGGGGCCGACCCAGAAGTCGCGATGACCCCGTTTGTCGAGCCAATTGACGCATTTCACGCCTCCACCAGGCCGGCAGACTGGCTAGAGGGACTTGTGAAGGCCTACGTCGGTGATGGAATAGCGATGGACTTCTACCGCGACGTCGCCGTACATCTCGATCCCCAGACCCGCGACCTCATCAACGAGGTGTGTTCAGATCTGGGGCATTCCAAGTTTGTTGTCGACGCCGTTCAGTACTGCGTGGCGGAGGACCCCCGGGTAGCTGGGCGCCTCGCGCTTTGGGGACGGCGCCTCATGGGTGAGGCAGTGGCCCAGTCACAACGCGTTGCCGCGCAACGCGAGTCGCTCATTGACCTTGTACTTGGTGGGATCGGCCCAGATATGGCCGCGATCACCAGAATGTTCGCCGACCTCACTGAGGCCCACACGGCACGGATGCGGTCGTTAGGACTCGAATCGTAAGAGGCGACAGGTAAGAGGCGACAGGTAAGCGGCCAGGTAAGGGGCGGAGTGGGTCGTTCGAGGGTTTAGCGAGCCCCGAAGCCGACGCGGCTTTTGTCGGTCTCGCCGATCTCGATGTAGGTAATCTTGTCCGCTGGCAACAGGACTCGGCGGCCCTTGACATCGGTCAGCATGAGCGTGGCGCCCTTGCTCGTTGCCTCAGTGAGCGCTGCCTCGATCTCATCGGCGTCTTGCTCGACCTCAAGCGTGATCTCCCGCGGGCTGTATTGAACGCCAACTTTGATTTCCACCGTGGACCTCCGCGATTGTTTCGTCTTGTCCGCGGTCTTCGTCGCTGCAGCGGCGCGCGGCTTACGGGCTGGGGCTTTCTTTGTCTCGGTCATGTTGTCCTTCACCTTACTGGTTGTCGGAATGGCGCGGGAAGCCGGAGATTCCCCGCCATCCCATCCGCGACATCAACTTGGCTGCTCGGTCCCGATCTAACGGCTCGTTCCCGCGTAACCAGCGCAGTGCGGACATCTGGGCCATACCCATCAAACCGAACGCGAGCATCGTTGATTCCTCGCCATCCAAACCGGTGTCCTCGGCGATCACTTCGCGAAGCAGAGCGGCGCACTCGTCGTCGGTACGTTGGAGGCGCTCGCGAACCTTCACTTCATTGAAGAGGTCGGTCTCGAACAGAAGCCGAAACGCTTCGGCGGAGTCATCGACAAACGAGAAGTAGGCCGCGACGGCCGCTAGAACACGTTGACGGTTGTCGCGGGTGCTCTCTAACGCCTCGCCAATCTTGGCGATGAGCTCCTGGGAACCGGAGTCCAGCAGGGCAAGATAGAGCTCAAGCTTGCTAGGGAAGTGCTGGTACAGCACCGGCTTGCTCACCCCGGCGCGTTCGGCAATATCGTCCATTGCGGCGGCGTGGTAGCCCTTGGTGGTGAAGATGTAGAGAGCCGCCTGCATCAACTGCGCGCGGCGGGCAGGGCGCGGCAAGCGAGTCGGTCGCACGTGTTCCTCTTTAACGGGCACGGGAGCAATACTACCCGCCAGTAACTTAGCTCGGTGGTTTTGCTCGAGTTGGTGACGATTGTGCGGTCAATGTGCGGTCAATTAGGGGTGAAACTGCCCGTTCGTCTCGACGTGGCGGTCGAGTTGTTCGTACCGTAGGGCAGGTGACTACGTTTGAAGCTCCAGATATGTCGCTCGCCGGTGACGACCGCCTCTACGTTGCGCCGCTTGCCGGTGAACTCGTGTCGGTCGGTGGCACTGAACTCTTCGTCAGAACTGCGGGCGATTCTGCTAGCGCGGTGGAGCAAACTCCGGCGGTATTCCTGCACGGTCTCGGGGGCTCTTCCACTAACTGGACAGAGTTGATGTACCTGTTGAGCGGCCAAACGTATGGGATCGCGCCAGATCTGCCGGGGTTTGGGCAATCGCCCCCGCCGCACGACGGCGACTACAGACTAGCGACTCACGCGGCGATAGTCGCCGAGTTAGTCAAGGAGCGATTCGGTGCTCGGCGGGTCCACGTGTTCGGCAACTCCATGGGTGGAGCGACGGCCGTTCAACTTGCCGGCCGGTATCCCAACTTGATCAAATCGCTCACTCTGATCTCGCCCGCGCTGCCTGACCTGGTACCGCGCGGTTCGAGTATTCACATGCCGATCACGGCGATTCCCGGCGTCGGGGAACGGCTATTGCGTCGCCTGGCCCGTCGCGACCCGGAATGGCGGGTGAACGCGAGTATGGAGATTTGCTATTCGGATATGACCCGGATTGATCCTCGCCGGATGGCTGACCAGGTCGCCGAGGCGAAGGAACGCGACAAACTCGATCACACCTCCGACGCGATGCTGTTATCGCTGCGGGGGATCATGGAGAGCTACTTCGACCGTTCCCATGAGCGGCCGTGGAAGCTCGCGAAGTCCATCAAAGCACCAACCCTGTTGATCTACGGCAGGGAAGACAAACTCGTCAATCCCAAGATGGCCCTGCGAGCGTCGAAGCGATTCCCGAACGCGCGGGTCATGGTTGTCCCAGACTCCGGGCATGTGACTCAGATGGAGCACCCAAAACTGGTTGCGCGCGCCTGGTCCGAGCTGATTGCCAACCCCGCGTAGCACGACGCGCTGATCTTCCGTGGAACCGTCGGGAACAACGCGGCTCGTCCTACCGTTGTGTTCGACAGCGCCACGGTTGCTTAACATTGAGCGCTGAACACCTGCTAGATGATCGCCTTACCTATTCGAACAATGGAGTTAGTCGTGTCCTTGCCCCCGCTGGTAGAGCCAGCCGAGTCCCTATCCGTCGACGAGGTTCGTCGCTACAGTCGCCACATCATCATTCCCGAGGTAGGCATGATCGGCCAGAAGCGAATGAAGAACGCTCGCGTCCTGGTCGTGGGAGCTGGCGGTTTGGGGAGTCCGGCGCTGCTGTATCTAGCTGCCGCTGGCATCGGGACGATTGGCATCGTCGAGTTCGACGAGGTAGATGAGTCCAACCTGCAACGTCAGGTGATTCACGGCCAAAGCGACATCGGTCGACCTAAGGGCGAATCGGCGCGTGATTCGGTGCTGGAGATCAACCCCTACACCAACGTCGTGTTGCACCCTGACCGGTTGGATTCCGAGAACGTTTTCGAGATCTTCAGCCAGTACGACCTCATCGTTGATGGCACGGACAACTTCGCGACGCGCTACCTCGTCAACGACGCGGCCGTCATCTTGGGTAAGCCCTACGTCTGGGGTTCGATCTACCGCTTCGAGGGCCAGGCGAGCGTCTTCTGGGCCGAACACGGTCCGAACTACCGCGACCTCTACCCCGAGCCCCCGCCCCCGGGGATGGTCCCATCGTGCGCTGAGGGTGGCGTGCTCGGTGTGCTGTGTGCCTCGATCGGCTCCATCATGGGCACCGAGGCGATCAAGCTGATCACCGGAATTGGCGAGCCACTCGTCGGTCGCCTGATGGTCTACGACGCTCTCGAGATGTCGTACCGGACGTTGAAGATCCGCAAGGATCCCGCCGGGGAGCTCCCAACGGAATTGATCGACTACGAGGCGTTCTGTGGAACGATCTCCGACGATGCCGCTGATGCTGCGAAGGGATCCACCATCTCGGTCCGCGATCTCGAAGGGATGCTCGCTGCCCGCGACGCGGGTGAGGCGAACTTCGTCTTGGTCGATGTTCGCGAACCCAATGAGTGGGATATTTCCCGGATTCCAGGAGCCGAACTCATCCCCAAGGGCGAGTTCATGATGGGCGACGCGCTGTCGAAGTTGCCGCAGGACAAGCCGACGGTGATCTACTGCAAGTCGGGGATTCGCTCAGCGGAGGTTTTAGCGCTGGCTAAGGCAGCCGGATTCGCTGACGCCGTCCACGTTGGTGGCGGAGTTTCGGCGTGGGTCAGCCAGATTGATCCTTCTCAGCCGACGTATTAACGTTAGCCGAGCAACGGTCGGCACTCGGGGGGAGCCAGCATGAATGAAGGAATGAGTCTTCTCAGGCCGACATCGGACACGCCCATGGCGCCCAATATGGCCATCGGCCGTTACCCCGGCCCGGTGTGGACTCTGTTGCTATGGACAACCCTGTCGGGAAGCAATCTCTTCTTTGCGTTGGTTTTTGAAAGCAACAACAAGACTAACTCGATCGCGACAGGAAGTGCGCTGGCCTTTAGTGTCATCGCCACCCTGGGCTTGATCATCATGGCTGGTCGCACACCGGCGTGGATCCTCTGGGTCATCATCGTTATGGGTATCGCGACCAGCACATGGCTTGTTTACGATGCGCTGACGCCTCTCGGTTCGGCGTTGTTCGCGCTTCCGTTCGTGATCTACTCCGCATATAGCGCGCTGTGGGGATCGCGACGTGTGGCGCTGTCGCTTCTTCTCTTGATGGCCGTGGCCTACCTCGCCGTTCTGCAACTGAAAGGCCAGCTGCCGCTACTGCTCGTGGGCTGGGTACTTCTCATGACAATCTGTCTTGGTCTGATCTTGCTGCTGAGCTACCTCGTGCAAAGTCTGCGCGCGCTCGCAGTGCTCGATCCATTGACCGGTCTACTCAACCGCACAGGGCTCGAACTGCTCCTTGCTCGCAGCTCTGGCCCGATGAGCCGTTCATCTCAGCGCCAGGCAATGCGCCGCGACGATGTCGCCATTCGCACCGGTGGGGACGAGTTCATGGCGATCCTGCCGGACACATCTGACGAGGACCTCGCGGACGTCATCGCTGGACTGCGGTCTGCTACGACCCTTCCCTGGTCGTTCGGGGTGGCCCAATGGCCGCAAGGGACAAACCTCGATGCCGCCGCCCAGCTCGCTGATCGGCGCATGTACGAGTCCAAAGCCCAAAACCATGGATCCAGTTCGGATACCGCTACGTCAAGCTAGTTGGTGCAGCCCCCGCCGGGAGCCACGAACGTCATTCGCGGCTAGAGCAGTCCTCGCTTGAGTAGATCGTTGAATGAGAACCAACCCGGGACCGTCGGTAGCCAGAAGGTGACGACGCGGAACAGGAGGACGGCTGAGAGCGCGACGCCAGCCTCAACGCCGACGCTCACGAGGCCTGCGGTGAGTGCGGCTTCGACGGCGCCGAGACCACCAGGGGTGGGCGCGACTTGGCCAACCGTTGCGCCCACGAGGTAGACCACGCAGATCGCTGCCCATTCGCCGCCGCCGCCGAACGCCCGCACACATGCGAGCAGGCAGAGGCAGTAGCCCAGGTTGAGCACGAGGAAGCCACCGATACCGGTCGCGAGTTTGCTCGGCGTTTGGGCCAGCGTCAACAGTCGCGGGCCCACCTGGGACAGAATCGGCCGAACCCGTTGCTGAGCCCACTTCCGCGTCCACGGGACGAAGAAGATGCTGATGAGGGCGACGAGGAAGATGACGCCGATGACAATGGCCCATGTCGGCGGTGACACGGAGAGATTCTGTTGGCTGCCAGCGATGACGCCGAAGCCAATCACTAACAACAGATGCATGACGAATGCCATCACCTGCGAGACTCCGATGCTGGCCGCAGCGAGGGCCGGATGTACACCACTTTTTTGCAGGTAACGGACGTTGACTCCGACTGCTCCAAGAGTGGGGGGTGAGACGAGTGTGGCGAACGACGCAGCCAACTGCGCCTGCATTGTGCGGAGGAAGTTGAGTCTCTCTGGGACGAACCCTTCCACCGACATTGCTGCCCCGACGTAGGTTCCGGCGGACAGTAAGAGGGCAACGGCGCCCAACCACCAGTTCGCTTGGGTGACCAGTGTGACGAGATCGATTTGGCCGAGTTGAATCAGCAAAATGTAGGCAGCGATCGTTCCCGCGATCACCGTCAGAATCGTCCGTGGTCGAAGTCGCTCGACGTTGATTTCTTCGGCTTTGCCGTCCGGGGCGAGCTCTTCGAGCGATTCGCGCAGGGTGACCAGCACGTCCTTGCGTCGCTTGATCGCGCGCCGCGTGACCGATGTCAACGCGACGGGCTGCAAGACGGGTAGCGCCCTGGTGAGTCGGGGAGTGCCGAGTACGCGGCGGCCGGACGCGACCGCACGGTCGGGGTCGGTGAGCATGGCCAGCGTACACAGCATTTCGGCCGTATCGAGGCGTTCGGCGACGTCCCCGGCCCCGATCGATCCCTCTTCTGGATCGAGCAGCCAGACACCGCCATTGACGTCCAAGAGCAAGTGCTCAGCGTGTAGGGCCCGGTGCGAGATATCGGAATCGTGCAGGGTACGCATCGCGCGCCAGGCACTGTCCAGATCCTTGTCGGTGAGTGCTCCGCCAAGCTCTGAGAACGTCCGACCCTCGAGACGGGCGTAGGCCAACGCGGCTGCGTCTGGCCCCACCGCCGCGACGGCCTCAAGGCGCGGTACCGGAGCCCCGGCAGCCTGCGATGCGTAAGACTGCAGCGCAGCATGCTCCAGGCGACTTCGCATCGAGAAACCCGACGTTCCGCCGTCGTCGCGAAGTCGCAGGGAACGCCACGCACCCCGGAGTAGGCCAGCGCCTTCGAGGTCACGGTCCAGGACCAGGACCTCCATCCGTTCGCCCGTGCGCGTTGTGGCCGAGTAGCGCCGCCCGCCGTCGGTCTCGTGCGACGCTCGGAGCACGGTCAAGGGGAAGCCAGACTTTTCTAAAGCTGACGCCACTTCTAGGCCCGATGGCCGGGTTGTTGGCGTCCCCGTGGCGTAGCGCGCGAGTAGTCCCAGGGCCCAGCCGAGCAAGGTCGATAGCGCAAGGGCGGCCACGGTGATTCCGCCACCGATGATGTTCGCCAGGATGATCGCGCCAACGAGTAGGGAGCAGGCAATAGCCCACCGCGTTCTGTCAACGAAGCGCCCGACGGTGATAAAGGCGACGATGCCGCCAAGTATCGCGTTCAGCGGTAACACGGTGCCCGGGGTTGGCCGTCCGGTCAGGGCAACGAGGAGTTGGGCAGATTCGACCTGCTGGATCCACAGTGCGGCTAGCCACAGCAAAACGACGGCCAAGACCATCGCGGCGAATGCCTCAAGTAGTTGTCGTCCGCGCTTGCGGACAAGCAGATCGATCGTTGCCGCGACGGGCAGGATGAGTACCCCAACAAACGCGATGAGGTTCGCGAGGAAGACGATGGGATCGGGCAGTTTGACCGACGCTTGCGCGATATCGCGTTCCAGCCCGCTCGCCGCGCCGGATGCGAAGAAGGCCGCCGCGAGGACGAGTCCGGCGACAGCCAGTGCCATCGCGAACCTCAGGAGGTCGGCTGGTCGACGAAGACGCCGGGGGATGACGTCCCCTTCGATGACCAGCGTCGAACCACCGGACATCGCGCGGCGCTCTGCGCTCGCCGTGCTCGTTATGGGGTGTCTGGCGGTATCGCTGAGTAGGTTGCCGTCATTGGGGCGATTCGCGTCCTCCGGACGGAAGAGATCCGGGTTATCCGGACTCAGCAATGGCCGGGAGTCATCAGGCCGGTTGGAGACGCTCGGAGGCACAACAGGGGGAGTCACCTGTGTGTGGTCCGCCTCAGGCGGCACCTCGTCACGAAAATCCGACACGTAGTGGATCGTCGCAGATGAAACACACCAATGTCAGTCCCGCATGGTTGTGTCTTGCTCGTGGTGACCGGGATCTCTCAAAATTCAGCCGTTAAACCGGCGATTGAACTCGATCCTGCGCAAATCCGCCTCGTTGAGCACACGGGGAGTCCGTTGCTATGTCTAGCCGGTCCCGGTACGGGGAAGACGACCGCGATATTGGAGGCAGTGTGCGCCCACGTGGCGGACTGCAGCCCCCTTATCCTCACCTTCAGTAGGGCCGCTACTGAGGAGCTCCGGGAGCGGCTCGCGGCCCGATTAGGTCACGGAATTCTTCCGACGGTCTCGACCTTTCACTCGTTCGCTTACTCGATCGTCCGAGAGTTCGGCGTGACAGATTCCTTTGGTCGGGCACCGAGGCTGCTGGGCGGTGCGGAGCAAGAACAACGACTCCGTGAGCTGCTGACCTACGCGGTCAACGAGGGCAGGATTCCATGGCCGCCCGAGTTGGCCGCGGCAATCGGTACAGCCGGTCTAGCCAAGCAGGTTCGGCTATTGCTGAGCCGCGCGCAACTCTTGGGGTTTGGTCCCGACGAGCTGGCGGAGGTGGCGCGCAGTGCCGGGATGCCTGAGTGGGAGGCGCTCGCTGACTTCCTCGGTGAGTATCTGGACGTCTTCGAGGCTCTCGGAGTCTTGGACTACTCGGAACTCATCGGCCGAGCTGTGGGGATCGTCAGCGATGAGGCGGTCGCCGCGCAGCTTCGGAACCGCTACCCAGCGATCTATGTCGACGAGTACCAAGACACCGACCATGCGCAGGTCCAGCTTTTGCAGGCCATTACGAGCCCGACCTCGACGCTCGTTGCCGTTGGTGACCCCGATCAGGCGATCTATGGTTTCCGGGGTGCCGATGTGGGCGGGATCCTCCGCTTTTGCGACGACTTCCCGATAGCTGACGGGTCGCCCGCGCCGGTTCTGGTGCTACGCGACGTTCGTCGATTTGGTTTCACTGTCGGTTCGGCTGCATTGCGCGTCATCAATCGGGTCGGCCTCGGTACGTTGTCGGCGGCTGTGCGTCGGGATCACCGGATGCCGCGCTATGCCACCCATGCCCGCGACGACGTGGATGTGTTGACGTTCGATTCGACGGCTGCGCAGGCCGGTGGTGTCGCGGATCGCATCAGACGGGCGCTGCTCCACGGCGAGGTAGCAGCCTGGTCCGATATCGCGGTTATTGTCCGGTCCCGCGGCGATATCCCGAATCTGCAACATGCGTTGGACGTCGCCGCGATTCCCGTCGATATTGACGCCGATGATCAGCCCCTGGCGAGCAACCGGGCTGTGTCGTGGCTACTGGACGCACTGGCCCTGACCGCGGATCCGACCTCGTTGTCTACCGAGACAGCCCTATCGCTGCTTTCTCGTGCCCCGATCTCGATCGATGCCCTCGATTACCGGGGTCTCGTGCGGACGCTGCGACAGGCGGTCGGGAGCCGCAGTGAGGGTGGTAGTCGCAGCACCATGACCTCGGATCAGTTGGTGCGCTCATGTCTGATCGATCCAGTCGACATCCCGCGAGATCCTGAACAGTTGCGCGGGTTCTGGCATCTCGTCGACATCATCGAGCAGGCCCGGATCGGTCTGACGGAGGGTAAATCCGTTGGCGAGGTGTTGTGGACACTCTGGTCAGCCACCGACTTCTCGGAGCAGCTCGTTGCCAGGTCCGGTCTGCCAGGCCGAGTTGGGGTCGCCGCTGATCGGGATCTCGACGCCGTCGTGCGGTTGTTCGATCTCGGCGAATCCCTGGGCTCAGACGTATCAGGACCCGCGGGCGCGTTGACCTGGATCCGCGACCTGCAGAAGCAGGACTTCTCAGACAGCGGTGTGACGACCAGGCAGCGCACAGCGGACCACGATGTTGTTCAGGTGGTAACCGCACATGGCGCTAAAGGTCGGCAATGGCCCGTGGTGTTCGTCGTTGGGGTGCAGGAAGGCATCTGGCCTGATCTGCGAGCGCGACCGTCGTTGCTGGCACCGGAACGTCTGAGCGATTCTGGTATCGACCCGGCGCCGTCGACTAGCGAATTACTTGAAGCGGATCGCCGCTTGTTCTACGTGGCGTGCACGAGGGCTAGTGAACGACTCGTTGTCACGGCCGTTTCAAGCTCTGATCCCACAGCGCGAAGCGGCTCCGAACCGTCCCGCTTCCTCACTGAGCTGGCAGCTGGCGATTCCGTCTCGCAGACGCACATCTCGGGTCTGTCAGTAACGGGTCTCAACCTTGCTGGGCTCGTCGCCGAGTTACGAGCGACGGTGGAATCTGCGAGCTCCAGTGATGAGCTCCGGATAGCAGCCGCACATCGGCTCGAGGCCCTAAGTCAAAACGGCGTTCATGCCGCGAATCCCGCGAACTGGTGGGGTGTCCGAGACTGGACCGAGAGCCAACAGCCTGTTCGTGCGACGGAGCGCCCCTTGCGCATTTCAGGATCGAGCTGGGATTCACTCGAGCGGTGTTCGCTTCGGTGGTTCCTGGAGCACGAGGTGAGGGCACAGCCCCCGAGTGGTCCGGCGACATCGTTCGGGACCGTTGTCCATGCTGTCGCCGATGCGATTGCCCGCGGCCAACTCGATCCCAGCGAGACCGCGGTAGCCGGGGAGCTTGAGCACATCTGGGGCTCCATGGGGTACGCGGCGCCGTGGCAAGCGCAAGCCGAGCTCGATGAGGCGCTCGCGGCCGTCCGTCGGTTCGCCGCTTGGCAGGATTCTCGACCGGATCGATCAGTGCTCGGCAGTGAGGTGACGTTCGAGCAGCAGTTCGACGTGGCGGGCGAGCAGGTGGTCGTCTCCGGAGTCGTTGACCGCCTCGAAGTCGATGATCAGGGCGAGCTGCACATTGTTGATCTCAAGACCCAACGGCAAGCTGTGTCGTCAGCTCAGGTTGCCGAGCACCGGCAACTCTCGCTTTACCAAGTCGCTGCGCATGAGGGGGCCTTCACCGAAAATAGTGGTGGTGATAGGCCCGTCGGTGGGGCCGAACTCGTCCAGTTGCGCGTTGGGGTTCGAGGAACCGACCTCCCGAAGGTCCAGCAGCAAGGGCCGGTTGATCCTGACGAGGTGCGCGAGGCTCTGTCTCATGCCGTAAAGACGATTCGCAACGAGGACTTCGGCCCGAACCCGAGTCCTGCCCAGTGCCGCACCTGCGCCTTCATCAAGGTCTGTCCTGCCCAACAGCATCCGGGTTCGACCCCATGACATTCAACGAGACTCACCTCGCGGAACTCCTTGGCTTCACCATGTCCGAGGAGCAGCTCGTCGCCGTGACTGCTGATCTGTCCGAACCCCTCCTGGTTGTCGCCGGAGCCGGTTCGGGGAAGACGACCGTGATGGCGGCCCGAGTGTTGTGGGCCGTGGCTGTCGGAGGAGTCGCACCGGAGGAGATCCTCGGCCTGACCTTCACGAGTAAAGCCGCTGGGGAGTTCGGTACCCGGGTCCGTTCCCTGCTCGATCGGTTCTTCGGTGGACCCGTTGGCGGCCCAGTTTGGCAGAATGGGGCAGAACCAGCGGAACCGTCGGTCTCGACGTATCACGCGTTCGCCCACCAACTCGTCGCCGAACACGGTCTGCGGATCGGGATCGAACCCGGTGCGCGACTCCTCGCCGACAACGAGACGGCCCACTTGGTCTATCGAGAGCTGGTCAATACGCGACGCACATTGACCGATCAGAGCACGTCGATCCAATCGGTTGTCTCGGCTGTTGTGAGCCTCGATCAGCAGCTCGCCGAACACGCCGTATCCCCGCAACGGTTGCGCGACTTCGACGACCAGGTCATCGCCCGGATCGACGGCTTGGCCAAGACCGTTGCCAAAGATCGCGAAATGCGCGCAGTTGCGCAACGCAGGCAGCAACTGTCCTACCTCGTTGACGATGTGCGTACCCGCAAAACTGACCTGGATGTCATTGATTTCTCCGACCTGTTGCGGTTCGGTCATGAACTTGCTCAGCGCGACGACGTGCAACGAATACTCCGGGAGCGCTTCTCCCTCGTGCTGCTCGACGAGTATCAGGACACCTCGATCGTTCAAACCGAACTTCTGTCATCACTGTTCGGTCGAGGCCATTCGGTCACCGCGGTTGGCGATCCGCTTCAAGCGATCTATGGCTGGCGCGGTGCGAGTACCGGGGCAATGGAGGAGTTTCCGGGTCGCTTTGGTCGTGATGAACGCCGACCAGCGCGCGTCTGTGAACTCGGTACCAGTCAGCGCTCCGGCGCCAACGTGTTGGCGGTGGCCAACCAGATAGCCGATCCGCTAAGAGCGGAGTCATGTCAGGTCGTGACGTTGCGACCGGCCATCACCGATACGGGCCGCAGCCGCCAAGACGGCGTTCGAGTCTCGCTGCACGAGACCTACGCTGCGGAAGTTGACTGGGTCGCCGATCGGATCGCCGAACAAGTCGACAGCGGGGTCAAATGTGCCGATATTGCGATCTTGTGTCGTGCTGCTCGCGACTTCGCGCCGATCCAGCGCGCCCTTGACGCTCGGGGCGTTGCGGCTGCGGTGAGTTCAGCCGAGGGAGTGCTGGCCGACGCTTTGGTTGGCGAGGTGTTGAACGTTCTGTCGGTACTCAACGACCTGTCGGCGAACCCAGCGATGGTCAGCATTTTGCTGGGCCCGCGACTCCGGATCGGTGCCCGTGACTTGGCGCTGCTTGGTGCACGAGCGACGGAACTTACACATCAGGCAAGGGCTGAACTCGTCACCGACGCGGGAGCGGTTGGCGTGCGTGACGGTATGAGAAGCCGAGACTCGGTTGACCTCCCGAGCCTCGCTGAGGCGGTGACAGATCTGGGGCCGGCTGATCGATACGGCTACTCCGCCGCCGCCAGATCGCGTTTGGCCGGTCTCAGTCGGCAGTTGGAGATGCTGCGTCGTCATGTCGGCGTCCCGCTGCCGGAGTTGGTGTCTCGGGTCGTGACGACGATTGGTCTCGATGTCGAGGTTCGGCTCGCTGCGTTGACGGGGGACACCGAGGTCATCGGGAGTCCCGCGGCATCCCCGGCCACGCACGGGTTGGTTGCGCTCCATAGCTTTATCGACCTTGTCCATCGCTATTGCGCGACGCACAGTGGTGCGTCATTGGCAGGCTTCCTGACCTGGGTTCACCTCGTCGAGGACTTGGGCGGAGATCCTGAGCTTGACGTTCCAGCGCCGGTAGACAGCGTCACCCTGTTGACGGTTCACAAAGCGAAGGGCCTCGAATGGGAGGTCGTTGCGGTTCCGTTCATGAGTGAGGGGGTGTTCCCCACTTCACGTTCCCGACCGCGATGGACGACCGCGGTCAGCGAGGTTCCCCACCGTCTGCGCGGGGATGGAGATCGACTCGTTGATTTGCGTGATCATGGCACTCTCGGTCACGGCGAATTCGCCGAGGGAATGAAGCACCACGCCGAGGCCGAAGAGCGACGGCTCGCCTACGTGGCAACAACTCGACCAACGAGACTCCTGTTGGCCTCCGGGCATTGGTGGGGTCCCACTCAAACCCGTCAGCGCGCGCCGTCGCGGTATCTGCTGGCCGCCCACGAGACGCTCGTTGAACATCACGAGATGGATCCGTGGGTCGCGACCTCAGCATTCGAGAAGAACCCAGCGCTGGACAGTGAACCCAGCTACTCCTGGCCACCTGATTTGGCGACAGCGTCAAAACGGCGACGCGATGAGGCAGTTGCTCTAGTGAGCCGCGTCGAGGTCGAGCCGCAATCGGCGGAACACGCGACTCTCACGATTCCTGAGTTAGAGCTGGTGGCTGAGTGGGACCGCGACATCGAACTGCTGCTGGCCGAGCGTTCTGTAGTCCAGACACCACCATCACACGTTTTGCCCATGATGCTGAGCACCACGGACCTGGTCGCGGCCCGTCGAGATCGGTCAGCCTTCATCCAGAGCCGCCGCCGTCCACTGCCACGCCCACCATCCCCGGCTGCTGCCCGCGGTACGAGGTTTCACACGTGGGTTGAAGAACGCTTCGGGCAACGTCCGCTGTTCGATGAGTTGCCCGGCGCCCTCGATGAGGACCTCTTTATGGATGTCGAGCTCGCGGAATTGCAGGCGGGATTCCTCGAGACTCCGTATGCCGACCTCACCCCGCACGCAGTCGAGGTTCCGTTCGCGATCGTGATCGGCGGCCGCTTAATCAAAGGTCGCATCGATGCCGTCTATCAGGTCGATGGCCAGTGGCAGGTCGTGGACTGGAAGACGAACCTGCGCACGAGTGCGGATCCCACCCAGTTGGCGATCTATCGCGCTGCCTGGGCGCAGTTGGCGGGAGTTCCCGAGAAGCAGATCGTCGGGGTATTCGTCTACGTCCGGCGCGGCGACATTGAGGTCTTTGACGATTTGCCGCTGGCAAGCGACCTGCTATCCGCGCTGTGAGGGATCCCAGTCGACCGAAACTGCGCGGTGGTCGCTCACCGGCAAGAACCACGTCCGCGCTGATTGCTCCACCTCTGCGAGCTCACGGGGAGGGAGTCCATCGACGAGTACGTGATCGAACTGAACGCGAGGTTGGTAGGACGGGAACGTCGGCTCGGAGATCAACCCAGTCATCCGCGTCACTCTCGCCGGGATCTTGCCCGGCAGGTTGAAGTCTCCGACGAAGAACAGCGGTCGCGGAAACCCCGCCAACCACTTTCTGATCTGCCGCAATTGCCGAACGTTATAGCCCGGGACAAACGACAGGTGCGCCGTCGCGACGGTCATCAGTCCGTGCGCAGTTTCGATCTGCGCAGCAATGGCTGCTCGCTGCTCATCGCGGACCTTGAGAACACTGGGCTTTCCGTCCTGCTGAACGAGTAGGGGGAGCGACAACGGAGCCGGGGGGAACACTTTGCTGTGCCATGAGGCGACCGGCAACGTCGAGATCAGGGCGACTCCGTACCGAGGATCGCTGGTCTCATCATCGCCTCGCTCGGCTGGGGACGTTGGCCGGAAGCCGTTCGCGCCGCCAGGCGTTCCGACCACTGTGGGAACGAAGCGGTACCCCTGCGTTCCCAAGGCGTCAGCCACTGCCCGGGTCTGATGTGAGTGGCCGCTACGGGGCTGGTTCTGGTCGACTTCTTGTAAGGCGACCACCGACGGTGCTAGTTCCTCGATTGCGGCGACGAGTGCTGCCGCATCGGGTGGGCCGTCAGTTGGCGATTGTTGGTGCGCCGTTGCATGTGCCTGGCGACTACTGACCGTCTGGCCGTGGAGGATATTGAACGATGCGATGCGCATGACGCCTACTTCTCCGCCTGCTCAGTGCCCGGTATCTCGCCCGGATTGCTGGGGTTATCAGGAAAGCTGGGGCTGCCCGGATCGACGGTACTACCTGGACTATCGGGCTGGTCAGGGTCGTGGTGCTTCACGAACTGTTCTTCACCAGCCGGTTCGGTTCGGACACCAATTTTGGATCGCAGCCATTCGCGCGCCGGTTCTTCGACGAAGCGCCACATGCCGTACGCAAACACGATCGACATCACGATGAGACCGACCAGTCCGATCACATAGAGCGGGCCGCCATCGATTCCCACCGTAGACATTCCCGCCCGCCACAGACCGAACCACACCAAGTGGATCATGTACAGCGAGTACGAGATGAACCCACCGAGCACGAGGCGACGGCTAGACAGGAACGAGGCTGGACCTCGATCGTTGAGCGCTAGAGCGCCAATCCAGGTGATCAAGAGGGGGATAATGATCACGTAGTACCGCGGGGCTTCGTTGGTGAGCAGTTCCCCGTTCGATCCGGAGAACGTCAGCGAACTCATTTGGCCGAGGACGACCGAGATTGCAACGATGACGAGCGGGATCGACCAACTGAGCACCAGAGCAATCCGGCTCACAGTTCGGCTGGGTTGGCCGCCGTCCCCCTCCTCTTTGAGCCGCCGCACAACCAAATACACAAATGCACCCGCAACAAACTCGGTGAGCACCCGGACTGACGATGCCCATCCCAAGGTGAGGAATGGATCATTATCTCTGCTGATCCCGATGTAGAGCAGAGGTGTCAGCGAGATGAACGCGCAGGCCGCAAGCGCCGGAATCGGCAGTCGATCCCGTAGTCGCCACAGGATCAATGCGATGAATGGGAAGAATAGGTAGGCGAACCACTCCATCGACAGGGACCAGGCGACGAAGTTCCAGCCCCGGGAAGGATCTGGGCCCCACTCTTGGACAAGGAAGATTTGCTTGAGGTAGCTCAGTGGATTGAGCCAGTCACGATCTCGTGACCCACTGCCAACCAGACTCATCGCAATAACGGCAAGTCCCGCCACGTTGAGCATGACGAAGTGCACGGGATAAATCCGCGCGAGCCGCAGCCATAGGAACCGACCAGCCCCGCGTGCCTTGAACGCTGGGCCGAGCTTCTCCAGATACGTGTAGGTCAGGATGAACCCGGACAACGCGAAGAAGAGGTCGACGCCTAGCGATCCGACGCGTAGGAACTCGTGCACCACCGGAACAAGTAATCCGGCAGTCGCAAACGCAGGTTGGTAGTGATAGAGCAACACCCAGAAGGCGGCGAGGAAGCGCACCCCGGTGAGCTGGCGAATGAATTGGCCCATGACCCGCAAAATGATTGCACGAAGGGCTGCGCTGTGACGGTTAGCCTCGCTGAAACCTGCGCAAGCGCGTCAGATGACCCTCCTGAGGCCCTCCTGAGGCCCTCGTCAAACCATCGCGGCGAAGGTGCAGATCCAGCGCCCATCCCATCCCTCAAGTCGCAACATGAGCGCCCGGCTTCGCTCCTTCCCCCGGACAACCGCAGCCACTTCCGCGACACCGTCCGCGGGTTCGTCGACGCGGACACTGGTGACGATCGAGCGCTCGGTCGTTCGCTGCAGCTTGCTGGATCCTGCCGATGAACCCGGGGGACCTGCCGGTGGTCGCGTTACCCCGGATAGGACGGCCGGTGTTGCATTGCGGGCGATCTGTCTCGGCGAGCGTTGGCCCGCCATGACCTCGACGATCATCTGGGCGAATCCGTGGGCGAACACCGTTGCTGCTGGCAGGGAGTCGCTCGCCGTCATTTGCCTTTCGAAGAACGCATCTGCATGGTCGGCTGAGTTCTCGTCGATGCAGAACGTCCGGGTGGGTGTCTGCTTCGGCGCTGAACCTACGTCAGGCGCAATCACCGGTACGAATGTCGTGGGGGCTGCGAAGGCCAGTTCTAGCGTCTCCTGAGCGTAGGAGTGCGTCGACGTCGCGCCCACGAGTTTCAGTTTGGGTCGCGGTGTTGGCACCACGGCGGGGTCAGGGGAGGGGATGGGTCGCACGCGAATTGCCGTCACATTGTTCATCGAGCGTCACCGGGGACCGTGAGCAGTGATCCGGTCACAATGATGTCCGGGTCACTACCAATTAATGAGTGATTTGCCGAATACCAACGATCAGTTTGGTCCGCGATCGCTGAGTTTGAAGCCGTCGAACCGAGTTGTTTGGCGGCGAGCAACCAAAGGCAATCACCGGCCTTCACTCTGACTCTTTTTGCGGAACCCTGTTTTGCCGGAGCGGACTGGGGAGCTGCGCTCTTCGCAGCCCTGGGTGGCGGGATCGTTGACGTGGTCGAAACAGGACCCCGATCGAGGTGGGGGATATCGATGGACGAGTGGTTGCCCCCCGGTATAGGGGTCTGAGTAGCTACTGGTGCGCTATCCACTGCCAGCGCTGGCGATACCCCGGTGACAGCAGTCAGCGCCCCGAAAAAGCCAACGGCCAAACGTCGCGCGAGCTTCGGTGTGACCGCATCACCCCAGGAAGTGCAGACCCGCCCAACGCGACCCGGAATCCGGGCGGCACCGAGCAAGATACCGCCGAGGCAGCAACGAAGTACGTAGGTGGCGAATAGCGCACCCACCACCATCGCGAATAGTCGATCAAAATCAGATGTCATGCGTTCCCCCGCATTAGATGTTGTTTGCATACGTTTGCATATATTTAAGCACGTAAGACATTATTTGTTACCAGAAGCCATTGGATTGTGGAAAAGGCGGGTGTCGATTTGCTGTCGATTGGCAAGAACATTGCGCCGAGTTGCAACAGCGCAATCTCTGCGGAAACGGCGTTTGCAGCAGCGCAAAGTGAATCGTTTGTACTAGCGCAAAGTGGATCCCGTATCCCATGACCGCCCACGGTTATGCCCGGACGACTTCTGAAGAGGGAGCGAGTCAGCGGGGAAGCCTTGACTTGGAGGGCTGCCCGCGGTTCTCCAGGCGGAGAGCAGGCCCGGAGAACGCGCCAATGCGACAACTGGTGGATCTGGACGGTCGGTAAATCGTCGCGAACAAACGCCGTGTGTTTGTCGATCTGGGAATTGGTATCGACGGGGAGAGTGCGTCTCAGTCTGTATTTCGCGCCAGTGCAGCTTCTCTAGGCTGGGTGGTTTAGCGACTTCATGAAGGAACGAGCCGCAGCGACACCGGAGATATCGAGGACTACTACACCCAAAACGAAAATGCCGGGATCCTCAACAGGGCGACCTACCTGTTTCCGGTCCATAGGCGATCAGACTCACTTTCTAGTACCTGTAGCTCGCTCGACTGCGCGCCCGACTGTTGAGCGAGCGATGGACGCGCTCAATCGGTCGTTGCAACACTCGTTGATCAGTGAGGTGTTGCACGTGTGGTCGAAGGTTGAGTTGATCAAGAAGTAGGAACAGTTTTGGATTCTTGTTGCGGGAGGTTCGACGTCATCGTCGGCGTGTGATGCTGTCGGCGTGCATTCACGAACTGGACGTCGTTGGCGTAAAGCGACAGGAGACAGGATTCCGTTACCGAAACCGCAGGAGTCGGGACGTTACCTGTCGTTGGAGGAGCGGCTGCGGATCGCTGACCTGCACTTGGCCGGTGCCGGGGTGCGGGCGATCGCTGCCGAACTAGGTCGGTCTGGGAGCGCGATCAGCCGGGAGTTGGCTCGTAACGGGACCGCGACCGGGCCGCGGGGACGAACCACATATGCGCCTTATGCGGCGCAGAGGTGGGCCGAGTTACGTGGGCGCCGACCGAAGGCAAGCAAGTTCGATCATCTGGAACTGGCATCCTTGGTGCAGTCCAAGTTGTGCGTGAAGTGGAGCCCGGAGCAGATCAGCGACCATTTGGTGGTGATGTTTCCGGATCGGCAGGAGATGCAGGTGAGCCCAGAGACGATCTACCAGGCGCTTTATTTGTAAGGCCGTGGCCATTTACGGACTGACCTGCATCAGCACCTACGTACTGGTCGCGCCATGCGGCGCCCGAGGCGGCCGTCGTCGGCAAACGCGAAAGGGATCACCGACATGGTGATGATCAGCGATCGGCCCGCGGAAGTAGACGACCGTGCCGTTCCTGGGCATTGGGAGCGCGACCTCATTTTGGGGTCGAACTGCCGCTCAGCGATCGCCACGTTAGTGGAACGTCAGACACGGTTCACCATGCTCGTTCACCTTCCCAATGACCACAGCGCGACCACTGTTGGTGATGGTATTTCGGCGACTATCAAAACTTTGCCGGAGCAGTTGGCGAAGACCCTGACATGGGATCAGGGCACGGAAATGGCCCAGCACAAACAGATCACAATGGCGACTAAGATGGAGATCTACTTCTGTGATCCACACTCGCCCTGGCAGCGAGGTACCAACGAAAATACCAATCGTCTGCTGAGGCAGTACTTCCCGAAAAGCACTGACCTGTCGATCCGTTCACCAGAGCGGCTAAAGGAAGTCGCTGACGAACTCAACGATCGACCCCGCAAAACCCTCGGCGGGATCAGCCCCGCCCAAGCAATGCAACGACTACTGTCAGACCCAGAAAAGCCCATCGTTGCAACGACCGCTTGAATTCACCCGCGAACCACCCAGACGAAGGTAGCCGCGTGAGCGACCGCCTACCTCGGGAATCCGACGAACTTCAGTCGTCGGAGGAAGTCAACGATCCGACGCTTGCCACTGTCCTCGGGCGCCCCACGACGTCAGTCCGCACGCATCTTCAGGCACTCATCGACTAGCTCCGTGCGCTCCTGCGAGTAGAACTCGATATGGAACCGTGTGTGCTCAGTTCCAATAGCGACGTGGTGGCGGATCTCTGGTGGGCCTTCGAAAGGTCGCGAGGGACCGAGGGGATGTCGAACGTTGGTGTGGTCCGCGCGAGCGTCAGATCTTTCGGTAGTTGCAACTCTTCCAGCACCGGCAATTTCTAGCAGGTGAGCCAACAGACTGACGAGTTTGTACGCTGACCCAGTGGATCAGTCGTTGTACGGGGACGCGTTTGGTGAGCCGGAGGCCGATCTGCCGTCCGACCCGCCACCACACGCTGCACCTGCCCGCAGACACCACGAGGATCCGCTGATCGCGGCGGAGCGGTTGATCGCTGACTCGTCGTCGGAACTCACCGATGAGCAGAGTTGGGATACCTACGCCCAAATCGATGAGCAGCGCCAACAGGCGAGAAGCGCGACCAGCCTGATGAATCGCTTTCTGGCAAACCGGCGGGTATCAATCCAGGTCCGGGTAGGAGTTGCTCATGAGGAAGCGTTCGATGTCAGAGGAGAACTGGTCGACGTTGGCGATGGCTGGATCAGACTGACCGAACGCGGAACCAGTCACATCGTGAGGACTTCCGCACTCGTCTCGGTCGCTGGACTCGCGTCAGAGATGGCGAACGTAGGTGCCACTGCGAACTCTTCCAGCTCACCGAGGCGTAGCTGGCCATCGTTGTTGCGAGAAATTGCACGGGAGTCGGGCGTGATTCCCGTCAAGCTCCTCCGCTCCGATGGACTATCGATGGCCGTTTCCATCGCACGTGTCGGACAGGACTACATCGACATCCGCCCTGAACGAGGCCAGTCAAGCCAAACGAGCGAGACCCTGCTAGTTCCGACGAGCGCGATCGTCATGCTCACCTTCCGTTAAGAGCATCTCGGCAGCCGGATGGGGACCGCAAGGTCAGGTCGCCTCGGTGCCGCCGTCGCGGCCAAAGGGATGACTCGACACGAACTCCGCAGTCTGCTCGTATGCCTGGTTGATGTACTTCTCGAGCTCAGCAGCCTCGACTCGCCACTGGCCCCGGCCTCCGACTTTGATCGCGCGCAACTCTCCACTGCGCACAAGCGCGTACGTCTGAGCGGCGGAGATGTTCAAAGTCTCCGCGACATCAGTCAAAGTCAGGAATCGTGCTGCCATTACGACGAATCGTCCCACGGATCGGCGCTAGATCGTCGCAGGAAGTGTCCAACCTGTGGACAGTTGGCTTGATTGAGGTGGGGCAATCACTGACGATTCACGCTCAACCATGGAATCCGGGGGGTAACCATGAGCACAGCAGCACCAGCGCGCCCATCAGGGGGAGCGCGCACACACGACGAGTCCGGCGAGGACAACAGCCAGCACAGGTCGCCGCACGCTCGGCGTCAGCGAATACCGAAGGCATGGCAACAACCGAAATTTCTGGCAGGGGCTGCGCTCGTCGTGGTGTCTGTCGTTCTCGGTGCGTCATTGATCGGCTCAGCGGATCAACGAGTCATGGTGTGGTCTGCCGCCCGCGACCTTGCTCCGGGAACGGTGCTAGTTCGGGCCGATCTTATCGCTACTCCCGTGCAGGCAGAACAGGTTGACCGGTACGTCGGAGCGAACAGTGACGACCTACTCGGTCGCAGTCTCATCCGGCCAATGGGAACCGATGAGCTCGTGCCAGTCGGCGCGATCGGTGCGGGGCGAGACAACACGCGCTTGATCACTGTGCCCGTTGAACCGATCCACGCTCCAACCGACCTTGCCCACGGTGACTTGGTCGACGTCTACGTGAGCCCGCGCGACGCTGCCACGGCCGGAGGAGCCAGTCGGATGGCGCTCGCGGGAGTGACCGTTGCCGAAGTCGCTCCCGATGTCGACAGTGCAACAGGGGAGCTTGCCGTCGTGCTCGAGGTTGGCGCCGAGCAAGCGGGGGAAGTTGTGAGCGCGAGTCGTAGTGGCGTTCTGGACCTTGTGCGAGTTCCTGTGAGTAGTCAGCGAAGTAACCAATGAGTGGTGAGCGGCGCGAACCCGCGATTGCTCTCGCTCTCGGCAGTTCGCCATGGGAGTCGGAATTCGTCGCAGCGTTGGTAGCGAAGTTCAGCGGCTCGACGATCCGCCGCTGTGTCGATGTCGTCGACCTTGCCGCGTGCATCGACTCGACGCGTCCAGATCTCGTCGTCGTTGACGATCGGTTTCCGCGTCTGGACGTGTCGACGGTCTCGCGGATTAGTCAGACGCAGTCAGTCCTCGTCGGAATATGTGTCGACAAAGAGGGTGCGGCGCGACTGAAGAACTTGGGAATCCACGAGGTCATCCCGGTGGATACCGGAGGAATAGTCGAGGCAGCAGCAGCGATCGGCCAGCTCCGGCCCGCGTCAGCTGCGCTAGCAGGGGATACGGCGCCATCAACTACTGGTCGCGACTCCTCCAGGTTCAGCGGGAGCCACAATCCGTCGCGAACGGGTCGGGTAACCGTCGTCTGGGGGCCACCAGGTGGCGTCGGGCGAACTCACATTGCTGTCGGAGTAGCGCAACTCCTCGCGGAAGCTGGTCGGTCCGTACTCCTCGCCGATGCTGACTCCACCTGTGCCGGTATCGGCCCAGCGTTCTGCCTGACCCATGAAGGGTCGGGGATGATTGCCGCCGCACACCACGCGGACCGCGGAACTCTCGATCCTGCCGTTCTCGCTCGTCTCGCACGGGCGATCACCGACAAGTTGCGGGTACTCACCGGGCTGCCGCACATTCGCCGCCGAGCCGAACTACGCGCCGCCCCAATGTCGAGGTTGTGGAGCGTTGCCACGCAACTAACTGACGACGTTATTGTCGATATCGGCGGATGTCTTGACGACGGCTCGCTGGCGCTCGATGGCGATGTTGGTGACTTTGGGATTACGGCTGGCGGCAATAGCGCAGCAGTTACGGCGTTGGCAGTCGCGGACGACGTGATTGCGGTGTGTTCATGTGAGCCCGCGTCCGTCGCGCGGATGATCTCCCACGTTGGCGCGATCTCCAGTCTGGCTCCCGCTGCACAGCTTCATATCGTCGTCAATCGCGTACGCAGCCCCGTTGTCGGGAGCAATGCTGCCCAGGCGGAACTGGTCGAGTTCATTCGTAGCCAGACGGGAACTGCCAATGTGCACGTGGTGGTCGAGGATCGAGCGGGGACGGATGCTGCCGTTGCCGCGGGTCTGACGCTATTCGAGGCCAGCCCAAAGAGTCCGGCCATTTCTGGATTGGCGTACGTAGCGAGCGCGTTGGCAGCTGGGCGCGTGCCAGTCGCTGCTAGCGCCTAGCTCTGGGGCAGAATCGCCGTATGGCGCAACCGGCAGCACTCAAAGGTTTGATCTTGGACTGGGGCGGGGTCCTAACCTCGGACCTCAATTCGACGATGTCGGCGTGGGCGGATTCCGAACAGGTCGACCTTGAACAGTTTGCCGTCGTCATGCGCGAGTGGCTAGGGCGTGAAGGTGAGTACGAGAGTTGGGTGAATCCCGTCCACGCGCTCGAACGCGGCGAGATGGAAGTTCCCGACTTCGAGGGGCACCTCGCAGAAGGTTTGAGTGCGCGCCTCGATCGCAATATTGAGCCAACGGATCTGCTTGCGCGGCTCTTTGCCCACTTCTCGCAGGCCCACGACATGACAGCCTTGGTCCGTCGAGCCAAAGATCGCGGAATCCGAACGGGCCTGCTGTCCAACTCCTGGGGCAATGCCTACCCGCCGCACCTCTTCGATGGCATGTTCGACACCGTCGTCATCTCGGGCGAGGTTGGAATGCGCAAACCCGAGGAGCGCATCTTTCGCTACACCCTCGACCGGATGGAGTTGCCGGCCCAGGAATGCGTCTTCGTCGATGATCTTCGCCATAACATTGATGCCGCAGCCAGTTTCGGCCTCGTCGGAATCCACCACCTGAGGTATGACGAAACTGCCACCGAACTCGACATTCTCTTCGATACCAAGCTCAGCTAGCGTGGACATCTCGTTCAGCTAAGACTGCTTTGGCAACACCCACGGGTGAGGTCTCCCGACCGACGCGACCGTAGACGTGCCACGATGGACACGTGAGCGATCGACTGAATTCTCTGGATGTCTCCTTCCTATACCTGGAAGAGGCCACAACTCCCATGCACGTGGGCAGTGTGGCGATCTTCCAACCGCCAGAGGAAGGGTTCGACTACGACCGACTGGTCACCCTCATCAAAGGTCGGATCGCCTTGGTTCCACGGTTCCGCCAGCGCGTCCGGTGGGTCCCCGGTGGCCTCGCGAATCCAATCTGGGTTGACGACGAGAGCTTCGATGTGGCTTACCACGTTCGCCGCTCAGCCTTGCCGAAACCTGGCACCGAGGCGCAGCTAAGAGATCTTGTGGGTCGGGTGATGTCGCGACCACTCGATCGCAGTCGACCACTGTGGGAGATGTACCTCGTCGAGGGGCTAGAGCGGGGCCGATTTGCGATCCTGTCTAAAACTCACCACGCGATGGTGGACGGTGAATCAGCCGTCGATATCGGCCAGGTGATTCTGGATATGGACCCAGTGCCCCGGACAGTCTCCAGTGACGAGTGGCGTCCGAGCCGGGAACCGTCGGGGGCCGAGCTGATGGCTGATGCGGTCGGAGACCTCGTGCGCAGTCCCGCAGCCGCCGTCGACACTGTGCGCAGTAGTATCGCCGACCTCCATCGAACCGCCTCGGCCGTGGGAAAGCACGCCATCGGAATTGCCTCCGCCGCGATGACCGTCGCCCGGTCCACCCCGACGAGCCCACTCAACGCCGAGATCGGTGAACAGCGCCGATACGGCACCTCGAGCGCCAAACTTTCCGATCTCAAGGAAATCCGTCGGGCCCACGGCGGAACGGTCAACGACGTGGTCTTGGCGATCACCGCCGGCGCATTGCGCTCGTGGTTGATGACCAGAGGCGAGTCGGTTGGCTCACGCGCGACGATCCGCGCGATGGTTCCGGTAAGCGTGCGCGGGGACTCCGAGGGACGCAGCGGAAACCGCGTTGCCGCCTTTATCGTCGATCTACCCGTCGGCGAACCAGATCCTGTCGTCCGGCTACAACGTATTTCTTACGATATGGCTCAGCATAAAGAGAGCGGCCAGATGCTTGGTGCGGAGGCGATCGTGGCGATCGCTGGCTTCGCGCCCCCAACCCTTCACGCCTTGGGCGCGCGCGTCGGAAGTGACCTGAGTAAGCGGGTCTACAACCTTGTCATCACGAACGTTCCGGGTCCACAGTTCCCGCTGTATGCCGGCGGGGCTCTCATGCTCGCGGCGTATCCAGTCGTGCCGCTCGCTAAGGGCCAAGCAGTCAGTATTGGGTTGACGTCATACAACGGTGGGGTCTACTTCGGCCTGAACGCAGACCGTGACGCTATGCCCGATGTCGACATTCTTGCCCAGTGCTTACACGATGCGACTGAGGAACTGTTTGACGCTTCCCGATCCTCACATCGTGCGGGAAACCGCCGCCCGAGGGTGCCAGCAACGAAGTCAACGGCAGCTAAAACGGCGGCAAGAACTACCAAAACAGGTGCTGGAACGAAAAGTGCGAAGAAGTCTGCGAGTAAGCGCTCAGTAACCGCGCCCCGAAAGAAGGCAAATCGCCCCCCGAAGGCGTAATCTCGTTCCCGCTAGGAGTGGCAGTCCGGCTTAAGGAGAATGAGTAGTGGCGGCACGGAAACCCAAGCGAGGCCTCGTTCTAGGCGCTGGGGGTGTGCTCGGTGCGGCATGGAGCGTCGGTGCCCTATGTGCGCTGGAAGAAGTTTGTGGTTTCGACCCTCGCGATGCTGACGTCATCATCGGTACCTCCGCTGGATCTGTCCTCGGAGCGCTCGTGGCTGGCGGAGTGTCCCCACGGCAGTTACGCGACCACCAACTCGGCATTCCGGTCACGGAAGGGCCGCTATCGGGATTCTCCTGGGACTACGAGCGCGCAACGTCGCAGCGACCCGGGCGACCGAAGTTCTTCGCGAAGGGTTCGGGGTTGCTGCTGAAGTCAAGCGCCCGAAAGCTACGCCAAATGCCCCCCACGGCTGTGCTTTCGGGGCTGCTCCCACAAGGCTCTGGGTCGCTGGCGCGGATCGGTCACCTTGTAGAGGCGATCACCCCGATGGGGGAATGGTCCCCGCACAAAAACTTGTGGATCTGCGCGATGAACTACCAAAGCGGAACCCGCGTCGCGTTTGGCCGGCCTGGTTCGCCAACAGCAGAGTTGGCCCAAGCCGTTCAAGCCTCCTGTGCCATCCCGGCATGGTTCAAGCCGGTCGAGATCGGCGGAGAGATGTACGTCGACGGTGGTGCCTGTTCTGCGACGTCGGTTGACTTGCTCGCCAAGATGGGACTCGACGAGGTGTATGTCATCGCTCCGATGGTGTCCTTCGCGATGGATCGGCCTGAGCACGTGATCGCAAAACTGGAACGCCGGTGGCGCGTGCAGGTCACGAAGCGTTGCCTACGCGAGGTCGAGAAGGTGCGGGAGAACGGCGCGGACGTAGTCGTCCTCGGACCGGGTCCGGAGGACCTCGAGGCCATCGGGGCGAACCTGATGGACGTGAGCCGCCGGATCAATGTGCTCGAGACCAGTCTTGAGACCAGCGTCGAAGCGCTGCGCGATCCTGATCATGTCGGTCCGGATCATCTAGCCGACGTTGGCTAGCGACTCAGCCAATCCTGACCGATCTCTTCTTCTTTGCGAACCGCCCGATCGAACTGCTCGGCCGCGACACCTTCGAGTTTGCCGCCGACGAATGGCACATTCGCTTTCGCTTCTGCTTTGACGGTCAGTACCGAACCATCATTCGTCGCGTTGATTTCGAATGTACCGTTGATTACCATTGGTGCTTTACCGAAGTCAACATGCAGCGTCCCGCGGTAGTTCCCGTCGGCTTGCTCGGGTTGCCAGATATCTGTCTGTTGAGTGGTGATTTGCTCACCCACGAACTTCTTCGCAAAACCCGGAATCTGTGTGGGCAACGCGCGGGTTGTGTAGAGCGTGACACTGCCATCGTCGTTATCCGTGGCCTGCGCCTCGACACCGATACCACCGGTCCGCTCGTTCTTCTCTTGGACGTAGGCCTGATCAGTCACCATCGCGAATACCGTCGCCGGGTCGGCTGAGAAATGCAACTCACCATCGATCTTCTTAGCCACGCTTGACTCCAGACTAGGGGGATATCTGCTGGGGACAGCATGCCCCATAACGGACCGCGACCGCCGGTATAACGGGGGTGATTCGTTCCATCAGGTGTGTGCGGGATACACGGCACTTCGTTTCTCACTAATCTGATCTGGTGGACACTACCCGGGTAGAAGACGTACAAGTCGCTGAGTTGTTGTTGGCGGCACTTGAAGATCCCCAGAGCATCCGAGTCGCGAGCAGTGTTCCTGACCTCGCCGAGTTGGTGATCGCCTACTACGCGTCGACGTCGGCACGCGATCTGTGTGACCGTGACGCGGCTGATCTTTTGGGACCGGTCGTCAGTCAGCGCGCGCTCGCGATGGAGCGCACCCCTGCGCACGCGGCAACCCGCGTCTTCACCCCCACCGTTGCTGATGATGGGTGGACGTGTGAGCACACCGTTGTCGAGATTGTGGCCGACGATTCCCCGTTCATCGTCGACTCCGTTCTGGCCGCGTTAACCCAAGCGGGGCGCGTGATCCAATTGGTGATCCACCCGATTATCGACGTTGCGCAGCGAGTGGAATCCTGGCTTCATATCGAGATTGATCGAGAATCATCGCCCGAGGTGATGGAACATTTGAACCATGACGTTGCTGCTGTCCTCAAGGATGTCCGACAGGCGGTCGACGACTGGTTGCCGATGCGTGACCAAGCCTCGGAAGTCAGCGCGAATCTGCTCGCCGGACACGCGGTCGGGGTAGCCGCTGCTGGGATTCCGATCAAGGACGTGACGGAGGCAGCGGCACTCCTTGAATGGCTGGTTGACGACCACTTCACGTTCTTGGGATATCGCGAGTATGTTCTCGAAGAAGGTACCTCCGACACCAAGACGCTGGTGTCCCTGCCGGAGACCGGACTCGGCATCCTGCGAGCCGAAGAGCAAACCCGCAAGTCGTTCTCCCACCTCACCGCAGAAGTCCAGGAGAAGGCCAACGAGCGGCGACTACTTGTCTTGACCAAGGCGAACCGTCGTTCCACCGTGCATCGGCCGACGTACTTGGATTACGTCGGCGTCAAACAGTTCGATGAGGATGGCAACGTCGTTGGCGAGAAGCGCTTCGTCGGTCTCTTGACGGCCGCGACCTACGCTGATTCGGCGACCGCCATTCCGGTCGTGCGCCAGACTGTCGCGCGCACTGTCACGATGAGCAACTATCCGCCGAACTCTCATAGTGCGCGTGATCTGCTGCATTTCTGTGAGATCTATCCGCGCGACGAGCTATTCCAGGTGTCTCCCGGGCAACTGCTAGATGTTGCTCGTGACGTGTTAGCGATCGGCGAACGGCGCGAGACTCGGGTCTTCCCGCGCAACGACGACTACGGTCGCTTCATCTCGATTCTCGTCTACCTACCCCGCGACCGGTACACCACCGATGTCCGCCTGGCGATGACGAACGTGATCGAGGACTTCTACTCAAGCTCGACGATCGACTACGTCGCGCGGGTATCGGAGTCGGTGCTGGCTCGGCTGCACTTCGTTGCTCGAATGCCACCTGGCCGCGAGATTCCCGATATCGATCCATCAGCCTTCGAACACAAGATGCGCGACGCAACCCGAAGTTGGGATGACGACTTCCTGCGGGCAATGCAGCATGAGTTCGGCGAGGAACATGCCGTAGATCTACTGCACGCGTTTGGAAGCGGAATCCCTGAGTCCTACAAGGAGCATGTCAGTCCGCGCGCGGCCGTCACTGACATCGAACGCCTCGCGGATTTGGCAAGTCCCGGGGACTCGGCGGTGAAACTCCACGACGAGCTGGGTCAAGCCCCAGATGAGCACCGATTCACCCTCTACCGCTGTGCCGAGCCCGTGGCACTATCAGAACTACTGCCCGTATTTGCGAGCCTCGGCGCGAAACTGCAGGAACAACGACCGTTCGAGATCGTCCGCGACGACGGACAGCGCAACTGGATCTACGACGTCGGGATCCGGCTGCCAAATAGGCCAGCGGACGTGTCAGCGGCAGATCATGCAGCGCGCTTTTGTGATGCGTTTCTTGCGACCTGGCACGGGCGCTGTGAAATCGATGCCCTCAATGCCTTGGTGCCCTCAACTCCCCTCACCTGGCGAGAGGTCAGCTGGCTGCGTTCCTGGCTGCAGTATGCCCACCAACTCGGCTCGCATCTGTCCTACCAGTACTCCCAAGATGTCCTGTTGGTCAACGGCACGATTGCGTGTCAGCTCGTTAGCTTATTCCGCGCTCGTCTCGATCCAGCGATGACTGACGATGAGCGGGATCAGCTCACAGCCGAGATTGACGCGGATATCAGCAACGCAGTCGATGAGGTCCAGAGTCTGGATGCGGATCGGATCTTGCGACAAGTTCACGAGATCGTTCGTGCCGTTTTGCGAACGAACGCCTTTCAACTTGATGACAACGGTGACACCCGTCCGACGTTGGCGATCAAGCTGGCTCCGGAGACGATCCCAGGCGTTCCACAACCCACGCCGCACGTCGAAATCTGGGTCAGCTCGCCGCGTCTGTCCGGTGTTCACCTGCGCTTCGGGCCGATCTCGCGCGGAGGATTGCGCTGGAGTGATCGCCCCGAGGACATGCGAACCGAGATCCTCGGCCTGGCAAAGGCTCAGATGGTGAAGAACGCGGTGATTATTCCGGTCGGAGCCAAGGGGGGCTTCTTCGTGAAGAACCCGCGCAACGCTGCCGACCGAACCCTCTACCGTGAGGACGGTATTGCGAGGTATCGCGAGTTCATTACTGCGATGTTGCAACTGACAGATAACCGCGTCGACGGCGAGATCGTCGGACCGCCCAGCACGGTGCGTCTCGACGGCGATGATCCCTATCTGGTGGTCGCGGCCGATAAGGGAACCGCATCCTTCTCCGACATCGCGAACGAGATCTCCCTCGACCATGGCTTTTGGCTCGGAGACGCTTTCGCATCTGGGGGTTCTCACGGCTACGACCACAAAGCGATGGGGATTACTGCGCGCGGCGCGTGGGAGTCGGTGAAGCGCCACTTCCGGGAGATCGGCATCGACATTCAGACACAGCCCGTCACCGTGATCGGGATCGGTGACATGAGCGGCGATGTCTTCGGCAACGGGATGTTGCTCAGCGAGCAGTTGAAGCTCGTCGCCGCGTTCGATCATCGGCACATATTTCTTGATCCCAATCCCGCTGTCGACGTGTCCTACGCGGAGCGCGCGCGGCTCGCTGAGCTACCCCGTTCGAGTTGGGCGAACTATGATCCAGACCTCATCAGTGCGGGCGGTGGGGTATACCCGCGCGAACTGAAGGCGATCCCGGTCAGCGATGAAGTACGCGCTCGTCTCGGCATTTCACGAGCGACCCGGACGCTCACTCCCAACGAGCTGATGAAGGCAGTCCTATCCGCCCCCGTTGATCTCTTCTGGAACGGTGGAATCGGTACCTACGTCAAGTGCTCGACCGAATCAAACGCCGGTGTTGGCGATAAGGCGAACGACTCGATCCGAGTCAACGGTGATGAACTTCGCGTTCGAGTTATCGGTGAGGGTGGGAACCTCGGCCTCACTCAGCCGGGCCGGATCGAGGCGGCTCGTTGCGGCGTGCAACTAAATACCGACGCGATCGACAACTCGGCCGGAGTCGACTGCTCTGACCATGAAGTCAACATCAAGATCTTGCTGGATGCCGTTGTGGCTGAAGGTGACCTGACGTTCAAACAACGTAATGAACTGCTGGTGGCGATGACCAACGACGTCTCGGAATTGGTGCTCAGTGACAACTATGCCCAGAACCAGATACTGGGATATGCGCGAGCGCAAGCAGTCGAGCTACTTCCGGTTCACGAACGCCTGATCCACTCGTTGGAGGCACGAGGTCTGCTGAACCGGGAGCTTGAGTACCTGCCCAGTGATGCCCAGATTGACGAGATGATCGAGGCCGGCGAGGGGTTGACCTCACCGGGGCTGTGCGTTTTGTTGTCGTACGTAAAGATCGCGTTGACGACTGATCTGACGAGTTCTGGCCTCGCGCAGGAGGAGTTCTTCTCGGTAGTGCTGCGATCCTACTTCCCACCGGCGATGGTTGAGCGGTTCGGTGAATCGCTGCAGGCTCACCCGCTACGAGATGTGATCATCACGACGATTATGGCGAACGTCATGGTGGATACTGGCGGGATTTCGTTCGTTCACCGCGCCGTGGAGGAGACCGGGGCATCGCCCGTCGAGATCGCGCGTGCGTACACGGTAGTGGTGGAAGTATTTGGCCTCAAGCAGGTCTGGAGGGATATCTCCGCCCTCGATGGAGAGGTGCCCACCGCGGCGCAGACTGCCTTGCACCTTGAGGTTCGACGGCTGCTCGATCGCGCGACGAGATGGGTGTTATCGCTCCGGGGTGGGACGGTGCGCGTTGCCGAGGAGATCGATCGATTGCGGACGACGGTTACCGGCTTGGAAGAGGTCGCCGACCGGCTACTCGTGGGTTCTCAGTGGACTCGGTTCCAAGAGAAACTCAGCGAGCTGACTGACCTTGGTGCCCCCCAGGATTTGGCTCGCTCGGTTGCGATCGCGCTCGACCGGTTCAGCATGCTCGATATCGATGGAATCGCGCGGCGTCAGGAGGTCCCCCCGGAGGTGGTCGCACAGCTGTACTACGCAGTTGCTGAGCGCTACGGGATCGATGCCCTGCTTCACCGCATCTCCGGTCTGCCGCGCTCCGACCGCTGGGCGAACCTGGCGCGGGCCGCACTGCGCAGTGACCTGTATTCAGTCCTCGCCGGTCTGACGAGCAAGATCCTGAGATCAACTGATTCCGACGACGTCCCGGAGAGCCGGATCGCCGAATGGGAAGAGCGCAACGCTGAAGGTCAGCAGCGCGCGAGGGCCACTCTGCGCGAGATCGATGAGGCCGGAAACTACGACCTCGCGACGCTTTCCGTAGCGCTGCGCGTCCTTCGGACATTGGTGCAACAGAGTGCGGTGACCGAGCAGCTTGATGCTGAGAAGACGGATTAGCTGCTGACGTAGCTCGCTGCTTTGGTGGCTACCGAGTCCATTTTCGGAGTTCTTTCCGGGATCTTGCAAAGAACTTTACGTGATCACTTTGTCGCACAGGGGTGACCGAGTGTCTGATTTAGAGCGATTCGTGCCGTCACGAACCGTGTTGATTCAACGCTGAGTCGTGGAGTCGGCACCGGCAGTAAGGGTGCGCACCGTCGACCTGTGGATAGTCGTTTGACAGCGCGAATCTTGCAACTTACCTTTCTCGCCATAAGGACTCGCCAACTCGGAGTCAGCCGTTGAATACCAAGGGCTGTGGGGGTTTCGGTTTGGCGAGTTCGGCGGGAATACGGGGGTATCTCGCCACAAATAGGGGGACGAAGATGGACACGATTGATCTTGTCGCGACACAGGTTCGCAGTATCGTGCGTGAACAGGGGATCGATCCGCTTCGGGAAGCCGAAGCCGTCCGCGCTGTGATTGACCAGGTCGTTAGCGATCTGTCGACTACCAGTGCGGACGGCTCGGCGACTGCGACAAATACTGGGGCTCGTCGAACGATCGCTGACCCAACGCGGGTCGCTGACGACGTCATGGACCTGATCGCCGGATTCGGCCCGCTACAGCGTTACCTCGATGATCCGAGCGTTGAGGAGATTTGGATCAACAGCCCATCGAGGGTCTTCATCGCTCGCAATGGCCGCAGTGAGCTGACCTCGACGGTCTTGACCGCCACACTGGTCCGAGACCTCGTGGAGCGGATGTTGAGCACGACCGGGCGACGCCTCGATATGAGCTCGCCATTTGTCGACGCAGCACTCCCAGACGGGAGTCGACTGCATGTCGCGATCCCGGATATCACTCGGGCGCATTGGGCTGTCAACCTACGCAAACACGTTTGCAAAGCCTCACAGTTGGCCGATCTCGTGCGGCTTGGAATGATGTCGACAGGTGTCGCGACATTCCTTGACGCCGCTGTGGTGTCTGGCCTCAACATCCTGGTAGCGGGCGGAACTCAGGCAGGAAAGACGACCGCGCTCAACGCCTTGCTCGGCTCGGTTCCGGGCCGCGAACGGGTCATCACCTGCGAGGAGACGTTCGAACTCCAGCTTGCAGATCATCCCGATTGGGTCGCCTTACAGACGCGCCAGGCCGGCCTAGAAGGCACCGGCCAGGTGACGCTACGGGATTTGGTTCGCGAGGCACTTCGGATGCGCCCCACCAGATTGGTGGTCGGCGAAGTTCGTCAGCAAGAGGCCCTCGATCTATTGGTGGCGATGAACTCGGGGATGCCATCGATGGCGTCGCTGCACGCCAACTCCAGTCGCGAGGCAATCACCAAGTTGTGCACGTTGCCGTTGCTGGCGGGGTCCAATATTTCGGCGGACTTCGTTGTGCCAACAGTGGCGGGATGTGTTGATTTGGTTGTGCATCTGGAGACGACGGCGTCAGGTTCGCGTCGCGTGACAGAGATTGTCGGCTTGTCCGGTCGAGTCGAGCAAGGTGTCGTCGAACTCGCGCCGATCTTTATGAGCACGCGCGGAACCCTCGTCCGCTCAGACGGCTATCCGCCGCACGAGCAGCGCTTTGCGCAAGCTGGTTTCGATCTTGGGACTCTGCTCGGCAACCAACAGGCGTCGTGATGGGTGTCTTCATTGGGTTGATGTTTGGCGTGGGATTGCTGACGATGTGGCTCGCCGCAACGGCGACCTCAGATCCCAGTGGTCGAGTCGAAACTCGCAAATCAACCAACCCATCAATACCGATTGTGCGCTCCGCTGCCCTATCTGGCGCAGCGTGCGCATTGGTGGCACTCCTAGCGACAGGATTGATCGTCGCGGCCGTGATGGCTGCATGCCTCGGGGCCGCATTGCCTAGTCTGCTGCGTAAACGCAGGGCGGCTCGCACGGTAGCGATTCGTCGCGAGGCATGGCCAGAAGTGATCGATAGCCTGGTGTCTGGAGTGCGCGCAGGAATGGCGCTGCCCGAGGCCGTAGCAAGTGTGGGAGAGCGCGGGCCGGAGTGCCTACGTCCGCCTTTTCAACAGTTCGCCGACGACTACCGTTCGACGGGCCGCTTCGTTGAGTCCCTGACGAAACTCCGTGATCGATTGGCAGACCCAGTCGCGGACCGGATTGTGGAAGCGCTGCTAACCGCGCGAGATATCGGGGGTACTGATCTGGGTCAGATGTTGCGGACTCTTGCCGACTTCGTTCGACAGGATCTACGACTGAGGGGCGAGGCTGAAGCCCGCCGATCCTGGACCGTGAACGGTGCCAGATTGGCAGTCGCCGCGCCCTGGCTCGTCCTCATCTTGCTTTGCACCAGACCGGACGCGGCGGCGGCATATCAGACGGCGCTGGGAATGATCGTTCTGGCGACCTGCGCCGCATGTTGCGCCTTGGCGTACTTCCTTATGACCAAGATCGGCAAACTTCCCGTCGAAGAGCGGGTGCTGTTGTGAGTGCTCCCGTGGCCGGTGCGTTGCTCGGTCTAAGTCTGGCGATCGGCATGTTGTTGGTGATCGGACACCGGCGCTTGACGGGGCAGGCCGAACGACGGATTCTGCCACTCGTTCACGCGACCGGATTTGAGTGGCAGCGATCAAGCCCACACCCAGCCCGGTCATTGGCAACCGCGCGCGCCATCCGCCTCTTGGATTACGTCGTGACGGACGGGTCGGTTCAGCGTCGGCTCGCGAAGGCTGGGCTTGATCCCAGTGTTGAGTGCTTCCGGCTCGATCAACTGCGGTGGGCTGGTATCGGTTCGTTGGTGATGATTGGTTTCGGCCTCCTAAAACTGCTTGCTGGTGACCCACTGCCACCAGTGGCCTGGATGATCTTCACCTTGCTGGCCGCCGGTGTCGCAGCGATGGCGCGTGACTACTGGCTAACCAAGCAAGCTGAATCTCGGGTGGAGCAGATCACCGCGGAGCTTCCGGCGTTCGCCGAACTCCTCGCGTTCACGGTTGCGGCCGGACTCGCACCGGCCAGTGCACTATCCAGGGTCGCTGATCGCGTCGGTGGTGAACTCGCCGTCGAGCTGCGTCGGTCATCTGCAGAAGTCGCTGATGGCAGGCCGTTCTCAGAGTCACTGGAGGCGATGGCGGAGCGGACAGGGTCAGGACCGGTTCAGCGCTTTGTCGACGGGATCGTGGTGGCGATGGAACGAGGGACTCCGATCGCGGATGTGCTCCGCGCCCAGGCGATGGACGCTCGCGCGGTCGGGCATCGGCAGTTGATGGAGTCGGCGAGTAAGCGCGAGATCTTCGCACTGATTCCGGTGGTGTTTCTCATCCTGCCAGCGGTCGTCGTCGTGGCCGTCTTCCCTGGCGTTATCGGTCTCGCGCTGTAGTCACAAGCTTTCGATAAGGAGATCTCCAGACGAATAAGCCGACAAGAAGAAGACCGAAATAGCAACAGAGAAATAGCAGGAATAACAGAAAGGTAATCGGGGGAAATGACAGCGATTGGAAAGACTATGGAGCTATTGCTCACCATGCTCAGTAGCATTCGCGACGGCATACGTCGTGCGCTTGAAACCAGCCAGGTACGACTGGCATCAGATCGCGGCGACGTTCCGGGTTGGGTGCTGGTGACCGTCATGACAGCAGGCCTCGTCACGGGGCTGTGGATGGTCGCTGATGACCAGTTGACATCGCTGCTGAGCAAGGCGATCAACTCCGTCAGCAACTAGCGTGCGGATCCGGGGCGAACCGCGAACCGAGGCTACGGATCGCGGTTCAGCCGTTGTCGAGTTCGTGCTGGTTGCACCGCTGGTGCTCTTCCTCTTCGCGGCGATCGCACAGATCTCGTTCGTGTCGTATGCGCGATCGACATTGATCGCATGTGCGGCCGAGGGCGCACGAGCCGGTGCACTTTCGGATGCTGATGCGGCAACTGCAAAACGTCGTACGCGCGTCGCACTTGGGGACAGTGTCGTCAGCGGTCTCGTCCGATCAATCGACGTCGCGCCGGAACGCAAGAACGGAATCGATACCGTCGCCGTCACCGTCACCGCGAAGCTCCCGCTCGTTGGCCTCCTTGGGCCGACGACGTTGCGAGTGACGGGTCACTCCCTGAAAGAGGACTACTAATGCAGGGAGTGGGACGGCGAATGCAACGCCGAGTCAGCCAACAGATAGGGCAGCGATCGAGCGATCAAGGTGCGGCGGTTGTCGAGTTTGTTGTTTTGGCTGTTGTCGTCATGGTGCCGTTGGTCTACGTCATCCTCGTCGTGTTGCAGGTCCATGCCGGGACGTACGCGGTTGTCACTGCGGCTCGGGAGGCCGGTCGTGCCTACGTGTCGGCAGATTCGACATCGGCGGGTTCAGCTCGCGCGCGGACGGCCGCGAAGGTGGCCCTGGCGGATCAAGGATTTGCCGAGCCTCACGTTGCGATCCGTTGCGCTGGCGGTCCATGCCTGTCGCCGGGGTCACGGGTGCAAGTGCGAGTCGCAACCACCATCACGATTCCGTTGACTCCGTACGGCGACGGCCGCTGGTCAATCCCGGTTTCGGCTGGACACGAGGTCGCCGTCGATAGTTACCGACGTGGCTAGGCGGACAGGAATACGCTGGCCACGACACCCTCATCAGAGGACGAGCCAAGACGGCAGTGTGCTGCTGCTTGTCATTGGTCTGGTCCCGATTCTGGCGGGCCTCATCGCGGTGGGAACGGACCTCGCGGTGCTCTTCACCCACCGGCGTTCGTTGGCCACGGAGGCGGACGCCGCGGTACTCGCCGGAGCCCAAGCAGCGAATCTTCGGCAGCTCTACACCCGCGGAAATATCACGGAACTCCCCCTGGACTGTCGGCGCGCGCGAGAGATCGTGGACAGCCGGGTGGGTTCGTCGTCCAGCGACAAGCGGGTAGCTAGAGCTGTGGTGGCGCGATTCAGCTGTCGATCAAACACTGTGAGCGTCAGCTTGCGCAGTTCCGTCGAGCTACCGTTCGCATCACATTTCGGGATCTCGCCAACAGTGGAGGTCGGCGCCGATGCCGCAGCCCGCTCACCTTTTCGGTAGCGAGTAGCAATGGGATGAATAGGCTTAACCCTGTCGCGAACGATCCATCGCGGCGTTGATGTACGGGGAGAGTTCCGGGCCCAGCCGATCGCGCACGTAGATCTGGTTCCAGTGGTTGTCGTCTTTGAAAGCGAGCATGCCGTTCTTAACGGGACTACAGAAGCTACCGCCGCAGAACGGCGTCGACAGATCAACGGCGGTGACCGACGGGAACTTCCTCGCGGCTCGCTCTTCCACCTTCCAGATCTTCTTAGATAAGGCCTTTTTTGTGGGGCCACCACATTTGGCCGGGCGAGACTGGTTCTTCTCGATGCACCGCCAGTAGCCGTTCATCCCACCGGGCATTTGGGGTGAGTCGCGGAGCAGTACCACCTGATCCACAGACTTGGACAGGATGCGCAACGTCTTGGTGATACCGCGATTCCACTCGGCCTTGCGTGCCGACCCCTTCAGGAGCCGCCCGCGAGATAGCACCTGGTGGAAGTGCCAGGAGCTGATGACGGCGACGTCAATCCGGCCCCACGAATCCTTCTTGAGCTTCTTGAAGACATTCTTTCGCCACGGGGAACACGACGTGTGCGGCTTCGAGACGCGATAACGCCGCACGTGAAGATCTGCCGCTGGGCATGACGACTTCGTCACCGACAACATTCGGTAGCGCTGCCGATCAGAGATGTCGCGCACGGCACCGAACCAGTGAGCCGCATGGGAATCGCCGAACAGCATGACAGTTTTGCTCGCCTTCTTGGCGCCGTAGACACAGGCCGTCGGTGCTGTACGAGGCGGCCAGGAGTGGCACCCGTTGGTGTAGATCGGCGGCTCAGCGTTCTTGGCCACTCCAGGTGAGGGATACAGCCGTGGTTGCGGTGCGTCATCTGCCGAGGCGGGTCCGACGAGGACACCCGTCGAGAGGGTGGCGACTAGTAACGCTGGAATGGTGAGGGTGCGCAGACGCATGGCGGAAAGCTACCGGATCTATTCGATCTTCGCTGGCTATTCATCACCAATCACTCGCCTGCGCAATCGTTTCGCTGTGGCATAAGCTCTAGTCTGTGGCATCGCTGGAGACCCTTGAAGAGATAAAGGACGTCACCTCGACGTTGGGTAGTGTCGAGGCGGTTCTTGATATCCCGCGGCTGAAGGTGGAGCTCGCCGACCTTGAGGTCCAGGCATCGGTGCCGGACCTATGGGATGACCAGGGACAAGCGCAGCAGGTGACGAGTCGTCTGTCCTTCGTTCAGGGTGAAATCCGCAAAGCCGAAGAGATGCGCCAACGCGTCGATGATCTGCCGGTGATGTTCGAACTCGCTGAGGCCGAGGGTGACGAGTCGATGCTCGCGGAATCCCAGACCGAGCTCGAAGCGATTCAGAGCGAGATCGCCGAGATGGAGGTTCGCACTCTTCTTAATGGGGAGTACGACGCGCGAGAAGCCCTCATGACGATTCGGTCCGAGGCCGGTGGCGTGGATGCCGCCGATTGGGCGGAGATGCTCCTTCGGCTCTACACGCGATACTGCGAACGTAAAGGCTGGACGTACGAGGTCTACGACACGTCGTATGCCGAAGAGGCCGGCATCAAGTCGGCAACCTTCGCTGTGAAGGCGCCCTATGCGTACGGGACGCTATCGGTGGAACAGGGCACCCACCGGCTGGTCCGGATCTCACCGTTCGACAACCAGGGACGACGCCAAACGTCGTTCGCCGGAGTCGAGGTCATCCCGGTTATCGCGCAGACCGACCACGTCGAGATTCCCGAAGATGAGCTACGAATCGACGTCTATCGGTCTAGTGGTCCCGGCGGTCAGGGCGTCAATACGACAGATTCCGCCGTGCGGCTCACGCACATTCCGACCGGTATCGTGGTGTCTTGTCAAAACGAGCGGTCTCAGATTCAAAACAAGGCCAGCGCGATGGCGGTGCTCCAAGCGAAGCTTTTGGAACGTCGCCGATCCGAAGAGAAGCAGAAGATCGATGCACTCAAAGGCGACAACAGCGGTTCATGGGGAAACCAGATGCGTTCCTACGTGATTCATCCCTACCAAATGGTCAAGGATTTGCGTACCGAGCACGAGACGGGCAACACTTCTGCGGTGCTAGATGGAGAGATTGACGACTTCATCGAAAGCGGAATCCGCTGGCGCCGCCAACAAGAAAACGTCTAGCAGTACCTCCCCGCTTTGAACTGCTGGCTGTACTCAGCCGCGACGTTGGTGACGGCGCCCCGTTGCAATCACGGCCGCCGCCACCGCGCCGATCGCCGCCGCGACGACATGACCTGTCGAAGTGAAGTCGCTGGGCATCTTCCACGGAGCGGTCAATCCTAGGAGCGTTCCAGCACGAGCCACGTCAAACATTTGACTCCCCGCCTTCGGCGGCAACGCACCGATTGCCGCAAAGCGCACCGTAAGCCCGCCGTAGCTGATTCCGATATCGGTCGCTTGGGCTACCTCGGGGGGGTAGTAGCCCGTGGCGATCCCGCGGTTGATCGTTGCCGCCGTGATCAGCGATGCCCCAACGTGGCCAACAGTGAATAGAGTCGCCGTGGTGGCGGGCCCGAGTCGGCGCTCGGCGATCACCATCGGGGCGATCCCAAGAGCAAGGTTGAGGAGAACGGATCCATCGACGACTAAGGCGCTACCCACCAAGGCGCGCACTGGATGATCATGAAGGTTTGCCAGGTTGGTGGATAGATCCGTCGTGGCCCGTTCGCCATGCTGCGGCCAGAGCGCTCGGAAAGTCGACGTCGCAACGATGATTCCGGCGTAGGAGAAGCTAAATGGCGCTTCTCGGGGCAGTCGCCGCGCGCCCTCGAGGATCGCCGATTTCGTCACCACCGGCAAAACGCTAGCAGTGTCGTTGACCCCGTGGCCGGGTGCGACCAGAGTTCGGCGTTAGGGTCACATGTGTGACCTCATCCACCCCCAAAACCCCCAGCAGCGGCGCTACCCGATCAACTGATGGCGAACAGTCATTGTCCTCGGGTATTGACCAATCCGCCCTCGACCAGACCGTCCGTCCACAGGACGACTTCTTCGCGGCGATCAACGGGCAGTGGCTCAAGGACTTCCAGATCCCTGAGGACAAAGCGCAATATGCGTCGTTTACCGCGCTCCATGACGCGGCGGAGGAGCAACTCCACGGGATCGTTAGTGAACTGGTCGCCCAGACCGACCTAACTCTGGCGGCCACGTCTGATTCTCAGACTCCGGCAACTCAGGTTTCGATCCTCTACAGCGATTTCATGGACACCGAACGCCTCAATGAGGTTGGCGTCTCTGCGATCGATCCGATGCTGCACCGGATCGCGGAGATCACCAGCGTCGCCCAACTTCCCGGCGCCTTTGGAGAGTTGGATCGCTTGGGACTACGGGCACCCATCGGCATCTTCGTTCACCAAGACAACAAGGATGCGACCCAATACATCTGCGATATTCGGCAGTCCGGTCTGGGCTTACCGGATCGAGATTTCTACCTCGATGAGAAGTTCGCTGAGATTCTTCAGGCCTACCGCGACCACATCGCGCGGATGTGGCAGCTCGCCGACTGGAGCGACGAGGCCTCGGCCAAGGACGTCGCCGGACGGGTCGTCGAGCTGGAGACGGCGTTGGCTACGGCTCACTGGGATAAGGTCCGCAACCGTGATCCGGAGGCGACCTACAACAAGATGACCATCGAGGAACTCGTCGCGCTCGCCCCGGGGTTCGACGCTCGATCATTCCTCGCTGGCGCGAACATTCCCACAGATCTCGCGAGCGTCAATGTTGGCCAACCGGATTACCTCGAAGCGCTGGCGCAGGTACTCCACGACACCCCTCTGCAGACCTGGCACGAGTACCTCCGGTGGTCAACGTTAGGTGCGATGGCGTCACTGTTGGATGGGGAACTGGATGCCGCGAACTTCGAGTTCTTCGGCACGACGCTGAGCGGTGTTCCGGCCCAGCGCGCGCGGTGGAAGCGTGCCGTCGGACTAGCCGAATCGGCGGTCGGTGAGGCACTCGGCCAGATCTACGTCGAGCGCTACTTCCCACCAGAGAATAAAGCACGGATGGTGGAACTCGTTGATAACTTGATCGCCGCGTACGCCGATGCGATCGATGATCTCGAGTGGATGACCGACGAGACGAAGACTCAGGCGCACAGCAAGTTGGGGACCTTCCGTCCGAAGATTGGCTACCCCGACACGTGGCGTGACTACTCCGACCTGCGACTAGTGCCCGGTGACCTCGTCGGGAACGTGATGGCCGCCAACATCTTCGAGCACGACCGCGAGATCGCCAAGGTGGGCGGCCCGGTTGACCGCGATGAATGGTTCATGTCACCGCAGACCGTCAACGCCTACTACAACCCTGAGATGAACGAGATCGTGTTCCCGGCAGCGATTCTGCAGCCGCCGTTCTTTAATATGGATGCTGACGATGCCGTGAACTATGGCGGTATTGGGGCCGTAATTGGGCATGAGATCAGCCACGGGTTCGACGATAAGGGCTCGCAGTACGACGGTGAAGGCAACCTGCGCAACTGGTGGACGCAAGAGGACAGCACGGCGTTCGAGGCCCGCACGAAAGCGCTGACCGATCAATACAGTGCCTACGAGCCAATCGAGGGCCACCAGATCAACGGTGAGTTGACGCTCGGCGAGAATATCGCGGATGTCTCAGGTCTGGCGGTCGCTCTGCGGGCCTACCGGCGTTCACTCGGCGACGATCCAGCAGCGGACATCGATGGCCTGACTGGGGAGCAACGGTTCTTCGCTGGTTGGGCGCAGGTGTGGCGGGCTAAGACGCGGGAACAGGAAGAGATCCGCCGCCTGGCGATCGATCCCCATTCGCCACCGGAGTACCGGGTCCTCGGGGTCCTGGTGAACTCTGATGACTTCGTTGAGGCATTCGATGTGAAGCCCGGCGATGACATGTGGCGCGAACCGGCGCAGCGCGTCCGGATTTGGTAGACGCTGTGCCAGAAACCGATTTTGGGTTCTCGGTTGCGCATCGGCTCTCAGATGCTGCCGACGGCTCGACTCGGCTCGGTCGGGTCGGCACTATCCATACTCCGCACGGTGATATTCAGACACCGGCATTCATCCCGGTCGGCACAAAAGCGACCGTCAAAGCGGTGCTTCCTGAGTCGGTTCGTGACCTTGGGGCGCAAGCCGTGTTGGCCAACGCCTACCACCTGTATCTGCAGCCAGGTGCGGAACTGATCGACCTGGCGGGCGGACTATCAACGTTCATGGGCTGGCCCGGTCCGACCTTTACCGACAGTGGCGGATACCAGGTCCTGTCTCTGGGTGCGGGGTTCAAGAAGATCTTGGCGATGGATGCCACGACAGTTCGGTCCGACCAAGTCATCGCCGACGGCAAGGAGCGGTTGGCCCAGGTCGACGATGAGGGTGTGACCTTCAAGTCCCACCTCAATGGCACATCGCACCGCTTCACCCCGGAGGTGTCGATGCGCGTGCAGCACCAAATCGGGGCCGACATCATCTTCGCGTTCGACGAGTGCACCACGCTGATGAATACTCGCCGCTATCAGGAGCGATCGCTGGTACGAACTCAACTGTGGGCTGCTCGCTGCGTCGCTGAACACCAGAAGCTCACAGCTGAGCGACCTCACCGCCCGTACCAGGCCCTCTTCGGGGTTGTTCAGGGTGCGCAGTACGAGGATCTGCGCCGTGAGGCTGCTCGGGGACTGGCTGAACTCGAGGTGGATGGGTTCGGTATCGGGGGAGCTCTGGAGAAGGCGAACCTCGGCACGATTGTGCGCTGGGTGAACGAGGAACTCCCCGATAATAAGCCGCGGCATCTCCTCGGAATCAGCGAACCTGACGACTTCTTCGTCGCGATCGCGAATGGCGCCGACACGTTCGACTGCGTTACGCCATCGCGGGTCGCGCGCAACGGAGCGGTCTATCGCAGGGACGGCAGATTCAATGTCACGGCCGCGGTGAACCGGCGGACCTTTGAGCCGATCGATCCCGAGTGCAGTTGCTACACGTGCGCGAACTACACGCGTGCCTACCTCCATCACCTGTTTAAAGCGAAAGAGATGCTGTCTAGCACTTTGGCGACCATTCACAACGAGCACTTCATCGTGGGACTTGTCGACCGGATCCGACAATCGATCGCCGAGAACACCTTCGACGAGTTCAGGGATGACTTCCTCGGCCGCTACTACGCGAAAGCGCGGGCCGGCTAGGCGGTCTGGTTACGTGGAGACGGGCTCGGCCTCGGCGCTGTGCACGGCATATGTGGGCTCACGCTTCTTCACGGCGGCGATCACCCGGTAGGTGACCGGCAGCAGGATGATCTCGACGGCCGTCTTGTAGACGTAGCCGACGATCACGTAGTTGAGGAACTCGCCGCCGGTGATGACGCCGTAGAACGCGATCGTGCAAAAGACGACGGTATCTGCTAACTCTCCGACGAACGACGATCCGAGCAGGCGCAACCAGAGGGCCTTCTCGCGAGTCCGCTCTTTGATTTTCACAAGCACGTACGCGTTCAGGAGTTGACCCACCAAGAAGCCCGCGATGCTGGCAAGCACGATTTGCGGAACGAACCCAACGACAGCCTCGAAGGCCTCTTGGTTCTCCCAGCTCGCAGCCGGAGGAGAAATCTGGACGAGCCAAAATGTGAGAGCAGCCAGGATTGACAGCCCGAACCCGAGCAGAATCGCCTTGCGCGCAGCCTTGAAGCCGTAAACCTCACTGAGGATGTCGCCGATGATGTAGACGAGAGGGAAGAGGAATGCTCCGCCGTCGGTGATGATCGGGCCGAACTCAATCAGCTTGGTGGCACCGATATTGGAGATCAGCAGCAAACCGCAGAAGAGCGCAACGATCGCTGCATAATTACCGGCGGCAGGGATCGCGAACTTCGCCACCGCACTGGACTTCGCCGGTTCGTTCGAGTCAGCCGGTCCGCTGGAGATGATGTGGCTCATAGAGCGGCAATTAGAACAGCCCTGGGGATAGGCGTGCACATCGGATCGCAGATGAAGGCAGAATGATTCGAACACGGCCCACGAGGGTTCAGTGCGGCAGATGCGATGGAGGGGTGTAACCGATGACGGTCATTGAGGTCCCCGCGTCGCCTCCGAACGCGGCTAGCGGCCCAGGTAGGCCTAGCTACCTGGACTGGTCGGACCGAGGTCGCGGGTCAGGCTGGCTGTACCTGGCCGGGACGTCAGCAATTATCTCCGTGTGGGTCGTGGGCAGTGTGGTACTCGCGGTTCCGCTGCTGCTGGATCCGGGTGCGATCAATGCCGACGGTTCGTTCGATCTTGGTTCGGTCTGGCTGAACAACTTGGTCGCGCTCATCACTTTCGTCCCGCTGTTTGTGGCTGTTCCGCTGGCTGTCCGATTCATTCACGGACGCCCCTGGCGCACCCTCATCACGCCCTTCCAATCCTTCAACTTTCGGTTGGTTGGGATCGGGGCGGCCGTGTGGACTGGCCTGCTCGTGCTGGGCTTGTTGATCGGAGTCGCATTCGGTACTGACGAACTTGAGTGGGTCTTTGACCCGGGCGTGTTCCTCCCGAACCTCATCGTTTTGCTGGCGCTGCTATTCATCCAAACGACGGCAGAGGAACTCTTCTTTCGCGGCTACCTCGTCCAGTGGTTCGGGTTAGTCACGCGAAACAAATGGGTGCAATCAGCGGTTATCGGTTTTGTCTTCATGGTTCCCCACATGCTCAATCCAGAGGTCGCCGATCTTGGGGGCATCGACTACCTGCTGGGAGTGTCGGGCTACTTCTTCGTAGGGTTCGCGCTGACGTGGGTGTGTATCAACTCAGGAACTATTGAGCTAGCCATCGGAGCCCACTTCGCCAACAACATGCTCGTATCTGTTCTGCTCTCGCCAGAGAACTCGGTCCTGGGATCTGCCAGCCTCTTTGCAACGGGCGAGACTGATCTATTTGCGACTGCCGTCTTCACTGCTGTCACGGCTATTCTGTTTATCCTGATTACTTGGCGAGTCCGGGGCAGTGGTCTACTGATCCCCGCATTGCCAGAACGACGGACGCCGCCAGCGATGTCGACGTTCGCGGCCGGACCAATGATCCAAGAGAGGGCGTGGCCCATGGAACCGATTGCGCCCCCGCCGATGGGTTGGTACGCGGACCCTTACGGCCGCGCTGAGTACCGCCTCTGGAATGGCTACTACTGGACCACCGACGTGGCCTACCCCCGCACGCCAGCCCCACCACAGGCACCGCAGGCACCGCAGGCACCACAGGGCCAGTGATTGGGCCAGCCGTGCCAAGGCTGAATCGATGGGCCATCCGTTTGGCGTACTTGACGGTCGCCTACAACGTTCTTGAGGCAGTCGTTGCCATCTCCGCTGGGTCGGTATCGGGATCTCCTGCGCTGATCTCTTTCGGAGGGGACAGTGTCGTCGAGTCGCTCTCGGCGCTCGTCATCATCTGGCAATTGTCAGCCTGATCGTCATGCCGACCCTCTTCGCAGCGAAGCGGAGGGTTGGTCGTCAGCTCGGATCCGCCTCAGTATCTGCCGACAGTATTCAAACGCTGTTGTGCGTCTATCTCTCAGCCATCCTGCTTGTCGGACTACTCCTGAACGCCTTGCTTGGCTGGTGGTGGGCAGATCCAGTCGCGGGCCTTCTCATCGCCGCAATCGCGCTCAGAGAGGGCGTCGAAGCCTGGAAGGGCGAAGACTGCTGCTGATGTGATCGCGGAGGCCGCCTGCGCACCGCGAATTCGTCAATCAACCTGCATCGAGACCAACCTGCATCGAGACCAACCTGCATCGAGATCAACTTATGTCGAGATCGACCTGTGTCGAGATCAGGCAACGGCAATCAGGCAACGGAAATCAGGCAAGGGAAACCAGCTGTGCGAGTGAGCTCTCCAGGTCGGTTCGATCGAACGCGCGCCCGCCACTTTCTTCGCCACTATCGCGGCTACTGTCTCCACAGCTGACTCCACCGCTGTCGTCGCCGAGTTGCGGCGGTCGGGTTCGCCGATAAACCACTCCACGCGGACTCGTCCACTCGATGATCGTTCCCGGATGCTCGCCCGATAGTGAATCGTGTGACGGGTTCTCATGTTGATCGTCGTCTGGTTTTCGGACGCGGGGGGTCCAGTTGTTGTGGGTTTTCAGTCGGTGATGGCGCCGACATAACGCCAAGAGATTGTCGGCACTGGTTGCCCCGCCGTCATCGTCGCCGGTGAATGGTTCGACGTGGTCCAAATCGCAGAGGTAGGAGCCTCGGGCGCAGCCGGGGAACTGGCAGGTGCGGTCTCGGGCGATGATGTATTCGCGCAGCGCGGCCG
>Ga0209390_10000323_pt1 | contig 91422 bp, 67 predicted proteins | sample BON01_FD_187212 | JGI IMG/M metagenome (GOLD analysis project Ga0209390, IMG submission 187212) | Freshwater microbial communities from Lake Bonney liftoff mats and glacier meltwater in Antarctica - BON-01 (SPAdes) (version 2) | ecosystem: Environmental > Aquatic > Freshwater > Ice > Glacier... | reverse complement strand
CGCATTTTTTACAAATGATACCCTGTTGGATACGTAATTCACGTAAATACTCCCTACAATGGGACTCTGAACTGAAGTCTTCAAAAAATTCAAATCTTGTCATGGCCTGTTTTTCAGGCAAGTTCAATGCTCGCTCCGCCATAATGCGGCGTAGTGGTATAATTGCGGTGACTCATGAAAGAGTATGTTCTACATATGAAACCTTGGTGATAAATTCTGTGGGCATTTGCGCCCAAGTCGCATGGCTTATCAAAAGAAAAAGGCCAATGCAGGAAATACATTTTTTCATAGTTGTTTTTTTGGTTGTTAGGAATTCATTAATCGAATATAGCGCATAATGACGATATATAAATTAATGTCTCGTTTTTTGACAGAAAAATGACAATTGAAAAAAGGGACTTAGCAATAACTCTTCAGGAGTGTATTAAAAAATCTTAACATCCTTCATTTATTGGATGAATTCAATAAGCTCCAAGTCCAATTTGTAGGGTAGATTTGGAGTGGAGAAAGGGAGAAAGGGAGAAAGGGGTTTTGGGTTAGAGGTTACGGGTTAGAGCCAGAAAGAAAGGTGTCTTTTGGCTAAGTCTCCTTCGGGGCTTACTAGGATTGGATTGAACTCGAAAATGATTTTTTGCGTCGTTGCCCGAACGACACTTCGACTACTTCAATTCCGCTAGCGCTACATCGAAGCGCTCAGTGACCGGTATTCAATAAACCGTCTTAGCTATTAATTGTCTCAGCCTCTCACTGACTATCTACTCACTGTCTTGCTTCTCGACCCTTCGGTAAACTCAGGACAGGCCAAGCTCGAAGTGACTATTGTTTTCGTCTCACTGTCTCACTGACTATCGTCTCACTGTCTTGCTTCTCGACCCTTCGGTAAACTCAGGACAGGCCAAGCTCGAAGTGACTATTGTTTTCGTCTCACTGTCTCACTGACTATCGTCTCACTGTCTTGCTTCTCGACCCTTCGGTAAACTCAGGACAGGCCAAGCTCGAAGTGACTATTGTTTTCGTCTCACTGTCTCACTGACTATCTTCTCACTGTCTTGCTTCTCGACCCTTCGGTAAACTCAGGACAGGCCAAGCTCTAGGTGACTATTGTTTTCGTCTCACTGTCTTGCTTCTCGACCCTTCGGTAAACTCAGGACAGGCCAAGCTCGAAGTGACTATTATTTTCGTCTCACTGACTTTTTTCTCACTGTCTCGCTTCTCGACCCTTTGGCCCTTCGACGACAGGCTCAGGACAGGCCAAGCTACTCCTCCGCATTCGCTTTGGCGCACGCAGTCGAAGTGACTGATATTTTTCCCCCGTCCGCCATAGCTTTTTTCAAGCGAAGGCGGAACCGTCTCCCTGACTTTTTTGGACAAGTCGATAGCAAAAAACGAATTTAGAATGCAACTCCAGTATAGGTAAACGGACTAATCGCCATCAACTCCAGTTTGACTCCGTCGCTGATATTTAAAGTCTGAATAAAGGCATGGATGGATTGTTCGGTTATACCTTCGTTGGTTCGTGTCAATGCTTTCAGGGCTTCGTAAGGTTTTTCATAACCCTCGCGGCGAAGGATGGTTTGAATGGCTTCAGCAACCACGGCCCAGTTGGCGTCGAGGTCTCTTTTCAAGGCCGCCTCGTTCAGGATTAATTTGTCCATTCCTTTTTGGAGGGAGGCAAAGGCAATCATACTATGACCTAATGGAACGCCGATATTTCTCAAAACGGTGGAGTCGGTTAAATCGCGTTGCAGGCGAGAGATAGGGAGCTTTTGTGCCAAATAGCTATAGATAGCATTGGCCATTCCCATGTTTCCTTCGGCATTTTCGAAATCAATGGGGTTGACCTTATGCGGCATAGCGGATGAGCCTACTTCGCCTTCTTTCAATTTCTGCTTGAAATATTCCATGGAGATATAAGTCCAGAAATCGCGGGCGAAATCGATCAAGATGGTATTGATGCGCTCTAAGGCATGGAACAAGGCTCCGAGGTTATCGTAATGTTCTATTTGCGTGGTGTATTGCGAGCGGCTTAATCCTAATCGCTCATTCACAAACTCATTGGCCAGTTTCACCCAATTGTATTGAGGATAGGCCACGTGGTGGGCATTGAAGTTTCCGGTAGCTCCACCAAACTTGGCAGAATACGGAACGGATTTTAGTTGATCTAATTGATTTTCTAGACGCTCCACAAATACCATCATCTCTTTGCCTAAGCGGGTAGGAGAGGCCGGTTGTCCGTGCGTTTTTGCCAGCATGGGTATATTTTTCCAAGCTTCGGCAAAACCATTAATCTGCACGATGATGGCTTCAATGGCAGGCATCACTTCCTTTTCAATACCCTCTTTTAAGGAAAGAGGTACGCTGGTATTATTGATGTCTTGGGAAGTTAATCCAAAATGCACAAACTCTTGTATGGCTGAAAGTCCGAGTGCTTCCATGCGGTTTTTCACAAAATATTCTACCGCCTTCACATCATGATTGGTCACTTTTTCAGTATCCTTAATTTCTTGGGCATCGGCCTCTGAAAATTGAATGACAAGCGCTCTTAAGGCGGTTTTACTTGCTTCGCTGATTTTGCCTGCTAATTGAGGGAGTGGAATTTCACTCAACCAAATGAGGTATTCGATTTCTACATGCACGCGGTAACGAATCAATCCAAATTCTGAATAATATGGAGCCAAGGAAGCGGCTACGCGACGGTAACGTCCATCAATCGGAGAAACGGCAGTAAGGGCTGTGAGTTGCATCTATGGAATTTGATTCAAAATTAACATTTCTTCGCCCGAAGCGAAGTATTTTTGTACCGATGAAAATTCAATTCCGCTTATTATTCGTCTTTCTAATGCTTGCTTTTTCTGTTTTTTCTCAAGCGCAAAGCATTCGTGTGAGTAGTGATAGCCTGCAATTTGGTGCCCATGCTAAGTGGGAGAAAGACTCTGCCTCTTTCTGGGTAATAAATGAAAGAAATTATGCCGTCACGGTAGAAGATGTCAATGTATATGGATGGGATTTTATTCTTTTGAATGATTCGAACTTTTCCATCAATGCACTTGATAGCGCAGAAATTTGGGTGGCTTTCATACCTAGACATAATATCGAATACCACGGACAAGCCATTGTAGTGGTAAAAGACCAAGGTTCATGGAATGTAGATTTGTTTGCACTAGGAACGTATCCAGGCACCTATTATAGTAGCACCTTTAACTTGATGGAAGAGGATTTGAAGTCGGCATTAAAAACACGCTTGGCACAGAACTATACTTCCCTCGGTTATAATACGGCCCGCGACTGGATTTTTATGAGCATCGATAATGAGAAAACCAATGGGGGCGGAGCTACAGTCAATACCTTGTATACGGCTTATGTGGGACGGAAAGTTGAAGGATATATAAGTCGCCAAGATGCCCAAACGAATGGGAACGTAAACACAGAACATAGTTATCCTCAAAGTAAATTTGGCAGTGCGGAGCCAATGGTATCAGACATGAACCATCTTTTTGTGGTAGATGCTGGCGTAAATTCTCGTCGGAGTAATTATCCCTTTTCTGTGGTGAATTCGCCTAGCTGGACGGATGGAACGGCCAAGTATGGTGGAGGTTTTTTTGAACCGAGAGATGAGCAAAAAGGAATAAGCGCTCGTGCCATGCTGTATTACCTAGCACGCTATAAGAATGATGGGAATTTTATGAATGAGCAAGTTACCGATGGCAAGGGGAATACGGTAACGCAAGAAGCTTTAATGCGTGATTGGGCGGCTCAATATCCTCCAACATTAAAAGATAGTTTGCGCAATGAAGACATTTTTAAACTGCAAAAAAATAGGAACCCTTTTATTGATCATCCGGAGTTCTTAGAGCGCATTCATTTTTTGGGACAAAATTCGAATGACCCCATCCGCCGGAGCTTTGAAACCAATCTTGGAGAGCAGACGGTACTCGGTTTTTCTGGGCTAAGCGGAGATACAAGCTTCTATCAATTATGCATTACCAATACTGGGAATACGGTCTTGCCGATCAGCCTATCCATGCAAAATGCAACGGCAGTTAGCTTTTCAAGCAGTCTCTTTAATGTGCCGGTGAATGAAAGCGTGCAAGTTCAAATATGGGTTATGCGCAATGCCGCCAGCAAGGAGAAGGATAGCTTGGTGATTAAAAGCAGTGCCATTTCCGGTTTTCAGAAAACTATAGCGGTAAGTATAGATTTTTTTAATGTTGGCTTGAATACAAACGACGATTCAGGCCTATTACTTTACCCAAATCCTACGGACGGTCATTTCTTCATTGGAATTAAAAATGGTCAGGAAATGACGCTCGACGTATTTAATGCCCAAGGGGTGCAAGTGACATCTGCCGTGCTAAATCAGCCGTTGAACGAAATCTCTCTGCCTAAGTCGAGCGCGGGAGTTTATTTTGTACGTATGACTCAGGGTCACCGGGTAGTTCAGCGACGCTTGGTGGTCCGTTAAGCGGAAACACCCCATGAAACAATTCTTTAAGATTTTCTTTGCATCCACGCTCGGATTCATTTTTGGTTCTTTTTTACTTTTATTAATTGGCGTCGGTATCATTGCCGGGCTGGCTAGTGGCCTCGACAAAGAGGAACAGGTGAAAATCGAAGACGCCACCATCCTGCATTTCAAGCCAGGCATGGGCATCAAAGAACGCTCGGTTCAGGACTTAAGTAATTTTGATTTCAATAAGTTTGAAATCAAATCAAACCAAGGGCTAGCCGAAATTCTTAGCACCCTAAAACAAGCATCTAGCGATGATCGTGTAAAAGGAATGTACCTAGAGCTAGACCCTAGCTTTATGGCTGGATATTCCACCATCAAAGAAATTCATGATGCCCTCGAGTCTTTCCATGATTCAGGTAAATTCATCGTAGCCTATTCAACCATGATTGCTGAATGGGGCTATTATTTAGCTTCTACAGCGGATGAAGTTCATTTGAATCCTTCTGGGAACTTGATCTTCAACGGACTCTATGCCGATGTATGGTTCTATAAACAAGCCCTCGATAAAATGGGCATCGAATTCCAAGTCTTTAAACATGGCACTTTTAAATCAGCTGTAGAACCTTATTTATTAGATAAGATGAGCGCGCCAAACCGTTTGCAGGTGGAACGCTATGTTACATCCCTTTTCGATACGTACCTCACCGATGTGGCCAAAAGCCGCAAGATGGACAAAACAAAACTGCGTGAGATATCTGATGGGATGCTTGTGCGCAGCGTAGAAGATGCAAAAAATATGGGGATGGTAGATGCTTTGTCGTATGAAGATGAAGTGTTCGCCAGCCTAAGGAAACGTTTGGAACTCGACGAAGATGCCGAGCTTCCATTTCTAACCATGGGCGAATATTTAGGAGCTAACCCAGCCAATAAAAATATAGGAAAAGACAAAATTGCTGTGCTTTATGCAAATGGAGTCATCCAAGAATCAGAAGGGGATGAAGCCATGAGCTCGGATAAAATGATTGAAGCCCTCCGTGCGATTCGCAAAGACGATAAAATCAAAGCCCTCGTACTTCGTATTAACTCTCCAGGAGGAAGTGCATTGGCCTCCGACCTCATCTATAGAGAACTTTTATTGGTGAAAGAAAAGATGCCAATCATTGTGTCTATGGGCGATGTTGCCGCATCTGGTGGGTACTATATCGCGGCGATGGCCGATACCATTGTGGCGCATCCAAACACCATTACGGGTTCCATTGGGGTATTCGGCTTGATTCCAAATATGCAAGGTTTGTTGAATGATAAATTGGGCATCCATTCCGACGGCGTAAAAACAGGTCAGTTCTCAGATTTAGGTCGTATTGATCGGCCTATGACACCTGCCGAGAGAGAAATCATCCAAACCTTTATTGAAGATACCTATAGTGAGTTTACAGGCATTGTTTCGAAACACCGTGATATTGCCCTTTCTGCGATGGATACCATTGCCGAAGGACGCGTATGGACGGGTGCCGATGCAAGAAATATTGGTTTGGTGGATGTATTAGGTGGGATAGAGTTAGCCATGGGTTTAGCGGTGGAACGGTCTGGACTTAAGGAGTATAGAGTTGTGAATTACCCTGTACTAAGCAATCCTTTAGACTTCCTACTTAAGGCACAGAAAAACACATTGGCTCAGCAGTTGATGAAAGAGGAACTAGGAGCGGAATACGCTATTTTCCTTCAATACAAGAAGGCGATGAACATGAAAGGCATCCAAATGCGCTTGCCTTTCGACTTAACGATTCAATAAGCGAAAAAGAATTCAGTTCGATTCCGAGCGAATTTCAGGAGCTAGGAGAAATGTGTGTAAATACTTCAAAAGGGACTTAGCGCATACTCTCATAGCTCCTATATTTGCGCCATGCAATTCAGGGATATTCCAGGATTAGAGGACACGAAAACGAGGCTGAAGCAGAATGTGCAAAGCGGGAGAATTCCCCATGCCCAGATGTTTTTAGGTCCCGAAGGTTCTGGAAAACTCGTTTTGGCATGGGCCTATGCACAGTATCTATCCTGTGAGAATAGAAATGCGGAAGACTCTTGCGGCATCTGTGGTTCCTGCCATAAGATCAGCAAACTTATCCATCCCGATTTACATTTTACCTATCCAACCATTGGACCGAAGGCCCTGTCATCTAGTTTCATGGCAAAGTGGCGACCAACATTGGAGGAAAACCCGTACCTGAATGTTTTTGATTGGCTCAAGGTACTGGATAATGAAAACAAGCAGGGGAATATTACGGTAGATGAATGCCGCGATATCATTCGTCGTTTGAGTATGAAGAGCTTCGAGTCGGAGTATAAGTTTCTTATTTTATGGATGCCTGAGTACCTTGGTAATTCTGGAAATACGCTGCTTAAACTTTTAGAGGAGCCCCCAGCGAAAACCATTTTTTTGCTCGTTGCCGAAGACCAAGAAGAAATTATTGGAACCATTCGCTCGCGGGTGCAATTGGTTAAGGTGCCTCGTTTTAGTGATGAGGCGACAAAATTATACCTAGAAACCCATCATCTAGCAAGTGGAGAACAAGCGGATATGATTGCCTTTTTGAGTGAAGGCAGCCTGAATCGTGCAATTGAGCTGAGTGCGGCAGAGGATACATCGTTTTTTACCTCCTTCCGTACCTGGCTTTTGGCCTGTTATTATGTGAAGATTGCCGATATGCTTAAGTGGGCAGAAACTACAGCACAATTAGGACGAGAAAACCAGAAGCAATTGCTAGAATATGGCATCAAACTATTGCGCGAAGTGGTGCTGGTTCGGAATGGAGCGAGTGAGTTATTGAAGATTCGCGGAGCAGAACGCGACTTTGCTGAAAAGTTTTCACAATTAGTGGATGATGAGATGTTGGAGAAAATGACTGCAACACTCAGTGAATATGCCTATTACATCGAAAGAAACGCAAATCCAAAGATTACGTTCTTTCAAATATCTTTGCTATTTAAAAATATATTGGCATCTTCGAGAGCCAAGTAATACACTAAACAATTATGGGATGCAGTTCATGTGGAACAAGTGGAGGATGCGCACCCAAGGGATGTCAAAGCAATGGAAATTGTAGCTCTGGTGGTTGTAATAAATTAAATGTTTACGACTGGCTCAGTGATATGGAACTACCCTCTTCCTATAAACCCTTCAATATTATTGAAGTTAGGTTTAAAGGAAGTCGAAAAGAATTTTACCGCAACGAAGATAATATCGAGCTATTCACGGGCGATCCGGTAGTAGTGCAGCGGGAAATGGGAAGTGATATTGGTTTTGTTTCTCTCAAAGGGGAACTCGTGCGCCTCCAACTTAAGAAATACAATGTGGACCCAGAAGGGCCGCAAGTTTTTAAAATACTTCGTAAGGCCTCTGAGCGGGATAATGAACGCTATGATGAGCTAAAGGCGAAGGAGGTTCCGCATTTAGAGCGGGCCCGAACCATTGCCATGAGTTTAGGATTGAAGATGAAACTATCGGATATCGAAATTCAAGGAGATGGTAAAAAAGTAGTTTTCTTCTATACCGCCGAGGAGCGCGTGGATTTTCGCGAACTCATCAAGGCATTTGCTGAAGAATTCCGAATGCGTATTGAGATGAAGCAAATTGGCTACCGCCAGGAAGCTGCCCGCCTTGGTGGGATTGGCTCTTGCGGAAGGGAATTATGCTGCTCTACCTGGTTAACCGACTTCAAAGTGGTGAATATGTCGGCCGCGCGCTATCAAAACTTGAGTATCAATATGCTCAAGCTTTCTGGCCAATGCGGACGATTAAAATGCTGCTTAAATTATGAGCTAGACACCTACCTCGAGGCTTTGGAAGAATTCCCCTCCGCCGATAGGGTGCGCCTTGATACGGAAAGCGGACATGCCTTCTCTCAAAAGGTCGATATCCTAAAACGCCAAATGTGGTTTGCTTATGAAGGCGATAGCAATTGGATTGCCTTGAATTTGGACCGTGTGAATGAAATCATAGCGCTCAATAAAGAGGGTAAAAAGGGTCCACGCTTGCAAGAAACTGTTGAAGGATCACGCGCCATGCAAAAAGCCATGGATGCCGAAGACATTATTTCCGATAATAGCCTGACCCGTATGGTGGAGAAGGAAACCAAAGAAGGAAATGGTCGCCGGAAGAAAAACGGGAATAAGCCTAGCCGTGATAAACAGGATGGAGAGGCGCCACAAGAACGCCGTAAACCACGTCCGGATGATCGTCCGAAATCAGATAACCCAGAAGCCAAGGCGAGACCAGAGCGTAGACCACGTCCTGAGCGCAAAGACCGTCCGGAACCAAAACCACGTCCAGAAGGCGGGGCAGGCCCAAGTGATGAAGCTGGGGACAAGCCAAAGCGGAATGATAGGAACTCAAATAGAAAGCCTAGAAATAACAAGCCTAGAACGGATGAAGGCCCTAAAGAATAAGCTATGGATTGGAATCGTCTTGCTGAGCTTAACGGCTTGTCAAGACGAGCTCATCTTCGACCAGAACCTTCCCCTGCCAGAACGCGAATGGCATTGGAAGGAAAGGGCCCATTTTCAAGTGGATATTGAAGATAGCACCCAATGGTATGCTTTGTATATCAACACCCGAATCACTGGAGATTATCCTTATAGCAATATGTGGGTATTGGTAGAAGGAATCTCTCCAAACGGCGATACCAGCACCGCACGGGTAGAATTGCCTTTATTCGATAATCAAGGCACTCCACTCGGATTAGAACGCGGCACCGTCTGGGAATACCATATCCCCGCTATCCAGCAGATGGATTTTACCAGCGGCGGCACTTGGCTATTCACTATTGAGCAAAACATGCGTGTGCATACTTTGCCTGGGGTATTGGATATTGGCTTGTCATTGGAAAAGGTGGGGGAGAAGTTTTAAATTAGACCATAGACCATAGACCATAGACCATAGACCATAGACCATAGTTTCCTGGTCCGACGCCGTTTTAGACCACGGTCGACAGACAACAGTCGACGGCATGTGTTAGCCTGAAATTGGTTGACGGTTTGTATATCAAATGTAAACTTAACAATGTGTGGTCGCTATATAAATGTATCGAAACTCCAAGCGGTAGAAAAACGCTTCCAAGTCCAAACGGATAATCCTGAGAAGTACCGCATACACGTGAATGTGGGGCCGGGCAGTATCGCGCCGGTGATTACCCAAAAGAACCCGAGCATTTTACAGTTTTTTACCTTCGGACTCACGCCTTCCTGGTCGCAGAAACGCATGTACCTCTTTAATGCACGAGCAGAAGGAGATCATAATAAAGAAAACGACCCACGTTATACTGGAGCACGTGGCATCATCCAAAAGCCAGCCTTTCGTTCATCCATTCGATCTAAACGCTGTTTGGTGATAGCCGACGCATTCCTAGAAGGACCGGAGAAGGAAAAGCTAAGCAAGCCTTATTTGGTGTATTTAAAGGAGGGAAACCGTCCTTTTGCCTTTGCTGGCTTGTATGAAGAATGGGTCGACAAAGAAACGGGAGAAGTCTTCCCAAGCTTTGCCATTATCACTACCATATCGAATTCGGTTACTCAGAAAATTGGTCATCATCGTTCTCCTGTGATTTTACATCCCGAGCAAGAAAGCCTATGGTTGGATGAAACTACCCCGCTTTCTCAAATCACCGCCATGCTTGATCCATATCCTGGAGAGGAAATGAATGCCTACCCCATCTCCAACGCCATCAAAAACCCCCGCGCAGAAGGCTTAGACCTACTCCAGCCAATCGGACAGCGCATCTTCCCAGAATATGAGTATGTGTTGTATGATGAACTGAAATTAGAAGGAATGGGAAGTACTACGGCTAGGAAGAGGAAGAAAGACGAGGAATAAGTTTTCGGTTTTTTTTACGTCAAGTACTGCTGCGATTGCTTGCGAGTTAGTCTCTTCCCTCAGCTCCGCTAACGCTTCGTTCGGGATGACGCCATTAAGAACTAAGTTTCTCAACCTTCTCCGTCCGCCATAGCTTTTTCAGCGACGGCGGAAACCTCAACCTTACGCCAATCCTCGACTTTCTTCAAAAATCACTCTGAAGTAATCGAAAGCTTTGGCAGCACCGGCAACCATTTGGTCTTCTTTGGTGGCGTCGCTGGCTTGTTCGAGGAGTACTGATTGGAATGCTTTCCAGTTGGGTCCGACCATGTCGCCATAACAGCCATAGAAATTGAATTCAGAAACCGAAGAAAGACTATCTGTTTTGGCGAGCTGACGAGAGATCACAGAACCTCCAAGGGTGGAGCCTTCCATTACATAAAAAGCACCAAGGGCCTCATGTAGGTTATTGAAATTGAAGGCGTAATTATTCGCATCAATCTCTGCTTTATTTAAGCCAAGAACTTCCAAGTCTTTTTCTAAGAGGGCTCCTTTTTTGCGGCTTTCGTAATTTAAGCCAGGGATAGCGGTAAATCCTTCAACAGCCTCAACACCTCTTTCCATGATTTGATTCATGATATAGTTATTGCGGATAAGGATTTTATAGTCGTCGAGGCTCAATTGGCCACTCATAATTTTATCGCTGAAACCTACTTTTTCCATCGCTTCGTGCTGTGGACGGGTTTCTCCTCTTAAACGGTCGGTAATCATAATTTGGCTTGTTTTATTAGCAGTACAAAGAAACAGCATCCCCCCTCAAGGAGCAAGAAAACTTAAAAGAGAAAACGAGTGAGACCCAATTAGAAACTCCAGTTCACTCCCAAACTTGGAAGGATTGGTAATTGATCTACGCGGTTATACTTCACACGGTCAAAATAGAAGATATTCGCTCGGTTATAGGCGTTAATCAAACCTGCTACCACCTCTAGTTTAGAGGTTTTAGACAATTGATAGGTCTTCTGAACGCTCAAATCCAACCGATGGAAATAAGGCAAACGACCGGCACCGATATCTCCATAAATGATTCCTACATTTCCATTCGCTTGAGAGTAGTTGGAAGAAATACCTTGTTTGAAATCAAGCAGCTCGTAATAGGATTGAGTTTGTGTGAACGGGAATCCAGTACCGAAGTTCCAACGAGCATTCGCCGACCAGCTCTTCTTCTTGCCCCAAGAATAGGATAATACAATATTGGCATTATGACGGCGGTCGAAATGCGGGTTATAGGTTCTTTGCCCATCATAACGTGTTACATAGGTCAAAGAATAAACGGCCCACATATAGAAGTTGCCATTATCATATTTCAAACGTGTGTCAAGTCCGTAAGCCAATCCGCTTTCTACGATATAGTCGAGGCGTTGGTATTCCGGACGATTAGCATTCGCTGGCGTATTTTCAAAAATCTTGTCGCGGTTGATATTGGTTAATTGATAGAAGTCTTTGTAATAGCCTTCCACCAAAAGGTCAATATGCTTGGTGACATCCCACTCAAAACCAGCTACGGCATGCCAGGCTTTTTGAAGACGGCTATTAACCGATTTACCATTAAACTCTTTAGGTAGGTTATCTGGACCGGCCAAGAATCCATAAAATAAGTTGACTACATCTCGGTCGGATACGGCGCTTATTAAGTTCTGTGAATAGAGTCCACCTGCCGCTTTGAGTCGGAATTTACTATTTACATTATACTTAATGGCTAAACGTGGTTCTGGAAAGAATTCAGAGAAGGTGGCATAATACTGAAGACGGAAACCCGGCTCAAATACCCAGCGTGTAATCACTTTTTTATAGGTTCCATACACGGAAAGTTCGGTCATGCTTTCGTTTTGCGATACCGTTCTTCCATTCGGGTTGGTAAAGTTAAAATCTGTTTCAAATACATTGATTTCAACACCATACACAAACTGGTCTTTGCCCATGAGGTAGTCGAAATTCATTCCGATACTAAAATTCTGGATGCCCGAATTACGTGGTTTTTCATCGCTTTCCTGTTGCTCCATCAAATAGCTGGAGTAGGAGAAGAATCCATCCATTTTAATGCGCGACTCATCCGGCAATACCACGAATTTAGAACCAAAGCCCGAAGACTTCCAATTAAAGGTAGTAGCACCGGCAAAATCTACCGCATCATTAAAATGAAAACCGAAGAAGTCAATCTTACTTCCATTTCCTCCCACAAAGCTTACTTTACCATAAAGGTCATTGAAGGTATAGGGCAATCGGTCATCTTCAAGGTAGGGATAGAAAATTTTTGAAGTATTCTTCAGGTACGAGTTTTTATAGGAGAGGATATAGGAAATACTTCCTTCGCCTTCTTGGTATTTTTTCAAAGGACCTTCCAAGAGTATTTTAGCAGTAAAAGGGTTCATTGCAATCTTTCCGCTGGTGCGTACTTTATTACCTTCCCTCGTGCTCACATCAACAATGGCTGATATACGCCCGCCATACTGGGCACCGAATCCAGCAGAATATACATCGGCACTTTTGATAATATCGGCATCAAATACCGAGAATAAACCAATAGAGTGGAAGGGTTGAAAGATGGTCATTCCATCCAAGAGCACTTTGTTCATTACTGGAGAACCCCCCCGCACGTAAAGTTGTCCGCCTTGATCTCCTGAAGAATATACACCGGGCAAAATGGTTAAGCTTTGCACCAAGTCGGGCTCTCCTCCAAGTGTCACTAATTTCGACATCTCTTTGGATGTAATCCTTGTTTTTCCAATCTGGGTATTTTCTTTCTTTTCAGAGGCCTCTGCATTTATCGTCACCTCCACTAAAACACGGTCGTTTACAGGTAGGTAAAGGTTTTGGGTAGTAACTCTTCCATCTTCAATCAGAATAGGAGCTTGGGCAGAATCATAGCCAACAAAGGAACAGTATAAGGTGTATTTGCCAGGCTTGATACCCGTGATGGTAAAAAATCCATTCTCATCGGTTACGCTACCTTGGTAATTTTCTTTGAGATAAACATTCGCGAAATCAATAGGAACTCCGGTCCCCTTTTCATACACCACACCTCTCACTTCGCCGGTTTGTGCCATTGTTGAGAGACCAATAAGGCCAACAATGACCAGCAGGATACTTCTTTTCATACTATAGAAGGGCCGAAGCTACTAAAATTCTGATTATACCGCTCAACGAAGAAAAGTCTGTAATGGTTAAAAATGCCCTCAAATTTTTAGTTATACCAAGTTTTTAGAAGGGCATTTAAATTCCAAGCTCCAAGCTTTATGGGAGATACTAGTGGAATTTGTTTTTTTTGGAACTTGGAACTTATTTATGATTTATGGAATTTCCATAAACTTATGCGTTTGAAGTGAGATGCGCCATTGTGGGTTTTGCTTCACGTAGTCGATAATTAGGGGAAGCATGGCCCCGCTTTTATCCCATTCGGGTTGCAGGTAAAGTTGGCATTTAGCAGAAACCTTTTGAGCATAGTCTTCGGCCCAAGTAAAGTCTGACTTATTAAATACGATGATTTTAAGCTCCTGCGCTTGACCGCATATTTCTGGTAGCGGAATTTTAAATTTCTTTGGCGACAAAGTGATCCAGTCGAATGTACCACTCAATGGATGAGCTCCTGAAGTTTCAATATTTACCTTGAGTCCAGCTTCCTTTAAAGCCTTGGTGAGTGAAGATAAATCGTGCATGAGGGGTTCACCACCTGTAATAACTACCAAATCAGCATTGGCTTTTAGAGGCCAGCTCACGAGATCTTCAATCGAATATTTCGGATGAGCATCTGCCTCCCAGCTATCTTTCACATCGCACCATACACAACCTACATCACATCCTCCCAAGCGAATAAAGTAGGCTGCCACCCCGCTATACGCTCCTTCACCCTGAACGGTGTAAAAATGTTCCATCACTGGCAATACATCCATGCCGCAAATCTACGATAAATCAGAGTTTTCAAATACAAGCTAGCAAGGGACCATTCCCTCGCCCTTCAATAGCAATTTGGCAAGCTCGGTGACCACTCAAGTGCCAGACTACCTCCAATTCCACCACATGCTTAACCTAACCCTGAGCAAACTTTGGCAAAATCTTCGCTATAATTGCGTTGATGCATTCACTAAGACTTCCAGGAACCTGGTTTATGTTCCTTTTTCTGATGATTTCTTCCTGTGCGATTTCGCAGCCGCGTATCGATACGGATACCAAGAGCAAAAAGGCGCGTGCCTATTTTATGCAAGCCCTGAGCTACTATAACTTTCAGCAGCCGGAGAAGGCTCTGGAAGAAGTGAACCTGGCCTTAAAAAAGGACGATGAATACCTCGATGCCTTGATGTTGAAAGGGGATATCCTTAAAACTTTACACTCTTTTGATGAAGCACAGGTGACCTTTGAACGGGTATTAGAAATTCAGCCCAAGCTCACTGAAGTGTATCTATACTTGGGTGAAATGCAATTTGTGGCGGCAAAATACGAAGAGAGTGTAAAAAGTTTACAGGCATTTTTAGACACCAAACCAGGGGAAACAAAGAAGCTCCAAGCAGAAGGACTCCTCGCCAATGCGGTATTTGCCTCGGATGCGATCAAACACCCTGTTCCGTTTACGCCCTTGAACATGGGGCCTAAAATTAATTCAAAAAACTCTGAATACTTCCCAGGTATCACGGCCGATGGAGAATACTTTATCTATACCCGACGCATTGAAACGCAGATACCACACGAAGATTTCTATATCAGTAAATTGCTACCAGACGGCTCATGGGGACCATCATACAACCTCGGACCTCCTGTTAATACCGAAGAAAATGAGGGTTCGGTATCCATTTCAACAGACGGACAATTTATCTTCTTTGCCGCTTGCAATCGCGCGAAAATTCATACGCTACAAGGACAAGAAGGAATGGCTTCTCCAAGAGATGTATATCCGGGATGTGATTTATATTTCTCCCGCCTCGAAGGAGATAAGTGGAGCATTCCAAGGCATTTGGGTGAAACGATTAATTCCAGAGAATGGGAATCGACACCTTCTTTATCATTCGATGGTTTGACCATCTATTTCTCGAGTACACGTCAGGGTGGATACGGGGGAAGTGATATTTGGAAAAGCTATTGGACCCCTGCAGGTTTTAGCATGCCGATTAATCTTGGTCCTACCATCAATACAGCGGGCAATGAACAAACGCCTTTTATCCATCCAGATAATCAAACGCTTTATTTTTCATCCAATGGAAGACCAGGCATGGGGGGATTCGATTTCTATTATTCAAGAACCAATGATAGCGGCAATTGGGAGGAAGCTAAAAATTTGGGCTATCCTATTAATACCAATGGCGACGAAAAAGGACTCTTGGTAAACCGAGATGGTACGGTGGCTTATTTCTCGAGTAAAGACCGTCCAGAAGGTTTGGGCGGAGTGGATATTTATCAATTCGAACTTTATCCAGAAGCTCGTCCGCAGCCGCTTAGTTATGTGAAAGCCATTGTGGTGGATGATATAACGGGAGAACCGCTAATAGCAAAAGCTGAATTGCTGGATTTGGCTTCCGGGGCAAGTATTATCACCACGACCACCAATGCCAAAACGGGTTCTTTTTTGATTGTATTGAAGGGCAATGCTAACTATGCCTTAAATGTCAATAAAGAAGGATACCTCTTTCATTCAGAAAATTTTACCCTCATAAATTCAGGCAAGGCGGATGATCCATTTGTGATTGAAGTGCGCCTCAAGAAATTGAATATTGATCAAAAGGTAGTTTTGAATAATGTGTTCTTCGACGTGGATTCCTACGATTTAAAATCGGAGTCAAAGGTGGAATTGGATAAGTTGGTCGAGTTCTTGAAAGAACAAGGGAGCGTGAAGATTGAAATAGGCGGACATACCGATAATACCGGTAATCCAAGTGCTAATCAATTGTTATCAGAGAATCGGGCCAAATCGGTGCAAGCTTATTTGGTATCGAAGGGCATCGATCCAAAACGATTGAAGTCGAAAGGCTACGGGGCTTCTCAGCCGATTGAAAGCAATGATAGCGATGAAGGCCGCCAAAAAAATCGAAGAACGGAATACAGAATTATTTCCCTATAAACAGGGAAGGAGAAAGATTTTATTAAATTCGCCAATTATGAAAAGACTGCTACTACTCTTAACCTTTGGGGCATCAATGAGCCTTAGTTCTATTGCACAAAACATGAACGCTTCGCCAGATGAACTGGCCAGCATGTTTAAAATGCCTTTACGTGTTGAGTTTGCAGATACCAATGACGTAGGTCGTGGAGAAATTCAACGCTATCCGCAAAATAATCTAGGTTACTTGATCAAGGCAGCTGCTGAGGACCTTTGGAAACTGAATACAAAGATGGAGTTCGAAGTCCAAAACGATGTAAAAAGAAACTTGGATAGAGGAGAAGCACGTAATATCTACCTCTTCCTAACGAAACATCCAGATTCGAAACCAGGTAGCATCATTTGGATTCTTAATTATACCCGAGGAGATAAATACAAAGAGGGCAAAACCGATTATCAAATATACCTGCCTGATCTCTCAAAAAGAGCGGTACAAGAATTCACCTTCTTTGATGTGCAGTTTACAATGAGTGTGATGCAAGAGCATATGAAAGCGATGCAAAAAGGCGACAAGAAAATGACGCCAATGGAATATTTCTATGTGGAAGCTCAAAAAAACTGCAAAACGATCGATAGCAAGAAACCGAATATCATCATCGATCAAGGATACCTTTCAAAATCGGTAGATTCAAAAGCGATGAGAAGGGCTTATAGGAGAGTAAATCATAGCCTGCTTACAACCGGACAAATCAATAGCATTCTTGAGGAAAGTAAAGATACCATTGCCCTGATTTTAGTTTATCCTGGGAAGTTTGAAACCCTGAGTAATTCTGCCATGGGCGAGAAATATATTTTCTGGAACAAGATTTTGGTATACGGTTCAAACTACCGCGTGCTAGGTGCCGTGGGAAATGGAAGGAAAGATAATGTGCTTATTGAAATCGAGCAGGATGATCTAGAAGCTTTGGTCGAGTGCGATTGATACAAAGATTCCTATCTTTGCGGCAGTGAAAAATACGGTCGCCTTCTATACCCTGGGGTGTAAACTCAATTTCTCAGAGACGTCAACGATTTCGCGTCAGATGTTGGATGCTGGTTTCGAAAGAGCCGACTTCCAAGATGGTGCCGACGTGTACGTGGTGAATACCTGTTCCGTAACGGACCATGCCGACAAAAAATGCCGGAAGGTTGTTAAGGAAGCTAAGAAGTATAATCCTGATGCTAAGGTGGTGATTGTAGGCTGCTATGCGCAGCTGAAGCCCAAAGAAATTTCTGAAATTCCGGGTGTGAATATGGTTCTAGGTGCTGCGGAGAAATTTAATCTCATCGAGCACCTACAAATCCTTAGAACAGCTGAAGCCCCAGTGATCATGAACGCCGATATCAAGGAGACCCGCAATTTTGTGCCGGGCTATTCCTTTGGTGATCGCACACGTACCTTTTTGAAAGTACAAGATGGCTGCAATTATTTCTGCACCTTCTGCACCATTCCTCTAGCACGTGGATTTAGCCGAAGCGCCAGTATTGATGAAACCCTCGAACAAGCCAAGGAAATAGCAGCTACGAACGCCAAAGAGGTCGTGCTAACTGGTGTGAACTTGGGCGATTTTGGAAAACTTCAGAAAGAACGTTTTGTCGACCTCATCAAAGAGCTCGACCAAATTGAAGGCATCGATCGCTACCGCATTTCCAGCATCGAGCCCAATTTGCTCAATAATGAAATTATCGCCTTTGTGGCTGGGTCGAAATCCTTTTTGCCCCATTTCCATATTCCCCTGCAATCGGGGAGCAATAAAATATTAAAGCTCATGCGCCGCCGCTATCAGCGTGAATTATATGCTGAACGCGTATCGTATATCCGCGAGGTGATGCCAGATGCCTGCATTGGTGTCGACGTGATTGTAGGGTTCCCAGGCGAAACCGACGAAGACTTTTTAGAGACCTATAACTTCTTAAATGACTTAGAAATCTCTTACCTGCACGTATTTCCTTATAGCGAACGTCCGAATACCAAAGCCATTTTGATGGATGGCGTGGTGCCAGGTGCTATACGTTCTGATAGAACCACTCAGCTGCGTAGCCTCTCGGAAAAAAAGCGCCGTTATTTTTATGAACAGCATCTGGGGAAAACCGCTCGCGTTTTATTTGAGGCGGAAGAAAATAAAGGGCGTATGTTTGGGTTCACAGAAAACTATATCAAAGTGAGCACCGACTATGATCCATTATTCGTAAATGAGATTGTGACTGTTCACCTTGAAAATATTGGTCCTGAAGGAGATGTACAAGTATCCATCGCTCAGGAAACCTTAAAAAACAATTAGATGTATCCAAATCTGCAATACCTTTTTCAAGACCTTTTTGGCTTAAACATTCCGTTTCTGGCCTACCTGCAAAGTTTTGGTTTTTTGGTGGCAATTTCCTTTTTGCTCGCCAATTATGTCATGACCTTGGAAATGAAGCGCAAGGAGCGGGAGGGAATCCTCAAGCCCGTGAAGGTAAAGGAGACCTTAGAGCAACGTAAAAAACAACGTCGATCAGACTTGATTGGGGCTTTTATCGTTGGTTATATCATTGGATTTAAACTGTTCCCTCTATTTATGGATGGAACCGGTGATCTCAGCCTGCAAGAGTTCTTATTCTCGACCGAGGGAAGCGGATGGCTGGGAATTGGCTTTGCTGTCGTTTCTGTGGGTTACCGCTACGGGAGACAAAGGAAGGAGCCATTGGAGAGCGAAGACCAAGAAGGATTGGTTCATCCCTATGAAATCATGGGAAACCTCACGGTGGCTGCTGCGATTTCTGGATTAATTGGTGCCAAGGTATTTCATAACCTAGAAAACTGGGACGAGTTCATCACCGACCCAATCGGAAATCTTATAGCCTTTAGTGGCTTGACTTTCTACGGTGGTTTAATCGTTGGGGGAGCTGTGGTGCTCTACCTTGCTAAGAAGAAGAATATTCACTGGCGTCATATGCTCGATATCGGAGCTCCGGCAATGATGTTAGCCTATGGCGTAGGTCGCTTGGGTTGTCAGGTTTCTGGCGATGGCGACTGGGGAATTGTGAATAGCGCAGCCAAGCCAGGCTGGTTAGGCTGGGCTCCTGATTGGCTTTGGAGTTATAATTATCCTAATAATGTTTTGCGCGATGGCGTGCCTATCGATGGTTGTACTGGGGAGTATTGCAACCAATTGGCTCAGGCCGTGTATCCAACACCTTTGTATGAAGCCATTGTATGTATCGGTTTGTTTTTCCTCCTGTGGAACTTACGTACCCGCATCAAGATTCCTGGGATGTTATTCGCTGTATACCTCATCTTAAATGGCATAGAGCGTTTTATGATTGAGAAGATTCGCGTGAACAATAAGATGGATTTCTTAGGCATGGAATTAACCCAAGCCGAGATCATCTCCTTTGCGCTAGTCCTTATCGGCGCACTCGGAATTTGGTACTGCCGTAAAAATCCTTTGAAAAAGGCATAATTATTGGCTTATTTTTAGAAAGGTAAGCGTATGAAAAAGCTCCTATTTCTTCTAACAGTGGGTTTCAGCATGCAATTCGCTGCAGCCCAAGAGATCGTTCGTTTCGAAGTAATCGATGGCGATACTTTCCCCGTGCACGTTTTCGACGAAGTAATCCTTAAAGAACTTAAAGACCCCGAAGCCGAAAAGCGCTACCTGCGTTTGGTCCGCGATATCAAAAAGACTTTACCATACGCCAAGCTGGCCGCCTTCCGCCTGCAAGTAATGGACGATAACCTGCGCATGATTGATAACGAGCGCGACCGTCGACGTTATACCAAAAAAACCGAAAAGGCCGTCAAAGAACAGTTCATGGACGACCTTAAAAACCTAACATTAAGTCAAGGCAAACTCCTCATTAAACTCATCCACCGCGAAACCGGCCGTACTTCTTACGAGATCTTGGATGAGTATACCAATCCTTTTACCAGCATCTTCTACCAAGGCATGGCCAAGATGTACGGTACCACGCTCAAAACCACCTTCGATCCCGTGGAGCTTTATCAGGTTGAGCATATTATTAAGTCGCTGGGCTTGGAATGATTGACTAGCGGAAGTTATAGAAAACACATTTCCGTCCTTCGGCTACGCTCAGGATGACGGGGGATGCAGGATGACGATGGGGTGTTTGAGTAAAATACAGTGCGTCACGCTGAGCGAAGTCGAAGTGCTTTTGGTGGGTGAACGGAGGTTAAGGCTGAGCGAAGTCGAAGCCAGTTGAACGAAAGGCGAGGAAGACACCACCGCCGCGACATGTAGGTTTTCAAAATTGCGATGTGAGGTTACACTAACTTCGACTTCGCTCAGTTTTACTGCGGTTTTCAAGATGACGGGGGATGCAGGATGACGACGGGGTGTTTGAGTAAAATACAGTGCGTCACGCTGAGCGAAGTCGAAGTGCTTTTGGTGGGTGAACGGAGGTTAAGGCTGAGCGAAGTCGAAGCCAGTTGAACGAAAGGCGAGGAAGACACCACCGCCGCGACATGTAGGTTTTCAAAATTGCGATGTGAGGTTACACTAACTTCGACTTCGCTCAGTTTTGCTGCGGTTTTCAAAATTGCGATGTGAGGTTACACTAACTTCGACTTCGCTCAGTTTTACTGCGGTTTTCAAGATGACGGGGGTTTCAGGGTGAAGATGGGGGGCGTCTAAATCACCCGCCTACCTTCGGTCAATAACCAATCCCCCAAGTATTCAGAGAAATAGATCAAGTCTTCCTCATCCGTGATGGGTTTTTTGGAAAGGGAGAAATAGGGGAAACCGTATTGGATGAGATGAAAGCTTAGCACAATCCATGGAAGGGCGGGCGTTTCAGGGTAGCGGGTATGGATGTCTTTCCATATAATGGCCAACTGCAGCAGAGAAAACTCCTCCTGCTTCCAGCTGCTTTCCTGCCAATGAGGGTATACTTTTTTAATCAGGCCATGAATCTCAATGGCAGAAGCGGTCTTGCCCAACTTTTCCATATCCATCAATAACTCATGCATGCCATGAAGTTGTAAATGCGAACTGAAATCTTTCTCAGCATTGGTCTTGCCTTCGTTAATTACCGCTTGGATGGCTGCTTCTTCCCAGCTATTGCCTGCTAGAATGCAGAGGTCGTGCGTGAGGCGTATACGGCCGCGCTGCTGCAAACGTTTCCAGGTTTCAGCTTCATGGGTGCTTAAATTTTGAATGGAGGCTAGCGTTTGATTAATAACTCGCTCCTGACTTAAACTAATTTTAGATGCCTTTCGCTGAAACAAATTTTCTTCGCTCAGACTTCCATTGAGCAGGGCTAATGACTTCTGACGAATTGCTTCTACATTTTCTTCCGCCAAAGTCTTTTCTAATTTCTCGGCCAGCCAACTTACTAACAGGGCTTCTTGATCCATCACCAAAGCATGCGCTAGGCGAAGCACATGGTCGCGGGTAGGGAGGCGCTTGCCACTTTCATAGCGGGAAATCAGACTAGGATCTAGTCGGGTTCGTAAGGCGACCTCGGCAATACTGAGATCTTTTTCTATTCGTTGTTCTTTTAAAAAGGAAGCTAGCATGACATTTGCAGACATGACAAAATTAGTCATATATCGCTTGCTTTAAAATGCTTTTGTAACTTGCCCTAGATTTAATGAAACGATTGCTTCTTTTCTGTTTAATGATGATGCCCGCCGCCTTTCTTCAGGCTGAGCCAGATTCTGTGGCGCGGGTGCAAACGGAAATGCGCATCGACTCTATGCTGCAAAAAGCTTCCAGCTATTTGGGTGTATGCTATTGCAGAGGTGGGGTAAACCGCGAATGCTTTGATTGCTCGGGATTCATACAAAGGGTCTTTGCCGCTTATGGTTATGAACTACCTCATTCTTCCGCCGCCATGGCCAATCAGGGCAAGCCGGTAAAAAACAAAAAGGACCTCAAACCAGGCGACCTTATCTTCTTTAAGGGGCGCAATGTAAAAACCAAACATGTAGGCCATGTAGGCATGGTCGTGCAGAATGATGGCATTAGCATCATCTTTATCCATGCCTCGGTAAATCGGGGGATTTGCTTTGAAGAGTTAGAAAGCTCGGCCTACTATAAGGCGCGCTACCTTACTGCACGCAGGATTATCAATTAGGAAGTAGCAACCCATCATCCGAAATCGTAGGTGCTGTTTCTGGGAAATCAGCGGTACTTAAATATTGAAGGATGCCAATCACGCGTTTACTCGGATCCAGCATAGGAATGCCTTCGCCAATTTGTTTGATGGGGATGATTTGTCCCTGGATAAACCGTCCGGAGGGATCAATCTGAAACTGCAAAAGCGGACAAACACCATTGGGCCCTGAAAGGTTAAAGCGCTCATAGGTAGCGAAGTTCCCGAGGCTATAGGCAATCAGTCGGTTATTATAGATTTCCATGCCACGGGTTACATGCGGACCGTGCCCAATAATCACATCCGCTCCATGATCCACTAGGGTATGGGTAAACAGACGCAGGTCGCCACGGTTTTCGCCTAAATAGGTTTCAGTGCCTTGGGCCACATGCTGGTATTTGCTTCCTTCAGCCCCACCGTGGAAGGAGATGATGATGATATCACAGATAGAATCCAGATGGTCGACAATGCCTACGGCTGTTTCTAGGTCGTTGAGTTGCATGCAGCCACTATTCGGAGCAAAGGCCGCAAAGCCGTAGCGCAGCCCTTCTTTTTCAATCACCGCATACGGACAAGAAAATAAGCCTGCATAGGTCATGCCCAAGCTATCGGCCAATTCCATGGTTCGCTCACGTGCTTCTGCACCAAAGTCGCCGCTATGGTTATTTGCCAAGCTAAGCAGGTCGAAGCCCGCATCTGCCACATAGCCGAGGTAATGCTCTGGAGAGCGAAAAGCATAACATTTCTTTGGGTCATTGCAGCGCTTGCTCGTTGGACCGTCGCCATTATGGTAGGTGCCTTCCATATTCCCAAAAGTGAGGGTGGCATTTTGCAGGTAGTCTTTTACCGAGTCGAGCAGGTATTTGCCATCGTGTGGAGGCAGGTAATGGGCATCGGGGTAATTGGTTCCGAGCATGATATCACCTACTGCGACGATGGTGATTAGCGGCTGGGGGTGGGGCTCAGTTGCTATGGTATCAAGTGGAACCGTGCTGTCGGCGACTTGACCATGGACCATAGACTCACCGATAATGATTGGGAGACCATAGAAGGTAAGAGTTAGGAGGAGGAGTTTTTTGGTCATGGGACGAAGATAATGATAAGTCCTGATGGCTGTTTAGAGAGGGTAAGGTTTATGGTAAGGTTTCCGCTGTCGTTGAAAAAGCTAGCGCCTCCGCTGTAGCTTTAGCGCAAGCGGGTGGCGTAAGCAGAAAGAACCCGTAGTTGGATTTTGGCCGTCTTTTAGTCTGACTATCTAGTGATATCGAAACCTCCCTTCGACAAGCTCAGGGACCGGCTCAACCTCGAAACCTCGTAATCTCCTTTACTCAATCCCGTTTTTAATCTCTTCCAAAAAGCCTTTGAGGTTTTTCAGGGTATCAATTACATCGATGCGTTTTTTCTCGAGGCGATGATCGCTTTTGAGTTTATCGTTAGCACCGTGAAGGGTAAAGCCTTGGTCTTTGACTAAGTGGTGAATTGTTTTCAGCAAGCGGATATCATCTGGGGTGAATTGCCGATTGCCTTTTTTGTTCTTCTTCGGCTTGAGCATGGTGAATTCCTTTTCCCAAAAACGTATTTGCGATTGAGAAGTACCAAGCATCTCCGCTACTTCAGAGATAGAATAGTACAAGCGTTCCGGATTTAGCTCAAGATCTTGCATGCACGCAATTTACTAGATAGCAGTTAGCTTTTTGCTTTTCGTTTTAGTTTTTTGATACGTAGCGAGTGGTGAAGCTTTTACTTTCTCTTGCATAGGCTGGCACCGGATTTTTTGATTCGCCAGCCCATTGCTTTCGCCGGCTTAAATTTTTCCCGCAGATTAACGCAGAAAAATCGCAGATCGCCTAGTAGTTAATTAACCAATACGCTTCGGACCAACAAAACTATGGTCCATGGTCCATGGTCTATTTCTCAACGAACGAGCGAACAATCCCCTCCATCTCCTCCTCATGCTCTGTCGCATTACTTTCCATGGTCCAGGTCATTACTTGGTAGAAATCAGCTTTGCCTTCAATCATGGCAATTTTATAGTAGACGCGAAAACCATCCGCATCGAGGGTGGTAGAAAGAATTTTGGCGGGTAGACCATTGATTGTTTCGTCCTGCACTTTAGGCGCAACGGCTAAACCTGCATCTGCAATGAGTCCATCTAGCAATAATTTGCTATAGCCTTCTAAGTTTTTTTGGTAGCCAGCCAATAATTCGCTTTGATCGATGATATCAAAAAGTTCTTGTTTGTTCTCATCAATCACGATGGTATAGAACTCCTTTTCGGTGTTTTGATACTGCAAGCTGGCGTCGTCATTCAGTTCATCTGTTTCCGATAAATAGTCAGGGAGGACTAGTGAATATTTATCACCAACCTTGATCTTTTGTGTATTGTTTGAACATGCACTGAGAAAAAGGATAAGTAGGAGGGCACTGCTAAGAATTTTCATAGTTTGATTTTTGTAGGATGCTCGTTTAGGGATTAAATATAGTTTTTTTTAACTATTTCGTTTAGTGCTATGCTTTCATTGGCTTAGCGTTTGACGCGAACCATTGTTTACGCTTCTCCTAGGTTCAACTCATACTTCATTGCACTTCGGCGGACGTAGCTCGATTTGTAGTCCGTCAACCAATTTCAGGCTAACACACTATGGTCCATGGTCCCTCTACCATCTATCGAGAAAACCGGCTGGGGAATGAAAAAGTGCACAATAAAACCTAAACTGCATTAATATACGGTTTATCTGTGAAGCCAGCAGTCGTTTTGGGCGGCAGTTGGGGTTAAAGGAAGAATGAAAGGAACGACCAAAATAGCGCAGCACCCACTGATTGATGAAAAGGGGAATCAGGCTGATTTCCTCATTGAGGATTGGGGGGAGATGAATGCCTATAGCTATGATTATCTTAAAGCGCATAGGCATAACTTTTATGAGGTGTTGTTTTTTGAGAAGGGCAAGGCGAAGCATGATATTGACTTTGACTCGTTCGCTGCGCAGGGTGGGGATGTTCATTTTGTGGCTCCAGACAATGTGCACATGCTTTTGAGAGGGAAAAACTCGCAGGGTTTTAGCATACAGTTTACGAATGCGCATTTTTCGCATGATTTATTGGATTGTTTGCCATTTTATTCCGCAGAACCGACCTTAAAACTTTCGCGAGGGGAATTTAAAACAGTTCTATACCTCATCGGTCAAATCAGAATCGAATTGGAGGCGGGGCAACACTTGTCGGATAGTCTTATTCGCTCGTATTTCGAAGTGGTTTTGAACCTGCTTATTCGCATTGCTAGTCAAACGAAAGGCATGCCGTCTGCTAAAAATCAATCGCTGCATAGTGAGAATTTTAAAAAGCTTGTAAAAGAACACTATGCAAAACATTATACAGTGGGAGAGTATGCTTCTTTGCTGCATATTTCCGTGAAACATTTGATAGAAAGCTGCAAGGAACAAACGGGAAAAACGCCCTTGAAATTCATTCAGGAAACGCTGATCTCTGAGGCCAAAAGGCAGCTCTTCCATACCCAAAAACCGATCAAAGAAATTGCCTATTTGTTGGGATTTGACGATCCTGCAAATTTTTCCAAATATTTTAAGACAGCATCGGGTTTCAGTCCTTTGGCCTATCGGCAGGAGGCAGGTAAGTAATTTACATGGATACCCGACTAATTGCCATTTTATGAAGAGGATGTCTGCTGCAACTTTGTGCTTCAACTGCATGATTATGAAAAAGACCCTATTAATTCTCCTAATGATTTCAAGCCAATTGGCCGTTGCGCAATGGAAGCAATCGAGTTTCAAGCCAATATCTAGTATCAATGAAGTAGCCTTCCCAAGTGAAACCTCTGCCTATAGTGTTGGCGATATGGGTTTAATGTATAAAAGCACCGACGGCGGAGCTAATTGGACGCAATTGTATGATTTTGGACCTTTTACTGTACCAAGCGATTTGTGCTTTATGAATGCCGATACGGGTTTTGTCAATATCTATGACAACCAGCACAGAACGGTTGATGGAGGTGTTTCTTGGACATCCTATGGTACGTTCCCAAGAATTAAACGAGTGGAGAATGATCTGTATACCTCATACACCAGCAACGACACCACCTATATCAAGAAGTCTCCAGATTTAGGAAATACGTGGACAACGCTGTTCTTGAATTATACAGTCGGAAACCAGCCCTATATTTTTTCTATTGTGGATGATATGACTGCTTTTTTCATCCATCCAACAGAATTAGACAGGGTATATAAAACCACGGATGGTTTCACATCCATCGATACCCTTTTTATCAAGAATGGTGCTATGGTGCTGCAGGAGGAGTTTGATTTCAAAGATGCACAAAACGGCTATCATTATGGAAGCTGGTGGAGTCAATCCAACCCAACAAGAACATGGAATACAGGCGTATTTTATTCCCCAATTGACCTGGATGGTTTTGGGGTATTACCGGTATTCGATTTAGCCTTTAATACCGATAAATTGTATGCGAGTAGCTTGTATGGAAAGATCTATTCATCCATAAACAATGGACAAGATTGGACAGAACATGCCACACCGATAAACGACCCAATCAACTCCATTGCCTTTTATTCTAACGATAAAGGAATCGCCATAAGTGGCAATACTGTTTTATACACCAGCACCGGAGGCGATCCGCTTGGCTTCGCTAAACAGCATGATTTATCGTTAGCATTCAGCCTATATCCTAACCCAACCAATGCGATTATTACGCTAGAATCACCTGGTTTTTCTGCTAAAACTATTGAAGTATATACCAGCACAGGGCTGAAAATCCAAACGCTAAGCGCGCATGAGCAAGCGATAAAAATCGACCTATCGAATTTCCCGAGTGGGGTGTATTTTATTTCGCTAAGCACCGATGGACAAAGGGTAACCCGCAAGGCCGTTAAAAGTTTTTAGTAAACAGTCTTCTGGGCTGTCCACGGTTGGCTAAGGCTGTCCACTGACCACTGTATTTGCGGAGTATTGCTTTCGCTAGAGTAAATCGGCTAAGGCAAATTAAGCTTCGGACCAACAAAGCTATGGTCCATGGTCCATGGTCCATGGTCCCCTTTTTGCCGCCGACCGTTGACTATTTCCTTACCTTTATCCCCCAATTTGAGAAGCATCATGGAACTGACAACAGAGCAAATTGCCATCATCCATTCAACCGGAAATATCAAGATCAACGCGGTAGCTGGCTCAGGGAAAACGACCACCGTTATTGAATATGCCAAGGCTAGACCGGCGAATAGTAGGATTCTGTATCTGGCCTTCAATAAATCTGTGAAACTTGAAGCGATTAGGAAATTTGCTGAAAAAGGTTTGAATAACGTTACCGTGGAAACGGCGCATTCTCTGGCTTATGGGAGGGTGGTTCGTGGAAGTGGGTATCAGGTAAAAGGACAAGCCTATAAAACGAGTGAAATAGCGGAGATACTCAAGCTGCAGGGCAATGAAGAGAAGCATACGGAATACATTATCGCCAATCATATCAATAAATTAATTGCCTATTTCTGCAATAGCGATAAACCTAAGGTGCAAGACCTGAACTACCTCGATACGGTATCCGATGCCAAGGCGATGCGTTTTGTGGAATCCCATTATGAGTATATCGTCGCGCAATCGCGGAGGTTCTTGGCTAAAATGAATAAAGGCGAAATTGAGATTACGCATGATTTCTATTTGAAGAAGTTTCAGCTTTCGAATCCCAAACTTCCATACGATTATATCCTATTTGACGAGGGACAAGATGCTTCGCCCGCCATGCTCGATGTGTTTTTCAAACAGAAAGCAACCAAGGTCATTGTGGGAGATACGCATCAACAGATTTATGGCTGGCGCTTTGCCGTGAACTCGCTAGAGAAGGCCGACTTTAAAACATTCCATCTATCCACCAGTTTTCGCTTTAGTCAATCCATCGCCAACCTTGCCATGGGGATTCTGAAATTCAAGAAGCATATAGCCATTTATCCAGAAATTCCAATCACTGGAAAAGGAAGCAGCACATCCATCAAAACCAAGGCAGTGCTGGCCAGAACCAACCTCGGACTTCTCCTTAAAGCGATTGAATACGTTACGGAATCGAAGAAAATCAAGCAGATCTATTTCGAGGGGAATATTAATTCGTATACCTACGCGGAGGAGGGCGCTTCTTTGTATGATGTACTCAATCTATACAACGGAGAAAGCGAGCGAATTCGCGATAAGCTAATCCGGTCTATGAAAGGCTTAGACGAGCTAGAGGAGTATATTGAAAAAACGGAAGAAATGCAGCTGTCGATGATGCTGGAGATTGTTTATGAGTATGGAAATAAGATTCCGGGGATTATTCAATCGATCAAAGACATGCATGTAGATAAAGACGAAAAAGAAAAAGCAGAAATGATCTTTTCTACCGTGCATCGCTGCAAAGGAATGGAATACGACTCGGTTCAACTCGTGAATGATTTCCTCAGCGAAGAAAAACTCGAGCAAATTATGAATAGTGAGAATGGCCCAGAGCTTAATCCCAGCAAGCTGAATGAAGAAATCAACCTACTCTATGTGGCCATAACACGCACCAAAAACAGCCTTCATATCCCAGAAAGTCTCCTGCCGTTAAACTTCCCAGCATCCAGTCAGATACATGTGGTGAAAGCCGACAGCGAAGAAGAAAAACAAGCCGCCAAGCAGGTTAAAAAAAACAAGCAAGCACAAAAAAGCGAAAAGACATTTTCCGCAGAAGAAGCACGCACCAAAAACAAAGGAGCCGACCGCCCCTGGACACAAGAACTCGATGAAGAACTCACTGTTCTCTATTGCGAAGGTGTAAACCCCAAAGACATCGCCAAACATTTCGGACGATCTAAAGGGTCCATTGCCTCACGCATTAAAAAGTTGGAACTGAATGACCTGTATGGACCATAGACCATGGTCCATAGTAAAAAAAGTCCACTGTCCACTGTTTTGCGGCTTATTTTGCTCGGCTTAAAAAAGGACGCGGAAGGCTCCACCTTCGCTTGACCACGTACACCATAGCCTTAGCGAAGGTGTAAAAAAGCTACGGAGGACAGAGACGGAGGCGCAAAGGGAGGCTGGCGCGAGAGCAGAGGCGCAATGTTTCGCCCATTGCTTTCGCCGACCTAAAATTTCCCGCAGATTAACGCAGAAAAGTCGCAGATCGCTTAGAAGTCAACCAATTTCAGGCTAACACAACTGACTCTGCTCCGCATCCTTCCATTCTTTTAAGATTTCCGTTCGCGCTCCACAAGTAGGGCAGGTGGTGGTTTGGTCGGAGAAGAGGAAATGATCGAGGTTTAGGAGGGAGGGGTGCACGGTTGACGAATTCAATTTCTTATTGTAAAATTTAGGTGTGATAATTTGGGATTCAAACTATCTTCCTGGCGGCCTAATGAGAAATCCACCTTGGCATAGAGACGAAATCATATTGGCGCTGGACCTTTATTTTCATTTAGTTCTAGGGGAAATTCATGCGCGAAATCCGGCCATCATTGCGCTCTCTGATGTTCTGAATAATCTTCCGATATTTAAGATACGGCCAGATGAAGTGAAGTTTAGAAACCCAAATGGAGTTGCATTAAAGCTGAGCAATTTTCTTGCGCTTGATCCCAATTATCACGGAAAAGGAATGCAAGCTTTCAGTAGGCTGGACGAAAAAGTGTTTTGGGAATTTCTAGAACAAAAGCAGTTGCTCGGCAAGTTGGCAAGCGCAATAAAGTCAGCCGTGCAGAACAAAGAACTGAATGAACAATTATATACGATAGAAGAGGATGTTCAGCAATACGAAGTGATGGAAGGCCAGGTGATCTATCGTTTGCATAAGCACTTCGAAAGAAATGCTCAAATTATAAAGAAGAAGAAGACTTCCGAATTGGCCTTGAAGGGTGTTTTAGAATGTGAGGCCTGTACTTTTAACTTTGGCAAAGGATATGGAAAACGTGGAGAAGGTTTTATTGAATGCCACCATCGAATTCCACTGTTTGAACTCAATGCCTCTGCCAAAACCACCATTGCAGACTTGTCGCTTGTATGCTCAAATTGCCACAGAATGTTGCACCGAGGGAGTAAAGTACTCTTGGTGGATGATTTGAAGGATGATTTGAAAGTGACGGGGTTGAAGTACTATTTTGGAAAGAGTTAGACCAGAGGACTCGGAAAAAAGAAACTATTCGATGATGCTGATTAATTCTGATTTGTAGGATGAAAAATGATTATTTATCCAATACCATTACAAATTCTCCAACAATCCTCATTGATAAAGCCTCATCTTCTGTGATGACTAAATCTTTATATTTAGAGTCTGTTGAATTTGGTCTTAGTAGTATTGAAGTGTGATTCCAGCCTTCCTCAGTGACTTCTTTTTGACTTGAATAGGTTTTAATAGTGAAGCCTGAATTGAAGTCTAGATCCTGATATTCCCTATTCTCCACGAGCACAATTTTTCCATTTCTTGAGCCCTCGGATTCTGTTTTGAAAAGACAAATCGCCCCATTAGGAATAACTCTATTCATTGATTCACCGAATACTTTGCAGGCAAAATAACCTTTTCCTTTAATTGTATTTTCTAGAACATCAATTTGCTCATAGTCCTTTTCTAATTGCATTTCACTAAATGAACCTGCGGCAGCATAGAAATTATAATGGGGTATTTGAACGGTTTGTGGTTTTGGTTTTTTGGTGGTCGCTGCCGATTGGCTTTCACTCTTATGAATAGGAAGGTTCGTTGCAGTCTTACTCGACTGATTTTCGGTGAGGTATTGATACATCGGAGTACTTACTGGCGCAGATAATTGAAAAAGAATTTTAACGACCGGAAGCTCTTTGCCGTTGTCATTCTTGATGGTTACTTGTTCAACCTGCTCTTGGTTTGGTGTTAAATCTCCCATGTAGTAGAAGTCTATGCCTTCATCATTATTTTTCTTGATAAAAAGTGGAAGGCGTATTTTTCCTGAAGAGCCTAAGATAGATTGGACATCTTTACTGCTTATACGTCTGTTGGATTTAGACATCCACTCAAACTCTTTTTGATTGATAAAATGATCTTCATATTTGGTTGATTCAGAAATGTCGTCATCCTTGTGATAGTTCACGAAAACGGGACAATGACGACCATCTTGACTGACCATATAACCACCTACATTTTGAGCGACGGGATTTTCATTAAAATTCAATATCCTGAAAACGTCCTTTCTAGAATACTTCGCATAAAGCTGAAATCCGTCGTTCCAGAGTTCTGAATTGTATTCCTTTTTAAACAATTCCAGCGCATACTTATTGGAATCAATTAAGTAGGATTTAAAAACCGGGTTTTTCAAGTGAGCTTGAAATTGAGAGGTTAAGGCAAACTCACCAGCTTTATTTGTGAGGATAGATAAGTCGTTGACTTCTGCTGTAGGAAGTAATGAACCTCCTTTGTTTTCGCGTGTGAATCTGAAATTGAGATTGTGAACACTTGATTCTATTGTCTCTTTTGAAGTTTTTAAACGGAACTCCTCTTGCAAATGGTATTTTAGCTTGGAAACACTGAATTCCCCATGTTTTATCAGCGCGTTCAGAATTATGGTTTCTTCGATGCGCTTTCCATTATTGATCTCATTCGAGAAGAGCTCTAATAGCTTGCTTTCTTTTTGAGGCAATTCCAATTTAAAATCCTTATCAGCTCTTTTTACAAAATTGAAATAGGACCGAGAGTAATTTACAAACGAATAAGGATCACGTGAGCCGAATTCAACGAAGTCCACCATCATTGGAATGCGACCTAGCTTATACTTTAATAGGAAATAATCTTTCTTCAAATCAGCAAACTGCTGCATGTTGGCCGAATCGATGGATTTAAAGATATGCTCCTTCGAAATCTCATCAAAGTTGATGGTAGATGCACCTGGAATCATTCGGCTTCCTTCTGATAATAGCTTTCTTAACTTGTCTTTGTTGTAGGAGGTGTCTCCAAATAGGGCAATTGGAATGAGGTAGTTGTTGGTGTAATTGCCAATAAAATCAATAACAGTTAAATAGCCTTTGCCTTCTACTTTTCTTAGTCCACGCCCTAATTGCTGAATGAATATGATAGCCGAATCGGTTGGGCGAATCATGATTATTTGATTCACTTTCGGGATGTCTATCCCTTCATTAAAAATATCTACCGTGAAAATATAGTCTAACTTTAGTTGCAGGTCATCCGTTTCAAGCCGGTCAATTGCTTTGCCACGATCATCTTCTGAATTCTCTCCGGTTAGTGCGATGGTATTGTAATTGCGTAAATTGAATTTCTTTGAGAGTTCTTTCGCGATAGCGTTTCTAGAGCAGAAGACCAATCCTCTGGTTATGCCATTATCACTTCCGTAGAATTCCGCGGATTGAATAATTCGCTCCACCCGTTCATCGGCAGTGAGATAATTAAACTCTTTGGTATCATCCAATGATTTGCCATCAATTGATATTTCGCTTACACCGAAATAATGGAATTGGCTAAGCATGTCTTCTTCCATTGCTCGGTTTAAGCGAATTTCATAGGCGATATTGTGGTCGAATAGCTTAAAGATATCATTGCCGTCTGTTCTCTCGGGCGTGGCTGTCATTCCAAGTAAGAACTTTGGCTTAAAGTGATCTAGAACTCTTTGATAAGATTCAGCGCCAGAACGGTGAGATTCGTCAATAATGATATAATCGAATGCATCCGGTTTAAACTGAGACAAATGAGCTGGTCGAGATAGTGTTTGAACGGTGCAAAACAAGAAGTCTTTGTCGATTTCACGTGCTTCACCAGAATACAAACCCATTGATTTGTCTGTGCCGAAGATCCGCTGGAAGGTTTCCATTGATTTTTTGGCAATAGTCAAGCGATGGACCACGAACAATAGCTTTTTTGCCTCGAAGGCTTTTGCGTCAAAGGCGGATAAAAAGGTCTTTCCAGTACCCGTTGCTGAAATGAGTAGTGCTTTGGTCTTTTGTTCTGAACGAAGCTGTTCCAAATTTCTCAATGCTTCGACTTGCATTGAGTTCGGTTTGATATCAACTATGCGCCCTTCGTTAAGTTCTAAATCTCTTTTGTCGACAATGAGTTTTTGTTTTCTGTAAATGGCCTCGTACTCCGAAATGTATTTTGGAGTTACAGGTGTTCCTTGCTCGAAGTCTTGATTGAATTCAGTGATGACCTTATCGGCAATGCCGCTATTTGATAGGGCACTGACTTTAATATTCCATTCCTTATTGGTGCAAAGGGCAGTGGCTGTAAGGTTGCTGCTGCCAACGATGATGTTTAGGTATTCCGACTTCTTAAATAGATACCCTTTCGAATGGGAGTTACTTGTAGTGGCTATGCGTAAATCAATATTCGTGAACTTTAAGAGCTTTTTAAGGGCCTCTGGTTCTGTAAAATTGAGGTATTGAGAAACAAGAAGTTTTCCTTTAATGCCTTTGGACTCCAGTGATTTGAGGCTATTAATAATGGTCGCAACGCCACCTGTGGTTACAAAAGCTACTGAGATATAGAAGGCTTCGCAGGTGCTTAATTCCTCCAGAATGGTGGAAAGCACCTTGATAGGAGGGGTCTTTCTGTTAACTAATAACTCCGGTTGATAATGGATGTCGGAGACTGAAGATTTGTCTATGAACCCAGTGCCTAGGCTTTTCTCAAATTCATCGAGGATAAACTTATTCATGAGCCCTCAATTTATCTACGATAGGGATATCTGCAGCTGCCCAGTCAAGGACCGCTAATTCTTCTCTTTTGAGCCATTTCTGATCAATATGTTCATTCAGTATTATGCCGGATTTGCTCGTTACTTCGCAGAGATAGCTGTGCATGGTAATTTCAAAGTCAGGATATTGATGGACTATAGTTAGAAAGAAATCACCTACGGAGAGGCATAACGACAACTCTTCATTGACTTCTCTTTTTAAGGCTTCCTTTGGAGACTCATCAGCTTCTATCTTACCTCCAGGAAACTCATACTTTTCTGAGACATACGCATACTTACTCTTCGCCCGCTGAACACACAGTATCTCATCCTGACAACATATTATAGCAGCGACTACTTCTATTTTTTTCATCCTTTTTACTGCGGTGATTGGAGCTAATTATATCCATTCAATTAAAATTGGAAGGTATTAAAGAATAAGACAATTTAGCAATTACATACCGAAATTGAATGATATAGATTTTAAACTCCCCCGCCGCCCCGATACATATCCGCCCAGTGCCAATTTACATTCTCACTATGCGGTAGGCTTGATGAAGTTCTTGGCATGCGTATTCGATTGTTTTCAAATGGATGAAGCCATCGAATATGAGCTGCTTCGAGTCCTAAAAGTTAATCTCCATTTCTTAGCAATTATTAAGGGGATAAGAATGGAGAAACAGGTCTAATGTCTTATCTGATGTGAAATGAAAATCAGCTTGAACTTCTTCATCATGGAAAAAATTAATAAGAGCTAAAGGATTTTGAAATACTCTGAAGGAGTTTCCCTCCTAGTTGTAAACGAAAAGTACCTGACTCTTTTTTTCTTTTGAAACTAATAGGGTCTCAATGGTTCTTGAAGGTCTGATATAGTCTGTGCTTAAGGTTTTTACTGGATTCATTTTTTCAAATTTTAAGACAAGTCATGAGCTAAGATACGTTTTTCTAAAATCGACAATGCGGATAATTTTTTGAAGGAAAGATGATATCATGAAATTTATGATACGCTCTATTGCTCAGCGATAGCCACAAATTGAATGTCGTCTTTTTTTCTCCTATCCAGCCTCGAAATAGATTCATATTGTTTTATACATTGCTATTTCTGCTCAAGAAGCTTCTCCAGCAGCTTGTTTTTTTCTTTGGTTACCTCCTCTAATTCTTTCATCAGCCTTTGACTTTTTGTGAAAAAGTAAATGGCCACAATAGGAATTAACAAAAGCATGACCAATAGTAGGATTAGGACAATCCATTCAGGGCCACCGGGCATAGAGAGTAAATAGAGCATAGTTGTTCTTTTAGGTTTTATTAATGGATACTGCTTTGCTTTTTGATCATGGTTCCCCGCGCTGGCTCATTGCGGAATTGAACAATGAACGTTTGTAAGGATTCCGATAGTGATCGGAAGAAGGTTTAAATTTAAGTATTTCGCTGCAATTTGAAAACTTATCTTGATTTGTTTGGGCGTTTACTTCCCATTTTTGTTTGCTTGGAAATTCCGTTTCACTCTGTCGTTCTCCGTTCTTTTTTGCTTGCTCAAAAAAGGACACCACGCAAACCAAATTTGGACTTTTCATCGCGCAGATCAGCCGCCGCTCAGGCCAAAAAAAACCATAATTTACTCACAGAGGTGTTTGCTTTCTAAAGGTGTTCGTGAATCCTACGGATTTCGCTCTTTGCGTGGACAACTTGGCCTGTTTGGTAAAACGTCTAATTAGTCCCAGGTGTGTAGCTGTTCGCTAATAGGCCAATCACGGTTGGATATTTTTTATAATGAGCCATTCCAAGTTCTTTAATAATTCTTACTTTATCTGGATTAGGAAATTCTTGTCCCGATGGTATTCGGGTGTCTGCGGCAAAAGAAGCCTCATACTCAAAGGATTCATTTGAAATAAAATACCGAACATTATCTGATTCTGAAAGTGGTGCAGCGCTCGGAAACACCAATACATTAATGGTGTCAAGTGTGGATTTGGATACGGCTTCCAAACAGATATAGTATGAAAAGGTTTCTTCGTTATAGCCAATTGCTCCCGGGCAAGAAAGAATGCTTAGCTCGTCATGATCCTTTAAAGCACTTGATTCAATGGTGAATTCAGATTTGTTAACCTCTATCGTTTTGTCTTCTGGGCCCGAGCATGCGAAAAGAAATGCGATGAAAAAGGGCATGTGAAATACTTTTCTAAGAATCATAAATATGTTTTTAAAAAATGCTTGCTGCAAGCATCACACTCCAAGAATATTGCTCCTAGCACTTTATCATTCAGCACCTCAATCTACCTATTTCCCACCTAAGCATCCTACTAAAATTTACCCATTGTGGAAAAAACTATAACTAGGAGGTGTACGTCTTTGCGAGCTGGGTTCCTCTGGGGTTTGCTTGTTTGGCTGAGCGGAGGGTGGGTCAGGTTCTATTACTTCACGAATTTTATGCTTTCACGTAGGCCATCTTTTGCATAGGTGATGATATAAAGTCCTTTTGGTAATGCACCTAAATCGGTGAGTTGGACTTTGCCATTTTCAAGCGCTTTTTCCTGAGAATAGACAAGAGATCCTTGCATGTTGTACACGTCAAACTTTATGGCTCCTTGTAAATTCGTATTCAGCTCCAGCCTAATTTGATCTATAACGGGGTTTGGAAAAGCCTTAGCGGTAGTGGTGTTTACCTCATTTTCTAAAATCCCCACCGCGCTTTCTTGATAAACTCTAACATAATCTATCTCCATAGCGCCTTGAATAAAGCTAGGTTTAATGCTAGACTCAATGGCTACGTTTAGAAGGATGAATTGTTCTTCGTTAAAAGGCCATGTGTTCGCATTTTTTACAGCAGGTTGGTAGGTAAAGTGGACAATGCTGTCTATACTGAAAACAAGTTTGTTGGCAGTCCACTCCAAGGCATAAACATGAAAATCTGAAATAGCCGTAGGAATAAATTGGCCAGCGCTATTAAGGGCACCTCCTTGGTAGGTGGAGGGAGTATGATAGGCGCTTGAGACATGGTTCGGTTTATCTCCCCAATGTTCCATAATATCGATCTCTCCGCAGTCTGGCCAAGGCTTGTTCCCAAATCCTTGCGTTTGCCAATAGGCTCCTTTTTCATTGATATTTTTGCCAAGCAGCCAAATGGCCGGCCATGTGCCGATTCCGCTTGGAATTTTGGCCCGAACCTCTACACGTCCATACTTAAAGGCAAATTTTGAATTGAGTCGAGCAGACGTATACGATTTTGTAACCCCCTGGTTTGAAAAAGATTCTTTTTTAGCGACGATATGCAGTTTGCCATTTTGCACATAACTATTCGCCAATCGATTGGTATAATGTTGCACTTCTCCATTAAACCAGCTGTCGCCAACGGGGAATTGGGTTTGATGAAACCATTGGTTGCTGTCTATGGGACCATTCGCGGTAAACTCATCAGACCAAACAAGTTGATTATACACCACTGGCGGAGGCAATGGGATGGTATTTAAATGGAAAAAATCATCTATATAGGCTCTTACTTGATTGGTATTGCCTTCTCCATTTACCTGAATGACGATTCTGTCAAAATCGATTCTTTCAGCTGGTGCGGGGGAGTTGGGGTCGAAATTGATATATGTATCTGTAACAAAATTAAACGTGACCACTTGCCATTGGTTAAGAAGTATTGGCTTGTCTATTCCAACATTACTTTGCCAGGCATTTACCACATTGGAATTTTCGAGTTTTAGAGTAACCCTATTGTTTTGCGCACCTGTTATGCCGTTAGAAGGCACATAAATTTTAAAAGAAAATTCAGGATTTGCTGCGATATTGAGCTTGCGGCCGGCTAAAAAACTAATGTTGCCATAAATATTCCCGTAATCAAAATACTCTAAAACAGTGGCAGTGGTATTTATTCCTTGGGCTACGGGGTTGGCTAAATTGGTATTCATCGCACAATCAAAAGCTGACCAGGTATTAATATTTCCATTGCCTTCAAAATCATCCTCGATGTTTTGGGCATTGGCTCCGGTTGCTAGAACGACTAAAATAGAAAGTAATTTAATTTGAAAAAGACGCATCAGCTGTTGGAAAATTCTTTTAGCCCATAAAAATAAAGGATAGAAATGTAGCATCCAAACATTGATAGCCACATACCTGCTTCAGCTACCACAAGCGTGTGGGTTCCACTGGGGTTGTCGGATAATCTGGATCTCTCGTCCCTGTCCGCCAAAGCTTTTTTCAAGCGACGCCGGAAATCTCGTAATCTCGATAACTCATTTTTGTCTAGCAGTCTAGCAGTCTAGCAGTCTAGCAGTCTGGCAGTCTTTTTGTCTAGCAGTCTGAAAATCTGAAAAATACTTTCAACAGCATTTCTTGTCCTGCTGAATAGGTGGGCAGGGCACGCTGCCGTAGGAGCAATAGACACAGCAGTCGCCGTCCTTGGGTTTGAAGGTTTGGTGGCAATGGCTGCATTCGTAGAAATATTGGCAGGCATCGGTGGGCATAGTCTCTTCCTGCTGGTATAAGCAATGCGGACAGGTGATTGTTGATTTTAAGAGGATCTCCATAGTTAGTCTATCACTTTATAGCCGGTGGAATTGATGGCTGCTTCAATCTCCGTTTTCGTGCTTTGAGTTTTGTCGAATTGCACGGTGGTTTGTTCCTTATCATAGTCGGCATTGACGGATTGAATGCCTTTTAATTCGTTTACCGCGTGGGTAATATGTTCTTCGCAGCCCGCGCAGGTCATGCCGCTCACTTTGAAGGTAAGGGTTTCGATCTGGTTTGCTTCGATGCTCGTGTTGTTTGTGGCTGTTTCGGGATAGAAAACATGCACATAGCTCGGGAAAGAAAGCATGATTCCGGCGAATAGGGTTATGATTCCCAGGAAGGTTTTTGTTTGTATGAAGGGCACTTTTTGGTCGTTGTCGCAGGCACAGTCGATGGCCTTTTTCGGTTTAAGCTTTTGGTACCAAGCAAAGGCCAATACGGCAAGCGTCATTCCAATAAGGTAAGGACGAAAAGGTTCCATCCAGCTAAAGGAAGAGGCCATGCCCCCAATTCCCGCCACAAAGGCCAATACCGGAGTTATGCAGCAAAGCGACGCCGCAAAAGCCGTTAAGATGGCGAGTCCACCGAAAGATTTCTTTTTGGTACTCATTATTCTTTGTCGATTCAAAGCTAAAGCATCTTTATCGCTTTCGCCGGAGTATATGTCAGAAGTAGGCTTCCACAAATATTCTGAGGATGAAAAGTATGATATTCCTCTCCGGCTGGATGCTTCAGCTTCTAGCTACTGAAACCCGTGGGTTTGACTGGGGTGGGGGGTGTTGGTCTTATTGAACGTCATGAGTCTTACTAAAAAGAGACGCAAAATGTTGCGTCTTTAAGAGCTGGGTTCCTCTCGGGTTTGTTGGGTAAGCTCACAAGTTTGCCTTTTGTCTGACAGTCTCTCAATCTCGTCCCCGTCCGCCATTGTTTTTTTAGCGATGGCGGAAACCTTAACCTCATTCTTCGCCTCTATCCCTCGGCTCCGCTAGCGATCCATTCCTCCTGCGCTAACGCTTCGGCGGAGGCGGTCGGGATGACGGCTCGGGCTAAACCCCAACCTTCTGCGTCCGCCATCGTTGAGGTATAAGGCGGAAACCTTGATTACCGTCCTCTTTGTTTCTCAATAACGGTAGACAAAGCACTATTAATTTTCGTACAAGCACCACTCACTGCATCATGGTTATTGTTGGCATCATGTGTAACTGCCATTGGTTGGTGACCTTCAAGGCGTGCTTCTAAAAGACAGCGAATATCGTCAACCCCTTTTTTGCTTCCATTTTCGTCGGATAGGTGCGCTTCGATGCGCGTAATATGGAGGCTAAGATGAGCCAATTCTTTTTCTATCAAGGCGGTGAAATGCTCTGCCATGCCTTCGGTAGCAATAATATTTTTGTCGGTGTTGAATTGTACGATCATCTTTTAATCTTAATTTAGATAGGGATTCGTTTCCCTACGGATGTAAAGTACATAGATTAAGCCAATCCATCATTATAGGTCGGCTTGGCAGGAAATTATTTTCTCGACTACATAATCTTTCAACCTCCCAATCTCGACAGCAAGCCTATCGCTCCCTAATCGGAATCCAGAATGCTTCAACGCTTTCAGCAGATTCAGGTTGATACCGCTCATCCATCACACTCAAATGCGGACGATAATCCACCTCATACATTGAAGGCGGAATCCATTCATTGAAAATGTATTCAAGGGCTTTAAAGGCTTCAGCAAGTTTTCCGGTATAGATAAATTTAGCATATAGACCGCTGGGCAGGTCAAATTTATCCATACTTAATGGAACGTGAACATCAGAAGAGCAAGGAATGGCGGCCCATTTTTCGAATTCAATCTGGGGTTGAAATGACCGAAAATAAGCAGGAGGGAAGACTTGGATGGAATAGAGTGGATATGGAGGAGCATCCATCTCCTTTTTGGTTCGCATGAAGTTTTGCCAAAGCTCCGGTGTTTTGTCTGCCAAAAGCGACATCTTTTGACTCTGTCCGATGAAGGAGGAATTGGGTACTTGTATAATTTCGGCTTCGCTTAAGTGAAAGGTCTTCATAAACAATTGAGGTGAAAATTAATATGCGCAGGACTCATTTTCTACTAGGAGCGAATATAAATCGGTTTTAAATTTTTGAAGTAAGATGATACCCGCGCTTCGTGGCATTTCGTGGAGAATTTCTTCACCCAAGGTATCCCATTCGTTGAAGTAGTTCGGCTCTTGGTTTGTGGGACAAAATACTGCTATAACTTCGTGCTAATAGCGCTGCATTCTCATGTAGGTAGTACGAATAAGTCTTAATTCCTTGTGAAGTATATCCCTGATATGACTCACCGCAATGATACCACTACGCTTATATTCTACTGCACAATGGGCTATATCTAAATCTCCGTTTTTATTTTCAACTTTCCAAGGAGCGGTTATTTGCTGACTATTTTCCTTAAAAGTGAAAAACCCGTTTCAATTCGGTCGTTCTCCGTTCCTTTTTGGCTTGTTCAAATACGAAGTATTCAGCGAATACCTTTGAAAAGCAGACCTAGACATGAGCTAAAAACGAACCCAAAAAGGACAGTTTCCCTCTAGGCGCCTTCCTCGCGCTCAAGGCCAACCCGCATCAAAAGAATCCCATCGCTTGGATCCTTTTCCCCGCTTCGCACCCGCTGGCCAGCCCTTCTGAAAAATATCCTAGGCGATCTGTCGCGCAAGGCCAACGCTTTCTTTTGATGCTGCACGCGCTTGATGGAAACGAATGCCGTGATTGTGTAAAAGGACACCCCGCCGCACTGGGCCTCGCAGAATAGATTAATACATAGAAATAGGGTTTCTAAATGCAGTCTCCGCGTCCTTTTTTAAGCCGAGCAAAGTGCTCTCTCGCCAGCCCCACTATTGCGGCTCCGTCTCTGTCCTCCGTAGCTTTTTTACACCTTCGCTAAGGCTATGGAGTACGTGGTCAAGCGAAGGAGGAGCCTCCGCGTCCTTTTTTAATCCGAGCAAAATAAGCCCTAGTGGTAAGAAGGCGGTGACTCATGATTTATTATATAAAGAACCAGAATGGCCCGTAAGCCATAATGTCTGGCACGCTCAAAAACTAGAGAGAGGGACAGTGGCCAAACAATCCGCGGGTGGGAGTATTTAATTGTTTCCATTCTTTAGTCTTCTTGTCTTTCGTCTCAATGTCTGGTTGTCTGGCAGTCTCACCTTTTCATCATCTTTAGCGTAAACCAACCGAGGAGTGCACTAATCACAAGCATCACCATCCATAACCAAAGTTTGTTTTCGAAAAACGGGGAACCCTGGATGCTGGTTTTGGGAGTATGAAATAGCTCTTCATCCCCAAGAATAAGCGGACTTACTATGGCTGGAATTTTATCAGAAAAACGTACAATATCGTAGTTAGGAGCGGAGGCATTGGCATTTCCATAAGCAAGGAAATACTGGGCCTCTTCGGTAAAGCGGACAATAAGTTCGTAAATAGGGCCCTTTATAGCTATCATACCCAAATTTAGTGCTTGGTTGTCTTGGTTATCTATAAGTAGTTTGAGTCGTTTTGCTTGAATGGTGCGGAATGAATAGGCATGCGCATCGAAGGAATTTAGACTTACCTGATCTGCCGTTTTGTAGTGGTATTTCCATCCTTGTTCGGTTTTAAAACTATCACTCAGGAATTCAATATGCAGTGGGCGATAATAGTCAAAGCTATCATACACAAGCATATTCAAGAAATTGATAGGGGCCGATTCCTCTAATTCTACCACCCATTCAGTTTGTTTGGCTTCTGGAATTTCATTAAGTTCTACTGAGGCAAGCTCATAATTGCGTGCTTTTCCAGGAACGGTGGTCTGCAGACGTATACTAGCGCTTGCCAGTTGAGGATTGTTATTACTGGGAATACGAAGGCGGTAATAATGGTACTTGCTATTGGAAAAATTTAGCGTGGTAAAATGGAAATTGGTATGGAGGTTTTTGATAGACAGCATCCGGTACGAATCACCAATGGCAAACCAGTCTTTTTGATCATTGCTTCCTTCAAGGCCTAATTGCCAATCGAAATTTTGCAGACTGAACTGCAGCTCGATTTGATTGATTGCCGTTTCCTTTTCGAGTTCCAGCGTATAATAGTAGTCTCCTTTATTTTGGGATGGATTGAGCAAAACAAAGGGAATTTCTTCCATGGTCGTTTTGCTTGATAATTCGCGCAGCATATAAGGCGCTTCAATGGTATCGCCATTTGCTTTGATGCCATAAATGCGCAGGTCTCTATAGTCTGGATTTAGCTTAAGCAGCACCTCATTGGGGAGCTCCAAGCTATGCCAGGTTTTATCTATCCCGTCAAGCGCACGCAGGTAGTGGTAATCTTGAGCTTGCGCGAATAGCGAAATAGTTACCAAATACAGAAGCAAGAGCAAGTATTTAATCTTTTGAATCATCTGTTATGAGGCTTTTGTACTTATTATAGAGGAAGGATATGATAAGGAGCAATACCCCGAGCGAAACAAACACAATCGTTTTAGCAATGGTTGTGAGGTGTTCAATATCATAGAAAAACAGCTTCACTAGGGTAATGCCGAAAAGAATCATGGCCAGAATGCGCAGGTATGCTTTGCCTTTCCAAATTCCCAGCACAACCAAAAGTAAGGAAGTGCTTCCCCAGAAAATGCTTAGGGCGAGTTTATAGGAGTTTTTGGCGTCGAAGAAGTCCAACCAATGCAATAATTCGCTGCTCAATATCCATATAATGCTTATGGATAGAAGGATATCATATACCATGCTCGCCTTGAATTTTAAAAAGGATTCTTTGGAATAGGCATACAAACTATAGAGCAATACCCCAAACATGGCAAGGGATATATAACGGATGCCGATATATATAAATCCGCGCTGGTAGTATTGGCTAGAAGTGGGGTCTAAGTAAGTTTCTCTGAGTTCGCTTATTTCATAAAGTCCTTGTACGAGAAAGATTAGTAGAGTTAAGAGCAGCAAACCTATAGAGGGTATGGCAACTAAATACGACTTGAACTTTTTTAGGTTTATGAAGGCTAAAAGACTAAAAAATGCCACCGAATAGTTGGTAATCCAAATGCTACCAAAGGAGTGAAGGGCTGCATTGTAAATGTTTTCGTTATGCTCTCCTTCCATTGGAATTGCTAACTTGGAATCAATAAATAACTGATTGTAATAGTGAATAATCTCCAGGCGAAATACAAAATAAATGGAAGCAATAAAGATTCCCGGAATAAGCACAGAAAAGATTTGCGAAAGACTTTTGCGGAATTCGGCATGTACACCTGTGCTATGTTTATGATCGAAATAGCTAATAAAAGCAAAGGCGCTACTAAATAGTAGGGAACTAAGCAGATGGATATTGAAGATAGGAGCGAACTGATAGGCGCTTCCCTCATATAAAGGACCGAAATAACTGAAACGCCAATCTTGCACTAAACTTGCCGAAGCGAGCACCATTAGTGGATAAGAAAGTCGCTGGTAGATGATGATATTTCGTGTGCTACCAATCCAAAATAGCAAGGCTGCTTCTCCCACCCAAAGTAAGGTTACCCAATTTCCATCCAACTGCACCGGTATGGCCATGGTGATAAATACCAGAACCAATCCTGAAACCAGGTAGAATAAATTCTTATCGGCAAGCTTTTGTCGGTAAATCACCACACAAACTCCAAAATGAAGAATGGCATTTCCCAAGGTATAAAGTCCCAAAAACGAATCAGTGGATGATTGCCTACTTAAGAGCATATAACCAACCCCATAATAGAGAAAGGAATTGCTCAAAAGCATGATGATGGTGCTACTGTTGAATGTTTCTTTCTTGATTAATTTATAAGCAAGGAAGGTGGCATAGAAGATCAAAAAGAAGAGCAAGGCAAATCCCATGGCTAGACCGAAGTGCAGGTCGCTTTGATAGTCGGTGGCATACCAAGTCAAATACAGGAGCCAAGTGAGCCCGAAGGCCATATAGAACAAGGATTTCCAATCTCTCTGAAAGGAAATGAACAGAATCCCGAAATTTATAATGGCGATATAGCTAAAGAGAATCATAACCCTGCCAGATCCATCGCTCAGCAAAATAGGCACGGCATAGGCGCCGAGAAGTCCAATATGCGCAATCACTTTACGGTCATAGTTGATGGCTGCCACCACAGCGAATACGGTGAAGAATACCATGAACAAGAAGGCAAGGAGTTGAGGGATGAGTCCGTAATAGCTATATCCAGCGTAGGTGATAAAATACATTATGGCAATGGCGCCACTCACCAATACCGCACTATAGTTTTCGTATTTCTCTTTGAACTTGATGCCAAAAGCAAGAAGACCAATACCTGTTAAATAGCCCAGTATGATGCGAGTAAGCGGACTAATCAAATCATGGTCAATAGAATATTTGGCGCCAATAGCTACTCCAAGTATGGTAATGATGATACCTACCTTATTGATGAGGTTTTCACCAATATACTTTTCGAGATTAAAGTTCTTAGTGGGGGAGTTTGTGTTTATTGATTGAATTGGGGAGTCCTGTAAAACGGGTGCTTCCGCATGCTCCAAAGGAATAGCTTCATTGATAGGAGCATTCAATACCTTCTCTAATTCCGGGGAATCAATAGCTGAAGGAATCGCATCTATATCGGCGGAAACTTTCTCCTTTAATTCTTGGATCTCTTTTTTTATGGATATGATTTCTTGGAAGAAGTCCTGTTGTCTTCTATCAAGTGTCTCCAGCCTTTCCAGCAGCCGGTTCAGTTTCTCCTGATTCTCGCTCATGATAATAAAAGGCTCAAAATAACGAATCTAAGCTAAACTTTTTTTTGTCAATCAATCTCATAGTCTCATAGTCTGTCTGTCTGTCTGTCTGGCCTCTTTTTTCTGAAAACTGAAAACTGAACACTGAAAACTTCGCAGCATTTCCCTAATTTGCCCACTAATCCGAACTCATGTTTATCAATATTCAAAAACCCCTAGTGATTTTCGACTTAGAAACCACTGGAATTAGCACTACCAACGACCGTATAATTGAGATGTATTTGATTAAGCTGAGCCCTGATGGCTCCGAAGATCATAAGCGTTATCTCATTCATCCTGGAATTCCTATTCCTGAACAATCATCAGCCATTCATGGTATTTATGATAAAGACGTGGAAGGCTTACCAGGCTTTGCAGCTATTGCTAAAGAACTTTCTAAGTATTTGGATAACTGTGATTTTGCCGGCTTCAATAGCAATCGCTTCGATTTTCCGATGTTGGTGGAAGAGTTTCTGCGCCATAATATCGACTTCGATATCGAAAATAGGAAGTTCATTGATGTGCAACGTATCTTCCACACGTTGGAGCCAAGAAATCTTGCAGCAGCCTTGCGTTTCTATTGTCAAAAAGACTTGGTAGATGCCCATTCAGCGAAAGCAGATACAGTAGCCACTTTTGAGATTTTGAAAGCACAGGTGGAGAAATACGACCAATTGGAACCGAATATTGATTTCCTTCATAATTTCTCCGGACAAGCCAACCTAGTTGACCTTGCAGGAAGAATCGTGAAAAATGAAAAAGGAGAAATCGTATTCAATTTTGGCAAGCATAAAGGCAAGACGGTTCAGCAGGTTTTCAAACAAGAGTCTTCCTACTACGATTGGATGATGAAAGGGGATTTCCCTCAACAAACCAAAAACGTACTCACCAAACTGCGTTTAAAAGAGTTTAACAAACAATGAAACACCGCTTCGAAGATTGGATTTTTCATGAAGACGAGAATACCCTGGCGATTTCCAAACCACCTTTTATCTCTTCGCTCGATGAACGTACCGGCAATGAGCCGAGCATCATTCGTTTGGCGAAGGCGTATAATGAAGAACTTCAGCTGTGTCACCGTATTGATAAGGAAACCTCGGGCGTTCTTTTAATGGCCAAAAACCCAGATGCCTACCGGGAGATTGCCATGGCCTTCGAACACCGTAAAGTAGAGAAAGTTTACCACGCGATAGTAGATGGAGCAACCAATTTCAAAGAGCATGTGGTCGATTTGAATATCTATGCCAGCAAATCGGGCAAAGTGCGTATTGATAGAGATGGAAAAGAGGCTGTTACTTTGTTTCAGTCCTTAGAAATATTCCAACATTTTACCTTGATGGAATGTATGCCCATAACTGGTCGTATGCATCAAATCCGTATTCACCTGGGCTCCCAAAATGCCCCTATTACCGCGGATACGTTATATGGAGGGAAGATGCCCTACCTAAGTCATATCAAACGCAAATTCACCATTGGCCGTGAAAAGGAAGAAACGCCTATGATCAATCGTTTTGCCTTGCATGCCTATAGCTTATTTATGAAAACGGATAATCTAAATTTAGACTTAAAGGCCCCTTATCCGAAAGACTTTGAAGTGCTTCTAAAATTGATTCGCAAGTACGACGTATAAGGCTGAGGTGCCGGTCCCTGACTGCGTGCACCATAGCGCTAGCGAAGGTTTAGCGGCCTGAGCGAATCGTGCTCATTTCTGCCAATTTTATGGGCCAGTAGAAGAGGAGTTTTACGATGCGTGCTAGTAGAAATAGAAATTCATATCTGGCCTTGGCCAAAAATCAAATTCCACACTATAACCCAGTAAATCAACGTTATCCAATAATGAACCGAATTCTCCTCGTTCTCCTTCTGCTCGCAACTTCTCTATCCCTGAATGCCCAAGATACCTTATGGATGGAAGTATATTATGCGAGTGATGCGGATATATTGAGTTCAGAATATCAAAAGGGCTTGATAAAACAATTGCCCTCAGCAGATACCATCACCCTACTTTCCTTTCGTATTGAATCGACCTGCGATGATGTGGGTACAGAAGCGTATAACCAAAACTTGTCGCTGCGCCGTTCTCGGAATTTAGCGAAACTGATTAAGACCAAACATAGCTACCCAATTGCTCCAGAAATTATCGGAAATGGAGAGAAGCAATTAAATACTCGAAATACTGATTCTTTCGGGATATTGCTAGAGCGTCAAGTAAACAGGTCAAGTCGAGTAATACTCATTTATGAAGTGGAGCCTGGAGAAAATGCAGGCATGGAAATCAATGAATCACCCAGCTTTGAGAACCTGCAAATCGGACAAAAGATGGTGCTCGCAAATATCCTTTTTGTGGGCGGGCATGATGAGTTTTTGCCAGAATCCTATCCATCGCTGGACACCTTATTGGCAAAATTGAAAACAAAGCCAACTATAAAAATAAAAATTATAGGTCATGTATGCTGCACACCAGATGGGAGTGAAGGGATGGACTTGGAAACGGGAATATTCAATCTCTCCAAAATGCGCGCTCAAGCAGTGTACCTATTCTTGGTCAATCAGGGAATCGAAAAAACACGCATGACCTTTGAGGGCCGAGGAGGAAGCGAGCCATTAGGCAGCGGCCCCAAGTATGATAGAAGGGTGGAGCTAGAAATTATTGCGAAATAGCCTTAGCGAAGGTGAAGTTTACCGAAGGGTAACGCAGGGCACAGGGAGCAGGGCTTTGAGCAGAAGCGTAACCTTGATGGGGAGAAACGCAGCTTGGAAAAGCAAGCAGTAAAATTCGACGTCATCCTGAGCGTAGCCGAAGGATTTGTCAGTCTGAAACCGGCTCTAGAGTTGAGCGAAGTCGAAACTAGATTTTATATAAACGCTCTATTGAAGCGCGAACATTGACCTGCAGACAGTACGGTTGTTTCTACCAAAATTCGTAACAAGCTGACTTCGAGTTCGCTCAGTCTTTGAATGCGTGAGCCCACAAAAAACCCTTCGGCTGCGCTCAGGGTGACGTGTTAGTGCTTATTCTATGGCCTCTTTTCCTTAAAAAAGGGCTCATGGCTTCTGGCCTCTAGTTCACTTCCATCCTCATCTGTGGAAACAATAATACCTCTTGAATAGACCCATTATTGGTCAAAAGCATCACCAAACGATCTACCCCAATACCCATTCCTGAGGTGGGTGGCATGCCGTATTCCAATGCCCTTAAGAAGTCTTGGTCGATAAACATGGCCTCATCATCTCCGCGGTCCATCAAGCGCACTTGCTCTTCGAAACGTTCGCGTTGATCAATTGGGTCATTAAGCTCAGAATAGGCGTTGGCGATTTCTTTGCCATTTATAATTAATTCAAAACGTTCGGTCAAATCTGGATTCGTGCGGTGACGTTTACAGAGTGGCGACATTTCAATTGGATAGTCGGTAATAAAGGTTGGTTGGATGAAGTTCTTCTCACATTTCTCACCAAAAATCTCATCAATCAGCTTTCCACGGCCCATGCTTTTATCGGTATGGATGCCCAAGTCTTTGCATACTTTATGCAAGGCCTCTTCATCCATTCCTGAAATCGTGATACCTGTAAATTTTTCAATGGCTTCGTACATGGTTACGCGGGGGTAAGGACCTGCAAAGTCAATTTGCTGATTGCCCATCATTACGGTGGTTTCGCCATTGTTTACCTCCTTTGCAACATGTTGAATCATGGATTCGGTATAGTCCATCATCCAATTATAGTCTTTATAAGCCACGTAGATTTCCATCACCGTGAACTCGGGATTATGGGTACGGTCCATGCCTTCATTACGGAAGTTTCTGGAGAACTCATATACCCCATCAAATCCACCTACAATCAGTCTTTTCAAATAAAGCTCATTGGCGATACGCAAATACAATGGCATATCGAGGGCATTATGGTGGGTCATAAACGGACGCGCCGCTGCTCCACCTGGAATGGGCTGCAATACCGGAGTATCTACTTCCAAATAGCCTGAATTATTGAAGAATTCGCGCATGGCATTGATGATTTTGGTGCGTTTAATAAAGGTTGCTTTTACGCCTTCATTCACGACCAAGTCAACATAACGCTGACGGTATCTTTGTTCTGGATCACTGAATGCATCATGCACATTGCCCTGCTCGTCGGTTTTTACAACAGGCAAAGGTTTTAGGCTTTTGGATAGAAGGGTAAGTTCTGTAACATGCACAGAAATTTCGCCTACTTGGGTGGTAAATACATAGCCTTTGATGCCAATAAAATCGCCCATATCGAGCAATTTCTTCCATACATTATTATAGAGGTTTTTATCTTCTTCCGGACAAACCTCATCGCGGTTTACATAAATCTGGATTCTTCCAGTATGGTCCATGATTTCGCCAAAGGAAGCTTTTCCCATGATTCGGCGACCCATTAATCGACCAGCAAGGCTCACATTCTTATAGTCAAGCTTCGCACGTTCGTAGTTTTCCTTGATATCGGCAGCGGTAACATTCACCTCATACGCTTCAGCTGGATACGGGTTAATTCCCATCTCGCGAAGCTGTCCTAGCTTCTCTCTTCGTTGTACTTCTTGTTCTGATAATTCGTGAGCCATCCTCTAAAAATTTGCGCGAAGATAGCTCCTTGCAAATTAATTTCCGCTCGATTCAGGCATTGAAACAACTATTTCGATGCGAATGCGGTCTATCTAGTAAGTTGAGCAGATTAATTAACTTTGACCTCATGGGAATGAAGCAAATGCTATGGATTAGCATCGTTGCATGTGTATCACTGTTTCAAGTAGTGAAAGCGCAAGGCGGCATGCAATTCACTCCCAATCAAGGGCAATGGCATGATAAGATTGCCTATGAAGCTGATATCCTGGCAGGTAAGCTATTCCTAGAGAAAACAGGCTTCACCTACTATATGTATCAAGGCGATGACCAGTATCAATACCATGAGTACATGCATAAACGTCAAGGTTTTCCTAAGACCTTTGAGATGCGTGGTCATATCTTAAAAACTAAATTCCTTGGTGCTAAGGAGCCTATCCTCAATGGAAAGTCGCCCTTAAACTTTTATAAGAATTATATGATTGGTCGCGATAAAAAGCATTGGGCCAGTCATGTTCCCGTCTATCAGCAAGTAGACTATCAGGAACTTTATTCAGGCATTGATTTGAGTTTATATAGCAATGAAACAGGACTCAAATACGACTGGGTTATCGCTCCTCATGCCGACCCAAATCAGATTCAGATAGAATACCAAGGTGCCGAAGATTTATTCATCAATGATGGCATTTTTTATATCCGTACCTCCATCAATCATTTGGTTGAAACACGTCCGGTAGCCTTTCAAATCATTGAAGGAAAGCGCATTCATGTAGACTGTGCATATAATTTAAATGGGAAGGTGCTTGCTTTTGAGTTAGGAGCTTATAATGCAGATTATGCGTTGATTATTGATCCACCAATCATGGTCTTTGCTACCTACTCAGGGTCTTCTGCTGATAATTTTGGATTCACCGCAACGTATGATAGGCAGGGAAGTTTATATGCGGCAGGCAATGTTACGCATGAATATAGTAATTCACCGGGAGGGAAATACCCCTCAACGGCAGGTGCGTTTCAAGTGAACCCTGCTGGATTTGTAGGACAAAGCGGTCCGTATGGGTCTTTCCAATGCGATATGGCTATTTCAAAATATGATTCATCCGGCAAAAACTTGCTTTGGGCCACCTATTTGGGCGGAACGGATAATGACTACCCGAATAGTTTGGTGGTAGATTCAGAAAATCGTTTGCTTGTTTTGGGAAGTACCTATTCAAATGATTTTCCAGTCGATAGTCTTGCGCATGATACCTCACATGGAGGGGCATCGGATATCGTGGTAGTGAAATTTACATTCGATGGCTCCGACTTGATAGGGTCAACCTATATTGGTGGTCCTGAAGATGATGGGGTATTAGATAATACACAGCTCGTATTTAATTATGCGGATAATTACCGCGGAGACATTCAGGTAGCCAGAAATGGAGATATCTTTTTTGCCTCCAGCACCAAATCAGATTCGGGAATCTTTATCGCTCCGGATGCAATCCAGAAAAATAATAATGGGGGCTATGATGGCTTGTTGGTTCAACTGGATTCTTCCTTGACTAAAATTAAGTGGTCGACCTACTATGGAGGTATAGGCGATGATGGGTTCTATTCGCTGCGTATAGACCGAAGTAATAACCTCATTGCAGGGGGAGGCACCATGAGTAACAACTTGACAACCACTCAGGGAGCTATTTTTGAGAAAAAAATTGGCGGAATAGATGGTATGATTGTTCGCATTGACCCAGCTAATAAAATACTTTTGGCAGCTACTTATATGGGCACATCAGCCTATGATCAGGTATATTTTGTCGACTTCGACGTAAAAAATCATGTATACGCATACGGCCAAACCATGGGTACATTTCCGATCGTTGGAAACCCTTATGCCTTTACTGCAGGGGGGCTATTCATTTTAAAGATGGATGAGGAATTAGACTCGGTACTGATGTCAACGACCTTAGGTTCACGGGTGCAAGACCCAAATCTTTCTCCTACCGCATTTTTGGTGGATAATTGTTTCAATATCTATTTTGCCGGTTGGGGCTCCGATGTAGGCGTGGGTCATGTGGGTACAACAACGGGCATGCCTGTTACATCAGATGCGATTCAAAAACAAACAGATGGAAACGATTTTTACCTTGGCGTACTGGATAAAAATGCGCAGAACCTCGTTTTTGCTACCTATTTTGGAGGAACACAAACCAATGATCATGTGGATGGAGGAACCAGTCGCTTCGATAAGAGGGGAGTGGTTTATCATTCAGTATGTGGAAGCTGTCCTCCGTCGGGAAAAAGTTTTGTTTCCGACATACCCACTACGCCAGGAGCGGCTTTCCCTACCAATTTGAGCCCACGTTGTAGTAATGCTTCCTTTAAACTAGATTTTCAACTTAGCTATGCAGTAGAATCTGATTTTATAGCAGCACCTGTACTTGGCTGCAGCCCGCTAACGGTAAACTTTACCAATACAGGCTATCAAGGCACTCGCTTCGAATGGGTATTTGGAGATGGTGCCATAGATTCAGGATATAATGCTGTCCATACTTATACCCAAGCAGGAAAATATACGGCTTACTTGAAAGTAACTGATTCGATGTCGTGCAATCTCACTGATTCGGTAAGCATCGAAATAGAAGTTATTGTGAGCACACCTGCGGATTTTGAATATTCGATAGAACCCTGCGGAACCGAGGTTAATTTTACTATTACTGCCGGCCAAAATGCCCCCTTAGGCTATTACTGGGATTTTGGAGACGGAACTACCTCTACGAGTCAGAAACCCGTTCATACATACAAAGAATTTGGTCGCTATCAAGTCAAACTAATTGCCAATGTTAAAAGTCCCTGTGCTGATTCCTTGGTCAAAGAGATTGTGCTCAACGAGCCTGCTCCTTCTGATTTAATGATACCGAACGTATTCAGTCCGAACGACGGCGACGCGATAAATCCTTGCTATACCTTTTCAGGTCTTCGAGAATGCGACGAAGTAGAGATAGAAATCTATGATCGATATGCCTTGCTTGTTTTTGAGAGCAAAGACATCAAGTTCTGCTGGGATGGGAGCGATAAAGACAGTGGTAAACTCTTACCTTCTGGTGTCTATTATGTGATAGCCCATATTCGCTCTTCGGGTAGTCCCTGGAAAGAATATAAGGGTACCGTTACCATGATACATCCATAAAAAAAAGGCCAGATTGCTCTGGCCTTTGGTTTTCTGAAACATACTATCAATAAAAAGAGGCCATAAAGGGTTGACCTCGTTGTTTTTATGCTTGAGAAGCTTTGAGCAAAGAGGCCATTGCACTTCCTATATCTGCTGGAGATTCCACCACGTGGATTCCGCATTTACGCATGATTTCCATTTTAGCAGCAGCAGTATCGTCCTTACCACCTACAATCGCTCCGGCATGACCCATACGGCGTCCTGCTGGTGCAGTTTGTCCTGCGATAAACCCTACAACTGGTTTTGTGCCATTTTCTTTGATCCACTCTGCAGCAAGTGCTTCGTAGTTTCCACCAATCTCACCAATCATTACGATGGCATCGGTTTCTGGATCATTCATCAACATCATAACCGCTTCACGGGTTGGAGTTCCGATTATTGGGTCTCCACCGATACCGATTGCGGTTGATATGCCTAGGCCGGCTTTAACAACTTGGTCAGCCGCTTCATACGTTAAGGTACCTGATTTAGATACAATACCTATACGACCTGGTTTGAATACGAAACCTGGCATAATGCCTACTTTCGCTTCACCTGGAGTAATAACTCCTGGACAGTTTGGACCAATCAGCACACAATCTCTCTTATTTATATAGGCTTTCACCGTGATCATATCACTGGTAGGAATGCCTTCAGTAATGCATACAATTACCTTGATTCCCGCATCGGCCGCTTCCATAATGGCATCGGCTGCAAATGCTGGTGGAACAAAAATAATGGATACATCGGCTCCAGTAGACTGCACTGCCAACTCAACCGTATTGAAAACCGGACGATCCAAATGGCTAGTGCCTCCTTTTCCAGGAGTTACACCACCCACCACATTGGTGCCATATTCAATCATTTGAGAGGCGTGGAAGGAACCTTCACTGCCTGTAAAACCTTGTACGATGATTTTTGAATGTTTATTAACGAGAACGCTCATGTCAAAAAATTTGGCGCAAATTAGCCTTATTGGCGGAGATTAGGAAATGAAATTACAGAAAGTCGAAAGGTTCTTCAACCTTTTAGCTGACTTAGCCGTCTCACTACTATAGGCACAAATTCTGCAATGCTTTATCTTCGAACGCTCATGAAAAACCTTTTCATCCTATTTTTACTGCTCTTTATTGCCACTAAGCACCTTGTGGCTCAGCCAACTATGCCTTTAGAAAGACAGGCAGAAGTCTATATGCAAAATGGAGATTTCGTTACGGCCATCGCGCTGTATGATGAGCTTCTCAAAGGAGATCCAAAAAATGCAGTTTATCTCACCAACCGTGGCTGGTCGAAATTAAATGCCAGTTCCTTTACAAAAGGGGCGGATGATTTGCTCAATGCCATTAAAATAGATAATTCATGCAGTCGCTGTTTTGTGGGATTGGCCATTTTTAGCATGCAGAATGGATTTTTGGATGATGCATTGGAACAGGCCACCTTGGCTGTTAAAACGCAAGATACCGCCTCCTTCAACTACTTTATTCGGGCACAGATTTATGAGGCACAAGGAGAAAATTATAAAGCAGGCAAAGATTTTAATACGGCCATTGAAAAAAATCCTCTGGTAGCCGATTATTATTATTCTAGAGGTAACTTTCTCTTCCGCCTCGGGAAATACAATGAGGCAATCGACGATTTTACGAATGCACTGCTTTTGGAGCCTAAGGTAGCCGACTTCCATTTTCAGCGAGGTTATACCTACTATATGTTGAAGAACTTCCGTTATGCCCAAATTGATATTGAAAGGGCAGTAGCGATAGATAGCACCAATGCGGATTATTGGCTGGGCTTGGGTGCTATTCAAGAAGGGTTAGGCGATGTAAATGGCGCACTTCAAAGCTATAGCCGCACCGCGAAATTGAGTCCTATGAATGCTTTGGCCTATTTTAATCGGGCAAATATCTATTTTGAAAAAGCCATGCTTGATTCTTCTTGTATGGACTATAACAGATGCATGAAAGCTTTAGCCGTGTCGCAGTTTCCACGGGATGATATGCGCCAGGAGGCAGCGTCAATGTTAGCCAATCACTGTGATACAAGCTCTCCAGCTTATTATTACCAAAGAGGTTTAATGGCTATGGAATTGAAACAATGGCAGGTAGCTAAAAAGGTGTTGAATGAAGGTATTATAAGATGGCCTCACCATCCATTGCTTAATGCTTTCTTAGGGAATACCTATATGGGCTTAAAGAATTATGAGTCGGCAATTATAGCGTATAATAATGCCTTGCTCAAAACCGATGAGACACCAGACGATGTGCGTAATTCTTATACGCTGCAGTCGAATCAAGTAAATCCTGATAGCTATATGCGCCAATTATACTCAAGCGTATACGACGGATTATCGAAATCATACTTGGCCCTTGGCAACTTACCTGCAGCCAAGGAATCGGTTGAAAAGGCCATCTTTCTGGCTGAAAAAATTGAAGATGCACCGGTACTTCCTTTAAAATTGATGAAGGCCAATGTACTGGCTACCATGGGAGAAGACCAACTAGCCTTTGCCTTATTGGAAGAAATTATCAAGTTGAACCCTGAATATGCCTCAGCCTATGTGATTCGCGCTCGGCTTTCACTTAAACGCGCCATATCAAGCACCAATAAAAGGGCAAAGTTTAGCTATGGAACAGCACCAAAATCAGGCATGTACTATCTGCAAGAACCAAGTCGCTATAAAAAATCGAGAATAGATCCAGTAATCATCAGTAGTGCTTTAGGAGACGCCCGAATTGCCATCGCCTTAAACCCTGATTTTGCTGAAGCGTATTTTGTAATCGGACAAATTAAATACTACTCCGGACTCAGCGACTATTGCCAAGACTTCTTAAAAGCAGAAACCTTGGGCTTGGAAGATGCAATGGATCTGATGGGAAAACCTTGTTTAGAAAAATAGTCGGCACCTGCTGAATTATTCTTCGTCATCCTGGTAAAGGAATTCTATGTGATAATGCTCGTCGTGACGAAGCCAGTTCTTTTCATAGACGAAGGAAATGTCATGAATTTTTTGGCCATATTCAGAAGCATAAAGTTTTGGTAAAAATTCTGGAGCAAAGATGATGTGCCGGATGCTTATTCCGTGTGGTTTTCCCATAACTTTTAGAAAGTATAAGTGCGCGGCCATGCTTTCAAAATCAATAGCATACTTACCGCTTATGGCGGCAGTGTCGAATTGACTTGCATAAGAAAAACGATTGAATACATGCGTTGGCATCACCGTAATGCTCGAATCTTTGGTGCGTATGACTGGGACCATAAAATCAATGATCAATCCGTTTTGATGCGTATTGTGTGGCCAGAACTTCCCTCCTTTTACCCAGCCACATTCGCCATATAAATAGCGGTAATCTGGTTTGCATTTATGGAGGGTATCATAGGTGTCTATGACCGTTTTTCTCAACGCACTATGAACTCCATTTCTTCCAAGGGCCATCAATAAATGACTTACACCTGAAAAGTTGTCTCCCGAGCCGGGCAGACGTTTACCATGTTCCAAATAGCCTTGCCAACTTTTGCCATGACTTACACTGGGAGTAACATCTTCAAAGTAAATAAAAACGGGATTTACCGCCTGACAAGAAATAAAAAGGAGAGAAATAGTGGCGATTCGCCAAAACCATTTGAACATGCGACGTCGTTTCATTATTCCACAATCACTGTACCACCGCCATTATAGCTATGGTATTCGCCATTATACATTGCATCCGCACCAATTGGTCCCATTTTAAAGGTTCCGCGCGAAACGGCCCTAACAAGGTAATAATAGTATTTTGTAGCGCCTTGCACATCCGTATATAGATTCACCCGATCATCTCTGAAGTCGTAATAATCAGGGGTGGATTTATCGCGGATCCAATCCATTTTAGGAAAGTCATTCAATCGTGGATTCTCAATTTCGAAACCGGCAGGGAACATATCCGTGATGGCGATATTCTCAATCTTGCTTCCATTTAAGGAGCTTACCGCGACTTTCACAACAATGAGTTCGTTTTGTTTGAAACGAGTGCTAGTATAAGGCTGTCCGAAACGGTTATAGAAACTTCGACGTACGCGAATGAAATTGTCCTGCTCTTCAAATATGCCATTGGCATTGATTCCTGATACTTCAGCAAAGAAATAAACGGGACCATTTCCATTCACTTCAATAGTTAAGGTGCCCGTGTTTAGGTCTTTGAGATACAGCTTAAGATCGTCGTTTCCATCAAAGCGGCCAATGATTTTACCCTCCGATTTCACCAATGCATTCACTGTTCCAGTCCCCAATTGTTTGTTCAGCTTACCCAAAGCCAAGAAGGTATAAACGAGCTCTTGGGTATTAGGATAATGCCTTGATTTGAGCTGCGTACTCAAGAGACGAGCCAGCTCAGGAATTTGTGCATTATTGGGATCAACCTCTATCAAAGTATTTAAACTCAAGGCCAAGTTTCGCATATCAGAAGAGAAGTTCCCACCAAACTCCGAGCGAGTAGAAACCTGGTTGAATCCAACTGGAGCTAAGTTATTGAAGGTTGCCATATCTCCAAGTACCGCATAGGCCGCACCAAGTAGGTATTTTGATTCGATGCTGAGGATATTTACGTTCGACTTAAAATGATTCATGAGCGAACGGTTAGGTTTACCGGCCATTGCCAGAACATAGAGGCTATAGATTTGGGAGGGGTCTGCAATTTTGCGTGTAACCCACTGTCCGTTATCCATTAACCATTGCGATTCAGTAAGTTTTTCCGAATTCTTATAATTCATATAGCTAATGCAGCGCTCTATCACTTGCTGATTTACTTCATACCCAGCCTTTTTCGCTTCTAGAAGGAAATGCGTGGCGTACACTGTTCCCCAATAACTTTCGTAATAACCGCCTGGCCAATAGGAGAGGGCCCCATTATATTGCTGCATACTGCTCAGCTTAATAATAGCCTGACGAACATTATACTGTGGGTCAGCAGAATTTTCTTCACCCCGACCGAAATAGCCTTTATGGTTCTTCATAAAATCAGCCAAATAAAGCTGAGGGAAAGCCTTGGAAGTGGTTTGTTCCACACAGCCATGTGGATACCCAACGAGGTAATTGAACTTATTCATAAACTGAACAATGGGCGAACGACTCACAATGATGGTACTGGTTCGGCTTTCTGGAATTAGCGCGTCGAATTGACTGAGCACTACTTGATGCTTGCCATTTTCGAGCATGGAGCTGGAAGTATGTCGCGTGAGCGGAACAGCAGGACGCACCGTGATATCTAGTTCTTCTTTAAAGGTTTCCCCTAAGGCAGAAACGAGTACCGTAATTTTCCCAGTACCGATGGTATTTTTGGCATTTAGCTTAAAGGAATAAACAGCTTCTGCATTCGGCGCTACATCCAAGCTAGTAGTAGCACTTCCCGACATCTCCAAGGCACCTTCCACCTTTACCTGTATTTTGGCTTGTGCTTTTTTGTCGGTGGTATTGGCAAGGTTAATCGGTAACGCAACTTCATCGCCAGGAGATAAGAAACGCGGCAGGGCAGTATTGATAACGATTGGGTCGGCCACCTTCATGCTTTTACTTGCTGCGCCGAATGAGCCTCCTTTATAACACACAGCCATCAAACGGATTTCTCCATTGAACTGAGGGATATCCATTTCATAAACCGCTTCGCCTTTGCTATTGGTATGCAAAATTCCACTCCATTGCGAAAGGAGTTTTACGCGTTTATTGGCCAATGGATTTGCTCGCTTGGCACCTCCTGCTTCTAAGTCGTCATCTCCACCGCTACTCTTCTTGCTATTAAGTTCTGGGAAGAGCAGGGCATAGATATCATAACTGCTCACCTCCAATGCTCTTTTTTGATAGAAATACGCATGTGGATCCGGACTCTGGAAATTTTTCATCTGAAGAATTCCCTCGTCTACTGCAGCAAACGTTACTTCAATATCCGACTCGGGTTTCGACTTGATGGTAATTTTTTGCTTGGTACGTGAACGGCTTTTTTCGACAGCTATAATTTCAACCGGTAGGCGAGAGGACTTATTCTCCACCATAATCGGAATATAACCATGTGCAACCGTCAAAGGCATCATCGAACCATCCATCGGGCGAATCAGTGTTGCAGAAACATAGACATTAGGCACATGTCCTTCTTTTAAGGTAAAGCTGAATTCTGCTGATTTCTTATCGGTTTCAATCACGCGGTGTTCCAAAACATCATTACGTTCAATGCTCACCAAAATTTTCCCAGAGAAAGGCGTCTTCATCAATACCTTCACCTTATCGCCCACTTCATAATGGTCCTTGTCGGTCTCCATTTCAATTTGCCCTTCGCTATTTACCTCGAATGAGCCGCTCTGAGTTGAGCCCCATCCATAGGCATAGAAATGATAGCTTACATATGCCTGAGAGCCATTCTCTCGAACGCGCACTTCATATTCACCACTTACCAAAGGAGTGAAAGCAAAAGAATACGGGTCTTTCCCAAAGGTGATATTCCGAGTCAGGGCAATTTTCTCGACTTTACGAGAACGGTAGCGGTAATAGTTATTGCTGTTTTCTATGACGTTCTGCCATTCGTAGCGATACACTTCTACTAAAGCCTTGGCACCGGATTTAAACTTATCAGTAGCATCCACGGCCACCAGCTTAATATTCATGGGACTATTGGTACCCACAAAATAGTCGTCGACCTTTACGCCGTAAAATACGTTTTGGGTCATTACTTTCGACTGCAACTGACTATGCACAGGTCTTCCGCTTTCATCAAATACCGTTGCATACTGTTTGATGCTCACGATTCCGGTACCCTTCATCGCCTTGCCGAGGATAAAGCTTTCGTTAAAGGTTCCCTCGGTGCTGGTTTTTCCTTCACGGAGTATGGTGCTGTATTTTGTTTCGTCGCTATTATAGAAACTGAAAGTGGGGTAATTTTTACTAAGATAATTCTGTCGATTGAACTGCAGGCTGAATTCGTAATTGCGGTTGGCGGCCGGCGGACCGAAGAAGTTTTCAGCAAAGGCCTCATAGCGCAGGGTATCACCCGGACGATAGGTTTCTTTATTTAGCTTTCCTTTAATACGAATGCGGTCAGGCATAAATTCCTCGACTTGTAGACGATAGGAAGTGAGCAGCATATCATTGCCATTATACACTTCAAAAGAATAGTTTCCAGTGAGCGCGGAGGTGGGGATTATAATGGCCGTTTCAAAGGCGCCTTCCTTATTCGTTTTGACCTTTTCTGATTTCAATTCCTTGCCATTCGGCATCAGGATTTTCCATTTCAAAGGCACCACGCCCACACTTTTCCAATTATTCGTGCGTACAATGGTATTGAGGTTCATGGTTTCCCCTGGACGGTATAAGTTTCTCTCAGCATATACCCATGCATCAAAGCCAGAAACATGCTCGTATTTGCCTCCTACATCAAACCGAGAAGTCTCAACCTTGGTGCTAGAGAACGGAACAAAATTGAAGTCTTTATCCGTTTGAACGGTAATCATAGCCGTTTGAAAGCCGGGTGCTTTTTTATCGAGTTCATCAAAGATCAATACCCCGTCCGATCCAGTACGGCCGCTGGTCATGAGCTGATTATTCGAACTAATTAAGTTGACCTCCACATTGGAAAGAGGCTTTGCATTGAGAATGCTATGCGCCATAATCATCACCTTGGTATCGGTGGTTTTGGCAATGATTCCGACATCAGAAATGGATACCAGCTTATTGGCTTTGAGATAACGTTCTCCAGAAGAGCTTACAGAAACAAAATAGATGCCTCGGTAATCCATGCTTTCTTTAGGAATATCAAGGTTCAAGGCCCGAACGCCGTTGATTTTCGGAAGGGAAGCACTTGAAATTTCTTTTTCATAAATCAGGTCGCTGAAATAGCCATTTCCATCTTCGCGGTATACGGTATTCTGACCGATATATTCATCTGCTTCATAATCATATTCCCAATCTTCATAGGAATTATGGCGCAAGTAGGAGAGAATATTGTTCTGGTAGATTTTGTAAATCTTCACCTTAATCTTTGGCACATTGATAATGTTTACTCCAATGTTTTTTGCACCGGCACTACTGAGGTACATGGCCGATTCATTGGTGAAAGCAATACTCGGCTTAAGTTCTCCGAAGCTGAGGTTTTTTTCCACCGTTTCTTTCAGCTTGCCACCCAAAATGCCTTCTAATTTTGGTAGGATGCTTAGCGTATAGATTTGTGTGATATCGAAGTTGCCTCGGATCTCAAATCCATTGCTTAAAATTGTTTGGGTGCTAGAAATACCGGGGGATAATTTATAGACGCCAGTGAGGTCGGTATTGATGATTTCTTGGGAAGTCAAGACCGTAATAACACCCTCATTATTTTCATAAACGGCGCTGATATCGGTAATGTCTAAACGAAGACGAGAGGGAAGCACTTGCGCCAGTTCTTGTTCTTCTTGGCTCTTGCGATTGCTGCTTGCTATAACAATTCCTTTTTTAAGTATGATTCGCAGCATCACGTCCGTTTCCCCTTTATCACCTGGGTCGATCGTTATTTTTATATCCTCCCCATTGGCCTTGCTTTCTATTTGGGCGCTAACTTTGGTATCATCAAGGTATACTTCGAGTAGCGGAAGTAGCGAACTGATATCAATCGTATAATTGAAGTGAATCTCAGCACTGATGCGCACTTGCTGGGTTCCCGCTTCTCGTATCCAGAACGACTTAATCGATTCTCCTTTTAGGTAGGGGGTATGAAAGTTTATTTCCTTCTTTAAATCATTACCTAGGTAGAGCCCTTTTTCTGGGGCGTTTTCAATCAGTTCATTATTGAATGTAATATGATAATCAGTGCTCGGAGCAAAGGAGTGGTTGGGTGAAAATACCAAGGTGTTAGCGCTACTCCATCGGAATCTACCCGGTACTTCAGGTTCGATAGAGAAATAGGGAGTACTGTCCCAATTCCCAATCATTTCAGCCGTAACAAGGTCATGACTCAAGGTAAATTCTAGATTTTGTTGGAGGGCAATTTCGCTTGAAAAAGTACGCTGGCTGAGTGCTACTTCATTGGCTGGCTTGCGCATGCAGGAGCCTAATACCAAGGTGGAAACCAGAGTGAGGAGTAGGAAATTTTTGTTCATGATTTTTGGTTCTCTTGCTGAAATATAGGAATTATTACCATCATATAACGTTTTGCTGTTAGGTGGAATTGTTGATAAAGTCAATTAATTCCACGCTGCGTAAAGGCCCCAATTCATGAAAAAGAATAACTTTGCCGCTTCTTCTATTTATGAAAGAAAAGATTATTATTCTTGATTGCGGCTCTCAATACACCCAATTGATTGCACGCCGAGTAAGGGAGCTGAATGTGTATTCAGAAATCCATCCTTATAACCGTATGCCTGTGTTGGATGAAACGGTAAAAGGGGTGATTATTTCTGGTTCTCCGCATTCAGTCCGCGACCATCATGCCCCAGATATCGACCTTTCCTTCCGTGGAAAGTATCCTGTTTTGGGTGTTTGCTATGGTGCTCAGTTTTTGGCGTATAAAAATGGCGGCGACGTGCAAGCGAGTAAACACCGCGAATATGGCAGAGCCGCGTTGAAAACCGAGTCGAGTGATCTTTTCAAAGGCATGAAAGAAGCTTCGGTAGTATGGATGTCGCATGGCGATACCATTACCGACTTGCCCGCTAATTTTGAGCTTATTGCCTCTACTGATTCAGTAGCAAACGCCGCTTTTAAAATTGCGGGAGAAAATACCTATGGCATTCAGTTTCACCCTGAAGTAACCCATAGCGAAGAAGGAAAATTACTTCTCGAGAACTTTATCATAGGAATTTGTGGCTGTTCGGGCGACTGGACTCCAGAGCATTTTATTGAAACTACGGTCAAAGAAATTCGCGAGGCAGTAGGAGAAGATAAAGTGATTCTCGGTCTTAGTGGAGGCGTTGATTCCTCTGTTGCCGCGGTATTGATTGAAGAGGCCATTGGCGATCAGCTTCAATGTATCTTCATCGATAATGGACTATTACGGAAAGATGAGTTTGAATCTGTTTTGCATTCGTATTCCGGAATGGGCTTGAATGTAAAAGGAGTTCGTGCGGGAGATTTGTTTTTAGATGCGCTCGCAGGCATTTCTGATCCAGAGAAAAAGCGGAAAGCAATCGGAAAAGTTTTTATCGACGTGTTCGATGAAGAATCCAATAGCATTGAAGGAGCACGTTGGTTGGCCCAAGGAACCATTTACCCCGATGTGATTGAATCGGTAAGCGTAAATGGACCGAGTGCTACGATTAAATCGCATCATAATGTGGGCGGCTTACCCGATAAAATGAACTTAAAAGTGCTTGAGCCACTGCGTCTTCTCTTTAAAGATGAGGTACGTCGGGTAGGAAGAGCACTCGAAATTGATAATGCCATTCTCGAGCGTCACCCTTTTCCAGGTCCAGGTCTTGCGATTCGTATTTTGGGTGATGTTACGGCTGAGAAGGTTCGTATCACTCAGGAGGCAGACGAAATCTTCATCAATGGACTGAAAGAATACGGTTTATATGATGAGATTTGGCAAGCGGGCGCCATCTTCCTGCCGATCAATTCGGTTGGAGTTATGGGCGATGAAAGAACGTATGAAAATGTAATTTGTCTACGTGCAGTAACTAGCGTAGATGGAATGACGGCCGATTGGGGACATTTACCCCATGAATTTTTGGCACGCATATCGAATAAAATCATTAACCAGGTAAAAGGAATAAACCGGGTCGTCTATGATATCAGCTCTAAACCACCCGCGACCATTGAGTGGGAATAAACTTTCTGTATTACTCCTCATTTTATTGGGAGGAATGGCCTGCAGTGCTTCTCGGCATACGAAACACCTTAAAAATGAGGTAAAAACCGAGACAGTGAGCCCTGCGGATACCCTGATTCCTGATAAAGTCAAACAGGAAAAAGAAATTGAGGAGAAGATGGGGCTCGTACCCGAAATGGCCAATGATTTTCATGTTGCTTTATTATTGCCCTTTTCACTGCATAAGGATGTATTGCCGAGCAGCAAAGAATACAAGGTAATTGAATCAGTAAGCGACTACTATCAAGGAATTCTTCTGGCCTTGGAGCAGCTCAAGCAAGAGGGGATTATTCTCACTTTGCACGTCTATGATTCTCGGATGGATTCGCTCATAACAGCGGGAATTCTGCGCAAACCAGAGATGGCCTCCATGGATATGGTCATTGGTCCCTTGGATCAAGCTTCTTTCGCAGCAACTTCGGTATTTTGTAAGGAGTATGATATTCCATTAGTGGCGCCTTTTGCCATGTACGAATCTCGGACGATTGCAAACCCATTGAGCTTTTACTGCAGTCCTAACTTGGAGGCCTATGGCATGAAAGTGGCCAATTACCTTTTAGCGCAAAAACAACTCGGTCCGGTTCTTTATTTTTCAGATGGATCAGCAACTGATATAGCCTTTAAACGCGGGTTTCTTGCCGCTCAAAAAGCGCCAAAGATTAAACTGATAGAGCGCAAAATAGTAACGGGCATGGACCCTAAGGGATTATTGAAAAAGTCGGATTCCGCATTCAACTATATTCTCATTCCTAGCGATGCAGAGAAATTGGTTAATATGACTTTACGCAGCTTCAGAGGGGCGGAAGACGACGGTTATCGGATGCGGGTGATTGGCCTTGATTCTTGGCTAAATTTCCGAGATCCTGAAATGGATCATTGGGAGAAGATGCATGCTATCATTGCCACGGCCTATGCCATTCCGGATAGTTCTGCAGCCTATTCTAAATTTTATGCTTCGTTTCGCTCCGAGCACACGATCCCTCCGGGTGAATATGCATTGAAGGGATACGACCAAATGATGCATTTTGGAAATGCCTTACTTACGTTTGGTAAATTCTTCCCTGCCTATGTATTCGATACCCAATTTGAGGGCATAGGAATGGATTTTTTCTGGAAGAATTCGGGTAATGGCGTGCAAAATAAATCGGTACGATTACTTCAATACCAATCTTTTTACTTTAAACAACTCAAATGAGCAGAGCCAGCATTCGGATTCTCCAAGCCAGTCAAGTACTAAAATCTTGGGAACCGGGTTCGCCCTTTGTCCTGCATTTTAAACAACTCAGTCGCGTACACAAACAGTGGGGTGGAAGAGACCGCAAAGAAATAAAGGCCATCTGCTATGCTTGGTTTCGTCTGGGAAATGCCACCAAGATTTTCGACGAAGCACAGGAAGGAATGCCCTGGGCAGCCTATTTATTTCATGATAATGATGAATGGGTTGAGACTTGGAAAACAGAGAAAATTCTTCCTGAGGATTTGGAAGTTCCAACGGAGCTTGCAGAACGCTTAGCGATTTTCCGAGCGCATTTTGAATTTGAAGGTCCTTTATTCCCATCTGCAGAATATTTGAGTTTAGAAATGCCAGCAGCTCATATGGATGCAGCACTTCCATTTCCTGGAAAACTCTGGTTTCGCGCCAAGAAAAATCAAATTGATGCCTTTCGTACGAAACTTGCTGAAGCTGAGATCCCGTATGAGGAAGTTCAGGGAGCTTTTCAAATGGAGTCGGGTACTTCTTTGGAGCAAATTTTTGGCAATAACCTAGCGCATTATGGAGAAGTACAGGATTATGCTTCTCAGCAGCTAATCCGTGCGGTAGACTGGAATGGAAAGCGTATTTGGGATGCCTGTGCGGCATCAGGTGGGAAAGCGCTTCAGATAAGCCAAGAATATTCCCCAGCCTCCCTTTTGTGCAGCGATGTTCGTCCTTCAATCCTTCAAAATTTGCAACAGCGTTATAAGAAAGCGGGCTTAAAGGTTCCTGAAATTAAAACGGTAGACCTGAGTCAAGGTCAGTTTAGCAAATCAAATATTCAATTTGAAGTTATCCTATGCGATGTGCCTTGCACAGGCAGTGGAACTTTTCGCAGAACCCCCGATGCGATGATGGCTATGCGTGATGAAGAAGTATTGCGTTATGCCAAACTTCAAGCAACGATAGTGCGGAATGCTTCTCAAGCGCTTAAAAAAGACGGCCTATTGCTCTATGCTACTTGCAGTGTATACGCCTTAGAAAATGAAGGGCATATCGAAGAGTTTGAAAAACTGGGACTTAGCCTTATGGATTCGGCCTATGTGGATGCGCTCGATAAAGGGGGCGACGTTTTGTATTATGCCCTATTTAAAAAGTCCTGAGTCTTTCTGAGCTTTTTCTTCTTTTTCAAAAAACTCATCAATCTTAAACGGACCACTATCCGCTGCTTCTGTAGCTAATTGATCACAGCGTTCGTTCAGTGGATGACCATTATGTCCTTTCACCCAAAAAAAGTGAGGATTAAACTGTGCTAAATAGGGGATAAGCATGCGCCATAGGTCCGTATTTTTCTTGTCTTTGAATCCAATGCGCTGCCAGTTTTTAAGCCAGCCTTTGGTTACAGCATCACAAACATAGCGGCTATCTGTATGTATTTCGATGGGTAAATCGCTACGCTTTAAAGCTTGAAGAGCACGAATAACAGCCAGTAATTCCATGCGGTTATTGGTGGTTCTACGAAAAGCTTCGCTCAATTCTTTGCGCATTGTTCCAGCCATCAGTACCGCCCCATATCCTCCAGGTCCCGGGTTTCCGCGCGCTGATCCATCTGTATAGATAATAATTTTGTTCAAGGTCTCAAGTATAGGGGAATTTAACGAATTGGAGTAAAAAAAAAGCCCGCTTTTTCGGAGCGGGCTTTTTGTATCGTTTAGAAATTAACCGTTGTTTTCATCCTTAATCAAATCGGCTGCCAATGGCGCTCCGATACAGATTGAAGAGTAAGAACCAACAATTACACCCACCAACATGGCGAAAGAGAATCCACGGATAATCTCACCACCAAAGAGGAAGAGAATCAATAATACTCCAATGGTTGTTAAAGAAGTAATCATGGTACGGCTAAGGGTGCTATTCAAGGCAACATTGAAGATTCCTTTGATGCTTCCTTTTTTATGTTCATTCATGTATTCACGCACACGGTCCATTACTACCACCGAGTCATTGATGGAATAACCAATTACGGTAAGGATGGCCGCAATAAAAGACTGGTCGATTTCTAAGGTGAATGGAACAATTCCATCCAATAAGCTAAATAAACCAAGTACAATTAATACGTCGTGAGTAAGTTTGATAACGGTTCCTGTTGCAAATTGCCATTTACGGAAACGAATCAAGATATAGGTAAACATCAATACCAAAGCAACCAAAACAGAAGTCAAGGCACTGGATTTAATGTCATCAGCAATCGTTGGCCCTACGCGAGATTCGCTAGGAACATCATAGGCAATTCCAAGGGTGTTTAGCCCTTCATTCAGTTTAGCTTTTACTTTTTCAGCAGCCAACTCAGAGTTGTCATCGATATTATAGTCGGTAGTGACTTTGAATGTATTATTATTTCCAAATACTTTCACTTCAGGGGCACCATCAAACGGTTCGGCTAATGCTGCACGCACGTTTCCAGCAGTACTAGCATTTTCTAGGCTTACGATATAACTCCATCCACCTTTAAAATCTACTCCAAAATCAAGTCCTTTAGATGCGATTGAGGCAATACCTGCCAAGATGAGAATACTACTTACAATATAGTATTTCATGCGGTGACCAATGAAGTCGAAATTTACATTTTTCAATAAGTTGACAGTAGCTGGAATCGAGAACTTCACATCTTTTTCTTTTCTCAAGGCCCATTCAAATACCAAACGAGTCAATAAGATGGCGGTAAAGAGGGAAGAGAGAATACCAATAATCAAGGTAACAGCGAATCCAAAGATTGGACCTGTTCCGAAAGCCAAGAGTACAAAACCCGTTAAGAGGGTCGTGATATTCGAGTCAAGGATAGCAGACAAAGCGCTGTGGTATCCATTGCTGATGGCATTTCGTAGATTTTTCCCTTGCGCTAGTTCTTCTTTCACGCGTTCGTAAATCAGCACGTTCGCATCTACGGCCATACCGAGTGTTAAGATCATACCGGCAATACCTGGTAGGGTCAAGGCAGCTCCCAATGAAGAAAGCACACCGAGCATAAAGAATAAGTTAAGCAATACCGCTAAGTTGGCTACCCAACCAGCAGTACTATAGATAACGGCCATGATCAAGATAACCGATAGGAAACCTGCAAGGATAGAATACATACCGCTACTTACGGCTGCTGCTCCAAGGGTAGGACCTACAACGGCTTCTTCAACGATTCTTGCTGGTGCAGGTAATTTACCCGACTTCAAGATATTGGCCAAAAATTGTGTTTCGTCTTGGGAGAAATCTCCTGAAATAGATGTTTGTCCATTAGGAATTTCATTCATTACTCGAGGAGCAGAATATACAACGCCATCAAGCACAACAGCTACGTGTCCATGTGGAGTGGTAGAAGCGGCTTCAGCTGTCATACGTTTCCATACTTGCTTTCCTTCTTGGTTCATCGACATGGAAACTTCGAATCCACCAGTTTGTGAGATAACAGAACGAGATTCAGTAATTACATCACCTTCCATCTCAGCTCCTCCATCGCGGCTGGCTTTTAGAGCATAGAGGCCTAAACGATTTCCTTCGTCGGCTTTATTTCCCCAAGCAAATACCACATCACCAGGAATTACGTCACGCAATTCAGGATCATTTAGGTATTGATTGACGTTAGCTGTATCAAAAATGCTTACAAAGGCCAATTCACTTCCGCCGCCAACACTTCCATCGGAGGTCATGTTCAAGAAAGAAGTACTTCCATTGGCCAAAGTGGCGATAAGCGGACGGTCTTCTTTGAATTGCTCAAAGCTTTGCGAACCAGTATCATTGGCAGATGAATCTCCACCGCTATTTAAGGTAGCAAGTAAATCATCAGACTTACTTGTATCAGCAACTGCTACAGTTGTGTCAGCGCTTGTTTCTAAGGCTGTGATAGGCTCTCCAGTAACGGGGTCTGTTTTAATAGCATTTGAATCGCCTTCTGTTACTTTTTCGCTGTCCATGCGTGCTTTGAGCGTTTTGTCCATCTTATCGATGAAGTTCAGCGCTTCGCCTGGCATATAGGTATTCCAGAATTCAAGTTTGGCAGAAGCTTGCAAGAGTTTACGTGCACTTACAGGGTCACTAATCCCTGGAAGCTCTACCATGATACGACCGGTATTATCCAATTTTTGGATTACTGGTTGAGATACCCCGAAACGGTCGATACGAGAACGAAGAATGCGAAAGGTTCTTTCTACTGCTTCGTCTGCTTCATTTTGCAAGAAAGAAATCACGTCTTCATCTGAAGTGTTGAAGCTGACTTTTTCTTTATTGTCCTTGTGCGCGAACCAAGTAGACAAAGGTGTATTAGGCGCTGTTTGCCGAATTGCTTCGACAAATAAGGTCACATAATTATCCTGACTATTGGTTGCTTTTGCGTTTGCCATTGCAATGGCGTCCAAAAATTTCGGATCTGTGGTTTTGTTGGCTAAGGCGATCATAACGTCTGGAAGGGATACTTCCAAGGTTACGTTCATACCTCCTTGAAGGTCTAGACCAAGGTTTAGTTCGCGTTCTTTCACTTGTAAATAAGTGTATTGGCGAAGTCCTAAATCGTACACAACGGTTCCCGCAATGGAATCCAAATATTTTTGTTTTACTACTGGGTCACCATTTGCATATTCCTCCGCTGCCGAAGTAATCATGCGTGATTTGATAGTAAAGGATAGATGAAACAGACATACCAATGCCAATGCAATGGTAAAAATCTTGACTACTCCCTGATTTTTCATGGTATACTTTAAGCTATAACTACTTTTTTTAAGAGCGGGCAAATATATGGAACGCTTGCAACTTGTGCAACAGCGCTTGATATTCCCGAAAAAGAATTTAAGAGATTGATATTTAGCGATTCACTTCTATGAAGCGTTCGATATCGACTTCTTGTCCTAAAAGAATGAGCGTATCATTTTCGTAAATGACCGTATCTGATTTCGGAACACCGAGAATATGTTTTTCAATAATGATTTCTCCATTTTTCTGGAGTTCATATTCTCGTTTTAAGGTGATAAGGTTAAGATTATACATTTCGCGAAGTTGCAAATCACCTACTGCTTTATTCCAAACGCCTTTTGGTGGAACAATTTCCGCAATTTCATACCCGTCGGGTAATTGAAGGAAGGTCATCACACTTGGGTGGAGGAGCCGTTCTGCAACTAAAATACCCACTTCGTCCTCAGGGGATAGGATTTCAGTCACACCCATTTTTTCAAGAATCATACGCTGCTGAGTGGTTGCCGCGCGTGCAATGATACGCTTCACCTTCATGTCTTGCAGGTGGGCAGTAGTGAGCAGTAATGCTTCGAAATTTTCACCTATCGCCACCACTACGGCATCCATTTCTTGAATACGTTGTGAGCTTAATGATTTTTCATCGGTGGAGTCCATGGTAACGGCATAGGCAACATCGTCACGTAAATTATCTGTTTTCGCTTCATCGCTATCAATAGCGAGAACTTCCGCGCCTCTATTTGACAGGGTTCGAGCGATTTTTGTTCCAAAGCGGCCAAGACCGATGACGGCAAATCTAAAATTCATTCTTGAGTAGGTTTTTAATATGATCGGTAATTACTTCAAGCGAAGTAAGGTAATGTTCGTTATTATTAATAATGATATCGGATGCGTTTTTATACGGCTCCAAAAATTTCCGGTAGGAAGGTTTTACATGGTTTTCCCATTGGTAGAGCACCTGCTCTCTGCTCACTCCTCTTTCTAATACATCTCGGTCGATGCGGCGGCGTAGCTTTATGGATTCGTCAGCATCAATAAATAGCTTCAAATTCAATTCGTCAGCAATCTCATTAAAATGCAGGAGGAAAAGTCCTTCTACAATGATGATGGGTGCTGCTTGGATGCGGATGATAGTTTGTTCTGTTACCTCTTTTTGAAAGGTATACTCAGCTATCTCGATTGATTGGCCAGATTTAAGGCGCTTGATATCTTGAAGGAAAGCCTCCATATCAATGCACTTGGGTAAGTCGTAGTTGATATGTCCGTTCTCATCCTTTTCATGAAAAGCAGCAGAATGGTAATAATTATCTTGGGAAATTAGTACTACCTCATCCTCTGAAAACCGTTCGCGTAATGCTTTGATAAAGCTGGTTTTTCCCGATGCGCTTCCTCCGCTAATTCCTACTAAATAACTCCCTGACATGCAGGGCAAAGTTCGCTTCTGTGGGACTTTTAAACAACATGGATTTTTTATTGAATTCGGGGTAGTTTTATCCATTAAAATTTGGAATATCATGCCTTTAGATTATTTTTACATATTGGACAGTGTTCAATTTTAGATTTCGCGCTTGAAAAGACTTCTACCTATATTGTTTATCTTCCTTACGTGTTTACCTGCCATTGCCCAGAAAAGAGCGATGAATTGGTATTTTGGGAAGAATGTGGGAATTAATTTTTCCGCCAATGGTACTAGCAGCTCGCTCACCAATGGAGCGCAAGTTACCAACGAGGCCTGTGCATCTATATCTGATATCAGCGGAAATTTGCTTTTTTATTCCAATGGCAATACTGTTTATAATCATGAGCATAGCATAATGAGCAATGGTTCTGGAATCTTTGGGATTCCCACTGCCACTCAAGGCGCTTTGATTATTCCTCAGCCAGGCTCCAAATCAAAATATTATCTCTTCACCTTAAAGGATACGAACAATAATTTATTCAATCTGAACTATTCAGTGATTGATATGAGCCTGAATAATGGGCTAGGAGCTGTAACCTCAGTTAAAAATAAGTTGCTATTAACGGGCGTATCCGAACGACTAGCCGCTACATACAATCAAAATGGCTCGGGTATTTGGGTGATGGTTCGCAGCGGGAGTTCCGCTCTGTTTCATGCTTTTTCATTGACAAGTTCTGGAATTTCTACCAATTCAGTTACATCTAGTGTGGGCTCAAGCACATCATCTGCTTGGCGAGTTCAGAGTGGCCAGATGAAGTTTTCTCCGGATGGAGGCTATCTCGCGTGGGCATGTAATTCAGATCAATTTGTTGAATTATTGCGCTTTAATAAAGGAGATGGGACCTTAGAAAGTTGGTCAAGAAAAATAGTATACAGTGGTTACCGTTTTCCATATGGGATTGAATTCTCTCCAGATGTTTCAAAAATCTATGTCAGCTGTGCTGCCACTGGTTTGTTTCAATATGAGCTAGCGTATGCGGTAAACGAGAGCCTCTTTCAATTGAGTGAGGTGGAAATAACTTCGTCGAGTGATTTTTCGGCCTTTGCATTACAATTAGGCCCAAATGGGAAAATTTATTGTGCAGGGGGCTTAACTTATGGTAGTAAAGCACCTGGAGTACATGTAATCAATGCTCCTAATTTGTCGATCAATCAGCTTGACTTTCAAGTAAGTGCGCATACATTTTCTGGAACTGGTATTGCCTGCTGGGATGGTTTACCGTCTTTCCTCTCCAATTATTTTGTCGACAAGAAAATTGTTTCTTCCGATACCTGTATTGGTGATTCTACTTCTTTTGCCTACCTCCTGGAATTAGGTGATTCCATCATGTGGAATTTTGGTGATCCCAAATCAAGCATGAATACCTCCACGATAGCTTCACCTAAACACGTCTTTTCTAATGCCGGAACATTTGATATTAGCTTGATTATTTATAATGGGGATGGAGCCGATACGATTATATCCAGCATAAATATTAATTCCCTTCCTTCTTTTAATTTGGGGCGCGATACTACTATTTGCTCTGGAACCCAGTTTCTATTGAATCCGGGATTGACTAATGCATATTATCAATGGCAGGATGGAAAGACCACGCCTGTCTATGTAGTTAAGGAATCAGCTACGTATTCGGTACGCGTTGAAAGATTCGGTTGCGTTGCATCAGATACAATAGTGATAAAAGTGGATAAGCCCTTGGTGAGCATTATCTCAACAACCGCCTCACCTTGTGAAAATAATAATGCCTTTAATTTTTCTCTTTCCCAGCTAGATCGTGTAGCGACCTTGATATGGAATTTTGGAGATGGAACAAATTCTACGGCAAGACAAACAAGTCATAGTTACCAAGCAGCCGGGGCTTATGAAGTCAACTTGGAAACCATCAATGAAAATGGATGTAGTGCGAAGTCGACCAAAAGTATTGAAGTACTTTCTGTGGTATCGGCTTCGATTGATATCAATGCCGAAAATCAATGTTTCGATAAGCATCAGTTTGAAGTGAGCTTCCCTGATGCGGGCAATAGTCAATTAAAAACCTATTTCTTTGAATTCTCTGATGGAAAGAGAACACTCAATGGCCCAACGAAGCACGTATTCTCCTCAAAAGGAAAGAAATCCATTTCCCTTATTACCATTTCAAATGCTGGCTGCAAGGATACCTTGACCAAGGAATTAAATATTTACCCTAGTCCAGAATTGAAATTTACAATCGATTCGAGTGCGCATTGTTTTAAAACGAATGCCATTATACTTCAAGATTTGTCTTCAAGTACGAATGGGAATATCCAATCAAGATCCTTCAGCAGTGAAGGAATGAAGTTTACCGGGAATCAAGCGGTATTTACGTATTCTGCACCGGGAGAATATTCAATCAATGCATGGATTCAAGACGAAATGGGTTGTCAAGCCAATCAAACAAGTATCGTTCATATTGACCCGAACCCAAAAACGAATTTTGAAGTTGCTGTCGGTAATTGTATAGGAACAAAACCCATACAACTCACTAATTCAACCTTGATTTCAAAAGGAGAAATTGGTAGTTATGAATGGGATTTTGGAGATGGAACAAAAAGCACAGGCTTTGAACCTATCAAGCAGTACGGAGCTGCTAGCCGCTATTCAATTAAGCTTACTGCTACATCTCTCGCGGGCTGTTCGCAAAATGTATCCAAGGAGGTTGTTACCTTTGATATTCCTGAAGCAAGCATCCGAGCAACGGATTTCGAGCCTTGCTTGAATGAAAATAGATTAGATCTTATCAATACCTCTACCGGCAATGGCGTCGACCTGCTGAACTACGAATGGTTGATTGAAGGCAAGGCTTATACGAGTAAGGATGTATCAGGACTTCAATTCACCACTCCTGGACCTAAATTGGTGATTATGCGCGTGAGTTCGGATAAAGGCTGTTTTGACGAAATTCAAACTACCTTTATGGTATTGCCAAGCCCAAGTGTAGCCTTTGTGGTAAATGAGCCAGAACAATGTGAGGAAGACAATAAATTTACCGCATTGAATTCTTCGCTGAACCCTATTAGTCCCATTGTTCAAACATCATGGACTTTGAGTGATGGAAGATCCTTTGATGCCTCTAATATTGATTTTTCCTTTCCAGAATATGGAACGTATGGAATAACCCTGAGCCTGACCAATCAAGCAGGCTGTATAAGCGAATTCAAATCGAATGTGCTCGTTCATCCTCAACCTAGTGCATCTTTCGAAGCAGAAGAGGTTTGCCAGAGTGCACCTATGAAATTCACGAATACTAGCACAATTGCTCTAGGAAGCATTGAATCTAGCTGGTGGAATTTTGGAGATAAGAGAACAACCGATATTTCTAATCCAAGTCATAGGTATGATAAGGAGGGTGAATATGCGGTATATCTTCAAGTTAAATCCAATAAAGGATGCGAAAATTTTGTGTTAGGAAAAGTAAGCGTGCTTGCAGAACCTTTTACGGAGTATACGTACCGTAAGTATGGATATATGCAAAGTGTTAGTGAAACGGTTTACGAATTCGAAAGCGCAGAGACAAATCCAACGGCCATAATTACTTGGTTTGTAAACGGACAAAAGAAATTTACAGGTAGGGTAGCCTATATTGGTTTTACAGACACGGGCCATCATATTGTAACCATGATTGTAGAAACAGATGCAGGCTGTCCAGGTACATCAAGCAAACAGCTTTTTGTTGCTCCACCATTCGAATTATTCATGCCTACTGGCTTTACTCCAAATGGGGATGGCAAAAATGATATTCTACTTCCTGTAGGCGATAATTATATCAATGAATTTGAAATGGTCATTGTCAATCGCTGGGGAACAGTGATGTTCAAGTCTACTTCTTCAATAGAAGGCTGGGATGGTAAGTTTGCAGGCGATATGGCCCAACCAGGCGCCTATGTCTATTTGATTCGTTTAGTGGACATTGAAGGCGCAGAATGGAAGTATCAAGGCACAGTAGTGCTGCTTCAATAATCTTGAAAGAATAAGAGAACATAAAAAAAACCGGCTAGTAGAACTAACCGGTTTTTTTATTGTCTTTTAGGTGATTAGAGAATGATTTCCTCACCTACTTCATTCAGGAAGTAGTATTCTCCCAAATGATAGGAATTGTCTTCCTGAATATAAATGCGTGCTTTGTATTTCCACATCCATTTCCAATATAGGGCAGGGAATCCTGAACGCATATAGGCTGCAATATAGGGATGAGCTACGATTGTAATCGTCTTGAGATTTAAGGTATTTACCAAATACTCAAGTTTCTGCACAATATCATCTACCATCAGAATGCTAGAAGCAATTTCGCCCGAGCCTTTACACATGGGGCATTCTTCTGCCGTAATCACATTCATTTCGGGACGCACACGCTGACGGGTAATTTGAATCAAACCAAACTTCGACATAGGAAGGATGGTATGTTTCGCCCGATCATTCTTCATGGCGTCTTTTAGTTTTTCATACACCTTGCGCTTATTGGCTGCATTGCGCTGATCAATGAAGTCGATGACAATAATGCCACCCATATCACGTAAACGCAATTGACGCGCAATTTCTTCCGCTGCTTCGATGTTTACCACCAATGCATTGGCTTCCTGATCTGCATCAGTAGTAGCCTTGCTGCCAGAGTTTACATCGATTACGTGAAGGGCTTCAGTATGCTCAATAACGAGATAAGAACCTCCCTGGAGGGAAACATTCTTGCCGAAGGAACCTTTGATCTGTTTGTTAATACCAAAATGATCAAAAATTGGAACCTTGCCCGTAAAGAGCTTCACAATTTTTTCTGACTCAGGTGATACCTTTTTTACGAAGCTGTGTAAGTCTTCATACATGGTAGGGCTGTCTACCTGTATGTTCGTAAAATTATCATTGAGCAAATCCCTAATTAGGGTTGAGGATCGGTCCATTTCGCTGAGAATACGAACCGGGGGTTTCGCTGATTCAAGATTGGTGAAAATGGTTTTCCACTTTTCTTGCAACGATAATAAGTCTTTATGAAGTTCAGCAACTGGTTTACCTTCTGCTACCGTACGCACAATAAGGCCAAAATTGGCCGGTTTGATACTTAAGGATAGGTTACGAAGACGGTTACGTTCTTCAAATGACTTTATTTTTTTAGAAATAGAAATCTGATTAGCGAAAGGAACAAGTACCATGTACCTGCCTGCTAAGGAGAGTTCTGAACTTATCCGGGGTCCTTTACTGGATATTGGTTCCTTTTGGATTTGCACCAGAATCTGTTGACTCTTGGTGAGCACCTGATCGATTTTTCCGGTTTTAACAATATCATCTTCGGTAGCAAAACCTTGTAAATTTTCGGTTTTGATTCCTCCTTGAAGACGGTATTTCGTGAACTTGTTAAGGGAGCGTATCTGCGGTCCTAGATCGTGATAGTGCAAAAATGCATCTTTCTCGTATCCTACATTTACGAAGGCAGCATTTAGGCTAGGCATAATTTTACGCACTTGGCCCAAATAAATATCCCCAACAGAAAAATTATTTTGATTCTTTTCCTGATGGAGCTCGACAAGTTTCCGGTCGCGGATTAGCGCTATCCAGACCCCGGACGAATCTGATTGAATAATCAATTCATTCGTCACGGGTGAAGCTATTTAAAGTGTAAGAAACAGCGAAGAATTATTTCTTCTTATGTCTGTTTTTTCTCAGCCTCTTTTTTCTTTTGTGCGTGGCGATCTTATGTCTTTTTCTTTTCTTTCCGCTTGGCATATGTCTTTACTTTAATTGTTTAATAATCTCATTTAATTGCTCCTGAATCTGAGGATTACTCGTTAATTCAAGACTCGCACGATAATAGTTCAGGGCCAATTCTTTATTGCCCATCATTTCAGCAGTCCTTGCGGCTTGAAAATGATACTCAGCGTTTGAGGGCTGCAAAGATATTAATTTTTCAAATCTATTCAATGCTTTATCTAACTGGCCTGATTCAATCGCTAATAAACCCAAGGTATAATTGGCTAAATCATTGGCTGTGTCTTCTCGAACTACTTGCAAGAGTAAGGGAACAGCTAGCATCATGGTTTCTCTATTATCTGCAAGAGCTAGTCCTTTATAGAGGGTAGCCGAGCGATTCGAAGGTGATTTTTCAAGTACTTGGTCAAAACAACGGATTGCTTCGGCCATTAAAAAGTCTCTTCGAAGGGAATCCTGCATTTGAACCGCATAGGTATATATGGATTGTCCGGCTTTTCCCCAATCTGAACTAGATTCTGTTTTTTCGGCTATTTGAAGCTGAAAATAGGCGGCGAGGCTTTGGTAATTGTTTTGGATGGAAAACTCCAATGAATTTTTGAGAGAGGCGGTGTCATCATGTTCGATAATCAGTTTGCCTTCTTCTACTTTTAGAATACTTTCTGGAATTTGCAATGCCGAAAGTTCATTCCCTAAAGTTTGATTCCAATCGATTTCAAATGTCCGAGGAGCTTGAGCAGCGGTTTCTATTTGCGCCCCACTGCGGTTTAGGTTGTTCAAACTTAGAACAACTACGATTAATAGGCAGGCTGCCCCTAAGAGCAGCGCTACCTGTTTCGTAGAATTCATTAATTACAGAAGGTTTTGGGTAGCCTCAGATTTCTTTACTTTATCAGCAAAGGTCTTAGCAGGCTTAAACTTAGGAATATAATGAGCTGGGATTTCCATGGCCGTATTTTTTGAAATGTTACGGGCAATTTTCTTTGCTCTTTTCTTAAGAATAAAAGAACCAAATCCACGGAAATACACATTATTACCTTCAATCATGGAAGTCTTCATCACCTTGAAGAAGGTTTCCACGGTTTGTTGTACCTCTGCTTTTCCAATTCCAGTTCTGTTTACGATTTCGTTGATTACCTCGGCTTTAGTCATAATCTGCTTATAAAAGATTGAATTTTAATTATTTATGTAAAAAATTGAGTTTTAAAGGGCTACAAATCTAGCCATTCTATTCAGAATAAACAGCGCAGCCTTTTATTTGTTCTAATAAATTAAAAGAAATTTATTCGTGGAAAACGCATTCTTTCAGAGACTTATGAACTGGTATGGGCAATACAAGCGCGACTTGCCTTGGCGTAATACCAGCGATCCCTACATTATTTGGCTTTCCGAGATTATCCTGCAGCAAACGCGTGTGGAACAGGGACTTCCCTATTTTTTTAAGTTTATGGAAAATTTCCCTAATGTAAAAGCGCTCGCTGAAGCGCCAGAAGATAGGGTGATGAAATGCTGGCAAGGGCTGGGATATTATAGTCGAGCAAGAAACCTACATTCCACAGCCAAGTATATTGCCTTTGAATGTGGCGGCGAATTTCCACAAACCTATGAATCGATTCTAGCACTCAAAGGGGTGGGGCCCTATACTGCAGCTGCCATTGCTTCCTTTGCTTTTGGGGAGGCCGTTCCCGTGGTGGATGGAAATGTTTACCGTTTTGTTGCTCGCTATTTGGCTATTGATATGCCGATTGGAACCTCCAAGGCTCATCCGTATTTTTCTGAGCTTTTAAAGGAATGGATGCCAGCCAATGCTGCCGCTGCTTTTAATCAGGCCATGATGGAATTCGGCGCACTTCATTGTACTCCAGCCCAAGCAAAATGTGAAACCTGTCCCTTTCAGATAGATTGCCAAGCCTTTCATACAAAAAGCATCTACTCTTATCCTGTTAAAGCTCCCAAAACCAAGGTGAAAGAGGTCTATTATCATTTCCTGGTTCTAGAACATGCAGAGCAGATTTATGTTTCACAGCGTGATGATTCGGGATTATGGAAGCGTCTGTGGCATTTTCCGCTCATCGAATCAAGCACACATTTACACGAAACTGAGTTACTGGATGCGGTAGCCTTAAACATGGAGATAGACTCAATAGGGATTGAAATGAAAGGGGTATGGAACACTATTCACCTCCTAAGCCATCGTAAAATTCACGCTCAGTTTTGGGAATTACGAAGTGAATTTGCGCCAAAGAAAAATGATATCTTTGGTACTACCTGGAAGGAACTTGAACAGTTGGCCCTTCCTCAGATTATGGTTAAATACCTCAATCACAGAAAAGATGTCGGTAAATAAAGTCATAAACAATGGCCAAGAAGATGCAGATGACCTTTCCTTTTAATAGATTTGTAACCTACTAATAAATAAACCGATTGGATTTTCCCCCTGGTGAACAGAGTCAGCCTTCATTAATACTCCTAGATATTCTTCGCGCAAATTTAGATAGCGGCGATTGGCTAGGATTCTTTATGCTAATAGGAGGCACAATTGTCCTATTAATTCTCTCTGCCTTATTCTCCGCTTCAGAAACAGCCTTCTTTTCTTTAGGCCCTCAAGCTATTCAAGACATTAGGGAGAAAGACGATAAAGTATCACAAACCTCCATTAAACTCTTATACCATCACCGTAAATTATTGGCAACCATTCTTATTGCTAATAATTTTGTGAATGTGGCCATCGTCTTTATCTCCACCTTTATCTTTCAAAAAAGTATTTTCGACTTTGATGCAAATCCTGTTCTGGGCTTTGTGCTGCAGGCCATTGTGGTTACTGCAGTCTTGGTGTTTTTTGGAGAAGTATTTCCAAAGGTCTATGCCACTGCCAAGAAAGAATCCATCACACGATTGATGGCCTTGCCTCTGTATTGGCTGTCGCGCATTTTAACGCCTATGGTATTTTTGCTCGAAAAGAGTAGCAATGTCCTTGATAGCCGCATGAGAAAAAAAGGCCATCAGGTTTCGCTAGATGATATCAATCAGGCGATTGATATGACCAACGACAGCAACCAATCAGACGAAGAAAAGGACATTCTAAGAGGAATCGTGAATTATGGAAATATTCCGGTGAAGCAAATTATGCGTTCGCGTTTGGATGTTTCGGCCTTAGATATTGAATCAAGTTTTGAAGAAGTACTAGAGAAAGTTAGGGAATGGGGCTATTCACGCTTACCAGTTTTTGAGGAGAATTTTGATAGTATTCGTGGAATCTTGTATATCAAAGACTTAGTGCCACATATCCGTTCCAAAGATTTTAAATGGCATGAGGCTATTCGCCCGCCCTATTTTGTTCCTGAGAGTAAGAAATTGGATGACCTAATGAGCGATTTCCAAGAGAAACGCGTGCATATGGCCATTGTGGTGGATGAGTATGGAGGAAGCTCAGGATTGGTAACCATGGATGACGTATTGGAAGAAATTTTTGGAGAGATAAAAGATGAGTTCGATGAGGATGATTTTTCTTATTCGCATCTCGACGAACGCACTTTTGTTTTCGAAGGCAAAATGCTCTTGAATGATATCTGCCGCGTTATCGATATCGATACATCTCTCTTTGATGAAGTACGGGGAGACTCGGATACTTTGGGCGGAATGCTTATTGAAATACAAGGCAAAATACCCAATATTGGTAACCGTATACGCTATAATGATTTTGAATTCGTTATAGAATCGGCAGACCGACGCCGTATTAAACGCGTGAAAATGATTTTGCCAGAGCTAAAAGACGGGAGCGAAAACGAAGCATGAGAAAACAAATCCTGCTATTGAGTATTACCCTTTTGATGATTAGCTGTGAAGAAGTCTATACGCCGAGGCCACATGCTTTTTTTCGTATCGATTTTCCTCAAAAACAGTTTGTGCCGTACCATGGGGAATGTCCCTTTGTATTTGATATTCCTTATTATTCATCCATAAGCAGAGATTCTTCGGCTAATTCAGAACCTTGTTGGCTGAATTTAAATTTTCCGCCCTATAATGCTACGCTTCATCTTACCTATAAACCAGTGGGTGAGGGTTTTAACCTTTTAGATCTCCAAACAGATACACGTCGTTTTGTAATGGGACATACCATCAAAGCCCAAGAAATCATGGAGAATGCTATCAATAAACCAGAAGACCATGTGCATGGGGTACTTTACCAGCTAAAGGGAAATACCGCCACTTCTTTGCAGTTTTACGTGACCGATAGCACACATCATTATTTGCGGGGTGCCTTGTATTTTAATGAAAACGCGAATGCTGATTCGATTGCACCTGTTTTAGATTTTATTACTGAAGACGTGCTGCAGCTCATTGGCTCTTTAAGCTGGAAAAAAGAGTAGCTTCCTTCTAAACGACCTCAGCCACCACAAAGGTGCTTCCACCTATAAAGATTAAATCAGAGGCTGTAGCAGCTTGTTTTGCGGCTTCTAGGGCCTCGCTCACCTTGGGGATGGCTATTCCATTTAATCCGTGCTTTTTTGCCTTGTCCATTAACTCATCTGCGGGCATGGCACGCGGAATATCTGCTTGTGTAAAATAGTATTGGGCATCACAAGGGAAAAGCTTCAACACCTTGTCAACCTCTTTATCGCGTACCATTCCAATAACGATATGTAGCTGGTCAAAAGCTTCATTCTCAATCATGGCGATTACTTCTTTGATGCCGTCTTCATTATGGCCGGTATCGCAGATTACTTTAGGCGAAGTGGATAGGTGTTGCCAGCGTCCCATTAGGCCCGTGCGTTCTTTGACGCTTGCCAGTCCGGCTAGTATGGCTTTTTCGCTAATATCCCAGCCTGCTTCTTTTAAGGTATAGATGGATGAAAGCACTCCAGGTAGGTTGGCAGATTGATAAGTTCCTAAAAGATCTAAATCTACCGCAAAGCTTTTCCCATCCGCTTCTTGCGCCACAAAATGTTGGAAAGAGTCATCGCGACTTTGGAGCGTAATCTTCCATTTTTGGTTGGCATATTCGAGAGAAGCATTTGTAGCATGCGCTTTTGCTTCAAATACTGCGGCCGTTTCATCTTGGTATTTCCCTATGATGAGGGGTGTGTTTTCTTTTATGATACCTGCCTTTTCTCCCGCTATGGCCTCTAGGGTATTGCCTAAAAATTCCATATGATCAAAGCCAATATTGGTAATCAAACAAAGCTCTGGTCGAATTACGTTGGTGGAATCCAATCGTCCGCCCATGCCTGTTTCAATTACAGCAATATCTACGGCGTTTCGTACAAAATGATCAAAAGCCATTGCTACGCTCATCTCAAAGAAGGAAGGAGCGATCTCTTCAATGGAATTCTTCATTTTTTCAGTGAAGTCTATTACCTCATCCTCCGATATCATTTCTCCATTGATGCGAATGCGTTCTCGGAAGTCGCGAAGATGGGGAGAGGTATACAAGCCGGTTTTATAGCCTTGTGCTTGTAAGATGGAGGCCAGCATATGCGAAGAGCTCCCTTTTCCGTTTGTACCTGCTATATGAATACTCTTGAATTTATTTTCAGGGTTCCCGAGCAGGGCACAAAGTGCGATGGTATTGCTTAAATCGTTTCGATAGGCACTCGCTCCAACACGTGTAAACATGGGCAACTGACTAAATAAAAAGTCGAGGGTTTCAGAATAGGAAAGCACTTATTGAAGAATTATGGTGATGATATCCTCCACCGTTTCTCCTCCGGCTGGAGCAGGTTCAAAAACCCATAGTTTGGCCAATTCTAAGGCTTCATTTATACAAGTTCTATCCACAGTTGTAGATCTTGTGGGCGCGTAAACGGCCGATAATACCTTACCCTTAGCACTCACGGTAATCTTCACACTGATTTGTCCCTTATCGGCACACTGCTGCGCTTTGGCTACAGGCACATAAGTCGCTTTTCTAGAACCCAGTCCATTTCCTCCAGTTCCTGGCGTTCCAATGGGTGAACCATTATCGCCACCATTTACCGCACCTTGTTGTCCGTTGGTATTATTGTTTCCACTTCCTCCAGGATCTCGTCCGCTTAGGTTCGGTAATCTTATTTGAGGAACCTGGGGCTTGGTTTCTGTTTGAGTAGGACTCGTTTGTGTGGCTGGATTATTTGGATTTTGATTGATACTCGGAGCATCTTCAATATCCTGTGTTAAATCTTGATTGGGCTGTGGGTTGGAAGGCGATTGGGCCGAAGCTTGCGGATCCGTGCTTGGGTCAGCATTCATTCCTGCATTTGGGTCTCCAAAAATCACATTGATGCTTACTTCTTCCGGCGCTGGCACTTGGTAGTAAAGCCCTAGCATATACAATACACCCAAAAGCATAAGCGAGCCGATCAAGGTGGAAAGCACCCCAATGAGTCGGTTTCTTTTTTCGTCTATTTCGTATTGTTGGTAGGTAATCATATTAATTTTTTCCTGTACGGATTATCATACGAAGTTTCATTCTTTGTGCAGTAGCCATCACCTGGGTTACAAATTCCAAGGGTACAGACTTGTCAGCACTCAAAGCCAAACTCATTTCTTCCGGGTTTTTTCCTTTGGTTTCTGCTAAAAGTGCTTGCTCAAGACCTTCATAGCTTATTTCCTTATTCATCACATAAAGCCTTGTTTCTGCATCAATGGCCACTTCTATTGGACTCGTCGAGGTGGTTTGAACAACTCCAGTTGGTAATAATACCTTGATGGCATTGGGGTTCACCATAGTAGAGGTGATGATGAAGAAAATAAGCAATAGGAAAATCAAGTCAGTCATGGACGACATGCTGAACTCCGTTTTTACCTTACTTCTTGTGCTTAAATTCATTATCCTGGTTCTTGTAAAAGGTCAATAAACTCAATAGCTGCCGCTTCCATACCATGCACTACCTTTTCAATCATAGCCGTTAATAGGTTATGGGCGATATAGGCAAAGATTCCAACAATAAGTCCCGCTACGGTAGTTACCATGGCTTCGTAGATACCTCCAGAAAGCTGGGTGATATCAATATTGTTGCCGGCATTGGCCATCTTAAAGAAGGCGCGAATCATACCTGTTACTGTTCCTAAGAAACCAATCATCGGTGCTGCACCCGCAATGGTTGCTAGGGCTGCCATCCCTTTTTCAAGGCGATAGATTTCTAGCTTTCCTACGTTTTCAATGGCTACCTCAATATTCTTCATCGGCTTACCAATTCTGGAAATACCTTTTTCGAGCATACGTCCGATTGGTGTTCCATTAGTAGCACATAACGACTTGGCTCCAGTAATATTGCCGTTTGCCACCATGTCTTTTACATTCGACATGAACGATATGTCTTGTTTGGCGGCCTTCTTAATGGTCAAATAGCGCTCAACTGTAAGGTATAAGCCAATGAGCAGAAGCAGCACAATAGGAATCATGATGACCCCACCTTTCATGGTGAGCTCAAGCATATTCAATTTCTCTTCGGTGATTACTTCGCCCATGGAAGTGGTATCGGAAACGATTTGTAGAAACATATATTTATGGAATTTCTTGGGCTATAGCTAAAATCCATGCTTTCGGATTCGCCTCGCCTTGTATAAAGCTTAGTCTTTCTTGGGCCTCAAAACGTTTGGTATGTTTCTCGGCACAAACTCGAATTATAGCTCCTTCTGACTCGCTATAGGAGCAAGCAGAAAAGCCCTCATTCTTTAAGGATCTTTCATAGCGCATGGCATTGCGCGAATTATTGAAGGCACCCACTACAATATAATAGGTGGAATCGGCAGAAGGAGTGGCATGAAGGATTGGTGCTGTTTCTCCCTCAGGTATGCTTGTTATTTCTGGAGATTCCTCTGCACTTGGAGTACTTTCAATCGCTTCGGTTTCCGTATTATTCATGTTTGAAGTTTCTTCCGCTTGTGCTGGCTCAGTCGGCGTTTCCTTTACCACATGTGGCGTATCATTCGATACAAAAGGATTTAAAGCTCCCCATTGTGCACCAAATGGCGTTTGAACCGATTGATTGATCCAATATGCTCCTAATGCGATGATAAGCAAACTAGCGACCATGCTTATCCATGCCCAACTTTTCTTGCGAATAGGAGCAAGGGCCTTGCGTTGAATCTTACTCGGTTTCACCAAAGGCTTAATGACCAAACTATCCAAGCCGTAAGTGTCTATCGAACTATTGCTCTCTTTATCCGGAAAAAAGGTAATCTGTCCTTCGTGATTGCTTTGAAATTCACCTAGTCCTGGCATGGTATATTCGCATTTATCGTCAAGGCTATCCTTTACAATTTGTACAAAGCGATGAATTTCTTTGATGGCTGAAGGATAATCGTAGTTTTCGCTTTTTACCAAGGCAGCCGCGAGTAAACCGTCATTGCTTTGAAGTTGCTTATTGAAAAAAGGAAGCGCTCTGGAAGGATATAATCTACTTTCCTTCTCATCATACGAAGCAGGCAAATGATTGAGTATGAAGCCTCCCAATCCGGGAACAACCACGCAATCATTTTGGTGCAATAGAAGATGTATGTGTTCGCTTATCAATTTCAAGGGTACTTCTTTAGGCGGTAAATTTACATTGCACTTATTGGACTAACAACAGCGGTGGATAATTAAGATTCATCTCCATTCATCTTACTGTCTCACTGTCTCAAAGTCTCACTGTCTCATCTAAAACCCAATTGCCAGTCCTGCATGCATATTAAAACTATACGTAGGGTAGGCATACCAAATTTGGTAATTCTGTCCGAGTAAATTATTTAAGCGCATAAAGGCAGATATCTGTTTTTTCCAGCGGTAGTCGATGCCTAGGTTAAAATCTCCCAAAGGCTTGATGGTTTTTGACTGGCTTATCGGATCGTCTTGGAGGCGGAAGGCTTTACGTTTGCCAAAAATAAATCCATCGAAGCTAAGCAAGATCTTATCCGACATATTATAGGTTATGTTCAGCTTGGTTTCGTATTTAGGCAATTGCCATGCGGCTTGTTGTACCAATGGCTCGTAAAAATTATAGTTAAAGCTGAAAGCCATTCTGAATTTCTCACTGTACTGATGTGTGATTTCGCCGTTCAACTGGATCAATGCCATGTCATCATGAATAATCACAAAGGAACGAAGCGCATTGGTATCCATAACAAATAGGGGCATATCGTTCCAACGTGAGTAGCGCACTTTGGCTATAAAGCCGGTATTTCCCGTTACTTTCCCTCTAATTCCTGCTTCTAGATTGAAGGTATTCATATTCACCTGCAAATCTGGATTCATGCTTAAGAAAGGGTTGGTCATCGCAAAACTGCGGAAGCTATTTTTTTGAAGGTGTCCGTTAAACCCTCCAAAAACAGCGAGTTGATTTTTTTCAATCTCATAAACGCCTTCCACCTGCGGGTTAAAATTAAACTTAACCTTTTCATCTGCCTGCAAAGTGATGGTAGAGATGAAGCCAAGCGTAAGCTGCCAGTTCTCTTTACGAATGGTGTAATGGGGTTTGATATCTATAAAATGACGTGTAAACCCATTGGTATCAAAGCCTGAATTAAACAATGATTCGGCGCCTACGAAATTTTGTAATTGATAGGCAGCTTCTAAATGCAGTTCATTTTTCAATATATTAAACTGGTAGATGCCCGTTGTGCTAAACCAATTCTCGTTTTGTTTCCACTTGTCGCTGAAATTATAGAATTCAGAATGTATGCGGAAATAGGTTTTATTTCGGCCCATTGGCTTCGTTTCCCATGCAATATTTCCTCCGAGGTCTTGGTAATACTGATGTACGTCTTTGTCGTTCTCCGGAATATATTCGAGTGGATCAAAGCCATAATAGTTGAATCCCCTGCGATTGAAATGAAATCCTGCTTCTAGGTTGCTCTTTTTGAAGTATTTGATACCAGTAACGCTTGCCTGATGTTTATTAAAATCCATATAAACCGGGCCATTGCCGCCGAGGTAATGGTAGTTAAAGGCGAGCAGTCCGTCTTTGCCAGGCATAGTAATATAGATATCTGCGAGGGGAGATAGATTGGAGCCATAACCGAGTTTTATATAGTTATGATGGTATTTGGCTGGCTTTTCCTTCTGCATCCTCTCTGCCTTGGGAACCTGAATCGTAGCAGGAACTATGCTGGGCTTGAGGCTTACTGAATAGCTAAGTTCAGGGTGCTGAATTTCAGGCGTCTCAATTTTTGGTTCGGTTGGAATACGGCGTGCATCACTGAGCTCGATCCTTTCGCGGGTGATCAAAATTCCTGTATCTCCTCCCTTAATAATCTCCCGATTGGACTGGGCCATTACACTGGCACCAAGGCCTAGAATCAATCCTGAAAGCAATAATGTTCTCATTGTAGCATTCCCTTCGTTTAGCAAACGCTCAAAACTAGAGAAAATTACAAAGCGCCTTCCTTGATAGTATCAACAACAGAGGGGTCGAGCAGGGTAGAGGTGTCGCCTAAATTAGACGTGTCATTTTCTGCTATCTTCCTGAGAATACGACGCATAATTTTTCCGGAACGCGTTTTCGGTAAGCCTTGTACCAGCTGAATTTTATCGGGTTTTGCAATTGGGCCAATGATATGAGAAACGGTTGCTTTGATATCCGCTTTTAGCTGATCCATGCTTTCTTCATGCGTTCCTTGGTAAATAACATAGGCATAGATACCCTGACCTTTAATATCATGTGGATAACCCACCACAGCACTCTCCACCACGCCAAGGTGCATATTGATGGCATTTTCAACTTCAGCGGTTCCGATTCGGTGTCCACTTACATTCAAAACATCGTCAACACGTCCTGTAATACGGTACCGTCCTTGCTCATCACGTAAGGCACCGTCGCCCGTGAAATAATGGCCGGGATAAGCGGCGAAATAGGTCTGTTTGCAACGCTCATGATCGCCCCAAGTGGTACGGAGTGTTGAGGGCCAAGGTTGATTGATACAGAGGTTTCCACTTCCTTCAGGAGTGGTGATTATATTTCCTTGTTCATCCATCAATTCAGGGAAAATTCCGGGCAAGGGGTAGGTTGCGTAGGAGGCAATTCCTTCTGTGATACCAGCCAAATTGGAAATCATGATTCCACCCGTTTCTGTTTGCCACCAGGTATCCACAATCGGACAGCGTCCTTTTCCTACTTTTTCATGGAACCATTCCCATGCTTCCTTATTAATCGGCTCTCCAACAGACCCTAATACGCGTAAACTTTTAAGCGCATAACTGTCAATAAATTCATTTCCAAAACTCATCAAGCTACGAATGGCGGTAGGAGCTGTATAGAGAATATTGACAGCATGTTTTTCGCAAATATCCCAGAACCGGGAGGCATTAGGGAAGGTGGGAATTCCTTCAAACATCACGCTGGTGGCTCCGGCGCAAAGCGGACCGTATACGATATAACTATGCCCAGTAATCCATCCGATATCAGCGGTACAGAAATACACCTCGCCTTTTTGGTATTGAAAAACATTCACAAAGCTATAGGTGGTATATACCATATATCCTCCGCAGGTATGCACCACGCCTTTCGGTTTGCCGGTTGAGCCAGAGGTATAAAGTATGAAAAGCGGATCTTCGGCGTCCATCATTTCGGGCTCGCAAAAGGATCCACTTGGGAACTTACTCATTTCTTCATCCCACCAGAGGTCACGATTTTTGATCATGCTGATGGGCTCATTGATTCGATTGTATACGAGTACATGCTTCACACTCGGACAGGCATCCAAAGCATTATCAATCACATCCTTTAGTGGAATCGTTTTAGCCCCACGAAAGGCTCCATCGCAGGTGATAACAGCCACCGCATCGGCATCTTGAACTCGGTCGGAAATACTCTTGGCACTGAATCCACCAAAAATCACCGAATGAATGGCACCAATACGCGCACAGGCTAAAACGGCAATTTCCAATTCGGGAATCATGCCCATATAAATACAAATGCGATCACCCTTTTTGATTCCCTTGCTTTTGAGCACCAAGGCCATCCGATTCACTTGATCGTAAAGTTCTGCATACGTTAGCGTTCGGGTAGCTTCTTGCGGGGTATTCGACTCAAAAATTACGGCTGTAGCGTCGCCATGATTTTCAATGTGTCGGTCGAGACAATTCACCGTAATATTGAGTTTTCCTCCAATGAACCAATTGACTTTTGGCTCTTCAAAATTCCAGTCGAGAACAGTGTCCCACGGTCGCATCCACTCAAAATGCGAAGCGATTCCTGCCCAAAATTTGGAAGGGTCTGCTTTGCTTTTGGCGTATTCTTCGTGGTATTCTGCTTCGCTTGTTATTTGAAATGGGTAGTGACTCATACAATTGGATTTTCCCAAAACTAGGAAATTACTGGACACAATAGCAAGTCTTCGCCAAATGATAGTCGAATCACTGCGTGTTCATGCCCTAACCCCTTTACTCCTCCGTTATAGCACCACGTGGGCCAAGCTCTATGACCGCTGGATTCTTTACTCTCCCCGTATTAACCTCAAAACGAATCATGGTGCGCATTTTATGAAAGCCATGAAGTCCTGCTGCACCGGGGTTCATATGCAATAAGCCAAGCTTAGGATCACGCATAATTTTAAGAATATGCGAATGGCCGCTAATGAATAAACCCGGAGGAGCCTTTTCTAAACGCTGTCTGATTTGCGGATTATAATGCCCCGGATAGCCGCCAATATGGGTCATCCATACATCCAAGCCTTCAATCACAAATTGCTTATGCAGGGGTGCAACCGAGCGAATATCTTGTCCGTCGATATTTCCATATACCCCACGAATCGGTGCAATCTTACTCAGTTCTTCATACACTTCATAATTTCCCCAATCACCCGCATGCCAAATCTCCTGAGCCCACGAAGCATGACGTTTCATGGCATCATCGATATGGGAATGGGTATCTGAAAGGAGGAGAATCTTCATAAGGGGTTTTGGGTTACTGGATACAAAACTAGTGGCTTGGTTTGAAATCTATCGTTTTAATTGAAAATGTGTTTGTCGAGGTTTCGAGTTATAGAGGTTTCGAGTTATCGAGGTTTCGAGTTTGTGAGGTTTCCTCCTTCACTAACCATTTGATATATAGTTTTTTACTCCATAACCAACACTATGGTTTATCGTCCACAGTCCACAGACCACGGTGATTTTTTGCCGTTGAACATTAACCGTGGACTTTTCCGCTTCGGCCCAACAAGCCATGGTCTATGGTCTAAAAGATCTACCTGAACAAATGAATCACTCCATTTGAATGCCCTCGTACCGGTGTTTTATAGTTCATCAAGGTATACGTACTCGTATAGAAATAGACAGCCTCCGGAGCGGGTACTCCTTTATAGGTTCCGTCCCAATTAAAAGGGGAGGTATTGGAATCATAGACTACTTGTCCCCAGCGGTTAAAGATGGTGAAACGCTGAATTTCGTATCCGTTTCCTTCTGGTGCATAGTTTTGGTTATAGCTATCGCCATTGGGAGTGAAGGCATTGGGAAAATAGATGCTACCTGAGCATGAGTCTTCTGGAATAACAAAGACCGTATAGATGGCTTTTTTATCGCAAAGCTGGTTTTTAGCGAGCAGAGCATAGCTTCCTGCTTTTTGCACGGTTATTTGAGCACTGGTATCACCCGTGGACCAGGAATAACTTAACTGACTCTGGGAAGGTCCAATACTCACTTGTTCGCCTTCACAGAGGGTGGTGTCTGAATCGCGTATATCGGGGGAGATGATCTTGTCGACTTGAACGGTATCGGCATTGGTGCAGGTAAATTGAGAGCGGACCATAAGAACATAACGTCCCTCTTTATCTACAAATAGTTCTTTGCTTGTGTCTCCTGTATTCCAGGAGAAAGATTTTCCATTTGAGATAGGTTGAATAAGGTAATCAACCAAATCGCAGAAGGCGGTATCTGGGCCTATATAAACAGTTGGGCGAGGAGCAAATTGAATGATAATGGTATCTGTCAGTGTTTTACTTGGATGAAATACGGAGACGGAATATTCTCCTGAATCACTCACCCATAGAGAAGATGTAGTATCCCCAGTACTCCATATTACAGGATGATTATTGGGATTATCAACTTTCAGTAAAAGACTATCTCCTTGGCATAAGAGGGTATCTGTACCCAGGGTTATTGGAGCTACTGGCTGGTATCTATACAGACTTATATTGGGAAAATCGGTTCCTGTGTTACTATCCCTCTTATTGTCTAACATGGAATTAAAAGAATAGCACCCTCAATTCCGCAAGTAATAATGGAGTATCCACATTAAGTTGTTGAAAAAGAGGAGCCTACTGTCGAAGGTAGGCTCCAAAAAAATCACCCTATTGGTGATCCAGTTATGTCGAAAGTAATATA